>Ga0247727_10010979_pt1 | contig 15917 bp, 14 predicted proteins | sample WisWelCaveWW1625_FD_202498 | JGI IMG/M metagenome (GOLD analysis project Ga0247727, IMG submission 202498) | Biofilm microbial communities from Wishing Well Cave, Virginia, United States - WW16-25 | ecosystem: Environmental > Aquatic > Deep subsurface > Groundwater > Cave microbial mat | place...
CTGTTGTAGAATGGGAAAGAGCGGAAAAATTTCACTTTGCCATGGCGGCACGTTGGCATTCTGAAGGAAATGATGCTCATCAGGAGGAAATGCAAGCCGGTGGGATACTCAAATGGTTAGAAGGCTGTATCAAATATACCTGGAATCAGTTCGCATTCTTATATCGATAAAGCGCTATTGTCATCTAATTTTTCATGGCCATTGCACAACATGTTTAACATGCACGACCTCAATCAAAATTTTCCCTTACTTTCGTTTTTAATTCTCGCACCAACCGTCGGCGCAATAATTCTCGCATTGATTCCCGCCGACCGCACGAAGTTGCTCAAAATGGTCACAATGGGCGTGAGCCTGCTCGTCTTCGTCGTCAGCCTGCCGCTTTACTTCGGCTTCGACCAGTCGCGCACCGCATTTCAGTTTGAAGAGAAACACGAGTGGATTCCGGCGTTTCAGGCGACGTATCACCTCGGCGTCGACGGGCTGAGTTTGCTGATGATCATGCTCACCGCGTTTTTAATGCCGTTGATCTTTCTCGCCTCGTGGCATGACATTAAAAAAAGCGTCAAAGGCTATTTGATCTCCATGCTGTTGCTGGAAACCGGCATGATGGGCGTGTTCGCCAGCCTCGACTTGCTGCTCTTCTACATCTTCTGGGAAGCGATGCTCATTCCGATGTATTTCATCATCGGCGTCTGGGGCGGTGCGCGCCGCATTTATGCGGCGCTGAAATTTTTTATCTACACAATGGTCGGCAGCTTGTTGATGCTCGTCGCGATTCTTTTCATTTATTTCTATTACGGCGAAGTCACCGGCACGCTCACGTTCGATCTGATAAAAATTCGCGACTTGCTCTTTCCGGAAAATTATCAAATCTGGCTTTTTCTCGCCTTCGGCCTCTCGTTCGCCATCAAAGTGCCGATGTTTCCATTCCACACGTGGCTCCCGGACGCGCACGTCGAAGCGCCGACCGCGGGTTCGGTTATTCTTGCCGGTGTGTTGCTGAAAATGGGCACGTATGGATTTCTCCGCTTCTGTTTGCCGCTCTTTCCGAACGCCGCGATCCAGCTCACGCCGCTGATTTCGATTCTCGCGCTCATCGGCATCATTTATGGCGCATGGGTTTCCACTGTGCAACCCGATCTCAAAAAGCTCGTCGCGTATTCGTCCGTGAGCCATTTGGGATTTGTGATGCTCGGCATTTTTACATTGACGCATCAAGGCTTGCAGGGCGGGCTTTTGCAAATGGTCAATCACGGCCTTTCCACCGGCGCGCTGTTCCTGATCGTCGGCATGATTTACGAGCGCCGCCATACACGCTTGATTTCCGACTTCGGCGGCCTCGCCAAACAGATGCCGATCTTTACGACGTTCTTCATGATCGTGACGTTATCCTCCATCGGCCTGCCCGGCCTCAACGGTTTCGTCGGCGAGTTTCTCGTGCTCATGGGCACATTTTTGACGAACAAATGGTACGCAGTCATCGCCACCAGCGGCGTCATCTTCGCCGCGGTTTATATGCTGCGCATGTTCCAGCGCGTCATGTTTGGCAAATTGGAAAATGAGGAGAATCAGCATCTCACCGATCTCTCCACGCGCGAAATTGCCGTGCTCGTTCCTATCGTCGCGATGATCATTTTAATCGGCGTGTGGCCGAGCCCGTTCCTGAATAAAATGGAAAAATCGGTCGATCATCTCATCCGCACCGTGCACTATCGCGCCGAACGCGTCCAGCAAGCGCCGTCGCTCGCGCCGATGGAACTGGCCGAGGAAGATGCAAATGCACGGCAAAAACTCGAGTTGGCTAAAAATCAATAAATCAAAAAACTTCGAACACGGATGACGCGGATCACGCGGATTCTCGCGGGTTTTATCTGCGAAAATCCGCGTGATCCGTGTGATCCGCGTTCAAAAAAACAGCCTATTGATTAATTTTCTTTCTTCACCATGATAAGTGTTCAGGATTTCTACCTCCTTGCTCCCGAAATTATTTTGACCGTGCTCGGCTTCGCCGTTTTGACGCTCGGCCTGATTTTCCCGCGCATGTACCGCGAGACTCTGATCGCCATCGTGCTCATCGGCCTGGCCGCAGCCCTGCTGATGGCGACGCATCATTGGAACAACCAGGCCGCAACGGCGTTTTACGGCATGGTCAGCGTCGATAAATTTACCGTCGGCTTTCAATGCCTGTTCATCATCACCGCCGCGCTTACATTGATGTTGTCATTGAATGCGCTCGAAGAAAAGTATCTGCTTTACAGCGAGTACTTCGCGCTGATTATTTTCGCCACGGTCGGCATGATGCTGATGGCCTCGAGCGCGCATCTGCTCGCGCTTTTTCTCGGCCTCGAAACGCTTTCCATTTCATTATATATTCTCGCCGGTTTCCGCCGAGACGATCCGAAGGCGCTCGAATCTTCCTTCAAATACTTTTTGCTCGGCGCGTTTGCCAGCGGCTTCCTGCTTTATGGCATTGCTCTGCTTTACGGCAGCGTCGGCAGCGCCAGCCTCGCGGCGATCGCCGCTCACATCACGCAAAATTTTAGCGCCACCGCGCAACCGCTGTTTCTAACCGGGCTGGTTTTAATGATCGTCGGCTTCGGCTTCAAAATCGCGCTGGCGCCTTTTCACAACTGGGCGCCGGACGTTTATCAGGGCGCGCCGACGCCAATTGCCGCTTTCATGGCCACCGGCTCGAAAGCCGCCGGGTTTGCCGCATTGCTGCGCGTTTGCATTGCCGCGGATGTGCTGAACCATTCGCTCTGGCAACAAATTTTTTGGGTGATCGCCGTGGCGACGATGACGATTGGGAATATCATCGCGCTGCGGCAGGAAAATATCAAACGCATGCTGGCGTACTCGTCGATTGCGCATGCCGGCTACATTCTGATCGGCGCACTGGCCCATAATGAAACCGGTTACGCCGGTATTCTCTTTTATTTGTTGAGCTACACCTTCATGAACATCGGCGCGTTTGGCGTCGTCGCGCTGCTGGCAAAATCGGAACAGGAATATGTGAACATTGCCGAATATCGTGGCCTCGCCTATCGCCGGCCTTTTGCTGCGGTGGCGATGGCGATTTTCATGTTCTCGCTTTCCGGTATTCCGCCCACCGCCGGTTTTCTCGGCAAATTTTATGTGTTCAGCGGCGCGATTCAGGCCGGGCATCTCTGGCTTGTTATTCTGGGCGTCATCAATTCGATGATCAGTCTCTATTATTATCTCGGCATCGTCGTCGTCATGTTCATGCAGGAACCCGAAGGCGAGAAAACACCGATCACCCCATTGCCCGCTGTCGGCATCGCCCTCGCCATCGCCGTTTTTGGCACGCTGAATCTGGGCCTGTTCCCCGGCCAGTGGATGGACAAGTTTCAAACGCTGGCGCGTTCGTTGATGTAACACAGGCTGTACTCGCAGGGTAAACCTGTAATAATTGTGCTTCATTAATCAGTGTGATTTTTCGCGCATAAAGGATTTTTTTTGTTGTGAAAAGTTAATTAAAAACAGATCGTGTCATAGAACGGCCAAAGTCGGATAAAGATCAAAATATCCTTCAAAATTTTATCGAATGGTATGCTGTTATTTATACCCTGGCGCTTAGTTTGATTATCAGCAATGCGTGGGCAAGATATAACCGAATCAATTCCGAGATTGATCGGGAAGCAGATGAACTCGCGCTTTAGTCTGTTAAGAGTAAAATCTGTGTTTTTACGGCAAAGATTTTTCCTACAGATAGCATTTGGCTCAGTATTTATAAGGGTTTTATGCGACTTTCAAAAGTCTCCAACTTTATCGCCAACGGATAGAAAAACGACCAACGGATTTTGGCAAAATGATTACCATGATTTTGATAAAAAGTTTGATACAAAAGCTTAAGGCAAAACCATTCATTAGCTTTCTCATCAATGATGTTGCCATTTGATGTTTTTATCCGTTGGTCGTTTTTTTATCCGTTGGGAAATTTTTTTAAAGCTTTTTTGGTTCCGGCTCGTCCGGCTTATGATTTTGGAGAATGAATTTTACTTCTTTTCAAGAAAACAGATTTTAACAGAGGCTGTCATCATGAATATGGAACAAATGGAACGCAAGCATTCGCTCGAAGAGCTTGAAGCAAAGTTTGCACAGCATGAAGCCGCAATGAAAAGTAACCCCAAAGAAATTGATTTCAATGAAGAAATCGAGCGTTCTGCGGCGTTTTTTACGCCGTTTTTCGTGGCCCTTCTTTTAACCATCGCTATATTTTTGATAGATAAGTTTGTTGTAAGCTAAAATATCGTTAGAGCTTATTATCTTCGTGCAGCCGGACGAGCGCAAAGTCTGGCTGCAAACGAGTCTTCTGCAGTCGAGCCGATGCCCTTTATGTTTGAAAAAAGATAGGCAAAGCCCGCCCCCGTGTTTTTTACCTTGAATTTATAATCCCACCTCTTCGATTTCCACCCAGAGTAAAATTTTATTGGCAATAAATTTTATTTTTTGTATGTTTTAATAAGTTTTAGGAGGATGGGATAGCGCGCCAGGCCGGCAAATGTAAGTAGTCCCCGCAGTGTCCTTTACAGCAGTCATCGAAAAACTCAATTCGGAGGCCGCCAGTCGAATTTGAAATCGCTATTCGTCATCGGGGCTGCGACAAAATTTCACCAGGATCGGCAAAAGCATTCACAACTTTGAACCCTCAACGTGCGAGGCAACCATGGAAATTCAGATCAGCGCCGGCAAATTAGAGACGGCGAAGTATTCGGCATTAGCATTGTTTTTTCCGCAAGAAGCGTCAAATGCTCCGGCGAAAAACGTTTATTCATCTCTCATCGCGCGCGTTTATCGCCAAAAGGATTTTACCGGAAAATTAGAAGAGACGGTTTGGCTTTACCCGCCGGAAGGCGGCGCAGAGCGGCTGTTGCTCGTCGGGCTTGGCGAATGGAGCAATAAAATTAAAGAAAATGACGCGCGGCAAAATTTTCAAAACGCGATTGGCCACGCCGTGCAAGCCGCGCGGAAGCTGGCGATTGAAGAATTGTCTATTGCGTTGGAAGGGCCGTTCGTCGAGAAGTTTGGCTATCGGCTGACGGCGCAATACGTTGCCGAAGCGTTAGGTTTGGCGAATTATCGTTTTTTAAAATACAAATCGACCGTTCCTGAAAAAGAAAAACCGCTGCAAAAAGCGACCATCTTGATTGGCGATGAGCGGCAGGCCGCAGAAATCAAAGAAGGCGTGCGGGTCGGACAAATCATTGGCGCCTGGACCTGCTTCGGCCGCGATCTGCAAAACACGCCGTCAAATGATTTGCCGCCGAGCCGGCTCGCTGAAATTGCGGCGGAAAAAGCGGCGGAGTTGAAAATCGCCTGCACGGTTCATGATGAGAAGAGCATTCGCGAGTTGGGCATGGGCGCGTTGCTCGGTGTTGGGCAGGGCAGCGCGAATCCGCCGCGTTTCGTTGTGCTCGAATACAAACCGCAAAATCATTCCCGTCACGAAAATGGACCGCTGATCCTCGTCGGCAAAGGCATCACGTTTGACACGGGCGGCATCTCCATCAAACCGGCGGATAATATGGATTTGATGAAATACGACATGTCCGGCGCCGCCGTCGTGCTTGCGACCATCGCTGCATTAGCGCAACTGCAAGTGCCATTGCACGTGATCGGCCTCATGCCGATGGCGGAAAATATGCCGGGCGGCTCGGCGCAGCGCCCCGGTGATATTGTGCGGACTTGCAACGGCAAGACGATTGAAGTAGCCGACACCGATGCCGAAGGCCGTTTGATTCTCGCGGACGCGCTGGCGTATGCGCACCGCTACAAACCGAAAGCGGTGATCGATCTCGCGACGCTGACCGGCGCGATTTATACGGCGCTGGGTGAAACCGCAGCCGGACTTTTCAGCAACGAGGCGGGATTGACGGCGCGCCTCAAAAAATCCGCGGAGCGTACCGGCGAGCGGGTGTGGGAGCTGCCGCTGTTTCCGGAATTTTTTGAGTACATGAAAAGCGACGTTGCTGATATTCGCAACATCGCCTCCAAACCCAGCGGCGGCGGCGCCAGCAAAGGCGCGGCGTTTCTTGCCACCTTTGCCGAAGGCTACAAATGGGCGCATCTCGACATCGCCGCCATGGCGCATCCGCGCGAAGACAAGCCGCTGGTGCCCAAAGGCGGCAGCGGCTACGGCGTGCGGCTGCTCATTCAGTTTTGCCGCGACCTCGTTGAGTGAGGCGTGAAAAAAGATAAAAAGAAAAAACGAGAAAAAGAATTTGCCTCGACAACGCCGCGAGATTGTAAAAAAACAAAGAATTTCCCAACGGATAGAAAAACCCAACTGCTAAAGCTTTTTTTCATCCGGTGGGTTTTTCTATCCGGTGGAGATTTTTTATGCTTCCCATTCGTCTCGGTATAATCGGCTGCGGGCTGGCGGCGAAAAATCTGCACTGGCCGGCGTTGCGCCAGATGCCGGATAAGTTTCAGATCGTCGCGGTTTGCAATCGCACGCCGGAAAAAGCGCGCGAGTTTGCGAAAATTACCGGCGTGAAAAAGATTGAAACGGATTATCGTCGCCTGCTTGAAGATTCGGAGATTGATGCAGTTCTGGTGGCGTTGCCGATTGAGCAAAATGCGGCGGTCGTGCGCGATTGTCTCGCCGCCGGCAAACACGTGCTCTGCGAGAAACCGCTGGCGCACACGCTCGCCGAGGCGCGGCAGTTGCGTGACTTCTCGAAACAAGTTTCGCCGATTTTGCTCGTCGGCGAAAATTATTATTATCGCGACGATTTCAATGACGCAAAAACATTGATTGCCGAAGGCCGTATTGGCGAGGTTTTTCTCGTTTCCTATGAAATGACTGCCGGGGTCGATCATACCAAAAGCTACGGTGCGACGCCGTGGCGACAGGTTCCGGCATATCGCGGCGGGTTTGTGAGCGATGCGGGTGTGCATCATGTCGCTGTACTGCGTCTGCTCGGCGGCGAGATTCGCGCGGTGCAGGCGTTCACGAAAAATATTCATCCCGCCATTCACGCGGAAGACAATATCGTCGCCACGCTCGAATTTGCCGACGGCGCGATCGGCCAATATTCCGCAACGTATACGGCGAAAGCGCCGCAGCATCTCACGCGGGTGCGTATTTTCGGAACGGCGGGAAGCATCGAAATCACCCACGGCGAATTAAGTTGTTTTAATCCGGATCTTGCCGCGACGTCGGAAATTCGGCGGTATCCGAATTTCGATAATGGCTTTCGCAACGAATGGCTGGCGTTTTATGAAGCCGTCCGCGAAAAAAAAACTTTTCCGAGTACGGCTGAACAATGTTTCACCGACCAGCAAACCATTTGGGCCATGCTCGATTCTGCTGACCGGCGCGAGGTGGTTTCTCTCAAATAAGGTCCGAAGCCCGAGGTCAAAGGTCCGAAGTCTAACGAAGTCAGATGACGTGAACGGAAATTAATAGTTTAATAGTGTATAAAAATACAATATTTTGTCATATAGTGTCACTAAACGTCAAACTACTTGCATTTGGTGACACTATATGCTATATTGAATTGCATATGGTTCAGCGAAGATTTTGGTTAAAAAAAATTGAAGAGGCCTGGCAGCGGCGTTCCGTGCTCTGGCTTTCAGGGGTGCGGCGATCCGGCAAAACGTATTTGTGTCAAAGTTTGCCCAACGTTGAATTTTTCGACTGCGAATTGCCGCGCGTGCGGCATTTGATGGACGATCCGCAGGCCTTTCTCGACGGCATGCGGGGGCGACGCGTGGTGTTGGATGAAATCCATCGCCTGGATAACCCCTCGCAACTGTTGAAAATCGCCGCGGATTATCACCCCGACATAAAAATTATTGCAACCGGCTCGTCCACGCTTGGCGCGTCGGCGAAATTTCGCGATACCCTGGCTGGACGAAAAGTCGAGCTGTGGTTGACGCCGATGATTTCAGCCGATCTCAATGACTTTGCGCAAACCGATTTGCCCCATCGTTTGCTGCGCGGCGGCCTGCCGCCCTTCTTCTTATTCAGGGAAATTCCGGAACGGGATTTCCAGGAATGGATTGACGCCTACTGGGCCAAAGATATTCAAGAACTCTTTCGGCTGGAAAGGCGTTATTCGTTTCAAAAGTTTGTCGAGCTGCTGATGGCGCAAAGCGGCGGAATTTTTGAAGCGACGAGTTTCGCCGCCCGCTGCGAAGTCAGCCGCAATACGATCGCGAACTATCTAAAAGTTTTGGAAGCGACTTTTGTCGTACACGTGCTGAGGCCCTTTAGCTCGCATCGGGCAAATGAGATCGTGTCGGCGCCGAAAGTTTATGCGTTTGACACCGGTTTTGTCTGCTACTATCGCGGCTGGCATGAATTGCGTCTTCACGATCTCGGAGTGTTGTGGGGGCATTTTGTTTTAAATGAGCTGCAGGCGCGCTTGCAGTCACGCGAAATGCACTATTGGCGTGACAAACGTCAACACGAGGTCGATTGGGTTTTGGCCCGGCGTGGCGGCCCGCCTCTCGCGATTGAATGCAAGTGGTCGATGGGTGAGTTTGACCCCGTCAATTTGCAGGCCTTTGGCAAACAATATCCGAACGCCGAATTTTATGTTGTCGTGCATGATATTGAGCGTTCTTTTGTCCGCCATTATAATGATCTCGCGGTTAAATTTGTCGGTTTGCCGGAATTGGTCGCGGTTTGCATTTCCCGAGTTCATTAAAATTTTAACTTGCATAGTGGCAAAAATTTTGCTAAATTTGTTTTCCTGGGAGCAAATAGAGGAGGTTTGCTCCAGACTAAAATCCGCCTCGTGCGGATAATTTTTTGTCGTATTGAAATTGTGGGACAGGCGGCTCGCCTGTCATGTTATGAATAATTTTGAGTGACAGGCTGGTAGCCTGTCCTACACCATGTTTCAGGAACTCACCGGTCGCTTTGAAAATATCTTCCGCAAGCTGAAGGGGCACGGCAAGCTGACTTCGGAAAACATCGCGGAGACGATGCGCGAGGTGCGGCGCGTGCTGTTGGAAGCGGACGTCAATTTCAAAGTGGCGAAAGAGTTCATCACCGCCGTCGAAAAGAAGGCGGTGGGCGCGGAAGTGCTGAAAAGCATCACGCCGGGACAACAGGTCATTAAGATTATTTATGACGAGTTGGCGCTGTTGCTCGGCGGCACGGACACGCCGCTGCGGGAAGCGAATCTGCCGCCGACCGTGATCATGGTCGTCGGCCTGCAGGGTTCGGGCAAAACCACGTTCTGCGGCAAGCTTGCGAAGTTTTTGAAATCGCGAAATCGCCGGACAATGCTCGTCGCCGCGGATTTGCAGCGTCCTGCCGCGGTGGAGCAATTGCGCGTGGTTTCGCAGGGCGCAGGCGCGGAATTTTTCTCGCAAGCCAATTCGACGCCGCTCGACGTTTGTCGCGCTTCCATCGGCGCGGCGCGGCAACGCACGCTGGACACGGTGATTCTCGACACCGCCGGTCGTCTGCACATCAACGACGAGTTGATGCAGGAGCTGGAAGAGATCAAACAGGCGACGAAGCCCAATGAGATTCTGTTCGTGGCGGACGGCATGACCGGGCAGGATGCGGTGAACACGGCGCAGGCATTCGCGCAGCGTCTCGATTTTTCCGGCGTGGTGTTGACAAAAATGGACGGCGATGCGCGCGGCGGCGCGGCCCTTTCCATCAAGGCGATAACCGGCAAGCCCATCAAGTTTATCGGCGCCGGTGAAAAAGTCGAGGCGCTCGAAAAATTTCATCCGGAGCGCATGGCCTCGCGCATTCTCGGCATGGGCGACGTGGTGACGCTGGTTGAAAAAGCCGCCGAGGCTATCGATATGCAAAAAGCCCGCGAGTTTGAAAAGAAATTGCGGCAGGCCGAGTTTACGCTGGAAGATTTTTACGAGCAGTTGCAGAGCTTAAAAAAAATGGGGCCGTTGAGCCAGTTGGTGAATATGATTCCCGGACTGGGCGGAAAAATTCCGCAGGATGTTGCCGTCGATGAAAAAGGACTGGTCGCCATCGAGGCGATGATTCTTTCGATGACGCCGGAGGAGCGCCGCCGACCGAATATGATCAACGGCAGCCGCCGTCTGCGCATTGCCAAAGGCAGCGGCACTTCGGTGCAGGAGTTGAATCGTCTGCTGAAGCAATATGAAATGATGCGCAAAATGATGAAGCAGGTCGGGCGCAAAGGGATGCGAGGGTTGCCGAAGTTCTTTTGAAAAATGCGATTTTAAAAAATTGCCCAACGGATTAAAAAACGGCCAACGGATAAAGCTTATTGTAATTTTATAAAACTTAGCGAATAAAAAATTTTAAATCCGTTGGCCGCTTTTCATCCGTTGGCCCGTGCTTTGTTCGATAGCGGTAGAAACTTTTAGAATTCTATTCTAACTTTTTGCCGCCTGGTTACTAAAACTTATAATTCCCGAAAGGAGTCGTTTTGGCAGTTCACCTTCGTCTCAGCCGAATGGGCAAAAAGAAGCAACCCTTCTATCGCATCGTGGCGATTGATTCACGCGTTGCCCGTGACGGAAAATATCTCGACAATCTCGGCACCTACAACCCCCGCACGGAGCCGGCCGCGGTTATGATTAATAATGACCGCGCCTTTTACTGGCTCTCTCAGGGCGCCAAACCTTCCGATACGGTTCATAATCTGTTGCAGCAAAAGGGCGTCATGATGCGCTGGCACATGCAGAAGTTGGGCATGGATGAAGCCAAAATCGGCGAAGAGATGACAAAGTGGGAAGCGTTACAGGCGGATAAACAAAAACGCCACGAAGCGCGGCGCGAACAAAAGAAACAACAACGTAAAGCCAGGAAAACCGCAGAGGCCACGAAGAGCAAGGCCGCTGCGGCTTAAACTCCGGCAATTTCGACGATGTGGGTTCGCCGGTTGGGTTTTGGTGGCAGGCGATGGAAGGCGTTTGCTGCCGTCAAGGCGTTTTTCGTAACCGTTAAGCGCGCTTGGAGTGGGTAAGAAGAGTTGTCGTGCGGGGCAGAGGATGGCAAATACAACAGAAATTTTGCTGTCGAGTCTATTGCGTTTGGCTGACGGAACTCGGAATAATTGACTGCTTCTCCGATTTCTTGCTCAAGCGTCTGTTTGCCATTTTTTCTGAATCGAACCCGAAAAGGAGGATTGCTATGAAGGAGTTCCTTGAGATCATGGTCAAGCATCTCGTCGATAAACCGCACGAGGTGGTGGTAAATGAAATCGATGGCGAGCGTACGGTGGTTTATGAGCTGCGCGTCGGACAGGGTGACATGGGGAAGGTGATCGGCAAACACGGCAAAACCGCGAAGTCGATCCGCACGCTGCTGGCGGCAGCCGCGGCCAAAGGTGGCAAACGCGCCGTGTTGGAAATCCTCGAATAACACGAACGAGCCACAGTAGTTTTATGAGACGACAGCAGCGTTTGTAATCGCTGCCTCAGGGCTGATACTTTTTTTGAGGTATCTCGGCTCGGATGATCGGTTTTTCCTAAAATAGCGGCCTGAAAAACGCTGCAGGCTTGACGTGTCTTTTTTCATGAGCAACAAGACGCCACAACTGGTTATGATCGGCAAAGTGCTCCGGTCGCATGCTTTGCGAGGCACGGTCAAGGTTCGCGTCGTCGCCGATACGGTCGAAGAGTTTTCCCGTTTGCGCAAGGTGCAATTGCAGCGTGGCGAGCAGGCGCTCGGCGAATATCTGATTGAAGAACTGCAAATCGCGAATGACGGCATCCTGATCAAATTTCGCGGTGTCAATGATCGTGATCAGGCCGAGCAGTTGCGCGGCGCGGAGGTGATGATGGCGCTGGAGAAATGCCCGCCGCCGGCGCCGGATCAATTTTATCACTTCGATCTCATCGGTCTGCCGGTTTTTACCGCGAGCGATGAGCCGGTCGGCGACATTGTCGAGATTCTGCGATATCCCGCCAATGATGTGTGGGTGATTCGCCGGGGCACGTCGGAAAAGCTCATTCCGGCGATTGACACGGTGATTCAAAAGGTTGATCTGCCGAACCGGCGCGTGATTATCACCCCGCTGCCGGGATTGCTGGAGTAAGCGGAGTGCCAGGCTTCAGCCTGGAGCAAGTTTTTTTGCCCCGCTAAAGCGGGGCACTCCGAATCAATGATGAAAATTCATATCGTCACCGCTTTTCCCCGGTTCTTTGACAGCCCGCTCGGCGAGAGCATGATGAAGCGGGCCAGTCAGCGCGGGATCGTCGAATTTCACGTTCACGATCTGCGCGATTTTACGACGGACAAGCATCGCAGCGTCGATGATTATCCGTATGGCGGCGGCCCGGGCATGATTATGAAACCGGAGCCGTTTTTCGCCGCGGTCGAGCATATTCGCGCGCTGCCCGAGCTTGTCAATACGCGCGTGATTTTAACGTCACCGACCGGTGAAAAATTCTCGCAGAAAAAAGCGAATGAATTGTCGCAGGAAACGGCGCTGATTTTTCTCTGCGGCCATTACAAAGGCCTCGACGAGCGCGTGCATCAACATCTCGCGACGGACGAGTTGTCGATTGGCGATTATGTTTTGACCTGCGGCGAGCTGCCGGCGCTGGTGATGATTGACGCCGTGGTGCGGTTGCTGCCCGGGGTGCTTGGCGATCTGGATTCGGCGGCGGGCGATTCGTTTCAAACCGGGTTGTTGGATTATCCGCATTACACGCGCCCGGAAGAGTTTCGCGGCTGGCGCGTGCCGGATATTTTGCTCTCCGGCCATCATGCGAAAATTGCCGTCTGGCGGCGCGAACAGGCCGAAGCACGCACTCGCGAGCGGCGGGCGGATCTCCTGGAAGCATAAAAATTATTCCAACGGATAGAGAGCTGCCAACGGATCTTGAAGATCAATTTTTCACAATTATTATAATTATTCGTTGGCCGCTTTTAATCCGTTGGTGTATTTTTGAGTTTATCCGGATAAGTGAACTTATTTGATATTTGACGTTTTGGAAAATACCTGAATACTAAGGAGGATAAAACCATGAACCGACTAGAGGCTTTGACGGCCGGCCAACTGAAAACCGGTTTGCCGAATTTTAGTCCGGGTGACACGGTTGCCGTTCACTGTAAAGTTGTGGAAGGCGATAAAGAGCGTACCCAGATTTTTGAAGGCGTGGTGCTGCAACGAAAAGGCAACGGCATCGGCGCGACGTTTACCGTTCGCAAGATTTCCGACGGCATCGGCGTCGAGCGCATTTTCCCGCTGCACTCCCCCAATATCGAGAAGATCGACCATCTCCGCAAAGGCAAGGTTCGCCGCGCCCGGCTGTATTATTTGCGTGAATTAAAAGGAAAGGCCGCGCGCATCACGGAAAAGAGGTGAAGCATGCTGCGCAAAAATGGAAAAACCGCTATGAGCCGGAAAGGCTGGTAGCGGTTTTTTGTTTGCAAGCAGCGTTTAAAATCATACTTGACTTTTAGGCTAATTTTACCTAACTTAGGATAAGTTCAACTCAAAAAATTTGTCATAACCGCTTACGCACCGATATGGCAAAAATTGATGAAACAAAAGAGCGGATAAGCTATTTGAAAATTTTTTTGACAATCATTATTGGCGCGGTGGTTGTTACGAGTGGTGGTTTAGTCAATCTCGTTTTGTCTGGCAATTTTGGTGTGGTGTTTTGGATAGGCTTGATTGTGGTTGTCGTGTTAGTGTATGCCGCATTGCGTGTGATGTCACATATAGAAAAACATTTAAAAAGATTAGGAGAATTATAGTGGCAACTGTCGCTCTTATTTTTGTAGCCGCCTTATTTTGCATTGTTATTTTATATGGCGCTATCAAGGTTGGCAATTATCATTCAGAAGACAACAAATAACGCCGCGTGAAGAAAATCTTGGCTTTTATCGCGCCACGCGGAAGGCGGTTGAGCAAGTGTGGGCGCTTCGCTCTGCGCGATAAGCCAGACTGGCTCATTCAATCCAAATATTCATACGCCCGCAACGTCAGAAACTCGGCAAAGATTTCGTCGGTCACGAGTTGATCAAACAGTTGTTGCGCTAATTCAAACTTTCCCGCCGCAAAGCGTTTTTCTCCCACCAGTGATTTGATTTTTTCCATCTCTTCGGATAACAGCGCGCGATACAACTCCAGCGTGACCGTGCGCCCGTCGTTGAACGCCGCATGAGAATGATGCAGCCATTGCCAAACCTGCGCGCGCGAAATTTCCGCGGTCGCCGCGTCTTCCATCAAATTATAAATGCCCACCGCGCCGACGCCGAGCAGCCACGACTCCAAATACTGTACCGCAACATTTATGTTGTGGCGAAGCCCGGCTTCAGTAATTTGCCCGCCGGGAATATTGAAATCGAGCAGAGCTTTTGCCGCGACCTGCACTTCCTCGCGCAACCGTTCCTTCTGATGCGGCCTGTTGCCGAGCATTTTATCAAATGGCTCTCTCGCCATCACCACCAGATCCGGATGCGCCACCCACGTGCCGTCGAAGCCGTCGCCGCACTCGCGCTCTTTATCTTCGCGAACTTTGGCCAGCGCGCGTTCGTTGACCTCGGCGTCTTTGCGGCTTGGAATGAAAGCCGCCATGCCGCCGATCGCGTGCGCGCCGCGGCGATGACAGGTCTGCACCAGCAGTTCGGTGTAAGCGCGCATGAACGGCGCCGCCATCGTAATTTGTGCGCGATCGGGAAAAACGAAATCCGGCAGACGACGAAACTTTTTAATGATGCTGAAAATGTAGTCCCATCGCCCGGCGTTAAGCCCGGCAATGTGATCGCGCAGCTCATACAAAATTTCTTCCATCTCAAACGCCGCCAGAATCGTCTCAATCAGCACCGTCGCTTTGATCGTGCCGGTCGGCAGCCCTAACTTATTTTGCGCCATCACAAACACTTCATTCCACAATCGCGCTTCAAGATGGCTTTCTAATTTCGGGAGATAAAAATACGGCCCCGTGCCTTTTTCAATAAGCGTGCGGACGTTGTGAAAAAAGTACAATCCAAAATCAAACAACGAGCCGGACATCGGCTGCCCGTCGACGAGCACATGCTTCTCGTTGAGATGCCAACCTCGTGGCCGCAACATTAATGTTGCGGTTTGCTCGTTCAGCCGGTATTGCTTGCCTTCGGGACTCGTGAATGCGATCGCGCGCTCAATCGCATCGCGCAAGTTGAGATGGCCTTGAATCATATTCTGCCACGTCGGCGAGTTGGCGTCCTCGAAATCCGCCATGAACACATTGGCGCCGGAATTGAGCGCGTTGATCATCATCTTGCGCTCGACCGGCCCGGTGATTTCCACGCGGCGGTTTTGCAGATCAGAAGGAATCGGCGCAACTTTCCACGAAATATCGTCGCGGATATCTTTTGTTGCGGGCAAAAAATTCGGCGTCACACCGGCGTCGAGTTCCGCCTGTCTTTCGATACGTTTCTGCAGCAGCGCGCGGCGGGCGTCGCGAAATTCGCGTTCAAGCTTCGCGACAAAACTCAACGCCGCCGGCGTTAGAATTTCCGCAAATTCTGAGGGAACTTTCCCGTTAATTTCCACTCCTTGTGGAGTATGAGAAATCGTTGAATTGTCCATTTCTTCCGGAATTATAATTGTTCGGGTTGTAATCGGAGCTTCCAGGCAATATTCAATTACAGGGGAATCCTTTTTCATCACAAGCATTGTGCTTGACGCCAAAAAGCCTGCCCTGCCGCAGGCCAGGGATTCCTTCGGAATGACATGAGAGTCACGAAACGCTGTGCTCTTTGCGCTATGCCCTCTGCCCTCAGCTCTAGTGCGCCGCCGCATAAAACTGTTGCTGCTCCGTCGACTCGGCCAGCGCGGTCGTGGATGAAGCGCCGCCTGAAATCACCTGTGTCACGAGATCGAAATAACCCGTGCCGACTTCGCGCTGATGTTTCGTGGCGGTGTAGCCTTCCGCTTCCAGCTTAAACTCGGCCTGTTGCATCTCGGAATAGGCCGGTGTAGCCTTCCGCTTCCAGC
>Ga0247727_10010980_pt1 | contig 15916 bp, 8 predicted proteins | sample WisWelCaveWW1625_FD_202498 | JGI IMG/M metagenome (GOLD analysis project Ga0247727, IMG submission 202498) | Biofilm microbial communities from Wishing Well Cave, Virginia, United States - WW16-25 | ecosystem: Environmental > Aquatic > Deep subsurface > Groundwater > Cave microbial mat | place...
CTCTACTTCTCCACGTTCATGATACGGGCGTCCTTCGCGATCATGCTGATCGCCTTCCCGATCTACATCCTGGGGCTGAAGTCCTATTTCCTGTTCGGGCTCGTCGTGTCCTCCTCGCCCATCTTCGAGCTCATCACGGTGCTTTTGCTCGGGGCCTACATCGACAAGCACGGCCGCAAGAACGTGCTGCTGCTCGGCCTCCTAATGGGATCGCTCGCCCTCTTCGGACTGCTCCTTACGAAGGACCCCGTCTTCCTGTTTATCATCAACGCGTTTCACGGGGTGAGCGCGGCCGCGATCCTCGTTGCGTCCCTCGCTCTCATCGCGGACTACGCGCCGCGCGAGAGCCGCGGCAAGATCATGGGAATTTTCGATTTCACGAATCTGTTCGGCTGGATCGTCGGGTTCGGCGTCGGCGGGCTCCTCATCGATGTTTTTCAGGACGACATCGGGATGACCTTTGTCGTCGCGGGCGTCCTGGGGCTCGTCGCGTGGCTCTGGGCGAGCCTGAACGTGACCGAACCTCACCGCGCGGCGCACCTGACGAGCGAAATCTCGTTCCGCGCCGTCGCGTCGGTCATCCGACAGCGCAACGTGATCCTCCTCATCGCCCCGTGGTTCATCATCTACCTGCTCGTGTCCACGATGCTGACGTTCACGTCGAAGGCCGGCACCCAAGAGCTTGGCCTAACGGGGCGTGACCTCGCGGTGCTGCTTGGAGGCGGCGGCACGATATTCCTCGTCACCCAATTCGTTTACGGCTGGGCTTCGGACCATTACGGCCGTACCAAGATCATGATCGTGGGCACCGTCGGCATCGTCGGGATCATGCTGACGGTCGGAGGCGTATTCCTCGGCGCCCCCGCGTCCATTGCACCGGCCGCGCACACCCTGCTCCCCGCGGAGCTTGATGGCGACGCGGGCACCGAATTCGTCCTTCAGTCCGACCTTGGAGTGTACCTCATCGGCGACAACGGCACGATCACCCGCGAGCTCGGTCCGCCGGAGGGCGGCTTCGGGCAGGTGCAGGTTGCGCCCGCGACCGGCAACGCCACTTCGTTCGTTTCGGTCTTGAAAGATGCCGTCCAGTTGGTTTCTCTGGACGAGGCCGCCGTCACATGGATCAAAGAGGCTCACGAGCCGCGCGTCGTGCGCGCCGCTGACATCAACGGCGACGGGGCGCCCGAGGTTTTCTTCGCCGATAAAGGCGGACTGCACCTGGAAGGCCCTTCGTTGCCCCCAGGCATTCCCCAATTGCCCGCGAACCTTGCGTCCGCGGACCTTCGCGACGCGCTGTGGGCCGGCTCCACGCTGTTTCTCCTCACGGGAAACGGGAGCGCGTCGGACCTGCATGCTCTCACGGCGGGCGCCCCCTCGCAAATCCCGCTCGGCGGCAACTTCTCCGGGCTACGCCTCGGCGACCTCAACCGCCCCGGGTCGCTGCTCCTCCTCGGCACAGCAGGGGCCGACCTCATCGACGTGGGGACCGGCGCGCGCTTTGACTTTTTCCCGTACCCGGAAGGCGCGCTGGTGACGACGATGAGCGTTTCGGGTGGCGACTTCTACGTTTTGGCGTCGGGCCCATCGGGCGGGGGTGCCGTCGTCTACCTTCGCGGTCCGTCGGGGCCCCTGAACACCTTTGTTTCGCTCCCCGCAAACCAGTCAGCGACTCACTGGAGCGCCGAGGCGGGAACGCCGGTCTTCGTTGGCTATGCGCCGGACGGATCGCTTTCGCTCACCACCCTAACGCGCTCTGGCTCGTCGTGGAGCACGACAACGGTGTCTTCGACCGTGCTTGTGAAGCGCGAGACCGCACAAGCGACCTTTTCGAAGCTCACTTCGCCCGCCCTCGTCGTCCCGCTCGTCATCTTCGGCCTCTTGGCGGGCGCGTTTGGGCCTGCGGCGCTCGCAGGGCTCACCGACGTGTCACAGAGCGACAAGCGGGGCACGACGATGGGCCTCTACTCGGTCGTAATATCGAGCTCGATGATCGTGGGGCCGATCACGACCGGGTTCCTCGTCGACAACTACGGGGGGTTCGGCGTGATGATGTTCCTCGTGCTCTCGGCGGCGGCTATGGCGATCTTCATGGCGATTCGGGCGTTCGATGTGCGCCGGCAGGGCGGCGAGGAGCACATGCTGGAGATCGCGAAAGAAAAGGCCGCGAAACTCGACGATGCGCCCGCGGGCCGGGCCGCCGATTCCGCAGAAGAGTGAACTGGCACCACGGGCGGCCTCCGCGGCTCCACTCCAATTGAGAATGTATTTATCCGCTCCGGGGGGCTCAATTCGACATCCCCGTGAAACGCGTCATCCAGCGCGCCGGCCCGCCGCGCCGCCGCTTCGCCAAGGCAAGCGCCCTTCTCGTCGCCATGGTCATGCTGTCCCCCGCTTTCCAACTCCTCCTTGCCCCAACCTCCGCCGCCCCGGACGATTCCCTCACCGGCTTCGACCTCAACTTCGGCGCGTTCGACGCCCTCTCGGCCACGCAAGCGCGCAAGGCGGCGAAAACTGATCCGGCCCCCATCACCGCGGCCACCGACGCGCTCCAATCGAGCCTCACACCCCGACCGATCGCGCGGACCACCCCCGTCGCACCGTACACGGTCCAGAATTCCACGCAAGGAATCCCCAACGCCTCGGTGATCTTTGATGTGCTTGATTCCTCCTTGCTACCAAGTTCACAAACCGTGCTCCAATTTCTGTTTGCCCCCGGCGCGCTCACGTTCGCAATCCACACGAATTGCTCCGGGAACGGAGTTTGGACGGAGGGTTCGCTGCGGCCCACATTGAATGTGAGTTTCGTGGGCGGCCAGCTCCAGTTCCTCGACCGCGAGCGCTGGGAGCCCGTGGACTGCGACGGGAACCCGGCGACGGGCGTCCTCTCGGAGAACATCACGGGCGCGGACATCCGGGTGCGGGTGTCTCCGATCATTGACAACCTGACGACGAGCTTCGACCCCAGCCTCGGCGGCGGGTTTTCGCTCAATCCGACGCTCACGTTCGTTGGCGGGCTCGCAGTCGAACTCGAGCGGCTGGGCCCCGACGCGCCGCTGCAGCTCAACCTCTCCGTGCTGAAGTCCTTCTCGTACGACCAGAACAATTACGTCTGGTTCGTCAACTTCGACATGCCGGACACTCCACGCACGTTCAACAGCTCATTCACCTCCGACGAGGTCGACGTGCGGGGAAACCTGACCCAAACCCTGTCGACCATCCTGCAGGGGATTACGGGCGACCTTTCGTTCGACAACTACGTTGCGGAGCTGCGCGGGCCCTACCGGATGGGGTGGAACTTCTCGGGCGACCTTAGCCAACTCGGCCTTTCGGCAGGCTTTGCCCGCTATTCGGTGCCGAGTCCGGCCACCCCAGTGCTCCGCGAGCGCACTTGGTTTGAGGTGGACCTCGCACCCTCGGCCGCCGCCACCCAGGTCCCATCGGTCGCGCGCCTGCGGCTCGACAGCGAGTCGTTCAACCAGTCGTTCGACTTCATCGAGTGGACGGCAAACCACAAGGCGCGCCTGGCGCTGCGCTACTTCGACGACCGCGAGAACTTCACCTACGCGCGCGCGAACATCGAAGACCTGCCGACGTTCCTCCAGGCGACGGTCGACCAGGTCGGCTCGGGGGAGGCCGCGACGGCCCGGATTGCCTACGCGGCGAACGACACCATCGCCCTCATCGACTACGACGAGTACATCTTCCTCGGCCAGCAGGAGTCGGAGTTCATCTATTCGCATGTCCGGCTCGAGAACCTACCGCGCGCACTCATCGTCAACGGCACGCTTGACATCGGCGGCTCCACCTTTGAGCCGCAGCTGCTCCCGCGCGGGGGGATTTCCCTTGTCGGGAACCTCATCGACCGCATCATGATTCGTATCGCCTCGAAGCTCTACGCCATCGGCGAGACCCTGCGCGCCATTCCGAACAACATCCTCAACCTCCCGCACGAGCAAGGGTGGGTGTCCATCGACCTCCCTGAGGGAGGAGAGATCGGCCTGCTCGAATTCTGGCTGACCTCGGGGAGCTACGCGGTCGGCAACGGCAACTTTGTCGCGTTCTACAACGACACCCCGCAGGGCACGATGCCCGGCGCCGTCCCCACGGCATTCGCGGGCCGCCTGCGGCACATCGAAAAACTTCTCGGCGGGTTCATCGGGGAGACGACGCTAACGCTGGTGACCGGCGAGCGTGCGCCGCTCACGATCCTGTTCGTCAACGACCCCGAGGACGCCACCGCGGTCGCGGAGATCCACGACCTGCCCAACGAATTCACGATCCGGATCTCGCCTCAGTCGATGCGCTACGCCGCGAGCGAGGGGATCTCGTGGCTCGCCTACACGTCCACGATCGGGCCGGCCCCCGGCCAATACACCCGCATTTACCTGGAAGACCTCCCGCCTTACGTGTCGTTCAACCAAACCCCCGGGGATGTCCGGATCGAGACGCTCCTCGGCGGGTCGGGAGGGCTTGGAGGCATCGGGCTCTTCGAGATGCAGGCGTCGAGCGCCACACCCCTCGACCTCCCGGGTGACCACCTGCTCTCGTTCGAGAACGGGACGCTCTCGGCCGCCTCCGCCCGGATCCACGACCTCAGCTCGCTGCGTTATGTCCAGGGGGCGGGCGGCAAGATCCGCTTCACCGCAAAAGGTGGCGAACCCTTCGCAATCGTGCTCCTTAACCGCACCGACTCCGAGAATCGGCTCGAGACCTTCCTGCACTTCGACCCGCTGCCTTCCTTGCTCGACATCACGCTGCCCGGCAGCCTGCAGTCCGTGAACCCGATCTCGCTGCCTTCGCTCGGCTCGCTCGCCTCGGTCGTTGATTTCTCCCGCATCATATTCGGCATCGACGCGTTCGGCAAGAGCGTCGCTTCCATGCTCGCCCAAGTCGGCGCAAACCTTGCGAACGGCATCGGGCGGTTCGACCAGAACTTCTCCTTTTCGTTCGACTCCACAGCGAACACGACGCTCACCGCCAACATCTCGAAGGGCAGCTGGGCGCCCTCGGACGAGGCGCAGTGGGTGCACGGCCTGCGCTCCAAGCAGCGCATTTCTCCGTTCAACAGTTCGTCGCTCGACCTGAACGCCAAGCTGTACCTCACGGGCCTGCCGCGCCATATGGACTTCGCGCTCAATGTGGAGGCCGAGGTCCTTTCCGTCAACGCGACGCTGCTCGACTTCACACCCGCCTTCGACTACCTGGCGATCGAGACGGACGCGGCTTCGCCCGACCCAAGCGACCAGCCCAAGGACATCCGGCTCTTCATGGACGGGATCCTCCCGCACACCGACATCGCGCTCAAGGTGGATTTCCTCAGCGACCTCAGCATCGGCGGCTCGGTGGTCGGAAACATGACCGTAAACTCCACGGTCCCCCTGAAGGACTTCTATGTCCGGCTCACCACCACAAGGCCGCGTCCCACCGCAGTCGAGGTGCTGATCCCCAGCATCCCGGAATACATGAACACGCGCGCGGAGATGGCGGCCGGGATCACGATCATCCACCGCGCGTCGGTGCCCCTCGACTTCGTGTTCGTCCGCATGGCCCGCGGCGTGGTGGGGCCGGACGAATCCGCGTATGCCATCTTCCATGACGTGCCGACGCAGGCGGACATCCACGTGCCGGCGGGCGAAGCCTTCGACATGTCGACGCCCAACCCCTTCAAGACGCTGCCGAACATCACGTTGATCGCGATCGCGCCCGGCCTCGACCTCGTCGCCGACCTGCGCGGCGACGCGCTCGGTTCACGGGGGTCGCTGCGGTTCCTTGCGCTTGACCTCGGCACCCGCCTCACGATGACGCAGTCGGGGCCCTCGTACCAGATCGCCTCCGACGGCGTCGAGCGCCTGCTCCTCGAGCTTACCGGCTTCCCCATCTCCAAGGGCATCAGCCTCGATGCGGCATCGATCTACGCGGAGCGCGTGAGCAGCGCCACCATTTCGCACCAGCTGATCTTCAACTCGATGCCGATCGTGAGCGTGGACAACCTGAACGCCGAGAAGCTCCAGATCAAGTTCGAGCACCGCATCAACGCGCTTTCGGGGACCTCGAAGCCCACCACCTTCGTGTTCGTCACCGTGCCGCTCGGCGGCCCCGGCCCCGTTTCCGTGGCGTCGAACGGGATCGTGACCTCGCGCGAGGCGTCGGGGCGGTACCTGATCGTGCCGGCGCCCGTGCTAAGCTGGGTGCTTTCGCAGTTCTAACGAGGAGACGGAGGAGTCGCATGCCGACCGAGAAACCGGAGGAGCCCCATGTTTCCCCGGCCCTCCAAGAAGCCGCCGAGCCGTGGGTGCCCGGCGGGCCGCCGCCGAAAACGGCCGCCGAGGTCGAGGGGCCCTCGGTCCTGCCGGGCGCACCCTTCGAGCGGCTCGCGCGGATCATCCCCCGGGGCCCCTTGCGGCGGCTCCTCGCCACCCACGAAGTGCACATCTTCCCTCACCGCGTCGCCCACGTGCGGCGAGCGCGCCGGGTCGCGTCCGCGGTGCTCGTCGCGGTTCTTTTGTTCTCTGCGTGGTACTGGGTAATCCCCCGCACCGATGTCCGCGTGCAAGTCCAGTACCACGAGGGGCTGTTCAATGCCATCGCCGTGGACATCCGAATCATCAACGACGGCACGGTCGCGCTCGCGCCGCTCCACGTCGAGCTTGTGGTTGCCGACGAGGCGACGCACGCTGCCATGGGTTTCTTCAACAACACGACTTCGCTTGCCGCCCACCGCACCTACAACCCGGGCGCCGTCGAATTCAAAGGTGATGAGGTGTCCACGAATTACACGATCTCGCTCCTCGTCAGTTTCACTGCCGGGGCGACGCGCGCTACCCGGACGTTTGATTTCCGGACCGAAGAGCCGTTCATGAACCTCTACTTCGAGGGGCGAGTCGCCTGAGGGAATGCCCCCCCAGCCGCCCGTCCCAAGACTATTTCTCTGCGGGCCCGTTTCCCGCGACTTACCCCCCTCGCCGCGGTAGCTCAGTTGGGAGAGCGTAAGACTGAAGATCTTAAGGTCGCTGGTTCAAGCCCGGCCCGCGGCACTTCCTTTTTCTGAAGCCGGCGAGGTGCCGAACCGGAGGTCAGAGGCCCTCACGCCCGGCCAGATTTCTCGCCTGCCCCGCGGCCTTTTCGGGGGGCCCGTAACCGAGGCGCTGAAGGACGGGGTTTGACGGCGTCTGGCTTCGCGATCGCACGCGGCCGCTTTTCGGCGGGGAAGATTTCGATGAGAAATGCCGGTTTTCGGCAGGCGCAGCCAGCGATTCGGCGCTTTCGGGAAATATAAATAGAGCCGCCAGTCTTACCCGCGCCTGGGGATGGGATGCAAGCGAGAAGCATCGCGTTCAGCGGCCGCGCCCGCTCGCCGGCGGCCGCCCTCCTCTTGCTCGGCCCCATCGCCGGCATCGCGGCGCCCCGTGCAATCCCGAAGGATGAGCTCTCGCGCGTGCCCCTGCGCGACCTCGCGCTTGATGCCCAGTACGCCGAAGTCCGCGCGGCGCTCGAACGCTACCGGGAGCCAGTAGACAAGGCGGGGGCCGAGGGGGAAGCCCGGTGCCGCTCGTGCGGCGAGGCGGCGCCGGAGGACCACCCGCGGTGCAGCTGCGGTGCCTTCCTGCACGCTCACCTCGTGTTCACCTGCCCCTCGTGCGCCAAGGTGGTCGCGCGCGATTCGCGAGACTGCCTGCGCTGCGGGGCAGCTTTTTGGTCACCGGTCAACCCGCCGGAGCACGCGGTCACCGAGAGCATGGTGGCCGAGTACCTGGACGGCTATTCAAAGATGGAAATCTCGTGAGAGGGAGGCGTGGGAGCATGGCGGACGAGGAGGAAAGGGGCGGTCGTGAAAGCGGCACGAGCGGGGTCGCGGTCCTCGAAGAGGAGACCGAGAAGAATGACCGGATGATTCAGATGCGCATCGCGCTCGACTACCTCGCAGAGCTCATCGACCCCAAGCAGAAGGACGCGTTCATCCGCGCCGAGCGCAACGCGCGGACCGTGGAGGAGATGAACCGCGTCCTCGAACTTGCAAAGAAATACATCGCCCAAAAGGTCCTCATCGAAATCTTGGACCTGAAGATCTAGCCGAAGCACACGCACGAGCAACGTACCAACAAGGACGGGGGACGGAACATGCACCTGAAAATGATCGAGATGGAGAACTTCAAGTCGTTTGGCCACAAGGTTTCGGTGCCCTTCGAGGGCGGGTTCACGGCCGTCACGGGTCCCAACGGCTCGGGAAAGTCGAACATCTCTGATTCGATCCTGTTCGTGCTCGGGCCGCGCTCAGCGAAGGCCATCCGCGCCGGCAAGCTGTCGGACCTCATTTTCAACGGCGGAGGGACGGGCAAGCCGGCCTCGAAGTTTTGCTGGGTCGAGCTCGTATTCGACAACTCCGACCGGATGATGCCGATCGAAGCCGACGAGGTGCGCCTCCGCCGCTTGATCCGCATGTCGACCCAGAAGAAGGGCGAGTACAATTCATATTTCTACATCAACGACCGCGCGTCGTCCCTGAACGAGTTCGACGCGCTGCTCGCGCACGCGAGAATCTCGGCGGAAGGGTACAACCTGGTGCAGCAAGGCGACATCAACCGAATCACCGGGATGAGCAACCTCGAGCGCCGACGAATCCTCGACGACATCGCGGGGATCACGCGCTTCGACGAGGACATCGACAGCGCCAACAAGAAGCGGGCGCAGGCCGAGGAGAACATGCAGCGGATCCAGCTTGTCCTCGAGGAAGTCAAACGAAACATCGCGATCCTCGAAAAGGACAAGGACGCCGCCGCGAAGTACAAGGAACTCCAGGAGCGCCTCGTGCTTTCCCGCGCGCAGCTCGTGCACCTCGATGTCGAGGAGGCGAGGGACGAAGTCGAGCAGGCGCGCCGCAAGGAAGAGACCTGCAAGGTGGACCTCGACAAATTCACGAAGCAGCTTGCCGAGGCAAAAGCGGAGCTTTCCGATGTCGTGAAGGAATACGACGCCGCCGAGTCCGCAATCGCCGAGCTTGGCGGCGGCGCCTCGAAGGAGAGGCGCGCGAAGCTCGAGCTACTCGCGGTCGACATCGCGAAGGCCGACCAGCGCGCGGAGAAGGCCAAGGAGTCCCTCGACGAATCGCGGACGCTGCGCAAGCAGCTCGCCGCCGAACTCAAGCGGATGGAGCGCGACACGCAAGTTACGGAGAAGCAGCGCTTGGAGGCGGCCTCCGAGCGCGACCGCCTGCAGGGCGAGCTTGAGGACGCGCGCGACGAGCTCGATGGGTTCCGCTCTCACGCGGCGCGCACGGACAAGGACGTGGCCGACCTGCAGCGCCTCGCGGCGCTGAAGGCCAAGGACGTCCAGGACACCCAGAAGGACCGCCACGAGGCGGAGCTCGAGGTGGACCGCCTCGCGCAGCGGATCGGACAGGGGGAGCTGCTACTCAAGGAGCTCGACGAGAAGCTGAAGGGCCAGGAGCTGCAGGTCGCCGATGCCGAATTCCAGATCAGCGAGGCCAAGAACGCGACTTCAGGCGCCAAGGGCACCCTCGAGCGCCTCCAGAAGCGGGTCGCGGAGCTGAAGCGCGAGGAGAAGGAGCTTGGCGAGGAGGCGGTAGCCGCCGAGCGCGAGGTCACGGACCTCACGCGTCAGTTCGGGGCAATGCGGGCGGAGGCCGAAGCCCAGCTCGGGATCGAGCGGGGCTATGTGCGCTCCGTCACCGACGTCCTCTCGGCGAGGAGCAAGGGGGAGCTGAAGGGAATCCGCGGCACCGTCGCGGAGCTTGCCAAGGTCGATTCCAAGTACGAGCGCGCGCTCGAGACGGCGGCCGGGTCAAGGATGCAGGCCGTGGTCGTCGACGACGATGCGGCAGCCGCCGCGGCCATCAACCACCTCAAGAAGACGAAGTCTGGCCGCGCGATTTTCCTCCCGCTAAACAAGCTGCGCGTCACCCGCCCCCAGGGGAAATCGCTGATGGTGGCAAAGGAGCCCGACGTCATCGGGTTCGCGATTGACCTTGTGAGGTTCGACCAGAAGTTCGAGGCCGCGATGACCTACACCTTCGGCGACACGCTCGTCGTGCGGAACCTCGACGCCGCGCGCCGCCTGATGGGCGGCGTCCGGCTCGTCACCCTTGACGGCGACCTCGTGGAGGCCGTCGGCGCGATGGTCGGGGGCGCGCCCGTCCAGAGCAGCGTGAAGTTCGGCACCTCCGGCTCCTCCCCGCTCGACCAGATGCGGAGAAACCTTGAGGAGGCCACGGAGCGGGCCAACAAGCTCGCGGAGGCGCTGAAGACCTCCCGCCAGGAGCTCGTCAAGGTCGAGGACGAGCTGCGACAAGCGGGCGGCACCACCGGAGATGCGAAGTCCCGGATTTCGGGGTTCGAAACCACGCGCATGTCGGGCCAAAAAATCCTCACGGGCCTCAAGGCCGAGCGCGACGCGAGGGCCAAGGCGCTTGCCGCCGACGAGAAGCGGCAGGGCGAGCTTGAGAAGGCCCTCGCCCGGCTGAACAAGGGCCTCGAGGGCCTCGACAAAGAGCGCGAGGACGCGGCGCGCAAGGCTGTGAAGGCGGCGCCGAAGGAAATCGGGCTCAAGATGCACACGAGCGAGAAGACGGTGTCCGACCTCGCCCAGTCGCTCACGGAAGCGAAGGGCCGGGCGGACACCCTCGAGACGCAGCTTGGCGTCCTCAAGGAGGGCCTCCAGAAGGCGAAGGAAGAGGCCCGGCGGTTCGACGAGAAGGCGGCCGCGGCCGAGAAGGAGATTGGGGAAGCCGCGGACGCGTCCGAGGGATGGCGCGAGGAGCGCGACGCGCTGCTCCAAGTCGACAAGAGTTCGGCGTCGAGGCTCGAGTCCGCGCAGAAGAAGCGCGACGACCTCTACAAGCAGAAGACCGACCTTGCCAAGGAGGCCGAGGGCCTCGACCTCAAGGTCGACACCACGAACGAGTTCATCGGGAAGCTCCAGGACGAGATCCGCGAGGGGGACACGCGGCTCATCCAGGCCGAGGAGAACCTGAAGACGCTCGAAGTCAAGGTGAAGCTGCCGCTGCCGCCGCGCGACGAGGTCCAAGCGACCGTCGCCGCCTGCGAGAAGAAGATGAACGCGATGGGCGGCGTGAACCTGCGGGCCCTCACCGACTACGACGGGGAGGTCAGCCGCCGCGACGCGATGGACGCGGAACTCAAGGACTTGCGGGCGCAGATGGAGGCCCTGGCGGCGACCGTCGAGGAACTCAACAAGAAGAAGAAGTTCGGCCTGTTCAAGGTCTTCGGCGCGATCAACGAGAACTTCAAGCAGATCTACGCGGAGCTCTCGCAAGGCGGGTCAGCGGAACTCATCCTCGAGAACCCCGAGGAGCCGTTTGCCGGCGGGCTTGCCGTGCGCGCGCAGCCGAAGGGCAAGAAAGTGCTGCGGATCGAGTCGCTGTCGGGCGGCGAGAAGTCACTCACGGCGCTCTCGCTGATCTTTGCGATCCAGCAATTCCAGCCATCGCCCTTCTACCTGCTCGACGAGGTCGACATGTTCCTCGACGCGGTAAACGCGGAGAGCGTGGCCCGGGTCGTGAAGAAGAACTCCGCAACCGCCCAATTCGTGATGATCTCACTGCGCAAGGTGACGCTCGGCCACGCCGACCACATCTATGGGGTCACGATGATGGGCAAGGGCGTGTCGGAAGTCATCGGAAATGTCTCGATCGGCGCGCTGCGCGAGGACGCGAAGGCCGGGATCGTGCTGCAGGCGACCGCTCACTGACGCGGGGCCGGAAATGAAAGCCGGGGGCGGACACATGCGAGCGAAAAAGGGAGCGAAACCGCGTGCGAAGAAGGCCGCGCCCCGCCGCGCGGCCACCCGTCCGGCTCCAAGCGGCGAACACGTCGGCGAGATCAAGGTCGCCGCCGCCTCGCGCGCGCCCGCCCCGCCGGAAGTGAGGCTCGTCGAGACCGAGCCGAAGCACGAGCCCACGGAGGTGCTTCAAGAGGAGGACCAGACGCAGGGCGAAGCGGCCGCGGAAGCCGGGGGCCGTGACGGCGATGGGGCGGGGGAGCCCGCGCCGCCGCCCTCGGAGGCAGGGCGCCTGCAAAACGGCCAGCTTGCGGAGGTCATGGCGCACCTCGTGTTCCACAAGTCGCTGATCCGCGAGGCCGACAAGGGCGCAAATGTCGAGCGCTACCTCGCGCTCGCAAGCGACCTGCGGGAGGGGGTGCACCTCGCGATCGACGACCCCTACGACAAGTGCATCGCGCTCGTGTTCGAGCTCGTCATCAACGAGCGCATGAACCCGTGGGACCTCGACCTGCGGCAGTTCTCAAAACTCTACCTCGCGCGCGTGAAAGGCGTCGACGACATCGACTTCATCACCGCCGGCAAGCTGATGCTGATGGCGTGGTCGGTGCTGAAGGCGCAGACGGAAGAGGTGCTCTCGGCGATCGCGCGGCTCGAAGAGCAGCGCAAGGCGGAGGAGCAGGCCGCCGCGGGCGGCGACCCGGCGTCCATGGAGTTCCTGGAGAACCAGCCGTGGCTTTCGGCCGACGAGACGACCTACAGCTTCACGAAGGCGGTGATCGAAGCCGACCCGCTGCACCTCGACGAGGCGGTCCACCCGCCAGGCGAGAGGCCCGTCACGCTGTACGACCTGATCTCGGCCTTCGAGGAGGCCAAGGAGGAGAGCGCGACCCGCGCGGTGCTCGAGGAGGAGCGCGCGAAGGCGCGGGCGGACCTCGATCGCGCGCGGAAGGCGAAGGTCTCCGGGATGATGCACAACGAGAACCTCGAGGAGGAGATCGCGCAGACATGGATGCGCATTCTCGAGGCGGTCCACCACGAAGACAGCCCCGCGGCGAAACTGCGGATGTCCGCGATCCACGACGGCACGAAGGAGGACTTCCTGTCCGTATTCATCTCCACGCTGTTCCTCGCATTCAACCAGCGGATCACGCTCGAGCAGACCCCGTTCCCGACGGGCGAGGTGCTGCTGCAGCTCACGCCTGAAGCGCAGAAGGGCAATCTGCCCGCGATGCCGCCGCCGCCCACGGTCGGACCCGCCGCGGCGCCCGCGCCCGACAAGAAGGGCCGCAAGAGCAAGGGCCCGGCCACCGTGGCCTAGCGCTGCGCCCGGTCAGCTGCGCGGCGGCCCCTTAACCTTCACGCGCATCCGTTCGGGCGAGGCCCCGGAAGGCGCGGGCGAGGGATCGGAAGCGGGCTCCGAAACCGCTTCCGGAAAATTACCCTGGGCAAGGCCCCCCGGAACTTCCTCGCCGTACCCGCCTTCTTCGCCTTCGCGGCGCAGCCGCAGGACTTTTTGGAGCTTTCGGCGCGCCTCGCGCGCCTCCCGCCTGCGCTTCGCGCGGCGGCGGAGTACCAGTGCCGAGAGCCCGCTTCCCGCAATGGCCGAGAGGATGATGAGCCCGGTCACGTCGGGGATCAGCGATTGGATGATGGTCTCCTTCACGACGACGGTAAAGACGAGATTATCGACTGCGGTCTGCGGCTGGGCGTCCGACCGCAGCACCACCGCCAGGTCGTAGGGATCAGGCTTGGCCTCCGAAGTCGCATTGATCGTGAAGGACAGGTTGGATTCCGCTCCGGCGTCCAAAGTGATCCGCTGCGGGAGGTTCGTGAACAGGTGCACATCTTGGACAAACAGCCGGTCTTCAAGGTCGAGCGTGAACGTGTCGCGCCCGTTCCCGAGATTGTGCACGATGACGGTCGCCTCGACGCCGGCGGCGCCGGAATTCGCGTCGACGCGGGGGTGGCTGGTGTCGATGTCAACCGCGTAATACTGCGCGACCGCAATGGTGGACTGTCCAGCGCATTCCACGAGGCTCCCCGCGATGCCGGGGACGGCAAGGAAGCTCGCGCGCACGGTGAGGGTGCCGCGCGTGGAGGCGAGCTCCGCCGGGGGGACGGCGACCGTCGAGTTGAACCGGACCTGCTCGCCGTCCGTGATGTTCTCCGAGGTGGGCGCAACATTCGCGGCCCACCTGTCCGGCGTGATTTCGGCGACGATGGCAAGGGAGCGCGGATTCGTCGTCCCCGTCGTGACGTTGATGGAACCGGAAAAGTCGAGCACCGTGCCCAGCGTGGAGGTGGGTTTCGCGGTCTGGAGCACCGAGTCAAGAGTCACGGTGCAACTCGGCGGGGTGGGGATCGGCGGTGCGGCGAGCGCCGCCGTCGAAAACACGGCCAGCGCGGCGGCGAGAGTTGCAAGCGAGAGAAGCGTGAGGAAACGCTCCCGCGTTGCCCGTCTAAAGAGCGCTGCTCGCCGCACTGGGCGCACCGGGCGGACACCCCCCATCAAGGCCGCGGCGGGGCGCGAACGCCCGGCGGTTGCGGCCCCGCGCGCGCGACCACGCGGCGCGCGGGTGGCGGCGACCCGGGCGGGGGCGCAAGGGCGCCGCCAGGTCCCCCTGGGCGCGGCCCGACCGCGGAGGGGCGCACAGGGCCCCCCGGCCGCGCAGGCGGGCCCCCCTGCATGCGCCCTCGGGCGCGCTCAAGCGCCTCCGCGCGCTGGCGTTTCGCGCGGGCGTTGCGCCGGAGCACGTAGGCGCCGATGATCACGACGGCGGCGAGGATCGAAATCCCGACGATGCCCCCCGGCGAGGTGGCGACACCGAGGAAGACCGCAATGAAATCGGGGTTCGACGGGGGTGGAGGGGGCGGGACGGTCGTGTTGTTCCCCGACGGCGGCGGCGGGGTCGTTGTGTTGTTCTGCGACGGCGGAGGCGCCGCGGCGGTGACCGTGAGCTGCGCGGTGAGGTCGGCAAAGGCGCCGGCTGGCGGCGGCGTGCCCGACCCGGCCGCGAGGACCCGCACCTGCAGTTGGTACGTCCCGGCAATCGCGTACGGGTTCGCGTGGATCACCAACCGCACGATCCCCGTGCCGTTCTGCGGAACCGTGGCGGCGGTGGTCGACTTGAGGAGGATGTCGCTCGGGCGCAGCTCGGCTGCGTTGCGAAGCTCCGCGTCGTAGGCCCCATCCCCGTTGCCCCGGTTGGTGACTTGGATCGACAGGTTGGTGTCCTGCCCCTGGCGCACCGTCGCCTGCTCCGTGCCGTTCACAAACTCCGCGCTGGTGGAGAAAATCTGGCGGATGTCGATCTGCGCCGTTGCGTTGCCGCTCTGGCCTTGCGAGAACCGCATCGAGTTCGCCTGCCGGTACGCCGCCGAAAACACCGAACCGTTGTTTGCCGACACCTTAGGGGGCACCGTGACGGTCACGGAGAGGGTCTCCTTCTGGGTCCCCGGCGATGCCCCGCCGGCGGCCAGCGAAAACGTGAGGTTTGCGACGGTCGGGTTGACCTTCCAGCCCGTGCTGGTCTGGAACGAGATGTTCACCCACATCGTCCGCGCCTGGGGGAAGGAGTTGCTGCCCGTAACGTTCACGGTGAACGAGGTGTCCACCGGGTTGAACCCGCTTGCGTCAACGGTGACGTCGTTCGGGACCACCGTGACCTCGACGGTTGGCTCCCCCGGGTAAGCCGCCACCGGGCCGGGCGCAGCCGAAAGGAGCGCCGCGCAAGACAGGAGCAGGGCCCATGCGAACGCCGCAATCCGGTGCCGCCGAGCGTTTCCCTGCGGCGATCTGGCATGGCGCATGCTGAGCCAGCCTTCCACGCTTGACCTACCTCCTGTGGATATAAGAGAATTGTGGAGAAGGCTCGGACTGAGTGAAGCCAGCCCCCGGCTCCCGGACGCAGGGCAGCGCGCGTGGTCGCCGACTCGGTCGCGGTCTGGCGGGGGAGCCCACGACTCTTGATCCCAGGCCACGTGAGGTCTCATGCTCCGCCCGCGGGCCGTGCAAAGGAATCCGCGGCCAACTTTGATATCGGTCACCTCCGCTTTGAAGCGTGTCGGAAAAAAGCGAGGAGGCCGCGCGTTGATTGCCAAGCTGAAAGCCTCGCCGCGCGTGCTCGAGAAGCGCCCCGCCAACGCCGCCGCGCGCCTG
>Ga0247727_10010981_pt1 | contig 15916 bp, 11 predicted proteins | sample WisWelCaveWW1625_FD_202498 | JGI IMG/M metagenome (GOLD analysis project Ga0247727, IMG submission 202498) | Biofilm microbial communities from Wishing Well Cave, Virginia, United States - WW16-25 | ecosystem: Environmental > Aquatic > Deep subsurface > Groundwater > Cave microbial mat | place...
ACCCAAGGGAAGAACGCTTACCTATCAAGAGGTAGCGCGGCGCGCGGGACACCCGCGCGCGTATCGCGCAGTGGGAAATATTTTGAACCGCTACGGGGGCATGTCGCACGGAATTCCATGTCATCGCGTGGTGAAATCAGACGGCACGCCGGGCGGGTATCGATGGGGGACGAAGAAGAAAACTGCGTTGCTTCGCAAAGAAAAAGCCCTCGATTAGAAGAGGGTTTTTCACAACAAGAATAGAATTGTGCGGACAGTGAAGTTAATGTGCGGCGATCTTTTCCACTATTTTTGCAAAAACCTGTGGGTCGTATTCAGCAAGACCTGCAAGGATCTTTCGGTCGAGAGTGATCTTGGAGCTCTTCAGTGCCGCGATGAATTTGCTGTAGGAAAGCCCATGCGGGCGCACGGCGGCATTGATCCTTACGTTCCAAAGCGTGCGAAAATTGCGCTTTTTTTCTTTACGCCCGCGGAACTTGCGCGAAAGGCCGTGCAACAACGCTTCTTTTGCGGCGCGTTCTTTTGATTTTCTGCTCCAACGGTATCCCTTGGTGAGCTTGAGGAGCTTCTCTCTTTTTTTGTGGGCGATGGTGCCTCGTTTAACTCTGGGCATGTTTTCTTAATTTTAAATGAAAAATTTTAAATGACAATTCAATGATCAAAATCCAAACGAAGAATTATTCCGAGTTTTTTAATTTGAATTTTATTTAACATTTAAAATTGAATATTTAAAATTAGTAATTTAATAGTTGCTTCATGGGATGATTCAGGGAAAGCGTTTTTGACTTGTTGCGCAACGTTTTTTGTGTTTTGCGGGTACGAAAATGATTCACTCCCATCGGACGGCGCACTATTTTTCCGTTGCGGGTGATCCTGATGCGTTTTGAAATGCTTTTATTTGTTTTCGTTTTCATTGCTTGATGACTTGCATGCTGATGCCGAACCCTCCTTGCTTCGGTTCACTTACTACTTTGTGGGGTACGGTAATGCGCATGGCAAATTCTTTCATTTTCTTCATCGCCCAATCCCTGTTCCTTTTCTCTCTTCCCCGTAGACGAAGGCGTACCTCCACCTGATGGCCTTTCACAAGAAATTCGTCTGCCTTCTTTGCCTTGATCAATAGGTCATTTTCTCCTGCGCGGGCGCTGATCTGCACCTGCTTCATGCCCGACGTTTTCTGCGCCTGGCGCTCTTTTTTTTCTTCTTTTTCCTTCTGATAGCGATACTTGTCAAAACTCATGATCCGCGCAACCGGGGGCTTGGCGGAAGGGGCGATCTCGATCAAGTCCATGCCCGCTTCCCGTGCTCGCGTCAGTGCTTCGTCTCGGGATATTACGCCAAGGTTCTCGCCCTGAGCCGTAATGACGCGAAGTTCGGGTGCCGTGATTTGATTGTTGACTCGTGCCGTAGTGATGGAGGAAGTAAAAGAATAATGACCTCTGTGGGACACAGTATAGGAAAGGTAGAGAAGAAAGTCAAATAAAGCGACGCATGGCGTTAGCGCATCAAATGCCAATTTTCATTGGTTTCCAAGGGTCCGGCGCCAAGCGGATTCGTGCGTGCGACCAGTTCCTCGTAATCGCTCTTTGTATCATCATCAGAATCTTTTTTCTTGGGGTCGGTGCCAAAGTATGCTTCAAGCGCATCCGGCACGCCGTCTTTATCGGTATCGAGCTTCGCACTGTTGATCGCTTCTTGCGAGAAGACCTTCTCGGTTGCGGTATTTTTCCCGTCCACCACGATTTGGCTGAATGTCTTAAATCCCGAATCGTAGGTGAATGTATCGAAGAATGCGACGCTATTTTCTTTCCATGGCGGGAGTTTCATAGTGTAGCCCAGGATATAGGTTTTCCCAGAGACCGTGTAGGTGAACGGCGCATTGGTGAATGCATCAGTGGGGAGGGAGGCGATCAGATTCCGGTTTTGATATTGGTACAGTACGGCATCGCGATTATTGGGCGTGCCCGGGGCGCTCGCGGGGGCAGGGTGGTCTTTCTGAATTGCTTCCGGAGTCATCACGAGGTCATTCAGGCTTTGAGGATAGGTTCCGGTGATGAAATTGTAGACGCGCAGTCCTTCACGAACATGCTGTATGTTCGTCACTTGCTTGTGGAACGTAAACCGTTCTTTGCTCACGCCCGCAAGCAGTGCTTGGGCCTCATCAAAATTCAAGGCGTCGGGAGGAGCAGTGATCGCTGATGGGTTGTTTACGTCTGAAAGTTCAAGTGCCACTGCAAGCACGAACTGCCTGTCTTTTAGTTTGGCGGCAGCATTGTCGGGTACCAGGCGGAATCGATAGACGACTTGTGCGGGATATCCGGTTTTTGCATCTGTGAGGATATCGAGTGAGCCATTGTTTTTAAAATAATCGAAGATGCTTTGAAATGCGGGTGTTGCCATGTAATCAAGTGTTTTTTGGTCCAGTTTGACCAAGGCATCTTTGCCGTATGTGGCAATGAAGGTATCGGCAAGTTTTTTATAGAAAGAAGGAAGTTTTTCGCTCCGCATCGCAAGGTGATAGCGGTAAAAGGACCCGTTTTCCTTGGTTTCTTTTTCACCACCGGTTACGGCAAACACATCTTCCTGCTGCGCAATTTGAAAGAATTGCTTAAGTTGCGCAAGTGCATTCGCGGTACGCTGTTCGCTCGTGCTCGCAACGGAGAGCGCGTCGTTGCCAAAGAGGAAACCGAAATCCCCGGCGTTCGAAGCGAGGTCGTCGGAGGTGATCTTCACCCATTTTCCCTTGATGGCATTTGGATCAAAGAAAAATGATGGGAATTTATTGAGGCGCACATAATATACTTTGTCTTTGCGGAGAAATTCTGCGTCTGCACTTCCCGCAAAATCTCCGGCAGTAAACGTTGCCGACCCCTGGAATCGCGTGTCCACATTTATGCCTCCTTGTCCCGCTGCGGCACCCGAAAGCGCGAGCGAGAACGAAAAGTCGCTTGGAAGATAGTTGGTATATACGGCTTGGTCTGCGATCAAATCGAATGGTGAGGGAAGTCCTGGCTTGTCCGGTATGCGATATCCGCCATAATTTTTATCCATCATGACCCGAGTGCCCTCGATCATCTTTGGAGGTTGAGGCGGGGTGGTATAGCTATACTTGTCTTGAAATGCCAATAGTGCTTCTTTGGTTTCAAACGCAAGAGTAAGTTCAAAATTGCTTCTGTTATCTGTTGCGCGATATTCATAGGGCTCGCTAGTTTTTGGATCTCTTGCGCTTGACGATGCGATCAACACTCCTTTTTTGTCCGAAAGGAGATCGTTAAGGGTTTGAGGATACAGAATTTTTATCCCATCATACGCTTTTAGCCTCCCCAAAATCGCCCCCCCGTTCCTAAAGCGCGTAATATCCCTTGCGTACGCTTCGGTATCATAATCCATAGATATCGAAAATGGCTGTGCGTCAGCATCGCGCGGGGCGCCTTCAAGAGAAAAAGAAACCTTATAGGAAGCAGAAGAGATGTCGAATGTTTTGGGAACAAGTTGAGCCATGAGTTCCTCTGGTTTGTAGCGTGCATCGGGAGAAAGAAATGCAAGGTATCCTTGCGCATACGCAAACCATCCGCCTCCACCGAGAAGCAATAGTACTATGACAATGAGGGCGGTGACCAGTTTTCGGCGTGAATGGGGCGGAGCGCCGAAAGGAGTTCCTGCGGCGCGTGTGGGCGCAAGGCGCGTGAGGATTTGAGTTGTTGCGGGCGATTGCACAGAGCGCGCAGGCGATACGGACGAACTTTGCGCTGGAGATTGCGATGCAGTTTGTGGCGCGGATGCAGGAGCAACAGGAGTTGCCGCTTTGGTTTTCAAAGCCACAAAACCTTCCGCCACATCTTGCGGATTCCATCCTGCACCGATCAGGGCTTTGCGCAGATCATCTTCTTGATACCCACCCTTCAGTGAATTTTCGAGATAGGAGAGAAGTTCTTTGGTGACCATACGAAAATTATACTACTTCTTCGTTCCTTGTGGAACTACGAAGCATGCAGCACTTCTCTTTTTTAGAAAAGTACCGATGACAAAAAGTGCTTGAAGCTTCCCGCGCGCAGTTTTTACTCAATAATGAGCGAACCCTTGAGTGAAGGAGTCGTTTCGGAATAGAGGTCATAGACGCCGGGGAAAAACGCAGAAGTTTCGAATGGAATCGATGCGCCGGGCGCGATTGTTTGTCCAAACGTGTTGATCTTAAAGACATAAGAAACGGAATCTTTGTTCGTAAACGTGACTGTTATGCCTTTTTTGACACGTAAAGTCGTAGGCGAGAATACCGCCCCCTCGATTGCGATGATCGCAGCGCTGGTTTGGGATTGCGAGGTATGCGTGAGTGAAAAAGGAGCGCTTTCCACTGTGCCCACGGGACCGTCGAATGCGAGCTTCAATATATATGCGCCCGCCGTAATTTCTTTGCGCGAGGGATTCGTGCGGCTTATTGCAACACCAAGTGTATCCCATTGGTAAGAGGTTTGCCGTGTGCCGAGCGATGGATTCAATACGCCTATAAGCGCTTTAGTTTTTGTATCAAGAAGCATTAATTGACCCGTAAGTCCTCCCTCGCGGCTCCATGAAACTGTGTGGAGTTCCCCGATTTTCCATTCCGTTCCGCCCAAAGGCGAAGTGAACGCAATGCCCGAAACGGATTTTGGTGCAGTGGGCGTGTTCGGCTTTTTGGGTGTTTGTGTAGTGCTTCCCGATGGTTTTGCGGGCGTGATGGGCGCAGTAGTATTCCCGTTTGGTTTGGGCGTATTAGTTGAAGAAGGCGCAGACACGTTTCCTCCGCGCGCAAGAAGCACCACGACGATAATTCCCAACCCCCCAATGACCCCCCACATCATTTTTTTGTTCATCCCGTTAGAAAATTAAACCCGCGCTTTGCGACTGGAAAAGCGTTTATAGCAAGATTGACCATTTTATTTTGATACATCGTGGCTGTTAATTTTCTAACGGGATTCATCCCTCATTGACGATCACGGTTTCTCACGGGATTCATCTTTCTATTATAGCACAACAAAGGTGGCAAAAAATAAAAAAACGAGGAGGCGTGTTGCCTCCTCTAATGGATGACTTGATTTTGTCCGAAACGATCTTCCATACGGCCGATGTGAGTGAGCCAGACCGTGCGGGAAATTGAAACGAGAAATTCCTCTGCAGTTTGTCCCTTATCCGAGATGGGGATTTTCCACACTTTCTCATTCGGACATGTGGGGCAGGTGGCGCGGAGGAGATATGGCTCCACTGCGCGGTAGGGGATTTTGTTGCCGCACCCCCGACACTTGTGCGTGAGTTCCATCACACAACCACTTCCTCGAGCGAAGCGTACCCAACATACTCCTTCTCGCTCATAGTGAAGCAGGGTGCGCACAAGATGTCTCGCGCGCCGCTTTTCTTTACGGCGATGATGACGGGTTTTCGTGTGCAGTTCGCGTCACCCATGCATTTTCCGGAAGGATGCTCTTGACCAATAGCGCGTGTGGCAGATATGCACATAAGGCGCACCTCCAGAGAATTAAGGAATTTGAACTGTTGGTATTATCTCCTGTTTTCACATGTGCGTCAAGTTTTGTGTACCCCGCAGAGAAAAGAGGAGTATACTGAATGTAGTTCATCACAACACAATTCAAGTGTCGCGTTGCAAACACCACACGCCAATTTTCATAAGGAGCATTCGAGATGCAGGCGCAAAAAATCCCTTCTTCGCACTTGGAGGACGAGGTTAATTTTCTGAATGTCGTGTTTCTCGCACTGGTACACGCATGCGCTGTTGTAGCTGTGTGGTACTTGTGGCAGGTGAGGTTTTCGTGGGCGACGGTTGCGCTCGCCCTCTCGTGGTTTTTCGCGTGCGGGATTTCTGTCACCGGTGGATATCACCGGCTTTTTTCCCACCGGAGCTACGCGTGCATGCCCGCACTCGAAGTGTGTTATCTTTTTTTCGGGGCTTCGGCGCTTCAGAATTCGGCAATGAAGTGGTCGGCCGATCATCGCAGGCATCACGCCTACACGGACAAAGATAATGATCCCTACAACATCAAACGGGGATTCTGGTGGGCGCATATAGGGTGGGTCTTCTTCAAAAACCCGCCCTGCGACAAAGCAAGCGTACCCGATCTTGCACAAAATCCGCGCGTCGCGCTCCAGCATCGGTATTACTTTCCGATCGCGATCGTTGCATTTCTTTTCCCCGTAGCGATCGCTGCACTATGGGGAGATGCGTGGGGAGGATTGCTTGTTGCGGGATTTCTGCGACTCGCGACCCAGTACCACAGCACTTTCTGTGTGAATTCAGTAGCACACTGGATCGGAAAGCAACCCTACACGCTTGCCGATTCTTCTCGTGACAGTTTCGTGACCGCACTTGTGACGCTCGGAGAGGGATACCACAACTACCATCACCGGTTCCCCTGGGATTATCGGAATGGCGTACGGTGGTATCAGTTCGATCCCACGAAGTGGTGGGTTGCGGTGTGTGCAAAAATGCACATGGCTACTTCTGTGCGGCGTGTGTCGAAGCTCGACATCATGAAGGCATGGGCGGAAGTGCGCGCGATACAGCGTACATTTACCGAACGTGTGTCATGATGTTTGTGTGTGCGCAAGCACGCTCTCGTGCCCCTGACCTTTATTTTGGTCGGGGGCGATTTTTTTGAGTAGCGACAAGAAAGTATGCCATGTTCATGTGTATTTGATTTCCCGTAAAGATTGCCGTATAGTAAAAATCCATTGAAAATGGGGATGACCGGTTTCGATAGGGATGCATCCTGAACTTGCGAGCCGAGCGACAGCCTCGTAAATCCTGCACAACTTATAACTGCCAACCGCAAGGTAGCAGCTCCTGCGTTCGCTTTCGCGTAACGTAGGGATCGCACGGCGTGTGCCTCTTATGCCGACCGCGGTCTTATATAAGGAGGCTAAGGAGTCGCCAATGATCCTATGCGACTCACGAAAACCTTGGATCATTTCGTCTGATCTAATCAGTCTACGCTCGTAGACGGTTCACGGTTCGCATCCTTAGACGGCGGTTCAATTCCGCCCATCTCCACTCGACTCGCTTCATTGACATTCAGCTCGCTCGTGGCGAGCCACTTTAGATTTGATGGCGAGGAGAGTGCCCTGAGCGTAGTCGAAGGGCATATTTTTATTTACAATATAAACCATGTATTTTGTGTACATGGCTAAAAACGACTTCGGAAAGTTATATGTGGGCATCACTGAAGATTTAAAAAGTAGATTGGGCTATCACAACGCGAAGCATGGGGCGCAGTTTACGAAAGGTAAAGCGAAATTCCACCTTGTCTTCGACGAATCGTATAACACCATGAACGAAGCACGGCAACGAGAAATTCAAATTAAGAAATGGCGACGAGATAAAAAAGAAGCACTGATTAGGCGATACAGTAAGGAGTTGCAAACTAAAGTTGTTGCTCGCCCTGAGGCCGCCCGCAGGGCGCCGCGAGCAGTTCAATAGCGAAGCGTCCGCCCATCTCCACCAGATAGAACTTTCGCGTTTTTCAGAGCAATAAGAAATTGCTATCATATACTTGGCTCTCTTATGAGGAGGTGCGCATGCACATCGTCACGCTGTGTAAGAAATGTAAGGTTATTGTGCCGTACATAGCGGAAACAGATGAGCGTTTCGTGGCTCGATGCAGAGGGTGTCGCACAGAGTATGTTTTTGCGCATCCGCGCGCGCGAATGATTTGCATGAACATGCTGGAGAGTGCCGTAACGTATGCTCAACGGCGCATTGCGCTCAAGGCATTTCGCCGTTGCTCCGGCCAAGTGCATTAGTGCGCCTTTTCACTGCAACGCCACGCAGAAAGCGCGGCATGGAGGAGCTTCACCGCTCCTCCTTTTTTATTCCTCGCGTCTCATCTCGCGGAGGTGCGCTGCTTTCTTGAGCGTCTCGCGCTTATCGCGCGTTTTTTTATTTCGCACGAGGCCAATTTCGAGCTTGATGATGCCGCGCTTAAGATATGCCTTAAGCGGAATCAAAGAAAGTCCTTTTTCGTGGAGCTTTCCTTCGAGCGAACGAATTTCTTCTTTGCGAAGCAAAAGACGCCGTGAACGCAAAGGAACATAATCTTTAGGCGCATTTTTTGGTTGATAGGCGGGAATATCGGCGTTCAAAAGCCACGCTTCGCCACCTCTTACGTGCACATACGTTCCCGCAAGGTTCATGCGGGACTCTTTTACGCTTTTCACTTCCGTACCCAAAAGCTCGATGCCCGCCTCGAAGGTTTTGAGAATAGCATAATCGAACTTTGCGCGCCTATGTTCGGAGAGGATATGCATAACCTTATGGTATGGTAAATTACCCCAAGTGCGCAATAAAAAAACGGGCAGAAGGGAGGTGCCCGTTTGGGTGGGAAAGTTGTTGGTGGGAAGGTTGCTGGATTCTGGTTGAGGCGGGATTCGCGTGTCGGCGGTTTTTTTATCCCTCCTTTGAACATGAAGAAGCTAATGCTGCATGGCCTTTCGCCGACTTTGCGAATTGTAATGAGGAACTGCACGATTGAGGGCGTTCTCCCTTCTGCCGTGTGCTGTGCTCGGTACTAGAATCAAGTATACTTCATAAAGCAAGATAATCAATCCCCAAGAGCGCACATGCAAATATTCATCGAAAAAATGATTTCGCGCATACTTCCCGCGCATGTTCATGCGGGAGTTATGATCCCCGAGCATGAGCGTTTTGGTCATTATACGACCGCAGTGGCACTCCGCCTTGCAAAGGAAGAAAAAAAGAACCCACTAGAAGTTGCCGCGCATATACGGAAGGCACTTCTTGCACATGCGCCTAAAGGTTTTTTTGAAAAAATAGAAGTCGTTGCGCCTGGGTTCGTGAATATGTGGCTTTCTCGCGTGGCGATCGAAAAGGAATTTAAGAAAAAACTTAAAGAAGGAGTGCCGCGGACGCACAAAAAACAGGCGGGTACGATCATTGTTGAATATTCTCAACCCAATATCGCCAAAAAGATGCATGTGGGGCATTTGCGCACGACCGTCTTGGGCGATGCGCTCGCAAATCTCTATGCACTTTTGGGGCACCGCGTGATTCGCTGGAATTATTACGGCGACTGGGGCACGCAATTCGGAAAACTCATCGCCGCATACAAGCTATGGGGTGATCGCGCGCGCGTAAAAGCCAATCCCATCGAAGAACTTCTTGCGCTCTACGTAAAATTCCATGACGAAATGAAGCGTGATGCAACTCTCGAAATACGCGGACGGGAGGAATTTCAAAAACTTGAATCGGGAGATAAGGCGAATCGTGCATTGTGGATGTGGTTTCGGAAAGAATCCCTCAAAGAGTTTTCACGCACGTACAAAACACTTGGCGTGAAGTTTGACGTCGCGCTTGGAGAGAGCGCGTTTGAAAAAGACATGGCGCCTCTTGTGCGCGAATTAGTGAAAAAGAAAATTGCACATGCAAGCGAAGATTCACTTATTATTCCACTCGATGTCGCAGGACTCCCACCCGCGCTGGTACAAAAATCGGACGGCGCAAGCTTGTATCTCACGCGCGACATTGCCAGCTTGCGCTATCGTGTGAAAAAATATCATCCGAAAAAGATATTATATGTGGTAGGGAACGAACAAACTCTCCATTTTGCACAGCTCTTTGCCGTCGCGTCCATGCTTGGATTGGGGAAGCATACAAAACTGATGCACGTGAAGTATGGTTTGGTGCTCTCCGAAGGAGGAAAAAAATTTGCAACGCGTGAAGGACGCGCGGTGTTTTTGGATGAAGTGCTTGAAGAAGCGATCGCGCGCGCGGAGCGCATCGTTGCGGAAAAAAATCCCACGCTTTCTCGTGCAGCACAAAAAAAAGTAGCCCATGCAGTTGCGGTGGGCGCATTAAAATACGCGAATCTCAAAGAATTCCGCACTTCAGATATCGTGTTTAATTGGGAGGCGATGCTCAATTTTTCGGGTGACAGTGCGCCGTATTTGCAATATACCTATGCGCGTATTCAGGGTATTTTGCGGAAAGTGAAAGTTTCCGGACGTGCTGATATAAGCTTGCTTCGCGAAGAAAAGGATCTTGCGCTCATGCGCATGCTTTTTGGATACGAAGATGCGCTCCATGAATGTGTCGCGCATTACAGCATGAATCCACTCGCCACCTATCTTTACGAGTTGGCTTCGCAGTTGAATCATTTTTACGAAACGACTCCTATTGGAAAAGACGAAGACAAGGCGCGCCGTACGGCACGCCTTGTGGTGCTTCAGTATGCGGCAAAAGTAATATCGCAGGGCCTCGATGTACTCGGTATTGAAGCGCCGGAGAAGATTTAAGAGATATGAATAACCCTTCGACCCGGCTCAGGGTCATTTTTGCTCCTTTATAGATATTTTATCGAGCAAAAATGAAAAAAGGACGGAATCACGCGCCGGCTAGTTCTCTCGCCCAGAGCTCCGCGTGTAATCGCAGATTTCTTTTGCCGCTTCCCCGTGTGTCCCCCGGAAAGCAACTAGGCGCTAGCGTCGCAGTGAAACCGTCCCGTCGGAATATGATTGCACATAAGCATTTTATCGTCAACCCCGCGTACTCTTCCCCCCGTCCATTTTTTTCTCTATGATAAAAGGCACGTGGTCGTGCCTTTTGATGGCGCAAGAATCGGCGTGGCCGGGATCGCCCGAACCGTAACCGCAGGGGAATGCTTGTCTCGGTCATCCCCCCGTGCCACAACCGGAACACCCTTCCTCGTGAAGGGGGTGGGAGGAAAGGTGTCGTTCCCGCCGATTCCTGCGCGAATATTTTAAAGAGTATATCGATACGAGTCAACCATCACATGTCAAAATCGGCCCCCGAAAAATATTCACCCCAAGAGCAAAAAGAATTACATCTTCCTGCGGTGGAGGAGCGCACGCTTCGTTTTTGGAAGGAGCATAACGTGTTCGAAAAAAGCCTTGAAAAGTGTCAGGTGTCAGGTGTCAGGTGTCAGGAATTTGTGTTCTACGAGGGTCCGCCCACCGCGAATGGCAGGCCCGGGATACATCATGTCCTCGCGCGTGCGTTCAAAGATGTGGTGTTACGCTACAAGACGATGCGTAGATTTTTTGTTCCGCGCAAAGGCGGGTGGGACACGCACGGGCTCCCCGTGGAGCTTGAGGTAGAAAAGGAACTCGGATTCAAATCAAAAAAAGATATTGAAACATTTGGTATCGCGGCATTCAACAAAAAATGCAAAGAATCGGTCTGGAAATACAAGGACGAATGGGAGCGCCTCACGGAGCGGATGGGGTATTGGTTGGATCTCAAAAATCCGTACATCACCTACGAGAATAACTACATCGAAACGCTGTGGTGGATCATAAAAGAAGTGTGGAAGAAAAAACTGCTCTACAAGGGCCATCGTGTTGCGCCGTGGTGCCCGCGGTGCGGCACCGCGCTTTCTTCGCACGAGATGGCGCAGGGGTACAAAACACTTACGGACGACTCTGTGTATGTCCGATTTAAGCTTAAACCGGGACAAAAAATAACTAATAACTTTACGACTAATAACAAAACCTTCATTCTTTCCTGGACGACTACGCCGTGGACGTTGCCCGGAAACGTCGCGCTCGCGGTGGGGAAAAGTATTGAATATGTGCGCATCGCGCGCGATGACGCAAAAGAAAGTATCATTCTTGCAAAGGCAATATTTGCGGGGCGTCCCGAGGCGTTTCCCGGATACCGAGCGATGGGGGATGTGCGCGGCGCTGAACTCGTTGGGCTTGCTTACGAGCCGCTTTTCAACATCAAATCGCTTCGCAATAAGAATTCGCATAAGATCTATGCGGCTGATTTCGTAACGACGACCGACGGCACGGGCGTGGTGCACACGGCTGTGATGTATGGCGAGGACGATTATAAGCTCGGCGTAGATAATGGTTTGCCACAGCACCACACGGTGGACGAACAAGGGAGATTTACGAAAGAAGTGCCAGGACTCGTGGGGTTGAAGGCGAAGTCAAAAGATGCCGGAGAAACCGCAAAAACAGAACAGAAGATATTTGATCATCTCGCAAAAAAGAATCTTCTTTTCAAAACAGAAAAATACACACACGAATATCCCCACTGCTGGCGTTGCCAAACGCCGCTCTTGTACTACGCGCGCACATCGTGGTTTGTCGCCATGTCGAAATTGCGCGCAAAACTTTTGGCATCGAATAAAACGATCAACTGGGTTCCGGCGCATATGAAGGATGGCCGTTTTGGCGAGTGGCTAAAAGACGTAAAGGATTGGAATTTTTCTCGCGAGCGGTATTGGGGAACGCCACTCCCGATTTGGGAATGTAAGCAGTGTGGCGCGCAAGAAGTGATTGGGAGTGCAGAGGAGCTTCATGCGCGTTCCGGTGGTGTGCGGAATGAATATTGGGTCATGCGCCACGGGCAGGCGGAATCCAATATGCTTCACTTGGTGGATTCCGGTCAGGGCAAATACCATCTGACTCCCAAAGGAGAAAAAGAAGTGGATCGCACGGCGGCGCAAATGAAAAAAGAAGGAATTCAAATGATCTTCGCATCAGGTATCACGCGCACCAAAGAGACCGCTTTGCGCATGACGAAGGCGCTTGGCGTAAAGAAGATCGTGAGCGACAAGCGATTGCGTGAAATTCATCTGGGAACATTCGCGGGATGCCACGATACAAAATATCACAAGGCGTTTCCTACCTACCAGTCCCGATTTGAAGAAGCTCCGGAAAAGGGGGAAACCCTGCGCGATCTTCGCGCGCGCATGTGGGAATTTTTGAAAGAGACAGAAAAAAAATATAAAGGGAAAAAGATTCTCCTGGTGAGCCATGAATATCCCATTTGGATGCTCGATCATGTTGCGCGCGGAATGTCGGAAGCGGAAACGATCAATGAAAAAGAAACACGTGGAAATGATTATGTGAAAACCGCTTCGATATTTCGTCTTGATCTGCGCACGGTGCCGCGCGATGAAACGGGACTCGCTGATTTCCATCGTCCCTATATCGATGAGCTCACGTTCCCGTGCGTGAAGTGTAAGAAAGGGAAGATGACGCGCGTCAAGGAACTCGCGGATGTGTGGTTCGATTCGGGAGCGATGCCGTTCGCGCAAATACACTATCCGTTCGATGGTAATAAGTCATTAGTGAATAGCCATAAGTCGCTAGCTACTGGCTATCCTGCCGATTACATTACTGAAGCCGTAGACCAAACGCGCGGGTGGTTCTATACGCTTCTTGCGGTCGCGACTCTTTTGGGAAAAGAAGCACCATACAAAAACGTGATTTCCTTGGGGCATATTTTGGATAAGCAAGGACAGAAGATGTCCAAATCAAAAGGAAACGTGGTGGATCCGTGGGCAATGGCGGAAAAATATGGGATGGACGCGGTGCGATGGCATTTCTATACTGCGGTTCCTGCCGGGGAGCCGATGAATTTTGATGAACTGGAACTCCAAAAAACCACGCGGCGGTTCCATTTGATCCTTTGGAATTCATTCATTTTTTGGAAAACATACGCAACCAAAAAAGATTCACGATTCACGATTCACGATTCACGAAATGTACTTGATAAATGGATTCTGGCGCGGCTTCACGAAACAACCGTGAATGTCACAAAACACATAGATGCATACGCGATTCGCGATGCAGCGCTTGCGATCGAAAAATTGGTGGACGATCTTTCGCGATGGTACATTCGCCGTTCACGCCGGCGCCTCCAAAAGCCGGAGAGTAAAACCGATTTCAATTCCGCATCTGCGACGCTCGGGTATGTGCTTGCGGAAATTGCAAAACTTATTGCGCCGTTTAACCCTTTTTTTGCGGAAGCCCTCTATGAGGGTATAGCCAATAGGGTATCGGGTTTAGGGAAAGAGTCCATCCATCTTGAAGACTGGCCCCTCGACTCCGCTCGGGGCAAGTCAGCAAAACTACTCCCTACTACCTACTCCCTACTCGCTAGCATGGCTGAAGTACGTCGCATTGCGAGTGCGGCGCTCGCGAAACGGGCTTCTTTGGGAATAAAGATACGACAGCCGCTCGCCACACTCAAAATCCAAATTACAAAATCCAAATTACAAACAAATAACGAATCACAAATATCGAATGAACTCATAGAGATTTTGAAAGATGAAGTGAACGTGAAAAAAGTGGTGATAGACCCGAAACTTAAGGAGGAAATTGAATTTGATATTACGATCACACCGGAACTCAAAGAAGAGGGAGTCGTGCGTGAATTCGTGCGGATGGTAGCGGAATTGCGCGCGAAGGCAGGGCTTGAACCAAAGGATGCAATCGCGCTTTTTGTGGAAGCGCCGGAAATGTTTCGCGGCATCCTTTCGCGCAATGAGAAATTATTGAAAAAAGAAGTGGGTGCGAAGTTGGTGGAATACAAAAAATCCGCGAAGTTCAACGCGGAGATAAGTACAAAATTAGAAGATTCTGATATCTGGCTTGCGGTGCGGAAGGTGAAGTAAAAAAAAGCGAGCGGTGATTGTTCGCTCGCTGAATCTTGAAACAGATGCATCAGGCCGTCGCTTCTTCCCTGTTCGGTTCGTACCATTCGGTGCCGTCGTAGTAGAGGATGCATTCCCCCTGGTCGTTGTGGATCTGGGAGTGGAAGCGGGTGATAGGTCCACGCTTTCTCGCAAAAAAACGGAGATGCTTTCTGAATTCTCGGCTCCCAATTTGTTTGGCAACCGAGAGGAATCGGTAATCGCCGACTACTTCCACGCATTCTTCCATGGATCCGGAAAATCCGTCTGCAGCCCAGATGTCGATTTCGACTAGGCGATATCTGCCTGGTGGAGCTTTGGCTGTTTCGACTGACATATTTTTTCCTCCCTCGAACTTTGTTGAGGTTTGTTCTGAGTAAATTTATTGCATGAAGTTATACTTTTGTCAAGAAAAAGGCGCACGGTGTTGCATGTGCGCCTTTGGAGTTTTGTTACGGAATTACGGGCGAGGGGAGTTCGTTCCCGTAATCGTCCATGATGCGGAATGTTTTCATGTCGTTCGGGTCGAAGCCATTCCGAAGGGCTCCCGCCATGACCGCCCCTTCTCCCGGAAGGAACGCGTGGGAGACGAGTGGGGGAATAGAGATCACGGTGCCGGGTGAGAGATTTTCCCACGATCTACGCACACCCGTGATCAGATCCTCGAGAACCAGCTTCTGCATCGTTCCTGAAACGATCCGGAATCGTTCGTGATCGTGATGGAAGTGATTCCCCACCGTCCACGGCTTGCCCGGCATGCGACTCTTGAATGAAATGAGATTCACGTGCCGTGCTTCGGGGAATGCCTTTGGGTCCAGCAGGTCTTGGATGTCCCGCCGTCCGTCCGAGTTTTCTGGAGCTTTCCCGAACTCCACGAGGGAGTCGAGGTTTGGTCGCGGATGTTTTGCGATGTGGTATGTCGCGAGATATCCGCGATAGGAAGACATCGGGTCCGGCATCGGGGTGATCGAGATGCCGGGAACTCCTGGAAGAGAGCAACGCTTTTCTCCTCGCTCGGTCGTGAAATTCACGAAGCGCGCGAGGAGCTGTGCCTGCCCCCAGCCGAATGCGGAGCTCTTCTCCACGATCTCATTCACCGAGGTGAGCACGGTGATGGATTCGTTCGAGAGGTTCCCGAACTTTTTTTGGAGGCGCGTGAGTTCTTCCCAGAGCTCATCTCCCATCGGAACCACCCAAAAGGAAACAAGTCCGGTGTGTGCCTCGCGCACCTTCTTTTGAGGAACCTGCGCGAAAACCTCTGCCGGTGTGTGGACGAGAAAATCGCCCACAGGATGTGCCTTGATTCGGGTACATTCCTTGATGCGCGCAAGGCATTCCTTGTCTTTCGTGGAAGGCATGACTGGATTGATGACCTGCTGGTACGAAGCATGTGCCCCGAGCCCCAGCTTTTCGTAGTCCTCCGAGTCGATTACCTCGCGCTCGAAGGAAAGCTCTTCGCATACTTC
>Ga0247727_10010982_pt1 | contig 15915 bp, 16 predicted proteins | sample WisWelCaveWW1625_FD_202498 | JGI IMG/M metagenome (GOLD analysis project Ga0247727, IMG submission 202498) | Biofilm microbial communities from Wishing Well Cave, Virginia, United States - WW16-25 | ecosystem: Environmental > Aquatic > Deep subsurface > Groundwater > Cave microbial mat | place...
CGGCTCGCGCGCCGCCGCCGCGGCACACAACAGTATCCCGAGGACTCCTCCCCATTTCGTATACATCATAGTTCTCCTTCATGATACCCAGGGACACGCCGGTCTACCCCTTGTCAATATTGGCGTAGAAGTGCTCGATGTTGGTGTTCACATCGTTCTGCAATGGCCCCCGCGGGCCGAAGTTGGGGAAGTGCTTCTGCAGGTTGTCGTTCAGATATTTGCTGTAACCATCGGCCTGCAAGGACTTCAGCGAGGCGACGGTGATGGTCTTCTGCAGCTCGGCCGCGGACCGGCCGGCCTTCTTACCCTCGGCCACGCGGGCGGCCAGCTCCTCGATGTAGTTGCGCAGGTGGGTCATCCGCTGGCGGCTCTGGTGGACGGGGCCGTGCCCGGGCAGGATCTTGTCGAAAGCCAGCCCGCCGACCGAGTCGATCGTCTTGGGCCAGAGGCGCGGGTAAGCGTCGCCGGCGTAGGGCAGAAAGCCGTGGATCATGTCTCCGGTCGACACCAGGCGTTTCTGCGGGCAGAAGACGACCACGTCGCCGGCCGTGTGGGCGCGGCCGTGGAACTCGACGTGGAGATCGTGCGCGCGGTCCTTGATCACGTGCGACTTGGCGAAGGCGATCGTCGGCAGCTCCAGCGAGAAGCTCTTCATCTCGGCCTGGTAGGCCTGAAGCTGGCGGATCAGGTCCTGGCAGAACGCCTTTTCCTCCGCCGACGTTGCCTTGTCCTGGCGCGTTTTGAAGGAGTCGATCTGCTTGGGAACCTGCTCGAGCGCCGCCTTCAGGCGCGACTGTGTTTCCTGGCCCATCAGTTGCTTGGTGGGCTCGCTGGCCACGAAGTCCACCTTGTTGCCGCCGGCCCGGTAGGCGGAGTTGCCCTGCATGTGGTCCCAGTGGAAGTGCGAATTGACCACGTAGCGCACCGGCTTGGGAGTCACCTCCTTGCGGATCTGGGCGATCAGGGCGGCCGCCGCCGAAGGCTTGGAGTGCGTGTCCATCACCAGCACGTCCTGGGAGTTGACGAAGATGGCGGCGTTGGAGTTGATCAGGGCCTGGGCGCGGGCCACGGCGCAGTAAACGCCGTCGGCCACCTTGTCGATGTCGAACAGTTGCGGGCCGGCGGCCGCCGACTGAGCGCGGGCCCAGGCGGCGCGATAGAAGCCCAGCTCGAGCACGGAGGCGCCGGCCAGAACTCCGCCGAAGAGCCGTCCGAAAAAGTCCCGCCGCGACGGGGCGGCGTGCGGGGCATGGGAATGCGCGTGCATCGCAACCTCCTGGAGTACGCCAGTGTAACCGCTCGCCCACGGCCGAGTCAAAGGCCCTTGATCGCCAGCATGGCGTCCAGAGGCCGGCCGGTCGACCGGGGCGTCTGGAAAGCCTTCGGAGTCAATGAGATCGGCTGGCCCTCGGGCAGCGCCGCCGCTTGGAAACGTCCAGACGGAAGGGACCGAATTCATAGACGGGATTCGACGGGCGGCTCAAGATGTCAGGTAATGTCAGGTCACCCTCGGTGCGAACAGATTGCCTCGCATAGATGGCGCAGCACGGAGGGAGTACAGGCAGGGCTGCACTGGACACTCGCGTCACTCCCGCAGACGTCAACCGGCACTCAGGCCCAGAAGCTGCTGGAGCTTGGCCGCGATTGTCTCGCGCTGACTGGGATCCAGTTTCCCGAGGCTCCGGGCGTGGATCGTGGCCAGCTTGTGGAGACGCACCACAGAGACCGTCTTCAGGTTGGTCGACCGAAAATCGGGCCGCGTCGGATCAACAAGCACGTCGGTGGGCAGCAGCGTCGGCGGGACGACCGAGGAGATGTAAGCCACCAAGACCTCGGGGATTGGGCCAACGGGCCCGGTCAGCAACAGGACCGGGCGAAGCTTCATTCCCGGCGCATCCCCAAAGGGGAAACTGGCCAGGCAGATGTCACCGGGCGCCATCGAGAGGTTGCCCGTCTTCCAGCGTGTAAAGATTCTGGCGCGTGTCGCTGAGCTCTTCTGACCACTCCGAGGCGATGGCACGCATCCAGATTTCTTCTGCTTGGTCCTGTTCCGGCACCAGCACTAGAAGGCGGACGGGGCCAGCGGGCAGGTCTTCGGGAACCTGGGCCCTGAGGCGATGCTCCGCGTCGACATCGCCAATCAGCTCGATGGCCTTCATAACGAGCCATTATAGCGCGGACACCGGAGTCCTATGCGCCGGATTTGCCGAAGTCATCCTGGATCAGTACGTTTCTATTTGGCGTTGACAAGGCCCTTGATCGCCAGCATGGCGTCCAGAGGCCGGCCGGTCGACCGGGCCTGGAAATTCCCAAAACCGGCGCGCCTCAACAGCGCCTCGTATTCGGCCGCCGTTCGCTCCTTGCCTTCCACGACCACCAGCATGTTGAGCGACTGGAGATTCGCCCAGAGCGGTCCGTCGCGGCTGGGATACAGGATTTTTTCGCAAACCAGCACGCCGCCGCCCGCCGGCAGCCGCTGATGGATCTTCGCCAGCAGGGTCAGGATCTTGTCTTCCGGCCAGTCGTGGACGATCCGGCCGAGGGCGTACAGGTCGGCTTCCGGCAGCGGATCGCGGAAGAAATCGCCTTCGGATACGGCGATTCGGCCGGCCAGCCCCGCGTCGGCGACGCAGCGCCTGGCTTCGGGGACCACCTCCGGCAGATCCATGACCGTGGCCCGCAGCGCGGGGTAGCGGCGGCAGGCGGCGATGGCCAGGTGTCCGGTGGCGCCCCCCAAGTCGCAGAGGCGCCGGAAGCCGGAGAGGTCCAGCGCGGCGACGACTTCGGGGGAGCTCAGCAGGCCCATGCCGTGCATCCCGGCCAGGAAGTTCAGCCTCCCTTCTTCGGTGGCGAACAGTTCTTGGAAGGCGCCGGTCTTGCCGCCGAAGACCTGCAGCCAGCGATTCGTGCCCTCGCGTACAGCGTCCTCCAAGCGGTCCCAGAGCCGGTAGAGCACGCGATCCGAGTAGAGGATGTAGCCGCAGAGGGTTTCCGGGGAGCTGCGCAGCAGGTAGCGGCTGGTCAGGGGCAGGTTGAGGTAGCTGTCCCCGTCGCGGCTCAGCAGTCCCAGCGCCACGCAGGCGTCGAGCAGCCGCTCGAAGGCGTCGAGGTGGCAACCCTTCTCCGCGGCCAGCGTCGCGGCCGCCGCCCGCGCAGCCTCCAGCCGGTCGAAGATCCCCAGCGAGACGGCCGCGAACAGGACCTTGGAGCAGCGAAAGGCCTCGATCAGGTGGAGAATGGGCTGAGCGTCGGCCATGGCGACCGTATCAGCCCGGCAGGATCTCCTCGCGCACCGTGTCGAACCGGATCCGGCGCTTTTCGAGATACGCGATGTTGCCGAGATGAGAGGCCTGAGCCGAGCGGTGGCCGATCAGCACGTCGCCATGGGGGGGCTTGCGCGAGCGGACGCAGTCCAGGAAGTTGTTGACGTGATCCACGGTCATATCGCCTTCCGCCTTCACGATCACCGGGGAGGCCCCTTTCTCGGCGGAATAGAACTCGAAGCGGCCGCGGGTGATCAACAGGCGGCCCTGCGTGCCGCACATCTCGACGCCCGCCCCGGTGATGCCGGGGGCCAGAGTCGCCTCGAAGGTGGCCGTCCATTCGCCAGGATACTCGAGCAGCACGTGGATCGTGTCGGGCGCCGTGCGGCCGTCCTTGTAGTGGTAGACACCGCCGGCGGCGACGGCGGAAACCGGGATCTCCTGGTCCATGAACATGTGGACCACGTCGATCCAGTGGGTGAACAGGTCGGTGACCTGGCCGCCGCCGAAATCCAGATACGCCCGGAAGTTGTAATACTGCTGCGGATCGTATTCGCGCCACTTGACCGGACCCAGGTAGCGGGCCCAGTCCAGGTTGTCGGGTTTGGTGGCCAGCGCCGCGGGGGCCTTTTGCAGGTGCGCTCCGTTGCCGTGCCACCAGGTACGGGCCAGGGTGATCTTGCCTAGCTTGCCGGCGGCGATATACTCCTGTTTGGCCTGCAGGTAATGGCGCCCCGAGCGCTGCTGCATGCCAACCTGGCAGATCCGCTGGTTGACCCGGGCTGCTTTGACGATGGGGGGTCCCTCCGCGATGGTCAGGGTCAGAGGTTTCTCGACGTAGACGTCCTTGCCGGCATTCAGGGCGTCGATGGTGGTGATCGCGTGCCAGTGATCGGGAGTGGCGATCAGGACGGCATCCACGTCCTGGAACTCGAGCAGGCGGCGGTGGTCGGTGAAGCCACGGGCCTGGGGCACGCGCTGGAGGGCGCGATCGACGCGGGCGCCGTAAACGTCGCAGACGGCGGTGACGGCCACCGCGCTGTTCTTCTGGAAGTCGCCCATCACGCCGACGCCGCGGCCCCCGCAGCCGATCAGGCCCAGGCGAATCCGGTCGTTGGCGCCCAAGATTCGGGAGTAGGAGGCGGCGGTCACGGCCAGGGCGGCGCCGCGAAACAAGTCCCTTCGGTCGATTCCGGTGTTGGGCATAGAGGGATTATAGCTCGGCGCCTAACCGGCGGGCCGGTGGGGCAGTCTAAGGATTGGATGGAGGCAGGCGAGACGGAGGCCGTCGCCCTGGCCCAGGCCGGCGACGACGAAGCCTTTGGCGCGCTGGTCGAGCGTCATAGCCGTGCTGTGTTTCGCCTGGCCTTCCGGATGACCGGCAACGAGCAGGACGCCGAGGACGTCGTGCAAGAGACGTTTTTGAACGCTTACCGGAGGCTGCGGCGCTTCGAGCTGCGCTCCAGCTTCGGGACCTGGGTCCACCGGATCGCGGTGAACTGCTCGCTGGACCTGATCCGCGCCCGGCAGCGCGAAGCCGAGCGGCGGCGGCCGGCGGAGGCGGCGCCGGGACGAGACCTTCTCTCGGTCCCCGCCGGCGACCCGACGCCGGAGCGGCGGGCTTTGAGCGCCGAGCTGCGGCAGAGATTAGAGGCGGCGCTCGGCGAGCTGAGCCCGATGGAGCGGGCGGCCTTCGTGATGCGCCACCTGGAGGGCCTGTCCATCGACGAGATCGGGCGGATGCTGGGACGCCGTCCGGACGCCGCCAAGAACTGCGTCTTCCGGGCGGTGCAAAAGATCCGTCGGGCGCTTGAGCCGTCGATGAGTTCAATCCGATGAGCCACTTGAGCGAACAGGAGCTGGTGTTACTGTTCTACGGCGAGCTGCCGGAGCGCCGGGGGGCGGAGGAACATCTTGCGGCCTGCGACGCCTGCCGGAGCGAATACGAAGCCCGCCGGACAGCGATGGCCGTGGTCGCCTCGCTGCCGGTTCCCGAGCGCGGAGAGGACTATGGGCGGGAGGTGTGGCGGCGTTTGCGCCCCGTTCTACCGGCTCGGCAGCCCTGGTGGCAGTGGGCGCTGCCGAATCCCCGGAGGTGGGCCGCGGTCGGTGCGCTGGCGGCGGTTGTGCTCCTAGGAGTGGTGGCCACCAGGCAGTTTCGCGCCGGGAAAGCTCGCCAAAACGCCCCGCTGGCCGCGGCGGCCGGACCGCGTGTCTTGCTGGCGGCCGTCGAGGAGCACCTGGACCACTCCCAGGTGGCGTTGCTGGAGTTGGCCAACGGGGACGGCTCGACGGATCTATCGGTGGATCAGCAGCAAGCCGAGGATCTGATCGCAGCCAACCGGCTGTATCGCCAGGTGGCGGAGCGCGCCGGAGAGGCCGGCGTAGCGGCGGTGTTGGAAGAGTTGGAGCGTCTTTTGCTCGAGATCGCCCGCGGTCCGTCGCGGCTGTCGGCCGCGGAGCGGGAGGAGATCAGGCGGCAGATCGCGCGGCAGGAGATTCTGTTCAAGATTCAGGCCCTGGGCTCGCAGGCGCGGTCGCGCGTCGCTCCCGGGGTTAGGCAGATAGCAATGCTGGGGCGGTGACCCCGACGCCGGTGGCGTCGAGGGAGGAGACCATGGGTAGGCAGGCAACGATGAGAAGCCAGGTCGGTAGATTCGCGCTGTTGGCGCTGGGGCTGTCGCCGGTGATGTTGGGCGGGCCGCAGAAGTCCCCAACCCCGGAGGCGGAGCGGGCGCAGCAATACGCTGAAAGGCAGGCGAAACGAGCCTACGAGGAGGCCCAGAGAGCCCACGAGCGCGCCGCGCCAGCCACCACGGATCGCTACTACCAGCGGACCATGCGACTGCTCGAGGAGCGCCAGTGGGAAAAAGCGGTCGAAGGCTTCGCCGATGTCGTCCGGCGCGGCGGCCGGCGAGCCGATGTGGCCCTCTACTGGAAGGCCTATGCCCAACACAAACGCGGTCTCCGCCAGGAGGCGTTGGCCACCGTGGACGAACTGCGGAAGTCCTTCCCCAACAGCCGCTGGCTGAGTGACGCCAAGGCCCTGGAGCTCGAAGTGCGCCAGGCCGCGGGGCAACCGGTTTCTCCGGAAAGCGAGATCGATGAAGACCTGAAGCTGATGGCCATCAACAGCCTGGTGCATACCGAGCCGGACCGGGCCATCCCGCTGCTCGAGAAGCTGCTGAGCTCGAGCAACCCGCCCAAGCTGAAAGAGCGCGCCCTGTTCGTGCTGGGCCAGAGTCCGGCGCCGCGTGCGCGGGAGATTCTCGTCCAGGCCGCCCGCGGCGGCTCCAATCCGGATCTGCAGTTGAAAGCCTTGCAGTACCTGGGCACGATGACCGGCAAGGAGGTCCGTCAGGCGCTGGCGGAGGTCTATAGCTCGACCCAGGATACCGAGGTCAAGCGCGTGATCCTGCAAAGCTTCGCCCGCGCCGGCGAGAAGGATCGGTTGCTGGCGGCCGCGCGCGAGGAGAAGCTGCCCGAGCTGAGGCGCGAAGCAATTCACCAACTCGGGGTGGCCGCGGCGCAGGACGAGCTGGTGCAGCTTTACGGCAGCGAGTCGGTCCTCGAGCTCAAGCAGCAGATCCTCCACTCGCTGGCGCTGGCCAAGAATGCCGAGAAGCTGATCGAGGTGGCGCGCGCCGAGAAGGACCCCACCCTGCGCCGGGAGGCGATCCGGGGGCTGGGAATGCTTGGTCCGAAACGGGCCGGGGAGGGGCTGGCCGGCCTGTATGCCGCCGAGTCGGACGCCGGGGTGCGCCGGGAGGTGATTCGGGCCCTGGGCGCCCACAATAACGCCAAAGCCTTGATCGAGATTGCCCGCAAGGAAACCGATCCCGGTCTGAAGAAGGAGGCGGTCGAGCGGCTTTCCCACATGAGGTCCAAGGAAGTCACCGATTTCATGCTGGAGATCCTGAACAAGTAATCGAGAAAGCCTGCTCCCTAAAAGCCTCCTGGCACGTCTACAACTGGGCACGGGTTTTTGGGGAACCTGACGGGAAGGGAATCGTATCTAAGCAGGAGGGGATCCCCGCCATGGCCAGTGATCCGTTGATTCACCTGCAGGGCGTCACCAAGGTTTTCACCACCGATGAGGTCGAGACTCACGCTTTGGCGGGGGTTCACGTAGAGATCCAGGCCGGGGAGTTCGTCTCCATCGCCGGGCCTTCCGGTTGCGGCAAGTCGACGCTGCTGTCGATCCTGGGGCTTCTGGACTCGCCAACCGACGGTCAGTACGGGCTGAAAGGGAGCCCGGTGGCGGAGCTGAAGACGGGAGACCGGGCGCGGGTCCGGAACCGGGAAATCGGCTTCATCTTTCAAGCTTTCAATCTGATCGGCGATCTGACGGTCTACGAGAACGTCGAGCTGCCGCTGACCTATCGCGGCATGTCCGGGCCCGAGCGCAAGAAAAGGGTGCAGGAGGCGCTGGAGAAGGTGGGGATGTCGCACCGCATGAAGCACTACCCCTCCCAGCTCTCCGGGGGCCAGCAGCAGCGGGTGGCGGTGGCCCGGGCCCTGGTTGGGCAGCCCTCCATCCTGCTGGCCGACGAGCCGACCGGGAACCTGGATTCCGCCAATGGGCAGGCGGTGATGGACCTCATGCGCGAGTTGAACCGCGAAGGCGCCACCATCTGCATGGTCACCCACGATCCCCGCTACTCCGAAATGGCCGACCGCACCATCCACCTCTTCGACGGCCGCATCATCGAGGAAAGGCTGCGGGCCGTTGACGCCGGCGACGCGGCCTCCGCTTAGCTGCCCACTAGCCGAGCCGCGACCGTAAGGGAGCGGTTGTTTTCCTCTTGACCTGAGCCCCCTTCCTCGGGTACTAATAGGAAACATCAGGCACGGGGAGGCGATGAGCGGGTTCGCCCTGGATCTTCGTTTCGGGATCCGGATGCTGCTCCGGAATCCCGGCTTTACGGCGGTAGCCGCCGCTGCCCTTGGCCTCGGCATCGGGGCCACTACGGCGATTTTCAGCGTGGTCAAGGCGGTTCTGCTGGAACCCCTGCCCTATCGGGACCCCGGGCGGCTGGCCATTGTCTGGGAGACCAACCTCAGCCGGAACCTGGCCCGCAATCTGGTTTCCCCCAGCAACTTTCTGGACTGGCAGTCCGGGAACACGGTGTTCGATAAGCTGGCTGCCGTTCGGGAATCGCGGCTCATCCTGACCGGCGCCGGCGAGCCGGAGGTGATCAAAGGCCAGGCCGTGTCGGCGACGCTGTTTCCGATGCTAGGCGTGGACGCCGCACGCGGGCGGACCTTTCTCCCCGAAGAGGACCTGGCCGGCGCCGCCCGCGTGGTGGTGCTGAGTCATGAACTTTGGCTGCGGCGGTTTGGCGGCGATGCGACGCTGCTCGGGCGGGCGCTCCAGTTGAGCGGAAACGCCTATACCGTGGTCGGGGTGATGCGGCCGGGATTCCGGTTTCCCGTCCGCGGCGCCGAGCTGTGGGTTCCCCTGGCGCTGGGCCGCGAGCCGGACTACCGTCGCTTCCTCACCGTGGCCGCGCGATTGAAGCCCGGGGTGAGCTTCGGCGAGGCGCAAGCCGGCATGGAGATGCTGGCCCGCGGCCTCGAGCGGGACCACCCCAAGTTCAATCAAGGTTGGAGCGCGACGCTGGCGCCGCTCGAGGAGCACATCTCGGGCGGGGTCCAACGGGCGCTCTATGTTCTGCTAGCGACCGTGGGGCTGGTGCTCCTGATCGCCTGCGCCAACGTGGCCAACCTCCTGCTGGCGCGCGCCGCGGCGCGGCAAAGGGAAATCCAGATCCGGTTCGCGCTGGGCGCCGGACGCGGACGGGTGATCCGCCAACTGCTGACCGAGAGCCTGGTGCTCGCCTTGGTGGGCGGAGGGCTGGGGGCGGCCCTGGCCAACTGGGGAACCCGGCTGCTGGTGGCGCTGGCGCCGGAAAACCTCCCGCGGGTGGATGAGATCCGCGTCGACGCCGGCGTGCTCGCTTTCGCCGCCGCCCTCTGCGTCGCTACCGCTCTCGTCTTTGGGCTGGTTCCGGCCTGGCTGGCCTCGCAAACGGATGCGCGCGGCCGGCTGCAGGAAGGCGGAAGGGGATCCTCGACCGGACGGCGCGGCCGCGTCGCCTCCCGCGTCTTCGTGGTGGTCCAGGTGGGGCTCTCGGTGATGCTGGTGGCTGGCGCCGGCCTGCTGATCCGCAGCTTTGCCCGCCTGGCCTCGGTGGATATCGGGTTTCAGCCGGAGAATCTGCTGACCGCCCGGATTACCTTGCCCGTGAGCAAGTACGGCGACACTCGGCTGTTCCCTTTTTTTCAGCAGTTGATTCAGCGTGTGGAGACGCTGCCGGGGGTGCGCTCGGCCAGCGCGGTCAGCCATCTGCCGTTCAGCGTGGGACGAGCGGGCTCGTTCTTCACCATCCAGGGGCGTCCCGATCCGGGCCCCGACGAGCTGCCGCTCGCCGACGTCCGCGCCGTGCATCCCAATTACTTCCGCACCATGGGCATTCCGCTGGTCCGAGGCCGGGACCTCGGGCCGGACGATCGCCGGGAAGCGCCTCCGGCCTTGGTGATCAGCCAGTCCCTGGCGCGGCGATACTGGCCCGATGAGGATTCCCTCGGCCAGTCGATCACCGTCCGGATGTCCGGAGGCGAGACCGGCCGGATTGTCGGGATCGTCGGCGACAGCCGCGACCAGACCTTGGAGGCGGAACCCCTGCCCACGATCTTCTATCCTCACAGTCATCTGGCCTTTCAATACATGACGGTGGTGCTCAAGACGCATGGGGACCCGCTGGGGCTGGCCCGAGCCGTCGCCGAAGCGGTTCGCTCGCAGGACGCCGAGCAGCCGGTCACCGACGTTCGCACGATGGAGCAAGTGCTGTCGGCCTCGGTCACGCGGCAGCGCTTCCAGACCTCGCTGCTGTCGGCGTTCGCGGCCGTGGCGCTGGCCCTGGCCGCGGTCGGCGTCTACGGGCTGATGTCGTTGTGGGTCTCCCAGCGGGTTCAAGAGATCGGCATCCGCATGGCCGTGGGGGCGCAGCCCGCCGACGTGCGAAGGCTGGTGCTGCGGCAAGGGCTGACCCTGGCGGCCATCGGCCTGGTCTTGGGGCTGGCCGCCGCCCGAGCCCTGGCCCCGGCCCTGAGCGGCCTGCTCTACGGGATCGGTCCCGGCGACCCAGCGACCTTCGCGGCCGCCCTCGTGCTGGCCGCCGTCGCCCTGCTGGCCAGCTACCTTCCGGCGCGCCGGGCGACCCGCGTGGATCCGGGCGTGGCGCTGCGACAAGAGTGAGTAAAACCCAGCACGACTTTTCTCTGCGTTCTCTGCGACTCTGCGGTAGAACCAAGACTTGACTCGTTGCACCAACTTTGGCGGCTCAAGCTGAGCCCGTGTGGTGTCCCGGCTAACGGTTGACAATCGCTGGGGCGGCCTGCAGGCCGCGACCGGGTTTTAGCCAGGCTTTAGCCCGAAGTTCCTTCGGTCTAGCCCGGCCCTGGCGGGGACTGAAGTCCCCGGCGGGCTCATGCCCACCCCTGGAGTTTCTACATTTGTTTCGGATTACTGGCAGTGCTCGGATGTGGGGCATGCAGTCCTGCTTGCGAGCCGGCTTAGGGGCGTGGGCTTCAGCCCAAGTCGCGGCGGGCTCAAGCCCGGCGAAAACTTGACTCAAAAGGGCGGTCGGCCTATGACCGCCTTCCGTGGGTTTATTTCGACCCACAAATGGTGTACACTTCAGTGGGAGGAAGGAAATGCCTGAGGTGAGGACTCACGTGATCCTGCCCCCGGAACTTCTGGCGGCCATCGACAGCTTGGTGGGCCAGCGAGGCCGCAGCCGGTTTCTGGCGCAGGCCGCTCGCCAGGAAGTGAAGCGCCTGCAGCTTCTCAAGGCGGTGCGGGAGTCCGCCGGCTCTTGGAAGCTGAAACATCACCCCGAGCTGAAGAACGGCGCGGCCGCTTGGGTGAGCAAGATGCGGCGCGAGGACGAGAGCCGGCGCGGCCCGATTCCAAAACGACGCTCATGACGGCCTACCTGCTCGACACTAGCGTGATCATCGATTTCCTGACCGGCAGGCGAGACCGGGCAGCGCTGCTGGGGTCCCTCCTGGGACAGGGGCATCTGTTGGCTTGTTGCTCGGTCAACGTGACAGAAGTGTACGCCGGCATGCGGCCGCCAGAGGGCGCGAAGACCGATGCCTTCTTGCAAAGCCTCGAGTACCGCAAAGTAAGCTGGGAAATCGCCCGCCGCGCCGGCCTCCTCAAGAACGAGTGGGCGCGGCGCGGTCAGACTCTGTCTCTGGCCGACGCCACGATAGCCGCAACCGCGCTCGCCGGCGACCTGGTGCTAATCACCGACAACCGAAAGCACTTCCCCATGCCGGAGTTGAAACTCTACTCTTTGTCCTCCCCAGCCTGACCGCCGCTCGCCGGCGACTGTGCTAAGCTGGCCCTGTCCGCCGCCGTCGCCTATGCACTCCGCGGAGCTGGAAACCCCCGCCCTGCTCATCGACCTGGACCGGATGGAGTCCAACCTCTGCCGAGTCGCCGGCTACGCCCGCGAGCACGATCTGCGCCTCCGCCCCCACACCAAGACCCACAAGATCCCCGACATCGGCCGCCTGCAGATCGAGCTCGGCGCCGCCGGCCTCACCGTGGCCAAGGTCGGAGAAGCCCAAGTGATGCTGGCCAGCGGGACCCCCGATCTGCTGGTCGCCTACCCCGTGATCGGACATACCAAGCTCCAGCGCCTGATGGAAGTGGCCCGCCGCGCGCGCCTCACCGTGGCGCTCGACAGCGCGCAGGCCGCGCGCGGCCTCTCCGACGCCGCCCGGGCCGCGGAGCTCACCATCGGCGTCCTGGTGGAGGCCGACCTGGGCCTCCACCGATGCGGGGTGGCCCCGGGCGAGGACCTGATCGCCCTGGCCCGGGCCGTCGATCGCCTCCCCCACCTGAGGCTCGAGGGCGCGGCCTTCTACCCCGGCCACATCCGCTCGGCGGCGGAAGAGAACCGCCGGCCAATCGACCAACTGGCCGCCGACGTCGCCCAGCTCGTCGAGGACTTTCGCGCCGCCGGCCTGCCGCTCCAGATCCTCAGCGCCGGCTCGACCCCGCTGCTCTACCAGTCGCACCGCTTCCCCGGGGTCAACGAGATCCGGCCCGGCACCTATGTCTTCAACGACGTCAACTGCGTCCGCGCCGGCGTGGCCGCCTGGGAGGACTGCGCCGCCAGCATCCTGACCACCGTGGTCTCCGCCGCCCGCCCCGGCTACTTCATCGTGGACGGCGGCTCGAAGACCTTTTCCTCGGACCGCCCGGCCGGCTCCACCGAGGTCAGCTTCGGCCACCTGGTCGAAGCCCCGGAGGCCGTCTTCTACCAACTGAACGAGGAACACGGCTACATCGACGCCCGCAAGTGCCAGCGCGAATTTCAGATCGGGGACCGCCTCCGCATCGTCCCCAACCACATCTGCGTGGCCATGAACCTGCACGAGCAGGTCTACGGCTGCCGCCGAGACCAGGTCGAGCGGGTCTGGCGGGTCGAGGGCCGCGGCAAGCTTCAGTAACGGGCCAACTGGATCCCAGACTGTATCAAGGAGATGCTCATGCTCGAAAGAATCATCGCCCCCGGCGCCCCCGCTCCCCGAGGACCTTACTCCCACGCCGTGCGGGCCGGCGACTTTGTCTTTGTCTCCGGTCAGGGGCCGCTCGATCCCCAGACCAACCAGTGGAAGATCGCCGACGCGGCCAGCGAGACCCGGACCACACTGGAGAATATCCGCGCCATCCTGCGGGCCGCCGGCGCCGACCTCGCCGACGTCATCAAGTGCTCCGTCTTCCTCACCGACATCAACGACTTCGCCGCCATGAACAAGGTCTACGCCGAGTTCTTCGGCGATATTCGCCCGGCCCGCACCACCGTCCAGGCCGTGCTGCCCGGCCGCGACACCCGCGTCGAGATCGACTGCGTCGCCTACAAGCCCCGCTGACGGCGACCGTTACTGAGCCGCGACCGTAAGGGAGCGGTCCCTACTTGGGAAACTGCGCGGCGTTCAACCCCGGGACGATCTTCAGCGCGTTCTGGTAATAGATCTTCTTCAGCACCGGGTCGGGCAGCCCCAGCCCGTACATCTTCCAGAAGGCGTGACGCTTGCGGTAGTAATCGAAATACTCGTCTCGCGTCTCGAACACCCGAAAGTAATAAGGATACTCTCCCACCGCGTAGATGTCCTTGCCGAACAGCACCCGGTCCTGATACTTGACCAGGAAGTCGTGCGCCGTGAAGGGCTGGCGGCCCAGCTCGGCCAGCACCGCCCCGCACTCGGTGTAAACGTTGGGCAGCCGGTCCAGCAACTGGCCCAGCGCGGCCAGGTTGCTCCCCTGCCAGCCCAGGTGCGCCACGATGAAGGTAGTCTTGGAATGGCGCGTGAAGAGCCGGTCCCGCTCCGCGGTGAGCGCTTCCCAGCTCGGATAGCGGTCCGACGGCCGCGCCCGGCTCGGAAACTGCTTCAGCTCCAGCCATCGCTCGTTGTGCTTGTCGATCGGCTGGAAGAACGACCACGGCTCCCCGGTGTGGATCAGGACCGGAATCTTCAGCCGCCCGCAGGCCTCCCATACCGGATCGAAGGCCGGATCGTCCACCGGAACGCGCCGTCCGTCGGCGTACTTCATGTCCATGCCGAAGTTCTTGTGGATTTTCAGCCCGACCGCCCCGTTTCGAGCGTCGCGCTCGAGCTGCTCGGCGGCGCGCCGGCCGAAATCCGGCTCGTTCAGCCCGCCGAAGTTCAGGTTGGCGAAGACGGCGAAGCGGTTCGCATCGCGCTGCTTGAAGACCTGCACGTTGCGCTCGAGCGCCGCCCCGAAGCCGCCGCTGAGATTGATGATGACCCGCAGATTGATCTGGTCCATCTCGCCCAGCAGCCGGTCCAGGTAAGCCGCATCCGGGGTCCGGTGATGACTGTGGACATCGATGACCGGAAACTTCGCCCGAGCCACTGGACGCCCCGGAACCACCAGCGTCGAGCGCGGCTCGTACTCCTCGATGCTCAGGGTCTGGGCGGCGAGCGGCGCCAGCGCCCCGCCCGCCAGCAACAATGCGCGAATTGCCTGGGAAGCTGCCATGTCCCGAGATTAGCACAGCGGCGGCGCGCCGCAAGGCGGCCCCGGCGGCGCCCGTGCTACGCTGAAATCGCTATGGAGTACCAGAACCTGCTGCTCGAAGCCGCCCCCCCGCTGGCCATCATTACCCTGAACCGCCCGGCTCGCCGCAATGCCCTCTCGATCGAGCTGATGCAGGAGCTGATGGGCTGCCTGGACCAGATCGCGGCCGACCGCGAGGTCCGCGCCGTGATCCTCGCCGCCGCCGGCCCCGCCTTCTCGGCCGGACACGATCTGAGCGAGATGATCGGCCAGGACGCGGCCCGCTATCGCCGCATCTTCGATCTGTGCAGCGAGCTGATGACGCGCCTCCAGTCGATCCCGCAACCGGTGATCGCGCAGGTGCAGGGCATGGCCACCGCCGCCGGCTGCCAGTTGGCGGCTTCCTGCGATCTGGCGGTTGCCTCCGAAGACGCCGCCTTCGCCACCCCCGGCGTCCGCATCGGGCTGTTCTGCACGACGCCGATGGTCGCCCTGAGCCGCTCGGTCGGTCGCAAGCGCGCCCTGGAGATGCTCCTCACCGGCAGGACCATCGACGCCCGGACCGCCGGCGAGTGGGGCCTGGTGAACCGGGTCGTCCCCCGCGAGCAACTGGCCGCGGCCGCCCGCGAGCTGGCCTGCGAAATCGCCCAGGCCAGCACGTTCACCGTCTCGCTCGGCAAGCAGGCCTACTACGCCCAGAGCGAGCTCGATCAGCCCCGCGCCTATGCCTATGCCAAAGAGGTAATGAGTCTGAACGCCCTGGCCGCCGACGCCCAGGAAGGGATGAAAGCGTTCCTGGAAAAGCGCCCCGCCTGCTGGACCGGCCGCTAGCCCGCCTTATCCTTATTCACCGCCGGACCCGCTCCAGAATCCACTTGGAGATCGTCTCCAGCGCGGCCGGGGCGATCGTCTCCTCGATTTGCGCGTACTCGCCGAGGCCGCCCGTCTTCGCCGTCTGGAACAGGTGGTTCAGTCTCGCCATCTTCAACACAGTGACGTCCCGGTTCCCGCCCGCCTGGAGGGCCGCCTGAACGGCCGCCTGGTTCACCTCCGGAGGAACTTGCAAGTCCAGCTCCCCGTTGATGGCCAGTACCGGGCACTTCACCCTGCGCAGCGTGGGCGCCGGATCGTAGGTAAGGAAGAAACGAAACCACGCGCTCTTAGCCATCCGCACGTGGGCCTCTCCGCCCGGCACGTCTTTGACCACCTCCCGGAGCTTCGCTTCGATGGTGGCCGGATCGGTCTCCTGCTTGATGACGGCGAAGGCTTTCTGCTGCAGGGCGCGGTTGGCGGCGATGGATGCTTCCGGCGCGCCGGCCGCTTTGGCAATCAGGGCGCCCTGCTCATAGAGGATCTGCTCTCCGGTCACGCCGGGTCCGGCCATCAGCACCACGAAGGTGACATCACCGGACTGCGCGGCAACCAACGGCGCAACCAGTCCACCTTCGCTGTGCCCCGCTAATCCGATGCGCCGGGCGTTAACCCGTTTGTGCCCCTTGAGGAACTCGACCCCGGCCAGCACGTCCCCGGCGAAATCCTCGCTGGTGG
>Ga0247727_10010983_pt1 | contig 15914 bp, 12 predicted proteins | sample WisWelCaveWW1625_FD_202498 | JGI IMG/M metagenome (GOLD analysis project Ga0247727, IMG submission 202498) | Biofilm microbial communities from Wishing Well Cave, Virginia, United States - WW16-25 | ecosystem: Environmental > Aquatic > Deep subsurface > Groundwater > Cave microbial mat | place...
GAACTCCGGCGCGGTCTTGGGAAAGTCACGCCACAGATCGTCCGGTATCGTTTGCGTCATGGCCCAACTCCTTGTTGGCGCTCATGTAGCTGGCGATTGCGCCGTAACTAAGGGGACAGGCATGCCTCAGTCGTGCCAGTCAGAAATTCAACAAGAAGTCGCAAGAGGTAACGGCCCGTTCCGAAGACACATAACTCTGAACATTAGGCGCATTCTGCGGAGAGTGTGCGTTGTTCACGATAACGTCAGCTGTCGGATTAGGAGCGGCCACGGTCGCGGCAGGCCGTGTCGCTATGTGCCATTGGACGAACCCGCTCTCGCGGGAGAGTGTTGAGGCGATAGGTCGTGCCTGACGGGTTCACGGCGGCACGGTAACGGATGAGAAGCGTCCTGTCTTGAGGATCGAGGGGTTAGCAACCTCAACCTCAAGCCCGAGAGCTTCCCATGACTGAACAAGCAATCAGCCCGCTTCGCCACCGCATGATCGAGGACATGACCGTCCGCGGCTTCGGCGAGAAGACGCAAAGCGATTACATCCGCCACGTTAAGAACTTCACAATCTTCCTCGGCCGCTCGCCGGCATCTGCAATAGGCGAGGATCTGCGCCGTTATCAAGTGCATCAGCGGGAGGTCCGCGTTCAGCCGCCGACCATGAACGGAACGGTTGCGGCCCTCCGCTTCTTCTTCACCACCACCTGTGATCGGCCCGAGATGGCGCGCCATTTGATGCTCGTGCGGCAGGAGCAAAAGCTGCCGGTGGTGCTGACCCAGGAAGAGGTTGTGCGCCTGCTCGAGGCGGCACCGGGCGCCAAGTACAAGGCGGCTCTTGGCGCTGCCTATGGGGCCGGCCTACGCGTATCCGAGGTCGCGAACCTCAAGGTCTCCGACATCGACAGCACACGCATGCTGCTGCGTATCGAGCAGGGCAAAGGCAAGAAGGACCGCAACGCCATGCTCTCGCCGCGCCTGCTCGCGCTGTTTCGCGATTGGTGGTGCGTGGCGAAGTCGACGACGTGGCTGTTTCCAGGTCGCGATCCGCTGCTGCCGATCACGACACGCCAGCTCTATCGGGTCGTGTGCGATACGGCGCAGGCCGTCGAGATCAAGAAGCGCGTCGGCCCGCACACGTTGCGCCACAGCTTCGCGACGCACCTCTTGGAGCAAGGTGTCGATATTCGTGTGATCCAAGTTTTGCTCGGACATTCGAAGCTCGACACGACGGCACGCTACGCCCACGTCGCAAGCAAGGTACTCCGCGACATCACGAGCCCGCTCGACCTCCTCACCCCGATCGTGCCCCGGAAGGACGAGCCAGCGAAGTAACGCCGGCATCGTGGCTCGACCTGCTCTGGAGATCGCGGACATCTTCCGCGATCACGGCCCCGCTTGGCGTGATGCCAACCGCGGTCACGTGAGCCTCGGCCAACTGAAGGTGATGAGCGCCATCGAGAGCTGCCGCACGGCGGCCCTCGGTGGGCACGTCGCGCGTTGCGAGAACGACGCGTGCGGCCACACCGTCATTGCCTATAACTCCTGCCGTAACCGCCACTGCCCGATGTGTCAGGGCTCTGCGGCGCGTGAGTGGCTTGAGGAACGGGAGGCCGAGTTGCTTCCCGTGCCGTACTTTCATGTCGTGTTCTCGCTGCCGGCCGAGATCGGCGTGATCGCCTATCAGAACAAGGCCGTCGTTTACGACCTGCTCATGAAGGTCTCGGCCGACGTGATGCTGACAATCGCTGCCGACCCCGAGCATCTCGGCGCGAAGATCGCCATCACGTCGGTGCTGCACACATGGGGATCGGCAATGATGCATCACCCGCACGTGCACATGATCGTACCCGGTGGTGGCATCTCGTCGGATGGTACCCGTTGGATCGCCGCCAGAGCCAAGTTCCTGCTGCCCGTGCTGGTCCTCTCGGCGCTGTTCCGCCGCCGCATGATCGAGGCACTCATTGTCGCGCACAAAGCCGGCAAGCTCGTCTTCTTCAGCGATCTGGCTTCCCTCGCCGACGCTACCGCGTTCGCGGACGCGCTTGAGCCGCTCCAGGAGAAGAAGTGGCACGTCTATGCCAAGCGTCCGTTCGGTGGGCCCAAGGCCGTGCTCGCCTATCTCGCCCGCTACACACACCGCGTCGCGATCTCCAGTCGACGCCTGATCAGGGCCGACGCACACGGCGTGACGTTCAAGTTCAAAGATTACCGGATCGACGGCCCCGGCCGATACAAGACGATGACGGTGCACCCGCACGAGTTCATCCGCCGGTTCCTGATCCACGTGCTGCCGAAGGGCCTGCACCGCATCCGCCATTACGGCCTGCTCGCCAACGGTCAGCGCGAGGCCAACCTCGCCAAGGCCCGGACGCTGCTGCGCGTGAAGACTATCGACCCGGCCGACCACGAGTTGCGGCGCGCGGAAAATGGCACCGCTGCGGATGCGCCACCTGCGTTGCCTCGTCCGTGTCCATGTTGCGGCGCGCGCATGCTCATCTTCGAGACCTTCGAGGGTGTCTGCAGGCCGCGACCTCACGCGTCGCCGTCGAGCGTCGGACCGAGGGCCGACACGTCATGAGCGCCACCGCCCACGTCGATCACCACATCGTCGATCATCTCTGTCGCTGGTCACGCGCCGGCAGTGATGGCGCTTGCCTCGATCGCCCTCGAATGAGGCGCCGGGCCGATCAGCCGCCGCCGTCCGACATCAATCTTGCCGCCGCAATCGGCCTCGGGCCACGCATCGTGTCGCCCGGTCAGCTCAATCAGTGCCAGCCTCGGCGCCAATCAGCGCCCGCCGCACCCACCACGACCACCGAATCCCCATAGCGCGCGGCACCGTCGGGTGCCAAACTCTCGCGGGTTCCTCCCCTGGAGGCTTCCGTACGCCGGCCCTCGGTGGGCGCGGCTATGTTCGCGACGGGCCGGCATCCGGAACCCTACACAAGAGGGGAACAAGGCGCATTCTGGTCATCGCCGTCACGGTGGTCCCCGCGCCACCCATTTCGCGGTCGGCTCCTGCGACACACCAGGCCCTCGACTTCACCCGGTTAGACCAACGCAACAGCGCTCGGCCTACGAGTCTCAATCTTCATCAATCCGGTCGAAATCGCTTGACCGCCGGCCTTTCTGTGCCGGCTTGGAGTAGCCAACCACGATCCCCAATCAAAGGCCTGCCGGCTTACGGCTTGGAGGCCTGAGACTGGTACCGCCAGTACACGCCGCCTACGGCAGGCACTTTCAGCAACTCGCTCGTACGTGCATCAGGCGGGCGTTTGCCGTCCTTTAGTAACTGCCGCAGATCGTCGATGATGGCCGGGCTGTTGGCGTAGATGTCGTGGTTCAGGCTGAAAACGTCGGAGTTGACGGCGGTGATGTCAATCAAGTCCGCCCCGGCAACGAGTTTCTTCGGTCCGCCGGTTGGGATGTAGCCGAGCTGCTCGCGATCGCGAAGCCAGCTCGAAAGCCCGAGCGCCAAGTCACTTGAAGCCGCATAAATCGTGCTCGTGGCGCCGCGCTCCTGCAACCGGCGATAGGTGCGCTGGAACAGGTCGGGATCGAGGTCGGGCGAGGCCAGCACCATCTCCCCGATATTGAGCTTCTTCAGCGCCTCTGGCTCGATGGTGTGCAGCGCCTCGTTGAGCGGCACGTTACCCATGCTGTGGGCGATGATGTGGATGCGCTTGGCCTTGGTCTCCGCGACCACAGTCTCCAGGTACTCGCGTAGGCTCTCAGCGGAGAGCTGGGCGCTCTCGCGGTCTCCGACGTAGGACAGAAGCTTCTCGCGTGAAGGCCAACTAAACATGAACACCGGACCATCGAAGGCGAGATCATAGGCGAGCTGCCCCGCACGGCGGATCGCATTGTCGAACGAGACGTTGTAGCCGTGCACGAACACCACCGCCTGACCGAGAAAGGCGCGGGTACCGAGGAGGCGCTGGCGGGCCGCGCGCGTGAGCCGGTCCGTGTCCAACAGCTCGGCGGGCTGGATGGCGAGCTGGCGCACGTCAGTGATCCGCGTCTCGGCAACCTGCGCTCTCCCGGGGCTGCTGCCGCCCGCCGATGGAGAAAACACCGGAGGCGGGACGACGACCTTGACGACACCGAACGCCAACTCGCTGAGGTTACGCTCGTTGCCGAATGCGATGCGTTTCTGGCTCGTATCGCGTTTGCGGTTAGTGGCGAAATAGATCGGAAACTCTTTGAGATCGACGGACTTGGCCGCGCCAGCCTTGGCAAAAAGCCGTTCTGCATCGGCGGTGCGTCCTTGCAACCCATAGAGTTCGGCGAGGTGGATGGTGGCGCCGACTACCTGGGGATGCTCGGGCCCGAACGCTTTCTGGCCAGCATCGAGGGCGCGCGTCAGCATTGGCTCCGCTTCGTCGATGCGGCCCTCCGATTTGAGAAAGGCCCCTAGATTTCCAGCTATGAATGCAACGCGCGGGTGGTTTGGGCCAAACGCGTTCTCGGTGATCGCGAGGCTGCGCTTATATAGCGGCTCGGCCTCCGTGTAGCGACCCTGGGACTGATACAGCAGCGCCAGGTTGTTGAGCGAGGTGCCTACATCGGGGTGCTCGGGGCCGAGCGCCTTCTCGCGGATCGCGTGCGAGCGCTTGTAGAGCGGCTCGGCTTCCGCATAGCGGCCCTGGCGCTGGTAGAGCCCGGCGAGGTTGTTGAGCGAGGTGCCCACGTCGGGGTGGTCCACGCCTAGTGCCATTTCCCAGATCGCGAGCGAGCGCTTGAAAAGCGGCTCGGCTTCCGCGTAGCGGCCGAGTGCCCGATACAGCCCAGCGAGGTTGTTGAGCGACCCGCCGACCTGCGGGTGGTCCGGGCCCAGAGCCTTCTCCGTGATGGCGAGATCGCGCTTCATTAGCGGCTCGGCCTCGCTAAAGCGGCCCTGGTGCTCGTAGAGCAAGGCGAGGTTATTGAGCGACGCGCCGACATCTGGGTGGTCCGGGCCCGGAGCCTTCTCCGTGATGGCGAGCGAGCGCTCGTAGAGCGGCTCGGCCTCGGTGTAGCGGCCCTGCGCCCGATAGAACTCGGCGAGCATGTTGAGCGACACCCCGACCTGCGGGTGGTCCGGGCCCAAAGCCTTCTCTCTGATTGCAAGCGAGCGCTTGAAAAGCGGCTCGGCCTCGGTGTAGCGGCCCCGCATTTGGTAGAGCCCGGCGAGGGTGTTGAGCGAGGTGGCGACCTGTGGGTGGTGCGGGTCCAGCGCCTTCTCGCGGATCGCGAGCGAGCGCGTGGCGAGCGGCTCGGCCTCGCCATAGCGACCCTGGCTCTTATAGAGCAGGGCAAGGTCGTTGAGCCCGGTCGCGTACTTAGGATGCTCCTCGCCATGGCGGTCCCTGGCCAAGGAGAGGTAGTGTTCAGCCAGCGGTATGGCCTCGGCATGCCGGCCGGCGCCGTAGAGGTCGGCGATGCGCGCCTCCAGAGCGTCAAGCTCGTTAGGCTGGGCCGAGGCCGCCGCAAATCCGAAAACAACAGCGAAAACGATGGCAACCCGCAATGCCCAGAACATGACTGAACCTCCGCATAGCAAGAAGGCAAGCGGCACCACGCCCAGGATCGCGGCCCGGGCTCGTTCCGTCAACTTGCGGCAGTGCCGTCGCAGATACAGGGTAGGAAATCGGTGTAAGAATGGCGGGTCAGACGGACCCGTCCCTGCCAACGATACCCGATCGTTCATCACTCCGCGGCCGCAACCGGCCGCTTCAGATCTTTCGCGTAGGCGATGCTGACCGGCGCTTCGGCCTCGAACGGGCTGTTGAGACCCATCTCCTTTGCCCATTCGCGCACCTGAGGAAACACCTCCTGGCCGAGCAGGCGGATGCAGGTCATGGAATCCTGATGCGAAACATTCCCATCGTTGCCCCATACCGCGATGATGCCCGGCCGTGTTTCTTCAAGCAGATGCCGAATGCGCGGCAGCACCTGCTTCGGCGTTCCGCACATGATCATGCCGTCGGCGCGCTGCTCCTCAAATGTCGGGTTGCCACGCGGATTCTGCGCACGGCCCACCGCGAACTCGACGAAATTGCGCCGCCCACCCGGCGAGAAATACCCTGACGGATTGGCCCACACCGGATGCGCGAGCCCGGTGAACTCGCCCTGCATCCACATGAATTGCTTGGCGTTCCGGATGGCCTTCTCCTCTGTCTCAGCGACGTGGATACGCGCGAGATAGCCGCGGTTATCCGGACCCGACGTGTAGCCAACCGCGGCCGCGGTAGAGCTTCCAGATGCTCTTTGTCTGCGCTATCGACGTATTGAGCGCGATACGATCCTGATGCAGTTGCAGAAGGGCAAATACTGCACGATCTATCCTTTCGAGCTGGCATCCTGTATCCGACCCCAACCCGGGCGGCCAAGACGAGGATGTAAGTTGTTGCGAGGAGCCTCTCGGCGAGAAACTCCCTCTCACGAGAGGTTCTTCCTGATTGCCGTGTCGAAGATGTCGAGCGCCAGGTCAATCTCCTCCTTGGAGATCGTGATCGGCGGGGCGATGCGGAAGATGCCGTAGCCGCCACGCACCACGCTCGTCATCATGCCGAGATCGAGGCAGGTGCGCGCAATCCGCTGCGCCAGTTCCGGCGCCGGCATTTTGATCGCACGGTCCTTGACGAGATCGAGACCCACCAGCAGCCCACGTCCGCGCACGTCGCCGATGCACTCGTGACGCTGCTTGAGAGCCTGCAGCCCCTCGCGCAGGTACACACCCAGTTCCCGCGCACGCTCCGCGAGCTTGTCGCGTATCACGATCTCCAGCACCTTGAGACCGACGGCGGCACGCGATCGAGCTTTCCAGGCGCCAATTCGGCCAGCAGCGTAGCCAGATCGACCACAGGGCGAGAGAGCATGGTCGAATAGAGATGGTCGAGCTCGCCGATCGTGCGGCGCACCACCTCGACGATCTCGGGATGGCTGTGGCCGATGATGGCGCTCATCTGGCCGGAGCAGAAGTCGAGGATGCGGCGGCCCTGGGCATCCCACAGGAAGCTGCCTTGCGCGCGTTCGGCGATAATGGGCACGAACTCGCCGCCGTAGCGCACGAGGTGGGCGCGCGCCTTCTCCCAAAACACCGGGTCGGCGTTGCCTATCGTGGTCTTGCCCATATCACTCATGTCGCGCTGCTGAGGCTCGCTGCCGCACGCGGATGCTATGCGCCCGATCCTCGTGCTTCGAGAGACGCTACCGCGCGCCCTGCTCATTCCAGCGATCTTCCCCCGGGGCATGCTATGTGGAAGATTGCAGCGAAGCAATCAGGAGCACTGCGCACCTTGAGCGGGTGCGAAGCAGGCGGGGCAAGTCGCATGTATCGCGTTGGCGTCGACATCGGCGGAACCTTCACTGACTTCGCGCTGTTCGACGCGCGCGGCAGCAGGATGTCGGTGCACAAGCGGCTGACCACGCCGCACGACCCTTCCGAGGCGGTGACCGAGGGTATCGAAGCGCTGCTGAAGCGCGATCACGTCGCTATCGCCGACGTCAGCGACATCGTGCACGGCACGACGCTCGTCACCAACGCCGTGATCGAGCGCCGGGGCGCCCTCACAGGCATGCTGGCCACCGCCGGGTTCAGCGATATTCTCGACATGGGCTTCGAGCGTCGCTACGACCTGTTTGACTTGCGCGTTAAGTATCCGCCCCCGCTGGTTCCGCGCCGGTTGCGCCTCGAGGTGCCGGAGCGCGTGCGCTTCGACGGCAGCGTGGAGCTTCCGCTCGATGAGGGCGCGGTGAAGGACGCGGCGCGCCGGTTTCGCGAGCTCGATGTCGCCTCCGTCGCCGTCTGCTTTCTGCATTCCTACGCCAATTCGGCACACGAGACCCGCGCCGCCCAGATCCTGCGCGAAGCGGCCCCCAACCTCTTCGTGTCCGCTTCGGCGGACGTATTTCCGAACATGCGCGAGTTCGAGCGTTGGACGACGACGACTGTCAACGCCTTCACCCAGCCGATGTTCGACCGCTATCTCGAAAGACTGGAGATAGGGCTGGCTGCCCAGGGCTTCCGCGGCCGTCTCTACATCATGACCTCCAGCGGCGGCACGCTGACTGCCGATACGGCGCGTCGCTTCCCTGTACGGGCGCTCGAGTCCGGGCCGGCCGCCGGCGTCCTGATGAGCGCCTACCATGGCCGCAGCCTCGAACTCCCCAATCTGCTCTCCTTCGATATGGGCGGCACCACTGCCAAGGGCGCCCTCGTGCGTGGCGGAACGCCCGTCAAGCGCTACAGCATGGAAATGGCGCGGGTGCACGAGTTCCGCCGAGGCAGCGGCCTCACAATCCGGATCCCGGCGATCGACATGATCGAGATCGGCGCCGGTGGCGGAAGCATCGCCGAGATCGACGATCGTGGCCTGCTGCGTGTGGGGCCGCGTAGCGCCGGCGCCGATCCCGGCCCGGCCTGCTATGGGCGCGGCGGCACCAGGGCGACGCTGACGGACGCCAATCTAGTGCTCGGCTATCTCGACGCCCGCTTCTTCCTCGGCGGGGCGATGGCGCTCGACCCGTCGGCGGCCGAGTCGGCGATCCATGACGGCGTTGCAAAGCCGCTCGGGCTCGAGTCGCTGCGCGCGGCATGGGGCATCCACGACATCGTCAGCGAGGACGTGGCGCGCGCCTTCCGCGTCCATGCCAGCGAGCGCGGCTTCGACTATCGCTCGGGCAGCATGGTGGCATTCGGCGGCTCGGGGCCGCTGCATGCGCTGGCCATAGCGAGGAAGCTCAAGATCCCGCGCGTGGTCTTCCCCGTCGGCGCTGGGGTCATGTCGGCGCTCGGGCTGCTGATCAGCCCGCTCGCATTCGAGATGGCCCGCTCAAGGCGGATCCACGTCGCCGACATCGATGCCGCCGATTTCGCTTTGACCTTCCGGGCTCTGGAGGGCGAGGCAAAATCGTTCCTGCTGAGCGCGGGCGTCGCCGAGCGCGACATCCGCGTGAAGCGGCGGCTAGACATGCGCTACCAGGGCCAGGGCCACGAGATCGAGGTGACGATGCCGGATGCGCCCGAAGCCGGTGCGCAGTTCGGCGATCTCGGCGAGCTGTTCGGTCGCGCCTACGAAGCAACCTATACGCTGCGCCTCGACGAGCCGGCGGAGATCGTCAACTGGAAGGTCGAGGCCGCGGGGCCGGCCCCGAGCCTCGGTGCCGGCTACTCGCTGTCGGGGCCGGCAGGGATGGGTAAGGCGCTCAAGGGCACCCGGCTGGCCTACGACCACGACAGCGCGCGCCTGACGGAGTGGCCAGTCTACGACAGGTACGCATTCGCCCCCGGCGCATCTATCACCGGGCCGGCCCTAATCGAGGAGCGCGAGAGCACGTGCGTGATCGGCAGCGGCCACATGGCGACCGTCGATACCCACTACAATCTCGTCGCAAACCTCGACACGTGATCGCGGGATGAGCGCTGTGAGCGATAAGACCTTCGACGCCGTCAGCCTCGGCATCATGTGGGACCGCCTGGTCTCGCTTGTCGACGAGATCGTCTCGACGCTGGTGCGCACCTCGTTCTCGACCATCGTCAACGAGAGTTACGACCTCACTTGCGTCGTGCTCGATGCGGAGGCCAACTCGATCGCGCAAGGAACCTTCAGCGTTCCGGTCTTCATCGGCAGCGCGCCCATCACTCTGCGGCACATGCTGAAGCGCTATCCGGCCGAGACACTGAAGCCCGGCGACGTCATGATCACCAACGACCCCTGGCTCGGCACCGGCCACCTCTACGACATCACCATGGTGCGCCCGGTGTTCCGCAAGGGCCGTATCGTCGCCTACACGCTCAGCATCACGCACCTGCCGGACGTCGGCGGTTCGGGCTTCGGCTCGTCGGCGGCGGAGGTTTATCACGAGGGCATCCGCATCCCGATCTGCAAGCTCTACGAGGAGGGCCAGCTCAACGAGCTGCTGATCGAGATCATCCGCACCAACGTGCGGGTGCCCGAGCAGGTGTTAGGCGATGTGATGGCCAATGTCGCCTGCAACGAGGTTGGCGGGCGCGAGATCCTAGCATTTATGGACGAATACGGCCTCGGTGACCTGACCGCGTTGTCGCGCGCCATTCGCGGCCAATCCGAGACGGCCATGCGCGCCAGGATCCGCGAGCTCGCTGACGGCACCTACCGCAACCACATCCAGGTCGAGGGATTCGACGGTCCCTGCGACTATGTCGTGCGCATCGATGTGAAGGGCGACGGCGTTGAGTTCGATTTCGCCGGCACCTCGGGCTGCGTGCGCGCGGGCGTCAACGTGCCCTTCTGCTACACCAACGCCATGGCGCTGCATGCCATCAAATCGCTATTGCTGCCAACCATCCCCAACAATGCGGGGTCGATCGCCCCGATCACGGTCTCCGCTCCACCGGGGTGCATCTTGAATGCGTTGCCTCCCTTTGCCACCGGTGGCCGCCACGCCATGGGACATTTCGTGACGCCGCTGGTCTACGGCGCGCTCGCCAAGGTTGCTCCCGATCGCGTGCAGGCCGGCTCCGGCATGATGAACCTCGTGACCTTCCAGGGCATGCGACGCGACGAGCGGCCGTTCTCGACCATCTATTTCGCCGCCGGCGGCTATGGCGCGCTGGAGGGCCTCGATGGCTGGTGCACCTTGCCGCATCCCTCCAACATGGCCGTGGTGCCGGTCGAGGTGTGGGAGACGCTGACCCACACCACGATCGAGAGCAAGCGCCTCGTTCCGGATTCCGGCGGCCCAGGCCGCTGGCGCGGTGGTCTCGGCCAGGAAGTGATCCTGCGCAACGACACCGGCCATCCGATCGTCACGCTCGGCATGGGCAACCGCACCATGTTCCCGGCGCGCGGCATGTTTTCCGGCGGCGACGGGTCGCTCAGGGTGCACGCGATCGACGGCAAACCCGTGCATGCCAAGGGCTGCAACGAGCTGGCACCCGGGCAGCGCATGCGCATCGTCGAGGCGGGCGGCGGCGGTTATGGTGATCCCAAAGAGCGCGCGCCGGCGGCCTCCGCCGAAGACGTCGCGCAAGGCTATGTCAGCCTACAAGCCGCAAAGGAAATGTATGGATGGCGCAGCTGACGAGCCGCCGCCAACCCCCGATATGTGCGTTATCTGTCACCTTCGATCTGTTTAGCCGCCGGTGGACATCGAGCTCGTCCGCTTGGGCCTGGGACGACAGCGTGGGGTGGGCGAGAACGAACACGAGAGCCCCGGCGTACCAAGTGCCCAACCGCGGGCCATGGTCGCCTCCGCCCACGCTCATCAATATGCAGAACGTGCCTCACCGTGACCGCGGCAAGGCGGCTCTCCGCATCGGCCGCCTTCGGAGCGGGTCAAGAGCGACGGACACGTGCTGTTTCCCATGCGGCGGCTGGACCCTCAGGACCGGAAGGAAAGCAGACGTCGGCTCCGCCAGAGATCAAGGCAGCCATGCCCTACTTGCGGTAAGCTGCGAGGACGGCCTCACCATCCGCTCCGGCTCTTTTTTGCCAGTCCGCAATGAGCTGCTCACCGATCTTCTTTAAGCCGGCCGTCAGGGCCGCGCTCGGCGGCTGGACCTTCATGCCCTTGGCCTTGAGTTGCTCTATTCCCCAGCCCTGCTTCTCGGCTGCGATCTGCCAAACCCTTGCCTCGGTGGCCGCAGCAGCCTTGATGATCGCGTCCTGCTGGTCATTCGGCAGACCGGTGAACGCGGCCTTGTTGACGAACACGACGTTCTTGGGTTGCCAGGCCTCGAGGTCGTAGAAGTGACTGGTGGTTTCCCAGGCCTTGGTATCTGAGCCGGTGATGCCGGACGTAATGAACGCGTTCACCGTTCCCGTCGCCATGGCCTGAGCAAGGTCGGCAGCCTGGACCGTCACAGGTTGCGCACCTGCCAGCTCCGCTATCCGCGTCGTGCCCACGTTGTACGCCCGCATCTTCAGGCCTTTGAGATCATCGAGCGAATTGATGTCCTTCTTGGCATACAGGCCCTGCGAGGGCCATGGCGCGCTGTACAGCAGCATCAGGCCCTGGCTGTCGAGTTTCTTGGTGATCGGGCCTTTAGCAGCATCCCACAGCTTGCGCGCGTCGCCGAAGCTGGAGGTCAAGAACGGGATGGTGTCGATACCGAAGACCGGATCCTCGTTCTCGTGAATCGAAATCAGGACCTCGCCGATCTGAGCCTGGCCGGTAACGACTGCGCGTTTTATCTCGGGCGCTTTGAATAGCGACGCTGCGGGATGCACGGTGATCTCAAGCTTGCCGCCCGTCGCCTTTTTCACTTCCTCGGCAAACCACACCAGGTTCTCGGAGTGATAGTTATTGGCCGGATAGGCCGCCGGAAGGTTCCACTTTGTTTGCGCCGACACTGGAATCGTCCAGCAGAGGGCACCGATCGTCCCCGCCACCAGTACCAAGCGTCGAGCTGCCGACTTGCACCACTGCATGACATCCACTCCTACGTTTCCAGTTCGCTTAGGCGGGGAATACCAACCGAGGCAAGACCATCACAATCTGTGGAAACAGCGTGATGAGGGCGACAGCCACAACGAGAAGGAAGAAGAACGGCAAGGCCGCCCACGCCACCGTGTTACTATCGTGGCCACTCATGGTCTGCAAGACGAACAAGTTGAATCCGACTGGTGGTGACACTTCGGCCATTTCGACAATGAGGACGAGGAAAATCCCAAACCAGACGAGATCGAACCCCGCCTTCTGTACCATCGGCGCGACGATGAAGGTCGTGAGCACGATCATCGAGATCCCATCGAGCGCGGCCCCGAGCACGATGTACATGACGGTCAGCCCGGCGATTAGGGCATAGGGGGAGAGATTGAGGCTGCCGACCCAGCCCGCCAGCGCCACCGGTATCCCGGTGTAGCCCATCGACGTCGACATGAACGATGCACCAGCGAGGATGAGCATGATCATAGCCGTCAGCCGCGTCGCCCCCATCACGCTGCTCCAGAACGCCTCTTGCGAGAGAGACCCCGACCAGCACGCGATCGCGAGCGCACCCAGAACGCCCCATGCCGCGCACTCCGTGGCGGTCGCCCAGCCCGTCAGCAGGACTGCGAAAACCAGCGCAATGAGCAGCATGCATGGCATGAGATTGGCCGACTCCCTGAGCTTCTCGCGAAACTTCATTGCCGGCTCGGGCGGCGGCATCGCAGACGGATGGAGCAGCGCCCAACAGGCGATATAGCCCGAGTAGAGCAGCATGACGAGAAGGCCCGGCAGGAAGCCTGCCAGAAACACCTGCAGAATGGAGACCTCGGCTGCGACCGCGTAGACCACCATGGTGATCGAAGGCGGAATGAGGATGCCGAGCGTGCCCGCCCCTGCGAGGGAGCCGAGCGACAGCATCTCCGGATAGCCACGCTTCTTGAGCTCGGGCAGCGCGATCTTGGCGATCGTCGCACAAGTCGCAGCCGACGAGCCCGACACGGATCCAAAGATGCCGCAGCCAAGCACGTTGACGTGGAGCAGGCGGCCCGGAATGCGCCCCAGCCAGGGAGCCAGACCACGGAACATCTCCTCGGACAGCCGCGTTCGGAACAGTATCTCACCCATCCAGATGAAGAGTGGCAGGGCGGCGAGCTCCCAGGAAGCCGCATTGCCCCAGACCTTGGTCGCAAGCACGGACCCAGCCGGGATGGAGCCCGGCGCAAACTGCATTCCGACCCATCCGCAGGCGAGCAGGCTTATGGCAATCCAGACCCCGGAGCCGAGCAGCAAAATGAGCAAGGCAACGATCAGGATCGAGATGGAGAGGAGGTCCATGACCGAAGCATCCTAGACGCCGCTTTGCGCCGCCCGCTCGATCAGTTCCTCCGTGGTCTTGGGAGGCGCCTTCTCATAGCGAGGATTGTTGCCGCGTGCGACGTGCAGCATCTCGTCGATGATGGCAATCCACAGGACGACCAGGCCGGTGGCAAAACCGGTCTGCGGCATCCAGAGCGGGATCACGAGAACACCGGTCGACATGTCGCCGATCAGCCAGGAGGTATAGGTCATCTTGACGACCTGAAAGGCGAAGAAGCCGATGAAGCCCGCAGCCGTGACGAGCGCGAAGATCTCGGCAAACCACCTCTTCCGGCCCGTGAGCCGGTCGGTCAGCAGGCCGACGCGGATCATTTCCCCCGACTTGAACGTATGCGCAAGACCCAGGAAAGCCATCGAGGCCATGCACCATGCCGTGATGTCATCGCCCGACTTGACATTAATTCCGATCTCGCGGCCGACCGAGATTGCCATCATGAGCAGGAAGATCGAGATGAGAAAGAAGCCGGCCAAGTAGCCCGCCCCGAGATAAAGTCCGTCGAGCACCTTGCGCACCATTCCGGCTCGCCCCTTGCTGATACCTAACGACCTGTCTCGGGCGTTTGAGGTCAATGCAATGCAATTGTAACAATGCTTGCGGCGCAGCGAACGGTCAACAAGTGCTGAGGCATTCGACCCCCCCACACAAGAGAGTGGTCGCCGGACTCCTAGCTGATCCACGCACAGGTGGCTCTCGCGCCGCATGATCTGCGGCAGGTGCCAAGCATCCCTGGCAAAGGCGGCCGTGTGAAAGAGAATAGCCAACAAGTGCATCAGAACTCATTGAGCAGCCGGCCGAAGCCCGAGATCGGGTCACGGATGCCGTTGGCGCGCAGCGCGTGCCAATAGGTAGCCGTATTGATGGCGATGACCGGCTTGCCGAGCCAGAGTTCGGCCGCCGCGGCAAGGCGCATCATGGAAAGATTGGTGCCGACCTGCACGATCGCGTCGACGTCGTTGCCGTCGAGGCGGCGGATGGCGTCGCGGCACTCGGCCGCCGTCACGGCCGCGATGCTGGTCCAGGACGTGCACTGGAGTGCGATGTCGCGAACCACCGTGAGACCCGCGTCGCCGAAATAGCGCTTCACTTCCTCATTCATGACCGGCCAGTAGGGGGTGAGCACGGCGATGCGCCTGATCCCGCCCAAGGTCGCGATCGCGGCGGCGGTCGCATGGCTGCCGACGGTGAGGCCGAGCCCCGTCTCGTCGGTGATGCGCTTGGCGAAGGTGTCCGCGCCTTTCACCCCGCCGAAGAACGACAGCGCCGAGATGCCCATGACGAGGTAGTCGGGCTCGCAGGTCATGACACTCTTGATGGCGTCCATGATGTTGCTGCCAATTGTGTCGATGCCGGCGCGGAACGTGTCGTTGCTCAGCGCACTAGTGTTTGGCGTGAAGATGCGGCTGTAGTGGTTGGTCACGCCTACAGGCCGCAGGTCGTCAAAATCAGGTTGCACGATGGTGTTGGTGGAAGGGGCCATTACGCCGAATTTCCGGCGCCAGCCGAGAGCATCACGCATGCTGAGGCTCCCTCGAACATTTTCAGGTGCTGCCAGGTACGAACTTTTCATTCAAGAGGTTACACGGATGGAGGCCGTTGCTGTCAAACCTCAACGAACCTCGACGCTCGCGCAGATGATCTACGAGTAAACTATGACACGGGGCCGCACTGTCAGTCGCGCCTCGATATCGAACCCGGCAGATCGATGCGCCGTAGTCCGCTTTGCGGGTCCGGTTGCTGGTGCTTCCCCGTTCGCACCCAACGGCAGGTTCGGGTCATCTTCGACGGATTCGCGATGTCCGCGCATGGCCCGCTTATACCCTGAGCAGCCGACGGAATTGTGCAGTGCCGAAATCCGTCGGTCAGTGCCAAGACCTGCCGAACGCACCGCAGCAAGATACGTGCACGGGTTGTAATTCTGCATCGTAACGGGGTGCTGCCGAGTACGCGGTAGGCCGCCATGGATGGTGATGGTAGTCAGGCCGCATTCTCCACCATCTCAGGGCTCGGCAGGAATAGCCGGGCTCAGTAGTGTCCCAACGTTGAGCAGCTAAATCACGATAAACCATTGAAAGGCATTTCGGAAATCGCTGTCCGTGGTGTTGTCGACTTCAACCTCGCCGCCGTCGCGGTACCGGGCCATCCTGCGCGC
>Ga0247727_10010984_pt1 | contig 15913 bp, 10 predicted proteins | sample WisWelCaveWW1625_FD_202498 | JGI IMG/M metagenome (GOLD analysis project Ga0247727, IMG submission 202498) | Biofilm microbial communities from Wishing Well Cave, Virginia, United States - WW16-25 | ecosystem: Environmental > Aquatic > Deep subsurface > Groundwater > Cave microbial mat | place...
GCGATCTTTGGCATGGGAAAGCTGGGTGGACAGGAGCTGAATTACAGTTCCGATATCGATCTGATAGTCGTTTATTCCGAAGAAGGCGCCGTCGGGAGATTGAGTCACCACGCCTTTTTCTCGCGCGCGACTGAAACGATCGTGAAGGAATTCCATTTGAAGGAAAAGGAAGGGTCTCTGTTTCGTGTGGATCTGAGGTTGAGACCGGAAGGGAATTCAGGACCTATCACCCGTTCCCTGGAGAGTTACGAAAATTATTACGCTGCTTTTGGTGAAGTCTGGGAACGTATGGCTCTGCAAAAAGCGCGGCTGGTGGCCGGCGACGAGGAACTGGGATATGAATTCATCCAGCATCTGCAACCCTTTTGCTTCCCCAAACATCTGCCTTCTTCGGCCCTGGATGAAATTTTCCAGATCAAAACCCGTATTGAAGACGAGATCCTCAAGGAAGGCGGATTGGAACGGCATGTCAAACTCGGCCGCGGGGGTATTCGCGAGATTGAATTTGCGGTTCAGGCGCTGCAACTTCTTCACGGCGCGCGCCATGTCTTTTCCCAGGAACGCGGCACTTTGAAATCGTTGCAGGCGTTGCAAAGGATGGATCTCCTGAGCGCCAAAGATGCCGCCGCCCTGACAAGAGCCTACGTGTTCCTGCGAAGACTCGAGCATCGTCTGCAAATGCGTGAAGATCGACAAACCCATCTTGTGCCCGAGGATCGCGCGACTCAAACCGCCCTGGCCAGGGGCCTTGGTTTCAAAAACCACGCGGATTTCGACGTGGAATGGAAATCGCACATGGACTTTGTGCGCGTGTTCTTCCACGGCATTGTTCGCCCCCACGGCGCCGAACAACCCGCGGCTCCCGCGCTGGATTGGGCAGTTCTATCGCCTGAACACAACCAACTCCTGAAGAAATCCGGCTTCAGCGACCCCGAAAAAGTTGCGGCCATCCTGCAGACCCTTGCCCATGGTCCGGAGTACGCCCATGTTTCCCAGAGAACCCGCGGGCTTTTCAATCAATTGTGTCCTCATGTTCTCGAAATCGCCGGTAAATTGGCGCGGCCTGATTCTGCCTTGCAGCAGTTTGAACGTTTCATCGAAGCCTATGGTTCCAGGGGTGAGCTTTACGACCTGCTGACCTCGAAGCCCAAAATACTCGAACTGCTTCTCAAGCTGTTTGATCACAGCCGTTTCCTCACCGATATCATCGTTCGCCAACCCGCCCTTCTGGAAGCCATCGCCTACGAAGGGTTGCTGGTGGGCGGTCGCACCCGTTCGGACATGGAGGCTGCTCTGGCAAGGGAAACAGTGGATACTCTGGAAGGTCGCTTAAGACTCTTTAAACGCGCCGAACTGCTCCGGATCGAGTTACGCGACATTCTTGGGCTTGCCTCCTCCCTGGAGGAAACCTGCTCGGAAATCAGCCAGCTGGCGGATGTCTGCCTGGCGGCGGCCGTCCATTTTGTCGATGCATCCTTCAGGAAATCACCTTCTGTGAAGAAAGGAAGCCGAAATTCCGCGAGCCGGCGGGCTGACAAACTTTGCATCATCGCTCTCGGCAAATATGGAGGTCGCGAACTGTCCTACGGCTCGGATCTGGATGTGATCTTCGTCGGAGGATCCAGCGAGGAAGCTGCCCGGGTGATTGCCATGATGAGCCAGGAACAGAGTGAGGGAATCGTGTTCAAGATGGACATGCGCCTTCGACCGGATGGCGAAGATGGACCGCTGACACTGCCATTGGAGGGTTATCAAGAGTATTATTCAAAACGCGCCCAATTCTGGGAAAAACAGGCGCTGACCCGTGCTCGTGTGGCAGCCGGCGATCCAAAACATGGCCAATCTTTTATCAAGATGGTGGATAAAATCATCTACTCACACTCCATGTCAGCGACCGAAGCGCGCGAGGTGTCCGTCATGCGGATGCGAATTGAGAAGGAACGCGGCGATCCGGATGATCCCGCTCGTGATTTCAAAACCGGCGCGGGTGGCCTGGTTGATATCGAATTTCTGGCTCAAGCCCGGCAGCTCCGTTACGGATACAAACATGCCGGACTGAGACGCGCATCTACGCTGGATGTCCTCCGCGCCATGCCCCGGATCGGTGAGTGGAAGCCGGAAGACGCCGCCGGGTTGGAGGAGGAGTATATCTGGCTGCGAAAGTTGGAGAGTTCCCTGCGGCGTTTCCATAATGCGCCGATTTCACAACTCCCTTCCTCCCGCGAGGAGTGGACGGTGGTGGCCAAACATCTCGGATTAAAGGACACACCCGCACTGGAAAGGGAGCTGGAAGACCGTAGAAAACGGGTTCGGAAAATGGCGCGGAGATTGACAGATGATTCCTGAAAAACCCTAATCTTTCTTTTTCAACTGCAGGCGCATTTTTTGCGCGCCGGCGCTGTCTTCCCCGGGTTCCAGGCTGACGACTTCGAGCTCCTGGTCGTTGGCAAACATGTCCTGGACCGCCTTGCGATCGTGCGCGTTCATGGGGCCAAGCTCCGTGGCCTCACCCCAGCGACGAACCTGGTCGGTCACGCCCTGGATGCGGGTGATCAGGTGTTCATCGGCCTTTTCATCGGATTCGCGGGATCCGTCCACATCCAGAAGGATACGCGGAACGGTTTTGTGGCGGCGCTGCAGGATACGGTTCAACAGGAACTGGATTTCGTTGACTGTGGAACCTCTGCGGCCAATCAGGCGGCCGGCATCTTCGCACTCCATTTTAATGCGAACACCTCCGCCTTCGGTCGAAGAAGTCAGTCTGGCTTCAAACGACAAAAGGGGAAGAATGGAGCGGAGGATTTCCTGGGCTTCCTGGGCCAGGGCATTCAGATCGGGGGGCGATGTGTCTGGTGTGGCTGCAACCGGGGATGTTTCCATAAATATATCATCTTTTTTTAGTGTCGACCGGACGACCAAAGGTGAAGCCGCCCTTGGTTTTGACTCGTTGGGGGGCTTCCAAGGGCTTGTCCCGGGTGAGGTATGTCTGGAGGATGGTAAGCAGATTCTGCGCCGTCCAGTACAGGGAAAGTCCCGAAGAAAAGTTGTAGCAAATGAACAAAAACATGGCGGGCATCATCCACATCATAATCTTCATACTGGGATCGGCGTTGGGCGCTTGTGGTGTGATCCGTGTTTGCCAGATCATTGTAACAGCCATGATCAACGGCAGGAGATTGATCGGAAAACCAAAGCCGGGGAGGCGCCCGACGGTATCCGCCACCGAAAGATCAGTGATCCAAAGAAACGACGCGCCCCGAAGCTCGACGGCCGCGTTAAGCAGATTATAAAATGCGAAGAAGATAGGGATCTGGATGATCATGGGCAGACATCCAGCCATGGGATTGATCTTGTGCTCGCGGTACATCCGGATCATCTCCTCGTTCATTTTTTTCGAGTTATCCTTATACTTTTCCTTGAGCTCGTTCATTTTGGGAGCCAGGGCCTGCATCTGTTTCATGCTCCGGGTGCTGATGGCCGTCAGTGGCCAGAAAATGATTTTGATCACGACCGTCACACCAATGATGGCCACCCCCCAATTGTGGAAGACTCCAAAGAAAATATTCATCAGCCAGAGCAGCGCTTCCGAAAAAATTCCGAACATTCCAAAATCCAGAATCTGGCCCTGTCCCTTCCCAAGAGAGGCGAGCGTTTTGTACTCCTTGGGACCTGCATACAGGTGGAAAACCCAATTGGTTGAAGAGCCCGGAGAGAGTTGAACCGAAGAGGTATCCACCAGCGCCAGAAGACCGTGCTGATTCTGCGGGGTGTCCATTGGTTTGACGGATGGCAGCACGAAGGACCCCGCCCGAATGGCTGCAAAGGGAACCTCCGGTGTTGTCAGGAGAGTAAAATATTGATCTTTGACAGCCGCCCACTCAACAGGCTCTGTTTTTTCGAAAGGCATTTGCTGTTTTTCCAGCTGCGTCTGTAATGCGCGCAAATACTGATGAGACGCTTTTTCCTGGGAGAGAAGCGAAAGGCCGATAAAATCCAGGTCCGCAGGCTTGTTCATCGGCACCCCCATGCCAAGAGCCACGCGAAGAGTTGTGTTGCTGATGGTTGTCGGACCTGTATTTTGAAGCCTGACAGATACATCGATCTGGTAATCCGACTTCAGTGTGTATTCCTTCGAAATTTGAAGTCCATTCGGCGATTGATACGTGGCGCGCAACTGGTTCGGGGCGACAACAGTCAGTTGATAGGAAGCAAGGAACGTGGCATCACCAATTTCACACGCCATGGCAGGCAGTGGGCTGCCGGCGTTGAGGATCACCAGTCCCTTTCCATTCTGCGGAAATGATTTCAGCGTGATGTCTTCAATGCCCCCGCCTCGATTCGTGAATTGCACACGGACCTGTTCATTTTCCAACGGAACGGTTTCGATCACGGTCGCGAAATTCGTGCTGATGGAATCAAGAATGCCTTTGTAAGATGGGACCGGATTTCCCGGGTTCTGTGGGGAGGCACTGGAGGCCGCAACCTGGTTTGTGGAAAAGGAGCGCGAAGGGGGCTGGGGGGGGCGGATGAAATTGATGATCGGCTCCCAAAAAACAATCAGGAGAATACACAGAATAACGAGCGAGATCGTTTGTTTATCCATACTGAATAGGATTAACTTTCCATCGGCGGTCGTGGACCGCCGCTACAATGAAATCCAATCTGTAGCGGCGCTCTATGAGCGCCGATCTCCGCCCGTAAGAGAGGGGTTGCCTTCGATCCTGTCTTGGCTGGTGATTCCGGCACGGGATCCAATCCACCCGCACAGAAGGGGTGGCAGCGCGCCAATCGTCGTGCTGCCAGCCACAAACCATGGCCGAGGCCATGAAGCTGCAGCGCCTGTCGCGTGTATTCGCTGCACGAAGGGTGGAATCGACACCAGTGGCCCAAGTGAGGCGAGATGGCAAGCTGGTAAAATCGAATGAGCGAAAGGAGAAATTTACGTATCACGTGATGGCAGGAGACGGGCCTTCTGACAAAGCAACAGAAAATCATCGCGCAACGCATGGTAACCGGCGGTGATTGCAGAAGTTCGTCCCATCATAAGAATTTGGTGGGAACCTTTCATCCCAACGCGATGCCGCCGGAAGGCTTCCCGCATCCAGCGTCGGAGCCGGTTTCGTTTCACGGCAGGCCCAATCCGTTTCGGAGAAATAAAACCAGCGCGGATGGGTGATTCAGATATCGGCGATGCAAAGCAGTAGAGAATAAGATGGTTCCCGGTATATTTACGGCCCAGGGTCATGATTTGTCGGATTTCGGCGGAGCGACGAACCCGTGACGATTTCGGCAGGCGCTGATTCATTCGTTGCCGGATAGCCAACCCCGGACCATTGTCCATTCATTAATTACATTTTCGGAGTTAAATGTTTACGCCCCTTCCTGCGGCGGCGAGCCAGTATCGCCCGACCGGATTTGGTGCGGGTCAGGCTCAAAAATCCATGGCGGCGTTTCCGCACGCGTTTGGATGGTTGATAGGTCCTCTTCACCGGCCGAAAGTACGGAATCCAATCCGATGTGTCAACGCCGGAAAATATTCTCGTTGAAAGAATTTCTCGCAGAGGGCACAGAGGAGCAGGATTTGTTCCCCGAACTTCTCTGTGAGCTCTGCGTGATGTCCATGCATTATACCCCATATCCGATTTTATTCGAAGACCGCTGGCTGATTGTCATCCATAAACCTGCCGGAGTCCTTTCGCACCCCAATCCTGGAGAAAGGACAGCATCTTTTGCTTCGGCTGCGGCGTCCCGCTCGGCTTTTGAAGGCACGTATCATTTCGGGGAAAGGCGGTTTGATGCTCCGGGTGGCCCGATCTGGCTGGTTCACCGCTTGGATCAGGACACCTCCGGTCTCCTGCTGGCTTCCAAGGATGTCCATACGGCCCGGAAATGCCGGGATGAGTTCGAAAAACAGCGGATACGGAAGTTTTACCTCGCTTTGGTGGCAGGCAGACCCCGCCCGCCTTCAGGTGTCTGGCGCGATCACCTCCAAAAACGGGCCGGCCGTGGAATGGTTCGTTCACATGTGCTCCGAGGTCGTCCGCCCAATGTCGAGCTGCGATACATGATGCGCACCGCCTTGCCAACCCTTTCTTTTCTGCAAATCATACTGATCACCGGCCGGACGCATCAGATCCGTGTCCAGTCAGCGGCCCGAGGGCATCCGGTGGCGGGGGATCGGGTCTATGGCGATTTTCAATTCAATCGTGAACTTCGAGCCGGGATTGGTCTGAAACGTCTATTTCTGCATGCTTGGAAATTGGAATTCCGCCATCCGGCGACCGGACAGTCTTTGAATCTGGAAGCACCCCTACCGGAAGCATTGGAGGAGTGTCTGGAAAGATTGAAGAAGTGATTGGCTTGTCGGGTGAAGGCCCCCATTTCCTTCCAAAACTTTTTTTGAACGTTTTCCGAAAAAAGTTGTATTTGGCGCTTGACACCCTTTGGCTTTTTGTTAATTTGCCGCGTAATACAAGGAGGAGGTGTTTCATGACGCATGAGGCGCCCGTTGGCTGACCAAGGAAAGTCAACCCTTTCAAAAGACAAAAAATCAATGAATCTTACCAACAAAATTCTCGGGCTCTCGCTCGCGGCTGTCGTGGGTATCGCTTCTTCTTCCTATGCGGATGACCCAGGCATGGGAAAGGGAAAGAAGTCCCTCGAAGGCCGGATCGCAGAACTTGAACAAAAATTGAAGGACTCAGGCGGCGGAGGAGTCAAGGGCTCCGGCATCAAAATCAGTGGCTATGTGGATACATCTTATATCGTGAACCTGTCGGATCGTGATAATTCCGGCGGTGTTGCCGGTGCTTCCGCCCAGAACACGGGCCGCGTCTTCGACAACCAGTTCAACTCGATGAACCTCAATGCGGTGAAGCTGACGATCGAAAAGGATAAGGACAGCAGCAAATATCCTGCCGGCTTCCGCGTGGATGGTGTGTTCGGTGAAGATGCCAATGTCATTAATGGTGGTCGTGTGGTGACCACCACTGCACCTGAAGCGGCAGGTAGCGCCGCCAATGAAGCGGAGTTTGCCCTTCATCAGGCTTACGTCAATCTCGGCATTCCGATTGGAAACGGAATTGATGTGAAGTTCGGCAAGATGGCCACCACCATGAGCTATGAAGTGATGGAAAGCCCTGCCAACTGGCAGTTCTCCCGTTCTGAGGCTTATCGTTTGGGTCCCATCGGCCAGTTGGGTCTCACCTTCGGCTACAAGTGGAATGATTGGCTGACCAGCACCGTTGGTGTGATCAATGGTTATGACAGCGGATTGGGCGCTGGAAGCGCTGTGATTGGTTCCGGCAACCGCAACACCGACTTCAGCTTTGTGGGCAGCCTGGATCTGACGGCTCCCAAAATCTCAGCGGGTGAATTCAGCGGGTTCATTCGTGGGCTGTATGGCAATGACATGGTGACCCCCGGAACGCGTTTCACAGCCTTGGCTGCAAGTTCTCTGGAAAATGCTCCGTCGTCTCATATGTTCAACATCGGTCTCAACTGGAACAAACCATTCGAAGTGGACCAGCTGGCCCTTGGGCTTGACTACTTCTATCGTAATGACACCATCAACCTGGCAGCTCCAACCGCTGGTGGACAGACAAACTATGCCCCCATTGACGCATCAGCTCTCACTTTCTATTCCAAGTGGGATTGGAACAAGTGGCTGACCACTTCCGGCCGTTTCGGCTATCAGTGGTACAACAACGCTTCGGCGAGAGACCAGGCCGGCACGATCACGCAACAGGCATCCTTGGCTGCGTTTACTCTGCCGGCCGCGGGCGGATCCGCGGCAGCTGCCACTATGGCTACCCAGATGGAGCAGTTCAACTATACACTTACACAAGCCTTCAATGTGTGGAAAGACACGTTGATCCGCTTGGAATGGCGCCATGACTGGCTTGTTTCCAGTGGTGGAGAGGGTTATGGTCTTGCTGCGGGTGGAACAGGCGGTCGTAATGATATCCGCAAGGAACAGGATACCATCGCCGTGAACGTGGTCTACTCGTTCTAAGCAACCAAATAAATCAACTTAACCAGAACCCAGCACCTTCGAAAGAGGGTGCTGGGTTTTCTGTTTGTAGGGGCAATCGCCAGATTGCGATAGATTGCTGATACAGTAATTTATCTCACCAGCACAACCCGCTCCACCTGCTTCGTCAAAACCCACCCACTCCTTCCATCTTCCGTTCGAACACAGAAAAACAAACCTTGTTGTTTCTGGATTTCAAGGATGGCGCCCGCCGGGAGTGTCGGCGAGGCAGGCGACGGCTCGAGCGGCGCAATTCTCAGGCGAGTCTCCGGAGTAAGAACAACGGCACGGTTCAATTCCGATATTCTGGCCACGGTTGATGTGGCGGAGACACCCAGCAGCAGCAGGCAAACCCAAATCAGGGGCCGAAGACTCACTCTCATCGTGGGCTTCAACATGCGCAAAATGAACGCCGCGCACAGCAAGGCAAGTGAGATCACAAACAGCCATGCCCAGGAGTCCAGACGGAGGAAATCAGGCAGCGTTTGCCACCATGGTCGGTCGGGCTCGAAAAAACCTGCCGTGCGGCGAACAAATTTGAGATTGGCCCTGATATCGGCGTCGTTGGGAACCAGCCAGAGCGCCCGCTCATAACTCAGAATGGCATGCCCGATTTGTCCGTTCCGGTAATGGGCGTTTCCCAGGTTGTAGAGCAGCGCCGCGGAATAACCACGCTGTGCCATCAGAGATTCATAGTCCCGAATGGCATCGGTGTACTTTCCGGAGACGAAGGCGGCATTGGCCTGGTTGAATGTCTCATCCGGAGTAGTTGCAAGAAGAGGATGAAAATGCCCAATAACGATAACAGAAAATGACGTTAAGAATTTCAGAAAGGGGAGCATACGCGGCCCGTGTGTGCCGTTTGGCGGCTCGCCAAACGGAATTCTCCTATGAAAAATCGGCGAGGCCGCCGATTTAAGCACGCCAGCGGCATGCGCTCCCCGCTGTTTCGAAATCATTTTTTACCATCCAATTTCTTCAACATTTCCAGGACTGCGCGCTTCCACTCACTCAACCTCTCGCTGCTGAAAGCCTGCCCCGAATACGCAACTGCATCCGCTGTCTGGAAGATTTCCCGCAGAGTGTGAATCAATGTGGAATCCTTCTTCAGATGATTTTCGATTTCAGACAAGGTGATGGTTTCAGAATGGGTTCCCAATCGTTCGCCCAGCCGTTCCTGCAAAATCCGCCGGGCTGCGGCGAAAAAGGTCTGAGCGTCACCTTCTTTCAGGGAACGCTCAAGGATACCCAACTGCTCGCGAATCACGCGATTCGCCGACACCGTGCGCGCAAAGTCAGGGTCACTGGCCAGTCGTTCGCGTCGACGCGCTGCGCCCCAGGCCACGGCCAGCGCAAGAAGGGAAAGCGAAGGAACACACCAAAACCAGGGTTTTAGAATAATGGGGGTAAAATTGGAAACCATCCGTCCCGGTTCCAGTTTATTGGGCACCAGTTCCACCACACCCGCTGTCGGAAGGGGCTGTGCCACCATTCGCTGGCCGGTGTCCGTGGTGGGGACAACGGGCAAAGCTGTTGTTGCCTGCGCGGGCGCCGGCAAGACACGGAGCGGGACCGCAGCGGATGTGATGGTGGCATATTTCCTGTTTTCCGGGTCGAAAAAGCTGAACGGCAAACCCGGGATCTGGTTGATCTCTGTATTCTGTGGAACAATCACTTGTTCGAATATCTTCTGACCGACATAACCGGTCTCATCGGACGGCTCGAATTTGGCGCTGGGCGCGTATGTCTTGAGATTCCGGCTTTTGGACAGTTCAGGGGCTCGAACGCGGTCGAAATTACCGGTGCCCGACAAGGTCAGCTTGAATGTAACCGGATCTCCGGCCGTCACTTCCATGGGAACAGCGGAAGCGGAAACCTGGAAACGACCGATGGCTCCCGAAAAGTCCGGCGGCCGGTTCTCGGCGGGGAGAGGCAGGATTTTAACAGTGGAATCCTGGCTTCGAAGGATTATCCGCTTTTGCTGAACGCGGTTGAGAAAACCATCCGAAAAAAAATCATCAAACGGGCTGTTTCCGGATCGTGAACGGTGACGCAGAGGTTCACGAACAAGAATCACACACTCAATCTGGGCTCCCAGGGGATGCTCACCGGTTTTCACCGCAGCCACCGCAGTATGCCAGGTGAGCACCGTGTAGCGCACGCCATGAATGATTTCCTGGGTTTGTTCGGGCTGATCGGCAAGTTTACTGACGGTAAAAGCGGTGCCCGACAATGTTGGATGAGAAACACCCTCGATTTGAAGTTCGGGGTGAAGATGGACTTTCAGATCCGCAGGCGCCAATTCACCGACGTAAAAATCGCGCCTGGGATAAACCAATTCAATCATGGCGGCCTCGGATGAAATTGCCGAGGCTGTTGAGTTCGTGAATGAGCTTCCGGACGAAGCAGGAGGGGCCATTTTTGAAGAAGTTGGAGGCAATGGCAGGATGGATGAATTTCTGACGCGCAGAGTCAGAGAGTTTGTCTTAACCGTGCTCTTTCCCGCCACCACCTGAATCTCAGAGATGGTGAACGTGCCCTCCCGTTGCGGCACAACCCGGTAAGAATGAGTAACGCCCCCGCTCATCACACCATTGATGAATTGAAGATTTGTGGATTGTCCGACATGGCTGAATTCCAGACCATCCACAGTGGGAATCTGTGGCCGACCAACGGTGGGTGTGCCCTCAATGACAATGGCCAATATCGTCGAGTCGCCCAAAGTGATTTCTTCCGCCTGCAAAACGGCCCTGGCGCGGATGTCAGAGGCCAGGGTAAAGTGCGCGTGGCTCATGATGAGCAGGGTGATCAACAGGGCACATCTGGAAACCCATTTCCCAAGGCAATCACAATTTTCCACAGACATCCCATAGTCAACATGGAGGAAGGGTTGGGGAGCACACGCGGCCCGCGTGTCAAAATCGGCGGCTCGCCCCTCGACTTCTCTCGGGACGAGTCCTGAGCTTGCCGAAGTGGCTCGCCGATTTTTCCGAAGGAGGCTGTCGGGCGAGCCGCCCGACAAAACCCCCCAGCGGGGGGCGCTCCCCGGACAGAATGAATTGTAATGTCTCATATATCACCAGTCACGCTTTGGCACATCCTCCACCCCCACTCCTTTGTTCGTCGGATCCAGCACAATCGGCATTTTCCTTTCATCAGCTTTAAGTGAGTCGAGGAGATTGCGAGCCTCTTCCTTGTTCATCTGGCCGGGCAATGGCTGCGGTTCCTTGTCTCCGGCCTCCTCATCTTTCCGCCTTTTCTCCGCCGCTGAAGCCGCTTGATCCTTCTGTTGTTGTTCCTTGTTCTTTTCCTGATTCATGCCGTCCTGCTTCTGCTCATTCTTCGCTTCCTTCGGATCCTGAGCCGATTCTTTTTGTTCGGATGATTCCTGCGGTTCATTCTGTTTGGAGTCATCCTGTTTCTGTTCATCTTTTGGGTTCTCTTTTTTTTCTTCGGGTTGCTGCTTTTGAAGCTCTTCGAGTTTCTTTTTTACGAATTCGTAGTTGAATCTGGCATCGGCATCGTCCGTCTTGAGCTGGAGGGCGTGCTGATAATATTGAAGCGCCTGCCGCCACGTCTGGATGGTCTGTTGGGGGGTTTCCTTTTCAGTCTTTTGGCCCAACCGGTACTGCGTATTCCCAAGATTGTAAAAGGTTTGTTGTTGAAGGGCTGGCTGATCCGACTGCAGGGCCTTTTGAAATGCCCCGGCGGCATCGTCATATCGGCCAATTTTGTAAGCAGAGGCCCCCAGGTTGAATTGTAATTCAGCTTTCTTCGGGTTCTTTTCTGCGGCAACTTTGAACTGGTCCGTCGCCTCCGAAAATTTCCCGTCATGGTAGGCTTTCTCCGCGCTCTGAGGTGATGCCCTGACGGGTAAGGGATAAAGAATGAAGAATAAACAAATAGCGGGACTGACAACTCCGGCTTTTTTGAAAACCCGAAACCTAAAACCCGAAACCTGAAACCTGTTTGCCGTACGACGTTCCCCCAGCAGCCATTCGATCATGAAGCATAGAATTCCAAGCGCAAGGGGCCATTGAAAGCGATTGATATAAACCTGGGTCGTTCGCGACGATAACTCCTTTTTGGGAATGGCAGCCAGACCTTGTTCATAAATTGCTTCGAGTCCCTGTCCCTGCTGCCCCAGCGGCTGGTAAAGTCCGCCTGTGGCCCCGGCTATTTGTCGCAGAGTGTTTTCATCAAGGCACGACTTCACTGCCTGCCCGTTTTCGTCCTTTAAAAATTCGGTGCCACCCGCTTGATTTCGGATGGGAATCAATTCGCCCGTCGTTATGCCAACTCCAACCGGGAAGATTTTTACTCCGCGCTGTGCCGCGTCCCGCGCGGCCGTAATTCCGCTGGCCTCCAGATCCTCGCCGTCGGTCAGTAGAATCAGAATTTTGTGATGCATGCCACCCAGGCCGTAAGCCTTCTCCGCTTCCTGGATTGCGCTGGCCAGGTTGGTGCCGCCTTTCGGAATGAGATGGGTGTCCAATGCATCCAGTGATTGCCGAAAGGCATCATAATCCATGGTCAGCGGGCATTGCAGGAAGGAGGTTCCTGCGAAGGCGATCAACCCCACGCGATCACCCTGCAGCTTTGCCATAAGATCCATCACCGCCATTCTGGCGCGGGTCAGACGATCCGGGTTGACATCCTGAGCCAGCATGCTTCGGGATGTATCCACCGCAAAAAGAATATCGATTCCATTGCGTCGGACCTCTTCCCAGTGAAATCCAAATTGCGGTTGTGCCAGGGCAAGAAGGCAGAGGCCGACACCCGCAATGGTGAGCCAGCGTTTCAAACTTCGGCGCAGGGGAGATACGCTGGCCGTTAAAACACTTAACAAATGTTCAGAGGCAAAGCGCTTGAGCATTTCTCTACGACTCCGATCGAAGCGATAAAAGACCCATACAAGCACTGGCACGACCACCAGTGTCGTCAAAAGCCATATGGGTTGAGCGAATTTCATGGCAGCCTCCGGTATCGCGTTTGAGAGAGGCAAATTTCCATTCCCACAACGATCAGACCGGGAATCAGAGCCCATTCGAAAAGCTCATCATAATGCTCAAACTTTTTCATGGTGATGGTTGTCTTTTCCAGTCGATCGATCTGTGAATATACCTCTTTCAGCGAGTCGGTATCGGTCGCACGATAGAATTGCGCGCCGGTGATACCCGCAACTTTTTTCAGAGTTACCTCATCCACATCCACCCTGGCCATGACATATCCACGCCTGCCGAACGCGTCAGTCGCAGGTACCGGTGCTTCCCCCCGCACACCCGCTCCAATGGTATAGACTTTGATTCCAAGCGCACGGGCCGCATCTGCGGCTGTCTCAGGGATGATCTTGCCGGCATTATTCATTCCATCCGTAAGTAGAATGATGACCTTTGATTTGGATGGTTGATCGCGCAGGCGGTTCACGCTGGTTGCGATTCCGGATCCGATGGCTGTACCATCTTCCACCAGACCGATGCGGATGCGCTCCAGGTTTTGTTGCAACCATGAATGGTCAAGTGTCAAAGGACTGACCAGGTAGGGTCTGCCGGCGAAAGCAACCAGTGCGATGCGGTCGTTGGGCCGGGCCTCAATGAATTTCGAAACCACGGATTTAACCACTTCGATGCGGCTTACAGGTTTGCCGCTGATTTTGAAATCCAGCGCTTCCATGGATCCTGAGACATCGACTGCCAGGACGATGTCAATTCCACTGGATTGAATCTCTGTCGTGCCCTGTCCCGATTGCGGCCGTGCCAGAGCCACGATCAAAAATGCGAGCGCCGGGATGCGGAGCGCAGCAAGCCACTGGCCGGCGCTGAATTTCCGATCCCGCGCAACCTCACGTACGAGATCGGCGCTGGGATATTGAACCGCAGCCGCGCGCCCCTTGCGGCCGCGCCACAACGCAAGCAGTGGCAGAAGCGCAAGGAACCAAAGAAACTCGGGATAGAGAAAACGCATGAGGTCAGGAGTTTAAAAAGGATGTAGGAGGCGTCGCCGACGCCGATCTTGCCACCCAATGCAGTGACCGGTCGCTGTCAAGTTTGAAATTTTTGCCACAGATGGACACGGATGAAACACGGATGTTGCCAGTATTCGCCACGGCGAATACTGGCAGAACCACCATGATGCAGAGCGAACCACACTGTCCCGAGCGCGCAAGCGCCTCGGGACAGTGTTATCCGTGTCGATCCGTGTTCATCCGTGGCTTCTTTCATACCTTTCTATGGGATGGCTCTGATTTATCAGTATTTTTCTCATCGGGCTTCGTTTGTTCAATCAGGGTTCGGGCGCTTTCGCACATGGATTGCATGTCCGGCGTGGAAAGTGTCCATCTGGCAAATTTCGCGAGATCACAATGGCGCAGGAAATCTTCCAGGGAGGTGGAGTGAACCGTCAGCGGCGAGGATGGATTGGACAACAAATCGTGCAGAAATTCCTCCGTTGTCCGGCGCGCGGCGCGCATCTGAAAGCGATCCTCGATGTAAAGGCGGATGGCATCCGATACCACGATCGAAAATTCGCGTGCCCGATCAGAGGTCATCAGTGTCAGGGCATATTGCAGGCGTTCGAGAGCAATTTCGTGCGGTGGTTTAACCCTGATCGGCGCTCGATTCCGCCACGCGTGATACGCCCGGAATAAAAAGAACACCGCCGCCAATCCACAGACCGCGTAAATGATCCAAAGCCAGGGGTTGGGAATATGCACCGGTCCCCGGATATCGCGGATATCCTCGGTAATAACATTGGTCGTGACCTGCGCGAAGGCATTGTGAAGAACCATGAGAAAGAGGGCGCAATAAATTGCGCCCCTACGCACCACACAATTTCCGTAGGGGCGTGATTCATCACGCCCTGATATTAATCCGCATTCCGTATTCCACATTCCACAATTCATACACGCCTCTTTTTCCGTGTGGCAAAGAATTGAAGCAGCGCCGGCAGGTAAGGCTTTTCTGTGCTGAGCTCCAGCACATCCACCCCTGTGGAGCGGAGCCCCTGCCGGACGGCCGCCAGTCTTTTTTCAGCCGTTTCCTGAAAACGGGCCTGCACATCCGGGCGCGAGGTATCAAGTTCCAGTTGCTCGCCTGTTTCCGCATCTTCAATCGTCAGAAGTCCGACAGCGTGAAGTTGGCGCTCACGGGGATCTACAATTTCGATAGCCACCAAATCATGACGTTTGCCGGTCAGCTGAAGCGCCCGGTGATAACCGCTTGCCTGAAAGTCAGAGATCAGAAAGGCCACCGCGCGCCGTGTAATGACCTTGTTGGCAAAGTCGAGGGCCTGGGTGATATTCGTGCCGCGATGCTTTGGTTCGTGGAAGAGCACTTCCCGGATCACGCGCAGGACGTGGCGGCGGCCTTTTTTTGGGGGGATATAATATTCAACCTGATCGGTGAAGAGAATCAGTCCCACCTTGTCGCTGTTGCGGATGGCTGAGAAGGCGAGAACGCTTGCCAATTCTGCTGATAACTCCCGCTTGCTCTGTGGGGTTGAACCAAAGTTTCCAGAGGCGCTGACATCCACCAGCAACAGGATCGTCAGTTCCCGTTCCTCAGTAAATTTCTTCACAAAGGGACGCCCTGTGCGGGCGGTCACGTTCCAGTCGATGCTGCGCACCTCGTCGCCCGGCAGATATTCACGCACCTCTTCAAAATCCATGCCACGCCCCTTGAAAACGGAGTGGTACTGTCCGGCAAGTGATTCGGTTACCAGATGTCGGGTGCGAATCTCAATCTGCCGGACCTTCTTCAGGATTTCCTGGGAATTCTTCATTCACAATTTCCTAATATTACCATGTTAAGTAAAAAGTGTGGCACAGCCGCCCTCGGCTGTGCCACATATGAATTTTCATAGGGAAGTTCATGGACTTAACAT
>Ga0247727_10010985_pt1 | contig 15913 bp, 12 predicted proteins | sample WisWelCaveWW1625_FD_202498 | JGI IMG/M metagenome (GOLD analysis project Ga0247727, IMG submission 202498) | Biofilm microbial communities from Wishing Well Cave, Virginia, United States - WW16-25 | ecosystem: Environmental > Aquatic > Deep subsurface > Groundwater > Cave microbial mat | place...
ACTCTGGAGTCACAGTTAACCGCGATTATCGCAGGCCGTTGACCCATGTGATCCTGGTGACACCCTCTGGCACAACGGGTGGACCATCCTTTCAGCTGATACCGGCGCCGGCCTGCGAGTGTTGGCGCGTATCTCGGGAAGTGGTGGCTGGGGAGCGCACATCTCGCGAGGGAACCAACATGGGCTTTGAATCACCGGCTCTGGTGGCACCCAGGTTTTGGGAGGCATCCAATCCGGGCCCGCAGTCGTGGCACGAGGAGACAATTGGCGCCCCGGTCGAAGCGGCTCGGGTGCAGTTGCTGGGCTTGGTAGAAAGACTGGGCGGACTGCTGGGCGAGCACGCGGCGCCGTTGCTCGAGGCCGCCAGACAGCAACTGGAGCAGCGCTCCTGCCGCATCGCGGTCATTGGCCAGATCAAAGCCGGCAAGAGCACCTTCATCAATGCGCTTGCCAAGCGGCCCGGACTGCTACCGACCGATATCAATCCGTGGACGGTGGTGGTTACCGCGTTGCATTTCCGCAGCGATCCAATGCCGCCGAAGCATGCAGCGGTGTTTCATCTTTACTCGGTCGATGAGTGGAAACAGCTGGCCGACGGCGGCGGGCGTCTCAGAGAGCTTACGGAGCGACTCGTGCCCGGCTTTCAGTCGGACCTTCTGCGCGCCCAGCTCGAAGTCATGCGCAAACGCGCCGAGCGCCGCTTGGGGCCGAGATTTGCCGAGTTGCTGGGCAAGTGTCACCGCTTCCCGTCAGTGACGCCCGAGATCCTCACCGACTACGTCAGCGCGGGTGACGAAGGCAGCAGACCGGCCGGCAGCGGCAAACGCCGGCATTATTCCGACATTACCCGCTCCGCCGACCTCTACTTCAACGATAGCCCGTTCGCCTATCCGATCACGCTGATCGATACGCCGGGTACCAATGACCCGTTCCTGGTACGTGACGAGATCACGCGTCGCAGCCTCGAAAACCCCGACATCTACGTTTTTGTGGTTTCGGCATTGCAACCGTTGTCGGCGGCGGACATCGCCATGCTGCGGCTGTTGAACGGCCTGCACAAGGATCGAATTGTCGTCTTCATCAATCGCGCGGATCAGCTGCCCAATCCGAACAGCGACGCCATCGCAGTAAGGGCGATGATAGAGAAGCGCCTGCGCTTGGAATTTCCGACGTTGCAGGTTCCCGTCATTTACGGCAGTGCCTGGCTCGGAAACCTGCGGCTGCAAGCCGATACCGTAGACTTCCCCGCCATGCTCCGATCTGCACCCGGGAAGGCCCAGCGCCAATCGGGATTGCCAGCGACGATCGACGGACCATCGGTCGATCTCTCCGGCGCCGACCGATCCCGTGTCGCCCAAGCCATGCACATGAGCTCGGGGATGGGCGAGGTCTCGGCGGCCATTACGAAGCTGATCTGCACGAGCAGCATCGCAATGCTGCTGCGGCAGATTGCGGTCTGCATGGCAGAGCTAGTGCGAACGGCCGAGGTGACGGATCGCGCGGAACTCGAATCGATACACGAATTGCTCGATGCGCGGCGCCAGGAATCCGCAGCTCTACGCAAGCGGATCGGCGAGGAGCAAACGTCGCTGGCCGCCTTTGAAGATCACGCCAATGCCCTGCAGGCGTCATTCCAGGGGGTGGAGGCCCATTTCAAGGAGCTCATCGCATCCGCGAGCCAAGTCCTGCGTCATCAGCTGTGCGGTCTGGTGCGGGATTTTGCCGACACGGAGGCCAACGCCCTGCTGAATTCGTTGCAGGAGCGGCCAAAGCAAAAGGCCTGGCGTTGCGACGTGCTGCCGCTGCGCGAGGAGCTGGAAGCGGCCTATCTGACGGCGTTCGAGGAAGCCGCGTCCGATCTGGAGCGTGTCGAGCAGTTTCTGTACCCGCAACTGAAGCTCATCGTTTCTGCTCTCCTGCCCGACTATCGGGGAAATTTGCTCGAGGTTCCCGCCTGGCCGCAGGGGCTCTCCCCGTCGGTCGCGTCGCTTGCCGACAAAGTCACCATGGATCTCGGCACTTCCTGGTGGCGCAGATGGTTTGCCGGCCGCAGGGCGGCCGAGGAACGCGCCGGGCATTTGCGAAGCCTGATCGAAGAGGACTTCCTCAAAATCGCGGACGAGTTGGTACAGGAGGCAGAGGCACATTTGGCGGAGCGCGTCGACTACGTCATGCGAAGGGTCAACGCCATCAGCAACGGTCTGCGCACCGGATTAGAACGGCGCAGCGCGAACCTCACGAGAGAGCGGGCGCTGCTCAACGGTGCCGGGGACGAGCACGGTCTGCAGAGATTCGAGATGGAACAGAAGCAGCGAGCACACGTTTGTGCGCAGAGACAGGAGGCACATTCGGCTGCTCTCGGCGAGCTAAGCTCCGTTCTGGAGGGACTGGACATCGCGCAGGGCGAGACCAGGCCATGATGGGCGAGATCGCACATCCCAGCATCAATCGCGGCGGGCGCCAGCCTGCAGGGGGGCATGGGGAGTCGCCGATACTTGCCGGCACCAGGCAGGGCCTCGTGCGGGTCGCTGTGATCGGCGAGTTCAACAGCGGGAAGACGTCGCTCGTAAATTCGCTTCTGGGGGCGCCGGTGCTGCCTGCCAGTTTTACCACGCACACGGCATACCCAACCGTGGTGCGGTTTGCGGCGAAGCCGTCGCTTTCGGCCGAGATTGCCGATCGCAAGCGCGTGCCGATCGCGTGGAATCGCATCGACGGCGCACCGGCGGAAGGCATCTATCGGCTGCATGTCGGCGTACCGCTGGACCGGCTGAAGACGCTGCGGGCGATCGACACCCCCGGGCTGGGGCTTGGCGACGAGAGCCGTGACGCCCGCACGCTCAGGGCCTGCCGCAGTGCCGATACCGTGATTTGGTGCACCCCGGCGATGCAGGCGTGGAAAGCCAGCGAGCGGCATGTTTGGCTCACGTTGCCAAGGGCGGTACGCCAGCGCGGAGTCCTGGCGGTCACGTTCATGGACGCGATCCGGTCGCAGTCCGACGCGAGCCGGTTGCTGGTGCGCCTCAATGCCGAGGCCGGCCCGCACTTTCGTAAGATCGTCACGATCTCGGCGCACGGGGCGCTCCCCTTGTGCCGCGACATCATCGGCTAACATCCGGCAGCCCGATCAGCTAACCTCGGCACGTTCGACATCGAGGCCGAAGGCGCGGGTGTGCTGCCATGCGACGGGTGATCCTCTGCTGCTTGCTCTGCCTTGGCGTGACGGCCGCCGCGGCCAGCGAGCCGAACTGGGCCAGCTGGGCCGAGGAGGTGCGCAAGCATCACCCCTTGGCCGGCAGCATCTACGCCGTGGCGTGGCAAACGCCGGAACTCTTCATCGGTAATGTCCAAACGGACCTCACGGCCAAGGGTAGACTCTCCCGTCCTCTTCCGCCTGGTGGGCGTGGGCTCGCTCTGCCGGCCGGCATCGTCTTGCTCGGGGAAGTCCATGACAACCCGGCGCATCATCAGGTGCGTGCGTGGCTAATCGAGAATTCCGCCAAGACCCGTGACCCAGGGCGCCTTGCGATAGTGTTCGAGCAGATCCGCGCCGATCAGGAGGCGGCGTTGGACCAGTTCAGGATCCTCGCCGAGGCTGGAAGTAATTCTGCCACCGTCGACGATTTGTTCCGGCTCCTGGAATGGGACAAGAGCGGCTGGCCGCCAGCGCAGGTTTATCGGCCGCTGTTCGAGGCCACTATCGCCGCCAAGTGGCCAATCTATGCCGGCGATCCGCCGGGTGGGCGGGTGCGGGCCGTCGCCCGCAGCGGTTTCTCGGTCGTGCCGTCGGAGGAACGCGCCCGCCTTCGACTGCTCAGCCCGATGCGGCAGGCGCTGCTGGATGCGCTTCGCAAGGACCTCGTCGACGGCCATTGCGGCGTGCTGGCGGCAGACGCGATCGACGGCATGACCATGGCCCAACGCTATCGGGATGCGCATCTTGCGGACGGCGTGCTGGCCGCGGCAGATCGGCATGGGCATGCCATTCTGATCGCTGGCAACGGTCACGTGCGCAGCGATCGGGGCGTACCCTGGTATTTGCGCTGGCGCGGGAAGGCATCTGTGCGGAGCTATCTGCTCGTCGAGGTTGAGGAGGGCAAGACGGACCCGGAGGCTTACGTGCCGCGCGACCCGGAGGGCAAGCCCGCCGCCGATTTGCTGATCTTCACGCCGCAGCATCCACGCCCCGATCCTTGCGAGGCAATGCGCAAGAGCAAGCGATAAACGCCTTCTACCCGTCATCCTGGCCGGAGCGATGCGAGCGGCACGCGAGCAGCGCTCCGAGCCGGGATCTCGCAGGTTCGACTCGTTGCACGAGGTCCCGGATAGCCTCGCTGCGCTCGGCTTCCGGGATTAGGGGTGAACTTGCGTGGATGACGGGTGCACGATTGTTTCGCCGCGGGCTATAGCCTTTCCCGTTGCGCTGCAATATGAAGCGGCCTCATGCCGAAGCGCACCGACATCCAGTCCATCCTCATCATTGGCGCTGGCCCGATCGTCATCGGCCAAGCCTGCGAGTTCGACTATTCCGGCACCCAGGCCTGCAAGGCCCTCAAGGCGGAGGGCTACCGCATCATCCTGGTCAACTCCAATCCGGCCACCATCATGACCGACCCGGAGCTGGCGGATGCGACCTATGTCGAGCCGATCACGCCGGAGTTCGTCGCCAAGATCATCGAAAGGGAGCGCCCCGATGCGTTGCTGCCCACCATGGGCGGGCAGACGGCGCTCAACACCGCGCTGAGCCTTGCCAAACAGGGCGTACTCGAGAAGTTCGGGGTGGAAATGATCGGCGCCAAGGCTGAGGCCATTGCCAAGGCCGAGGACCGCGAACTGTTCCGCGAAGCCATGACGCGCATCGGCCTGGCAACGCCAAAATCGGTGCTGGCGCGCAGTCGTGCCGAGGCGCTGGCGGCAATCGAGCACGTCGGCCTGCCGGCCATCGTTCGGCCCTCCTACACGCTGGGGGGCACCGGGGGCGGGGTGGGCTACAACCGCGAGGAGTTCATCGAGATCGTCGAGCGCGGCCTCGACGCTTCGATGGCGCAGCAGGTGCTGATCGAGGAGAGCGTGCTCGGCTGGAAGGAGTTCGAGATGGAGGTGGTCCGCGACAAGGCGGACAACTGCATCATCATCTGCTCCATCGAGAACGTCGATCCGATGGGCGTGCACACCGGCGACAGCATCACGGTTGCCCCGGCGCTGACCTTGACGGACAAGGAATACCAGATCATGCGCAACGCCTCGATTGCGGTGCTGCGCGAGATCGGCGTCGAGACCGGCGGCTCCAACGTGCAGTTCGCAGTCAACCCCGACGACGGCCGCCTCGTCGTCATCGAAATGAACCCGCGCGTGTCGCGCTCCTCGGCGCTCGCCTCCAAGGCGACGGGCTTCCCGATCGCCAAGGTCGCGGCCAAGCTCGCCGTCGGCTACACCCTGGACGAGATCCAGAACGACATAACGGGAGGCGCCACCCCTGCCTCTTTCGAGCCTACTATCGACTACGTCGTCACCAAGATCCCACGCTTCGCCTTCGAGAAGTTTCCCGGCGCCGAGCCCACGCTGACCACCTCGATGAAGTCGGTCGGCGAGGCCATGGCGATCGGGCGCACCTTCGCCGAAAGCCTGCAGAAGGCGCTGCGCAGCCTGGAGACGGGGCTCACCGGCCTCGACGACTTTACGTTCGAGGGGCTGGGCGCCGGCGACGACAAGAACGTGATCCGCGCCGCGCTCGGAGTGCCGACGCCCGACCGGCTGCTGAAGGTCGCACAAGCCATGCGCCTCGGCATCGACCATGAGCAGATCCACACCTCCTGCCGGATCGACGGCTGGTTTCTGGCGCGCATCCAGGAGATTGTCGACGCGGAGGCGCGGGTCAGGGCGCACGGTCTGCCGGATTCCGAAGGGCAGCTGCGCGAGCTGAAGGCCATGGGGTTTTCGGACGCCAGGCTCGCCAAGCTTGCGGGGCTGTCCGAGCAGCAAGTGCGGGGACGTCGCCACGCGCTCGATGTGCGCCCCGTCTACAAGCGCATCGACACGTGCGCCGCCGAGTTCGCCTCGCCCACCGCCTATATGTACTCGACCTACGAACGGGGCTTCGGCGGGCGGCCGGCCTGCGAGGCGGCGCCCTCGGATCGCGACAAGGCCGTCATCCTCGGCGGCGGCCCCAACCGCATCGGACAGGGCATCGAGTTCGACTACTGCTGCTGCCATGCGTGCTTTGCTCTCAGCAAGGCCGGCACAGAAACCATCATGATCAACTGCAACCCGGAAACGGTCTCGACCGACTACGACACCTCAGACCGGCTCTATTTCGAGCCTCTGACGGCCGAGGACGTGCTCGAGATCATCGCGGTGGAACAATCGAGGGGCCGGCTGCGGGGCGTGATCGTGCAGTTCGGCGGACAAACGCCGCTCAAGCTCGCAGAACCGCTCGAGGAGGCGGGCGTGCCGATCCTCGGCACGTCGCCGGACGCCATCGACCTCGCCGAGGACCGCGACCGCTTCAAGGCATTGGTTGACAGGTTGAAGCTCAAACAGCCCGACAGCGGCATTGCGCGCTCCTTCGCCGAAGCGCGGGCGACTGCGAGCGCGCTCGGCTACCCGCTCCTGATCCGACCCTCCTATGTGCTGGGAGGGCGTGCTATGGAAATCCTCGGCGATGCCGGCGACCTCGACCGCTACCTTGCGAAGCTCTCGGCCACCCTCGATCAACCGTCAGAATTCGCCGTTTCCGATGACCGCCCGTTGCTCATCGACCGCTATTTGAGCGATGCCATCGAAGTCGACGTCGACTGCCTGAGCGACGGCAAGGACGCGTTCATCGCCGGTATCATGGAGCACATCGAGGAAGCCGGCATCCACTCCGGCGACAGCGCCTGTTCGCTGCCCGCCCACTCGCTCTCCCCTTCGGTGATCGCGCGACTTGAAAAGCAGACCCGCGACCTGGCACTGGCGCTCAACGTCGTTGGCCTGATGAATGTGCAGTATGCCGTGAAGGGCAGCGAGATCTTCGTGCTCGAAGTCAATCCGCGTGCCTCACGGACGGTGCCGTTCGTTGCCAAGGTGATCGGCAAGCCCCTTGCCGGCATTGCCGCGCGCATCATGAACGGTGAGCCCCTCAGCACATTCAAGCTCAAGCCCGAGAAGCTCGGCCACGTCGCCGTGAAGGAGGCCGTCTTCCCCTTTGCGCGCTTTCCGGGTGTCGACACCATCCTTGGCCCGGAGATGCGCTCGACCGGCGAGGTCATGGGTATCGACCGCGACTACGCGTTGGCTTTTGCCAAGAGCCAAATCGGCGCCGGCAACATGCTGCCGCTCAAGGGGACGGTGTTCGTCTCGGTGCGGGACGCCGACAAGGAGAACCTGGTAGGAGCCATGCGCGAGTTGGCCGACGCCGGCTTTCGCATCCTGGCGACACGCGGCACCAAGCGGACGCTCGATGCTCACGGCATACGGTGTGAGCAGGTCAACAAGGTTCTGGAGGGCCGGCCCCACATTGTCGATCTCATGAAGAACGGCGAGGTGCATCTCGTTGTCAACACGACCGAGGGCGCCAAAGCGCTGGCCGATTCCAAGGGTATCCGCCGCACCGCCTTGCTCCACCATATTCCGTACTATACAACCTTGGCTGGGGCATTGGCGGCGATACAAGCCATCAAGGCGCTCGCGGCGGGCACCTTGAATGTTGCGCCGCTGCAGTCCTACGTAAACCGCGCATCCTGAGTACGTTGTGTCCGGCCAATGCGAAGGGCTGGCCAAACCCTGAGAATTGAGTGACACTGAAAGGCTCTGCGCCGGCTGGGAACCCATCCGCAAAAGATACGAGTGACGATCATGGAAAAGGTGCCGATGACCATGGAGGGTTATCGCAGGCTCGAGGCCGAGCTGCACCGCCTCAAAGTCGAGGAACGTCCGCGCATCATCCAGCAGATTGCGGAAGCGCGCGATCATGGCGATCTGTCGGAGAATGCGGAATACCACGCGGCGAAGGACGCGCAGGGGTTGAACGAGGCGCGGGTCGCCGATCTCGAGGACAAGCTGGCACGTGCCGAGATCATCGATCCGTCCAAGCTGTCGGGCAGCAGCGTCAAATTCGGTGCGACCGTGTCGCTGGAGGACGAGGATTCCGGCGAAAAGGTGAAATACAAGATCGTCGGCGAGGACGAAGCCGATCTGCGCGACGGCAAGATCTCGATTACCTCGCCCATCGCCAGGGCCCTGATCGGCAAGTCGAAGGGCGACAACGCCGAAGTGACAACGCCAAAGGGTGCGCGCAGCTACGAAATCCTGAAGGTAGAGTTCAAGTAGCGTACGCCGTAGCCGGAAGGCTGTACTGCTAACGGAGCTTCCTTGCCGATCCGAGGGCCGTTTTCCACAGCATGGCGCGTGCGGTGCCGATTTTTTCGCGGTGGCCGAGCGCTCTTCGCCGACAGAGGCGGCGAGCCTATGTCCGATACGGCCCAGATGCGACAGGCGCCGCGCTGGCTCGGTATCGCTCCCGCCATTCTGAGCTTCGCCGGCCCCGAACGATGGATTTGTGCGCCATGGTGCGCGGCAGCTGACGAAGGCGGGCGTCGTTGTCGTGGCGGCCGCTGCCCTGGATCGCACGGTCAAGCGGGAGGCCTACTCCGCGGTGACGGAGCGGCACGTGGTCGGCGTGAGGATGAGCACAGTTCGTTCCGACAACGAGGTGCTGCGTCGACGCGGGGGCAACCAACGCGGGTCCCGACGGCACCGACAAAGCGCCGCCGGGACCCCTTCCGACCGATGCCGCGCCGCTGAGGTGCGGGGTTCAGCGGCGCGGCTGGCCGAAAGAGCTTGCAGAACGGGAGGAGGCACCGTGTCAACTCTCTTTGTTAACACGGTGGCAAGCAAAGTAAATTTTTGCTTCCCGATATTGCTGGCGAAAGGTTTCAACTTTGCTACCGCCGGTGCGGGCTCGGCGCCAGTTCATGCACCAGGCCTGGCGCCGTGCCCGGAACCAATTGGCCGTCGGCGAGCGCCGTAACCTTCTCGCTTGCACTCTCCATCGCCTTCAAGCCCCGGTCGCCGACGGACGCAGTGCGTCACGCTCGCGCGGCGGGCCGATTGAGGATGCTGTGCAGGGCTCGCCGGGCCCGCGCCAGCCTGCTCATGACGGTGCCGATCGGTACGCCGGCAATCTCTGCGGCCTCCTTGTAGGAGGCGCCCCCGATGCAAACCAGGGCAACAAGAGCCCGTTGCTCGTCGGGCAGCCGGGCCAGCGCGGCGTCGATGGCCTGAAGTGTCAGCTCGCTTTCCGTAACGACTCGGCCATCGGAGCCGGCCATTCCCTCCGCGACGTCGAGGTTTACCACCTCGCCGCGAACCTTGCTGGCGCGCACGCGATCAAGCCAGATGTTCTGTGCAATCCGATACATCCACGAGTCGAGCCGAGATCCAGGTTGCCAGAGTTGGACCCGCGATAAGACGCGCAGGCAGGCGTCCTGTACGAGGTCATCGCCTTGCTCGGCGCTGCCGGTGAGGGAATACGCGAACCGCCGGAGGCGCGGCAGAACCGCTACCATCCGGTCACGGATCTCGTCCGTCACGCGCAACGTGGCAGGCATTCTGCCTATTCCCCTATCCGCCGTTCGTGCCGGATCGGCAATCAGCCTCGCCGCCTGCGCGCGGCCCCTCGGCCTGCGATCCGTTCTTGGGCCACCGTGATCGGCACTCCAGGTTCGAACTTCACCCGGCTGATGACGAGAGTGGTCTTCACGCTCGCGACGTTGGGTGCCGCGGTGAGATCGTCGATAACAAAAGCCTGAAAGGTCGACAGGTCCGGGGCCACGCACTTCAGAACGAAGTCGGTCTCGCCGGAAACCATGTGACATTCGCGGATGAGCGCCCAGCTCAGAACCTGATTCTCAAAGGCCCGCAGGTCCGCCTCGGATTGGCTGTGCAGGCCGACATTGGCAAATGCAATGACCTCGAAGTCCAGCGACTTCTCATCGAGAAGAGCGTAATAGCCGGTAATGATGCCGGCCTGCTCGAGCGCGCGCGTCCGGCGCAGGCACGGCGGCGGCGAAATGCCCACCTTGCGGGCGAGCTCCACGTTGGTGATGCGCCCGTTGGCCTGCAGCTCCTTCAGGATGCGCCAATCGGTAGCATCGAGGCCAGCACGCATGGGGCTATGACTCTTGGCGTTGCCGCAGCTTTGTGAATCTGACGCACGGCGGTGCTATGAGCAACAATATTTCTCGGACGACTCCGGAGATGGCGCTGAGCGGTACGGTTTCGTCATCAGACGGCCTGGCGGCGGTGCGCGGCCGCAGCGGCTGGGTCGTCACCGATGGCAAGGTCGGCAACGAGGTGCAGACTCGGGGCGTGTTCGATGCTTTGGGGCTGGACTATCACATCAAGCGGGTCGACCCCGTCGGCATCTGGCGGGCGCTGTCGCCTTGGGGACCGGTCAATCCGGCGGAGCGGTTCGGAACTGATGCAAGTCAGTTTCGCTCCCCCTGGCCCGACTTCGCCATTGCCGTTGGACGCCTGACGACGCCCTATATCCGCAGGCTAAAGCGGGCAGCGGGCCGCTCCACCTACACTATCATTTTGCAGGACCCGAAGGTCGGCGCTGAGGCAGCGGACCTGTTTTGGGTGCCTGACCACGATGCCCGGCGCGGGCCGAACGTCGTCACCACGCCGACCGCCCCGCATAGCTTCACGACACGCCGCATAGCCGAACTCAGGCGCAGCATGCCGGTTGAGATCGCCGCGCTGCCGGCCCCACGCGTGGCCGTGTCGCTGGGGGGCCCAAACGGCGACTACCGCTACACGCCGGCGGTGCTGGCGCACCTGGCCTCGGCTCTGCGGTCGCTGGTCGCGCTCGGCGCCGGCCTGATGATTACGCCGTCCAGGCGCACCCCGGCCGAGATCGGCGCGTTCGTGCGCCACGCCACGGAGGGGGCGCACTGCTGGTTTTGGGATGGCGAGGGGGAGAACCCCTATCCCGGCTTCCTGGCCCACGCCGACGCGTTCATTGCCCCCGCAGACTCCGTCAACATGGTGGGAGAGCCTTGCGCGACGGGCAAGCCGGTCTATGTGTTCGAGCCGGAGGGCGGTTCGCCGAAGTTTGCGCGCTTCCACGATGCCCTGCGCCGACGCGGTGCGACGCGACCGCTGCCGGAACGTTTCGAGCGGCTGGAGGCGTGGAGCTACACGCCGCTCAACTCTGCCGAAACGATCGCCGCCGAGATTGCGCGGCGCTGGATCAAGCGCAGGCAGATGCTCGGTGCCGCGGGTGGGCGATGAGGAGGTTTCCCGGTTCTGTGACAAAAGCGCCACGATTGCTGCCGTTAGGACCCTGTGCGTCGGGCGGCGCTGCTCCCGCCAAAAACAGCGCACACTTGCACTGTACCAAGCGGTGCGCGAGTTTAGCTGCGGGCAGCAGCCTACGGAAGGCGAGGGATCAGGATGACGGCCGCGTCGAGCCCGGCAACGGCAATGCGATACCGCGACGTGGCGGCCGCCGCCGACTGGCTGTGCGCAGCCTTCGGCTTTCAGAAGCAAACCGTGGTGACCGGGGAAGCCGGCGCGACCGTTTACACGCAGCTCACCTTCGGCCGGGCCATGCTCATGCTGGTCCCGGTTCGCGACACGCCGCTCGACAAGTTCATGAAGCAGCCGGATGAAATCGGCGGCGCCGAGACGCAGAGCTGCTACCTCGTCGTCAGCGACGCAGACGCCCACTATGCCAGGGCGAAGGGTGCGGGTGCCGAGATCATCCTGGACATGCAGGACGATGATTTCGGCGGGCGCGGCTACACCTGCCGCGATCCGGAGGGTCATATCTGGACCTTCGGGACCTATGACCCCTGGCAGGGAAAGCATCTGCCACCGGCGGCGATAGCTGTACGCGGCGGGATGCGGCGGGTCGTGCTGGCCGGATTGGCGGTGACCATGATCGCCTCGACCGTGGCTGCGGCATGGATGGGCGGCGTGCTGAAGCTGCCGGCCGCGGTGAGCTCGACGGCTCGGGTCCAGGAGCCGGCCGTCCCGGAGAAAACCGCCGGGGAAACAAAAGAGCGCGCCGCGGGGTCGACCGAGCAAGCTGTCCGGGAGCTGCGCGCGCAGCTGGACCGCGAGCGTGCCGGAAAGATGACGGCTGATAGGGCGAGCGAGGACGCCCTGAAGCGCGTTGCGGATGAGCAGCGCGCCAGAGACGCGGCCGAACGTGCCGCGCGCGAGGCGCGCGAGCAGCTGGAGCGCGAGCGCGCAGTCAAGGTGGCGGCCGAGATGGCCAAGGAGTTCGCGCTGGGGCGCGCCGATGAGGAGCGGCTCGCCCGGGAGGCGGCCGAGCGGGCCGTGCAAGAGGCGCGCGAGGGAGTCGATCGCGAACGGTTGGTCAAGGGGCCGGCGGGGCTCGCCGATGGGGACGCACTGAAGCGCGCTGCCGAGATGCAGCGGGCCCTGGAGCACGCGCAGAAGCGTGCCGCCGACGCGCAGCGCGCCAAGGAAGCGGCCGAGCGCGCCACGCAGGAGGCGCGCGAGCAGCTGGCCCGTGAGCAGATCGCCAAGGCTGCGGCATGGAAGGTGGTCTCCCAGCTGAGCCGGCAGCTGAAGCAGGTGCAGGGCACTTCCCCGCCGGCTGAAGTGTCCAGCGCGGGCGACGACGACGGCCTCGCGCCCGCTCCCAAGAAAGCCCGCCCCCGGCCGAAGCAGAAGAAGGCGCCCGAGCCCGAGCCGGACCAGTAGTCTGCTGGGTGTTGCCGCACCGGTCCGTTACCGCACGAATCCGAGCGCCCGCGGCACGGCCAGCGCCAGCTCCGGGATGAAGGCGACGAGCAGGAGCATGGCGATGATCGCGCCCAGGAACGGCAGCAGCGGGCGCACCAGCTTGTCCATCGGCAGGCCGCTGATGGCCATGCCCACGAACAGGCACAGCCCCACCGGTGGCGTGATGTGGCCGACGGCCGAGGCCACCACACAGACGATGCCGAAGTGGATCGGGTGCACGCCGACCGCTTGCGCGATCGGAAGCAGCACGGGCACCGTGACAAGGATGATCTCAGAGGGCGTCAGAAAGGTGCCGAGCAGCAGGTACAGCAGGATGATGAGCAGAATGAACAGCCACCATTCCGGCGCGATGGCGGCGATGGCTTCGGCCACCTTGAAGGGAAACTTCGAGTAGGTGAGCACCCAGCCGAAGGCGCCGACGAAGCCGATGATGAGGCCGATGACGCCGGAGAGCCGCGCCGAATCGGCGAAGATCTTGGGCAGCTCCCTGAGCGCCGGTTCGCGATAGAAGATCGGCGGCACGGCCAGCGCGTAGACGACCGCCACCGCCGCAGCCTCGGTCGGCGTGAACACCCCGAACAGGATGCCGCCCATGATGATGACCGGGATCAGCAGCGCTGGCAGCGCCTTCCAAAGAATCGCCAGGAACTCGGGAAACGTCGGCGGCGCCTCCCTCGGATAGTTGCGCTTCCTGGCGATGACGAACACCGGCACGGACATGCCGAGGCCCACCAAAAGCCCCGGCACGACGCCGGCCGCAAACATCGCCGCCACCGACTCTTCCGCCATCCAGGCGTAGATCACGGCGATGATCGAGGGAGGAATGATCGGCGCCACCACCGCGGTGCTGATGGTGAGCGCCGTGGCGAAATCGAGGTCGTAGCCCTTGCGCACCATCTGCGGAATGAGGAACGTGCCGAGCGCCGAGACGTCGGCCACCGCCGAGCCGGAGATGCCGCCGAAGAACATGCTGTCGACCACGTTGACGTAGGCGAGGCCGCCGCGGAAGCGCCCCACGAGCGCGGTGGCGAGGTCGATGATCACCCGTGCCACGCCGCCTCGCGCGGCGATGTTGCCGGCGAGAATGAACAGTGGCGCCGACAACAGCAGATAGGAGTCCGACAGCAGGCCGACGAAGCGGGTCGGGATGATGATCGGGTTGAGGACGGGATAGAAGATGGCCGCGCCCAGCGCGCCGACGCCCATCGCAATGCTGATCGGCATGCCGAGCAGGATGAAAGCGATGAAAACGATCAGGAGGGTCTCTGCCATAGGCTTCCCAGGGCACGCGTAAGGTTGCGGAGCATCGGCAGGATGATGAGGGCCGAGCCGACCGGTATGGCGGCGTAGACGTAGCCCAGCGGCAGCTCGAGCCCCGGGCTGATCTGCAGCTGCGCATTGGGAACCAGCACCAGGCTCAGCTTGATCAGGTAGAGGAACAGCGCGATACCCACGGCATTGGTCAGCGCCAGCACGAGCGCGCGGGCGCGGCGGCCGAGCAGGTTGATGAAATAGTCGAGCACGGTGTGCTCGCCCCGCTGCATGGCCGCCGCGGCGCCGATCATGACCAGCCAGACGAAGAGATAGCGTGGCACTTCGTCGAGCCCGTCGATGCCGACCCGACCGAGGAAGCGCAGCACCACCTGCAGAAATACCGCGGCTGCCATGACGGCAAGGATCAGCCCGCCGACATGCCCCAGCATGTCGTAGGCCCGCTTCAAGGGATCGCCGGCTTTCTCCGTGCCGGCGGCCCCGTCCGGATCGCTGCTCATGGGGCTACTTGATGCTCAGGATGACGTCGACGATCTTGCGCGCATCCTTGCCGGCCGGCGTGGCGTAGAACTCCTCGTAGACGCTCTGGGTCGCCTGCCGGAACGGTGCCGCGTCGGGCTTGGTGATAGTCACGCCTTTCTCCCGCACCTGGCTCTGGATGGTCTTGTCCTCGTCGAGAATGAACTTGCGATTGAACGCCCGGGCGTGCTGCCACGCATCGCCAATCGCCTTTTGCCCGGCCGCGTCCTGCTTCTGCCAGGCCGCCTTGGACATGATCAGCGCCACGGCCTGGTGGGTGTGGCGCACATCGGCCACGTACTTCACGATGTCGTAGAACTTGTTGTGATAGAACGTGTTGACCCCGCCCTCGGCAAAATCGATAACCTTCGTCTGCAGAGCGGTTGCCACCTCGGGGAAGGCGATCGGCGTCGAGATCATGCCGAGCGCCTTGAAGGTGGCAACCAGGATCTTGTCCTCCTGCACGCGCACCTTCTTGCCCTTGACGTCGCCCAGCCCATTGATGGCGCCGTGGCCGTAGATGCCGCGATAGCCCGCGGCGATGAAGCCGATCAGCTTGAAGGCCTTCTTGTCGAGAACGGCGTCGTAGTACTTGACGATAGCGTCGCCGCCGTCGAGCGCCTTGAAGACGTGCTCGTAATCGCGAAAGATGTAGGGCAGCTGGAAGACCGACATCTCTGGAACCAGCGTCGACAGCGGCGCTGTCGTGATCGGCCCGAAGTCAACGGCGCCGAGCTGGATCTGCTGCGCCACCTCGCGCTCGCCGCCGAGCGTTCCGGAGTGATGGTGCGCGATCTTGATCTTGCCGGCGCTGAGCTCGGCCACCTTGTCGGCGAACTGCTGCGCCGTCTGCGAGGTGCCGTGCTTGGGCGGGTTGACATTGCCCATGCTCAGCTCTTGGGCCGATGCCATGCCCGAAAAGGCCAGCATCGCCCAGAGAATGACAGGGCGCACGTCGATGTGCAGGTGGAAACGAATGGATGACATGTTGACCTCCCCCATGGGTCGCTATGGTTTGGTCTGGGCGGTGCAGCCAACGACGCTGCTGCCGCCGTCCCGGTGTCCATGGTCGACCGGAGCTTCGCCATCCTCGGTGATCGGATTGACAACGGTCAAGCCGTAAGAGGGGGGCAGACCCTGCGAGTCTGACCCCCTCGCTCGACCGTTGTTGCTCTTCAGGCGCAGTGCCTTTGATGTCCTTTCTCCGGTAAAACGGCTGTGGCTTTTCACCAAGGGGTCAGACCCACTGCTGTCCCATGATTCGATAGGTCGCAAGGCTCGGCGTCGCGAACGATGGCAAGGGTGTTGTTGTGAGAAACGCCCGAAACATCGAAAGGACGCGAGCCTTGCGACACTTCGA
>Ga0247727_10010986_pt1 | contig 15912 bp, 15 predicted proteins | sample WisWelCaveWW1625_FD_202498 | JGI IMG/M metagenome (GOLD analysis project Ga0247727, IMG submission 202498) | Biofilm microbial communities from Wishing Well Cave, Virginia, United States - WW16-25 | ecosystem: Environmental > Aquatic > Deep subsurface > Groundwater > Cave microbial mat | place...
CTGGTGATAAAATATCATCTGATAAAAAGACTGTAAATGGAGTTACCTGGACAACAGGCATTGATGACTTTTATTTCACAGGCGATATTGTCTCCATCACAGCAGACCATCACATTTTTTCATTTGTTGATGGAATAGAAATACCAAATGGCTCTCCACCTCCTCCTCCCCCCCTCACACAAAAATTACTAGAAATTAAAGGGGACCCTGCAAGTGCAAATGCAATCTATAAGGTAGTAGTTACTGGACAAATAACAGCTGGTCCAAATGCAGATACTGGTGATAAAATATCATCTGATAAAAAGACTGTAAATGGAGTTACCTGGACAACAGGCATTGATGACTTTTATTTCACAGGCGATATTGTTTCAATCACAGCAGACCATCACATTTTTTCATTTGTTGATGGAATAGAAATACCAAATGGCTCTCCTTCTACCTAATTCGGATTTGTTAAATTAAATTATTTTTCTCAGTCATTTACAAGTTTGTTCATCCAAATGCACACAAACGGGTAGATATCAAAGTATGTTCTTAACTTGGCAATGCAAAAAACGAAAACAGTTCTCAATATGGCTCTGGCGATATCATTAATATCAATTGCAATTTCTGTTAATGAATCGTATGCTCAAAGTGCACCTGATGCATTCATCAGTAATGTCATTATATTACCTGACACTGCAAGAACAGCTGAAGCAACTCAATCAGATGACAAACCCATGATTACTACGATCACTTTAATGTCAAATGTAAATACAGTAGCTTCCGGAAATGGTGGAGAGAGTATAGATTTACCTACAGCTCCGGCAAACAAGGCAAACCAATCACCATTCCAACAAGTTCCGTCTGGAAGTTATGATATTGGTATGGTAATTCCTGAAGGATACACCCTAAGTGATGCAAAATGTAAATTCCAAAAGCCCAGTGGTAAATGGATATCTGTTGGTACTTGGAATGGGGACAGTATCGTTATTGATGTGGATTTAGCTGCAAATAAGGCATATAAATGCACATGGAAATTAGCACTAGAAACTCCATAGAGTAGAAATAACAAATAGTTTTACAGCTAATCCCTAATCGGATTAGCAACACTATTTTTTTAATATTTGATAGATGATTGCATCAGACTGAAGTCACATAAACTTTGTATCAACATAACTGCGTAACTACAGGCAATCATTCAAATTATTTTTCTCACTTATTTTCAAGCTTGTCCGTTCAAATGCACATCAATGAGTAAATATCAATGCTAAGAGAAGACTTAGAACATGAAAGGGAATATGGTCCTCAACATGGTGTTCGCAATATCATTAATATCAATTGTAATTTCTGTTAACCAATCATTTGCTCAAGAATCTCCAGATGCATTCATTAGTAATATCATTTTAACACCAGGCAATACTCTGATAACTACTATCACTCTAACACCAAATGTAAATACAATAACTGCTGGAAATGGCGTTAGTGAGAGTATAGAATTGCCTACATCTACAGCAAACAAGGCAAACCAGTCACCATTCGAACAAGTTCCACCTGGAAGTTACGATATTAGTATTGTAATTCCTGAAGGTTATACTCTAATGGATGCAAAATGTGCATTTCAAAAATCAAATGGCAAAATGATCCCTATTGGTTCTTGGGATAAGAAAAACATGATTACTGGTGTTGCTTTAACTTCACAAACTGCCCATAAATGCACATGGAAACTTGAACAGCAAAACACCCCATCAGAAAATACGCCAATTGCCTATGCAGATGTACAAAAATTATTAGAAATTAAAGGGGACCCTACAGGTGTAAAGACAATCTATAAGGTAGTAGTAACAGGAAAGATAACTCGTGGTCCAAATGCCGATACTAATGATAAAATATCATCTGATAAAAAAACTGTAAAGGGAGTTATCTTGACAGGCATTGATGACTTTTATTTCACAGGCGATATTGTTTCAATCACAGCAGACCATCACGTTTTTTCATTTGTTGATGGAGTAGAAGTACCAAATAATTCTCCACCGTAGAGAGTATGTGATAATAATGATTTCTTTAAAAAAATAAAATGATTAGACAGCGATATGAAATAGTTTTGAAATAAAAATCATAAGTTCGTTAATACAATACTGATAGGAACAAATCAAATTCAAAATAATTTGATAAGAAAATACTAATGTCTAATATTGTTTGAATACAAAAATAAAACAATAGTATAAATTAAAAGCAAAAAAATAAAAATTATGAATAGATGGCCAAATTTCTTCATCGTAGGTGTCGCTAAAGCGGGAACAACATCGCTTTATGAGTATCTCAAAGATATTCCTGGGATTTACATGTCACCAGTTAAAGAACCAGGTTATTTCTCTTACATAACAAGGTCTTTCAAACCCTCTAACACAAGATGGATCCAAAATACGGATGAATATCTAAAATTATTTGATGGTGTCAAAGAAGAAAAAATTCTGGGTGAAGCAAGTCCTGGTTATTTATCCTTCCCTAAAGTTGCCAAAGAAATACACAATAAGGTACCCTATGCTAAAATCTTGATTTCTCTTCGAGATCCTGTTGAGCGGATATTTTCAGGCTATTTGATGCACTATCGATTAGGTAATTTTCAATTATCATTCCATGATCAAATAGAAAAAGTCATGAATGAAAAAGAAGAGACTATTTGGAAACCTAGATGGCTTAACGTCAGCTTATATTTTGAAGATGTTAAGAGATATTTGGATATTTTTGGGCCAAAACAAGTTAAAATAATAATTTTTGAGGAATGGATAAAAAATCCTAAAGATACAATAAATGAGATTTTACAATTTCTTGAAGTGAATCAAGTAGTAACTAGTTTTGAAGAGGAAACTTACAATCCCTTTGTGGTTTCACGGAGTTCTGCTGCAAAATATATTTTTAAAAATAGAAAAATTACAGATTTTGCCAAAAAACATATTCCTTCATCAGCTAGAAGAATTTTTAAATACAGAATATTGACTAAAAAGCAAGAAAAACCACAAATGACAGCTCAAGATAGAAAAATTCTGATTGATTTTTACAAAGATGACGTTAGAAAATTGGAAAACTTGATTGGTAGGAAATTGCCATGGAAAAACTTTGCTACTGCCTAATTGAATTTGAATAAAAAGGACGTGTAGTAATGGATTTGTTTTAATTACTGTTTGTTTCTGAAATTTGTAATTAATTATGCATTTTTCAAAAAAACTCAAAGATATTCTAACTTTAGGAACCACTAATCTAACTGTAAATCTCATAAAGGGTCTATTTTGGCTATTCTTGGCTTATTTAGTATCAAAGACTGAATATGGTGAACTTGGATATCTAATGGGCATAGTAACTGTGACGATTACAGTTACTCTTTTTGGTTTTCGCCAAACAATAATGGTTTACGAACCAAAAAAACAGCAGGTGTTTTACCCATCATTAGTAATCAGTTTAATTTCAACCAGCATTGGTGCAATAGTCATTTTCGTGCTTTTTCAAAACATTTTTGTAAGTTTATTAATAATGGGTTTAGCCCCTTTTGAATTAATTGTAAGTTACTATAATAGCCAAAAAAGATATAAAGATTTTTCAAAATTCACTCTTTCACGTACAGTTTTAATGATTATTCTTGCTATTATTTTTTATAAAATATTTGGATTAAATGGTATTTTTTTAGGATATTTTATTCCAACATTGTTAATCTTTAAAGAATTGCCAACAATATTAAGAACACAGAAATTAGATTTTTCGATATTAAAATCAAAACTGGAATTTACCCTAAATGCGTATGCCAACAGAATATCTGGCGTTTTGTTTGTGTGGGGAGATAAAATCATAATCGGAGCTCTATTTGGTTTTAGCTTACTAGGTAGTTATCATTTTGCTGCACAGTATTTTTTATTATTAGAATTTATTCCTAGAACTATTTTTCAATACTTAGTTCCGTTAGAATCAGAAGGAGTAAAAAATAAAAATATTAAAAAAATATTTATTGGTTTTACATGTCTAATATCAATAATTTCAATTGTGTTTGTACCTTATGGTGTAAATGCCATATTACCAAAATATCAAGATTCAATCATACCTATGCAAATAATGAGTTTAGCTCTTATCCCAATGGCTTTGGCATCAATACAAACAGCACAGTTGCTTGGTAAAGAATCAAGTAGAGGAGTACTCTTTGGAAGTATATTACAATCTGGATCATATATCTTTTTTATTTGGGCATTAGGACAAAGTTATGGGATAATTGGACTTTCTTTAGGATTATTAATATCGGCAACTATCAGAGCTTTGTTTTTTTACGTTATCAAACGACAAATTAGTTAGAAATGATTTTGAATTTTAATAGAATTGATACAGTTTTTATCAATAATCATTTAATGAGTAGAAATTTCAAAATTCAATCCATATTTGATATTAATTTTTCATCTCTCATTTTTCATGAGTGCTCAGTAGCAAAGTTTTTCCATGGCAATTTCCTACCAATCAAGTTTTCCAATTTTCTAACGTCATCTTTGTAAAAATCAATCAGAATTTTTCTATCTTGAGCTGTCATTTGTGGTTTTTCCCCCCTTTTGAAAAATTTCTTCCTCACGGAATCTCTCTGAGATTTTGTCATAGTAGCTTTAGCGATCGTACCTATTGTTTTACTTCTAAGAATGTGTTTAGAAATTTTTCCTCTAAACATTTCATATTCATTGTATGTCATAGGATTAATATGAATTTTAGAAATAGTTAAACCTAAGAAATTTAATATTTCTTGGATTGTTTGTTCAATATTTTTTATCCATTCCTCAAAAATTATTATTTTAACTTGTTTTGGCCCAAAAATATCCAAATATCTCTTAACATCTTCAAAATATAGACCATGTTCCAATTTGAGATGTGGCGTGCTATAATCGAATTTGATAGACATAAACTTTTGTAATTCGTCATTCAATGATGAGGTTAACCATGTTGTTCGTATATGCATAAGATAATGGGAAAAAGCACGCTCTACTGGATCTCTAAGACTAATGAGAATATGAGATTGAGGATTAATTTTATGTATTTTATGAATAACTTCTGGATCAGATAAATAAGATGTACTTGCTTCACCAAGAATTTTTTCTTCTTTGACACCATCAAATAATTTTAGATATTCAGAATTTTTACGAATTTTAGAGACGGGATAGTTTTCGGATATAGTATTTTCCGAAAAAAAATTTGGTTCTTTAACTGGTGACATGTAAATCCCAGGAATATCTTTGAGATACTCATAAAGTGATGTTGTCCCTGCTTTTGGGGCACCTACTATAAAGAAATTGGGCCATTTTTCCATAGTGAAATTCCTTTAGACGTTATAATGAATTTTTTGTTCAGAATTTTAAGTATCACATAAAGCTCAAATTACTGTACATGAAAATTCGACCATGGTAATTTTCTCTTTAAAATTGTCTCTAAAATATGTACATCCTCGCAATAGTATTCAATCAATTTATCTCTTGATTCCTCATCAATTAAGGGTTTAGATTTTTCTGAAAAAATTAATTTTTCTTTTAAAAAATCTTTTTGAGGTTTGGAAAAAATTTTATTTGAGATTGTGTGAACAATTTTACTTTGTCGAATTTTTCGTGCTATGGGACCTTTTATAACTCCATATGGATTATGCACTTCAGGAGAAAAATCAGCCAGAGTATTATTTAAATTAAGAAAGCATAAAATTTCTTCTATTGTCTGTTTTGGATTCTGAATAAATTCCTCAAAAATCAATATTTTAACTTGGTTCTTTTCAAAAATATTCAGATAGATTGTAATCCATTTGGAATAAAAACCCGCTTGAAGACGGAGATTAGGTAAATTTATTTCTGGATTTTTGATCAACTCTTTCTGTAATTGTTCACGAAAATTCAGGTTGCTCCGTCCCAAACCTTGTAGCATTAAATATTGAGAATAAGCCCGTTCAACTGGTTCCCTTAGACAAATGATAATTTTGGATTTGGGACTTACTTGATGAATTAGTAAAGCAGCTTCAGGATCATCAAGATATGTAGGACTTGCTTCACCAATATATTTGAAATTTTTACCTTCAGCAAAAAGGTGAAGATATTTTTTTTTATCACGTATTGGTTTAACTGGATGTTTTTCTCCTACAGTCTTTACAGAAAAGAAATTTGGTTCCTTAACTTTTGACATATAGATTTCTGGGACCTGACTTAGATAATGATAAAGGGAAGTAGTTCCTGCCTTTGGTGCACCTACGATGAATAGATTGGGCCAACGTTCCATGATAAAATGATTAAACAGACTATTTTATATTTCTGCGTGAAAAATAATTCAATCAATTATTTTTGTTAATCAAAACGATACAAATACTTTAATCCAGAATTCATTGTAATAACTCAAAGTTGAAACCACTGCTAATTCACTATCTCAGAGCTTTAACGAATTCACGAGATTTTGTGTTAAAATCCTTTCCTAAAAATTCAGTTGGTGTTGAAATAGGAGTTGATCGTGGAGGTTTTTCCCAAAGAATTTTAAAAATAGTTAAACCTAAAAAACTCCATCTAATTGATCCTTGGAAATATGAAGAAGAAGAAATTTATAAAAATTCACTATATGGTGGAAAAGTAGGTAAAAACCAAGAAGAGTTGGAAAAAAAATATCAAAAGGTTCTACAAGAATTTCAAAAACAGATTAAAAATGATGTGGTTAATATTCATCGAGATTATTCAGAAAAAGTACTAAATTCCTTTGCAAATGATTACTTTGATTGGGCGTACATTGATGGAAACCATTTATATGAATTTGTAACAAAAGATTTAGAGTTATGCCATCTTAAAATAAAAAAAGGAGGAATTATTGTTCTTGATGACTATGGTGTTGAGGGCTGGTGGGAAGATGGAGTTACGAAAGCTGTTGATAAATTTATTAACAAAGATATGGTTAAAGTTATCAAAATTAAAAATAATCAATGTATTTTAAAAAAATAATTTTCAGCATGAACAATTTTGAACATTAAATATAAAATAATAAAATATTATTAGGTAGAGTTTATCATAAATAAAATTCAAAAACATCTTAAAAAGAAGGATTGCCTTAGCTTGTTTTAATAACCAAGTTCTAAAAATCTAACGACAAAATCTTCAATCGAAACTTTTTATTTTTTTGACATTTCATTCCAGACTCCTCTACAAAAAGCAAGGGTACCACGAATAACATAAGGTAATGTCTTAATAAAAATAAGAAATTTTTTTGCTCTAATGGAATGAAGTGTTCTTGCACCAAATTTAACAATGAAAAACAAAGGAATGGCTAGTCTTGTTTTGCTTAACATTCGATAAATTTTAGGGACCTCCTCGCCAGTTCCTACAGAATATTTTGCTAATTTTTCATAATTTAATAGGAATTTGTTTAGATCTGTTCTACATAAATGGCGAATTTTCAACTTTGGAATAAATATCAACTTGACGCCGGCGTTCTTCAGTGACAGACCAAAAAACACATCTTCTGAAAGACCTACGTCTCGATATCCTCCTATGAGATTAAAAGTTTCTTTTCTACAAACTTGATTACAGCTTGGAATAAAGTTAATTATTGAACGTTTTTTGTATTCGTGAAATCCACTGAATTCCATCAAATATTCTGCCCAAGCAACATTACTTTGAGGGTTTCCATTCAGTATTGGACCCCCTATCGCTGCACAAGTTTGTAATTCTTTAGAGATGGTCTCTAGCCAACCAGGTTCTGCCTCACAATCCGAATCAATAAATGCAAGTAGATTTCCTTTTGCTTTACTAACTCCGATATTGCGTGCCTTACCTGGAAAACATGGGTCTATTTCCAATACTAAGTCTACTCCCGCCTTCTTGGCAATAAAAGTAGTATTGTCTTTAGAACCATCATCGACAATTATTATTTCAAATTTTTCACGTGGATATGTTTGGGAAGTAAGAGAATTCACACACCTTTCGATCGTTAATGCGGAATTATGAGTGGGAATTATTATTGATATAAATGAAGTTTCCAAGTAATCAATTCCTAATTAATTAGTTTTCCTTTAATTTTTGATTAATTGCTTCCATTAAGGTTGATTGTCTATTTAGAATTGAAGATATTATTGACATTAATCCAGCAAAGGCAGCAGTAACAAGTAAAATACCAGTAAGGACTGTCAATGGATAATGTGGTCGTATGTTTCCTGTAGTATAAAGATGATTTAGAAGGTATATAGCTAAAACAAACCCAGCCCCAAAGAGAATTGAGGATAAAATTCCAAAAAATTTGAAAGATTTGTAAAAAACTATCGTAGAAGCAAGTAAGGAAAGTGTTCTAAATGCATATGTAAAAATATTTGAAATCAGCCTTGATTTATCATCTCTTTTACGAAACGTAACAGGAGTCTCCACTATTTTCAATCCTTTGAATTTTGCCTGAAGTAGAGTTTCCTGAGTATAAGTATAACCTGAGAAGATATGTAATTTATTGAGAGCATTTTTATTAAAAGCTCTAAAACCTGTTTGACAATCATTAATTTCTTGGCCAATCAATCTTGAAACTACATTTGATACCATTTGATTTCCAATTCTTTTTTGTGCTGGCATATGATCAAGTTTTTTAATTTGACGATCACCTAGAACGATGTCAGCACTGCGCTCCATAATAGGTTTGAGAAGTAAAGGAATTTCCTTTGAATCATATTGATTGTCTGCATCCAAAATTACAAGTACATCGGCATTATGCTCGAGACATTTTTCAAATCCGTATGAAATTGCTTTTGCAAGTCCTTGATTACGAGTAAAAGAGTACACGAAAGCACCATTATCCAGAGCAATTTTTACCGTATTATCTGATGAGCCATCATCAATTACAATTATATCAACTGCTTTAATTGAATCAAATGATTTTGGTATTTCATCAATTACTTGTTTAATGGTAGCTTCCTCGTTATATGCAGGAATTAATATGGTAAGTTTCAAGCCTATCTTTTATCTCCATGTTCTAATTGCATAAGGATATGGGTTTCTGGTTCTTTTTTTATGTGTTGATGACTAAAGTGAATGATCAAAACAATTAGACGTGATATTTACACTCCTAACTTGTTTAATTAATCTTTTTTTAGGAATTGTAATTAGAGAAATTTATTTTATTGAGAAGGCCTTTCCAGAAGAAAAGATGCTGCTCATTCTTTTGTGAAACCCCAAAGAACAAATAATTAGACTTGGAATAACATCTACTATGAAAATAGGTATTGCAGGATTTGGTAAAATGGGACTATTGCATACAGGGATTTTGAATAGACTTGAGGATATAGAAATTGTTGCAGTAGCCGAAAAAGAGGGCTTTCTTAAAAAATACATGAAAGAAGTGCTTCCAAAAGCTAATGTTTACGAAGATTACGATACGATGTTAGAAAAAGAAAATTTAGATTTATTATACATAACTACTCCTACTGGTTTACATTATCCAATGATTTTGTCTTCCATAAAAAAAAGATTAGATTTTTTTGTAGAAAAACCATTTGTAAAAAATTTAGAGGAAGCAAAAATAATTTGTTCTCAATTAAAGCATTCTAATATAATACATGCAGTTGGTTACAATTTAAGATTTGCTAGTACCTTTTCAAAAGCTAAGACATTATTAGATGCAGGAATTTTGGGGGAACTAAATACTGTTAATTCTTCTATGTATGTTTCTAACATATTTTCTAAACCAAAAGGATGGCGCTTTCGAAAAAAAGAAAGCGGGGGTGGCGTTCTTCTGCAATTTGGGTGTCATTTAGTTGATCTTCTCTTATGGTATTTTGGTTCAATCTCCACCGTAATTGGTTCCACAAAATCCGTGTATTCAATTGTTGAAGATTTTGCACATATGAAAATGGAATTTAGGAATGGACTTACGGGTGATTTTGATACATCGTGGAGCAAGGAAGGTGGATACAGAATACAGGAAACCAGTGTAGAAATAGAAGGTTCAAATGGCTACATGAAAGTGAATGAGGACTTAATCGATATTAAACTGAAAAATAAAATTCCAGAATTTGAAAAGCTTGAAACTAGAATATACAAACAATCCCTTAATGATTCTGTTTCGTTTGATATTGGAGGACCTGAGTATACTAGACAAGATTCACACATGATACGATGTGTGAAAGAGCAAAAAATACCAATCAACAATGCTTTTGAAGCAAGCAAAACACAAAGTGTTATTCAAGCAGCTTATGATTCTGCAAAAACAAATGAAAAAAAAATAGTTGATTATATTGAGTAGATTTGATTCAATAATATTGGGGGATAATCCTTTTTTTGGAGTTGATCATTTATCTCATGAAAGAAGTCGTTTAAGATCAAATAAATATAAAACGTTTGAAAATGCAATTGATGTAATCAAGCGTGCAAAATCCTTTGGAATAAATGAAATTATGGTTGGTACAAGACCTCTGTTAAATGAATTTTTTAAAGCAATTAAACAAAAAACAGATTTTTTTGATCAAATATATTTTCATGCAACCTTACCATATTCTCAAGGTTATGTTTTAAAATTAAATGAAAAGGGCTTGATGAATACAATACATGAAACACTACGCGCGGGAGGATTGAAAAATGAATTAAAAATAATTGCCAAAGGGGGATTAGGGTATCTTAAAAAAGATCTTTATGATTTATTTGAAGTTTTTCTGGATGTTGAAATGTTAAAATTGTATAAAGTAAATCTAAAAACTATTTATCTTCATCCACTAGTAACAGATTTAGCTCTTGCTCTTGATATGAAGAAAATTTTTGAAAGGTTTCAAAATCATTTGCATGATTCTTATGGGTTAAACGTTGGATTATGTACTAATAATTTTTCAGCATTGGTGAACAGATTAAATGAATGGGATTTAAATTACCAACACATAATGACGTCATTTAATGCAGCAGGATTTTTTATGAATCCTTCTAGAAAAGAATGTGAAAGGTCATTACAACTTTTTAAAGGCAAAGTACTTGCCATGAATATATTAGCAGGAGGATATTTTAGCTTACAGGAATCTTTTGACTATATTCAGAGCCTACCTCAGATACGAAATATTGTTGTTGGAGTTTCAACAGTAAGTCATGCTGAAGAAACCTTTAAACTGCTTACAGAGGCGTAAAGAAAAACTCAGAATAATAGCTAAGGGGGTTATTTTATTTCAATTTTTGTAAATATTATTTTATAATCAAAATTACAGAATACTCGAAAAAATATAATTAGATTATTTATTGTGTTACAAACACCTAAAAACCAAATTATTATATACCTATTATCTTGGGTTTGAAAGTTTGTTTCTTTGTCGGTTCGTACACTATAAAAAACGAAGAAGGACTTTGGAAAAAAATCCTAGAAATGCAGAATGTAGAAGTTATTGAATGCCGTGAAAAAATTCATAGTGTTTTATCTTTTTTTTCTGCGAATCTTAAAATGTTTTTTCGACATATTGCTCTCAATTATGATGTCATGATAATCCCAGCGTGGGGAATCTTTACCTTCCCTCTAGCCAGAATACTTACAAGAAAACCAATAATTTATTGGTCAAATCTTTCATTATATCACAGTTTAGTAATAGATAGAGAAAAAGATCCTAATTCAATTTATGCAAAACTTGTCCATTTTGCAGAAAAATTTGTCTGTAAACATTCTGATATGGTAATTACCGAATCAGCTGCACAAGCAAATTACTTGCAAATGGAGTATAAAGTTGATAAAAAGAAATTTCGAAATTCGATAAACGGTGTAGACGAAACCAAGTTTATGAAACTTCCATTCAAACCATCAGAAAAAATGTTTTATGTACTTTTTTTTGGAAGTTTTGTTCCTGCTCATGGAACTGAGTTCATTATTGAAGCAGCAAAAATTTTACAAAATAATGAAGACATATTTTTTTATATGTATGGAGATGGCCCTATGAAAAAATCCACAGAAAAACAAGCTGAAAGGTTTCAATTAAAGAACGTTGAGTTTTTTGGTTTTTTTGAATATTGTGACTTGATATCTATTATAAGAAAATGTGATGTAATTTTAGGATTATTTGGTAAAAGTGAAAAAGCTGCAAACGTTATTCCCAGCAAAGTGTTACAATCACTTGCTTTACAGAAACCTCTCATCACAATGGAATCAAAAGCAATCAGGGAAATTCAACTTGAAGATGAGAATAATTGTTTGTTAGTCCCAAGTGGAGACCCAGAGATGATTGCAAATGCTATTCTTGCCTTGAAAAATGATCCTACAAAAAGAAAACGAATTACTGAAAATGGTTATCAATTATACAAAGAAAATTTGTCAATGGAAAAAACAGGTAAAAAATTATTGAGATTCATAGAAGAAGCAAAGGTAATGAAAATTAAATAATTTTTTCTTGGAATAACTTTTCTTAAATGATTATAATAAATGGTTTGAAAATTTCTTATTCTCAAACTGGATTAGACATTTAATCTAGACACATTAACACCATTTTTATAAATAATTACAATGATTTATCTATCCAAACTTTAGATTATATCTCAGAGGAAGAATAATTGTATCTAAAAATAAGTAAAGATAGACAAATTTTGATTGTTAGTAGTATAATTTTTGTTCCTACTCTAGTTGCTGTTATTTTAAACTTAATTCCTATTTTATTTCCAGCTCTTCTATCAAGAGTATTGGGGGGATTTGAAGACTTTGTTGGAATTAATCCACTTGAAGTGGGATTATGGGCCTACCCGCTCATAATAACTAACTGTATTGTCTTTGGTTTGTTATTTTTACATTTTAAAAAAATGCTTCCTCAAACAATAAACAAATCAATCAAATTCATTTTTAATTTTGAGGTTTCACCAACTGTTGCATTTTTTGTTGTTGCTGTCTTAGCAGGAATTTACATTACTTTTAGTGTTAATGAGCTTTTTGATGGCAAAGACCAGGACGATTTTTTTGGAATCTTCAAACGCCAAATCGATAATTTTTCTTTATCCGAATTCAAATCACTAATGGGTCATCCACTAATGCTTTTTCTAGAATATGCCTCATTACAAATTTTTGCAAATTACAAGGCAATCTCATTTATTGCAAGCATATCTCTTTTAGTACTCACTTATTTTTTTACATTTGAAATAACAAAAAAGAGATTTGCAGGTATTGTGGCAATGGTGATTTTACTTCAAAGTAAAGTCTTTTTATTATACGATACCACTGCAGCATATCCAAACTTTTGGATCTTATTTTATCTCCTTTCTTTATATCTGATTTTGAAAAAGTGGCCTCTTTCTCCAATATCATATATTGCGTCTGTATTATCAAAGGCGATGACTGCCGCTTTTCTTCCATTTTCTATGTTTTTCGTTTTTCGGTCAAGCATATCAAAACGAGATAAAAAACTTCTAGCCATTTCTTATGGAGTTGTGGTTGTATTAGGCACGGCGTTTGTCTTAATTTTTGGTGCGCGGCTAGTAGGTGGAGAAATAGAGTTTAACTCTCACGATTTTTTGAGTGGACTTAGTTCTTTTGCTTTTTCGTTTAGGGGGGATGGATTATTCATACTTTTTTTGCTTCCTCTTACAGTTGGACTGTTTATGGCATCAAAAAAGGGAGTTGAATATGCAGATTCAATTATGCTGCTAATTATGGCGATGCTTTTATCTGCACCATTCATGGGTGGGTTTTCAGATCTTCAAAACATGCCTTATAGATTTGTTCCACTGATAGTGTTTTTTGCAATTGGAGTAGGAATATTACTTTCAAAAAGGTTATCGAGCAGTCCTAACAATTTTCCAAGAAGCTACTAGGGTGTCACCTTTTTCAGCAAGATATCCTATGTGTGCACCTATCAAGACTTGAATTCCTTTATGACCTATGCCGAATTGTGAATATTGATTTTCTTTGATTAATTTTTGTTCAAATCTAAATTCAAATTTCTCGTATTCTTTTCCATCTATAGTAATAATAGTTTTATTTTGTTCTTTTTTATCCAGATAGTCATGAATCATACCGATGTTCCTAAGATAAAAGATCGTAGGTTCCTCATAGGCAACAAGCATTCCATCAGAGTTACGATATTCTAATTGCAGTTTTATTTCTGGAAGACTAGGATGTTTTCGTAGTGATCTTTCTCCATATGAATCATCAAAAAATAAAGTTCCTAATGCTAGTACGAAAATAATAAGGACTAATAAAATTTTCATACCAAAAATTCCTAATTAAATTTGCTCGCAGCTTGCAGTAGCATCAGATGCAGTTTGCAAAGTTATAAAACCTGTTATTGTTCCTGTGAGGCGGGTAACTCGTATTGAAGAATCAGCAACACCACCAACGGAAAAGCTGTGCATCTCATTTGGTTGGAATATAAAGTCGGGTTGTTCTCCTGCTCCACTTACAAATATTTCAAGTCTAGCAGGGTTATTGTAAGCAATTAGTATACCGTGTAGCATAAACGGTGAAGAAGAAGTGCAAATCCAGTTATCAGTATTCCAAACGGGCCCAACTGTAATAATTTGAGAAAATGGTTTTTCTGTCGGACCTTGAACAGATGCTGTAATTACAAGTGCAAAAATGATAACAATTGTTGCGGCACTTACAATTATAGCATTTGAACGTGCAGGATTGCTAAAAAAGCTCATCAATTTAGTTCTTAGTTTTAGGTTATTTAATTATTTGTTCCTAGTTTTGCTTCATATTTTAGGATTGATTTTAGTAGAAAGATAATTTTATCAATTTTTTGATACTTGTCTTATTTTAAAAATTATTAAAAAATATTAAGAAAATAAAATAAAAATTAAGAGGCTGAGAAGACCAGACTCACAGACGCTCTTGATTGTATTGTGCTATCACCACCGGCGAATACTTTCTCAATCTTTATCGATAGCAAATCGCCTGCACTAAATGCCTCATCTACGCTTAAGGTACAAGTATCTGAACCGTCATCGATAGTACATGCTAGGGTAGTAGCAGTAGCGCCTCTGAATACGATGAATTTCCAGCCGTCCCCTACATCTATAGCAGCATCATCTTGGAGATTTACAGAGATCTTTTTCATGTCACCAGCAATAGGTATAACATATTGGGTACTTGCTTGACTTGCAAGATATCCTTGACCTACAAATTGGCCATCAATTATGTCTGCTTGACCACTGCTGAACATTAAGATCTGTTGCTCTGGACCAGGATTACCTGTTGAACCTTTGTCACCAGTCATTCCTTTATCACCAGTCATACCTTTGTCACCAGTCATACCTTTGTCACCAGTAGCACCTGTTGCGCCAGTGTCGCCTGTCATACCTTTATCACCAGTTGGACCCTTGTCACCGGTTTCACCTTTGTCACCAGTCATTCCTTTATCACCAGTCATACCTTTGTCACCAGTCATACCTTTGTCACCAGTCATACCCTTAGCACCTGTTCTACCATCATCACCAGTCATACCCTTGTCACCTGTCATACCTTTATCACCAGTTGGGCCTTTGGCTCCAGTTGGTCCTTGTGATCCAGTAGCACCTTTGTCGCCTGTCATTCCTTTGTCGCCTGTCATTCCTTTATCGCCTGTCATTCCTTTATCGCCTGTCATTCCTTTATCACCAGTAGCACCATCTGGACCAGCAGTACCTGTTGCGCCAGTGTCGCCTGTCATACCTTTATCACCAGTTGGACCCTTGTCACCGGTTTCACCTTTATCGCCAGTCATTCCTTTATCACCTGTCATACCCTTGTCACCAGTCATACCCTTAGCACCTGTTCTACCATCATCACCAGTAACACCCTTGTCACCGGTTTCACCTTTATCGCCAGTCATTCCTTTATCACCAGTCATACCCTTGTCACCAGTCATACCCTTAGCACCTGTTCTACCATCATCACCAGTAACACCCTTGTCACCGGTTTCACCTTTATCGCCAGTCATTCCTTTATCACCTGTCATACCCTTGTCACCTGTCATACCCTTAGCACCTG
>Ga0247727_10010987_pt1 | contig 15912 bp, 18 predicted proteins | sample WisWelCaveWW1625_FD_202498 | JGI IMG/M metagenome (GOLD analysis project Ga0247727, IMG submission 202498) | Biofilm microbial communities from Wishing Well Cave, Virginia, United States - WW16-25 | ecosystem: Environmental > Aquatic > Deep subsurface > Groundwater > Cave microbial mat | place...
AAGGTGTGGCCGCCGGTCCCGTCGGCGACGTAGTAGAGGTAGCTGTGCCGCGCCGGCCGCAACGCGCCCTCGATACAGCCCAGGCCCGGGCTGCAAATCGGCCCCGGCGGCAAGCCACGATTCAAGTAGGTGTTGTAGCGCGAGGGGGTCTTCAAGTCGACGTACAACAACCGCCGCTTCCAGTAGCCGAGCGCGTATTGCACGGTGGCATCGCATTCCAGCCGCATCCGCTGGCGCACGCGATTCAGGTAGACACCCGCAACGATGGGCCGCTCGCCGGGCTTGACGACTTCGCGTTCGACCAGCGAGGCCAGCGTGACGATCTCATGCAGGCTGCGCGACGACCGCCGCAACTCGTCGCCGAACTTGTTCACCACGCGTGCCTCGAAGAGATCGAGAAACTGCTCGAGCACCGCCCTGGGCGCAGCCTCGTAGTCCACAAAGTAAGTGTCCGGAAACAGGTAGCCCTCGACCCGTCCGTGCTTCAGCCACCAGGGCCGCTCCGCCTCGGGGAGCGGACGCGCGATGAGCTGCGCGAACTCGTTGGCCAGCGGGTACATTTGATCCGCAAGTCGCTCCGGCACTTGATCGGCGCGCAGCCCTTCGCGCAGGGTGAGCTTGAAGAAATCGGTGCCGCCGCGACGAAGCCGGACCACCAGGTCCCAGGCGCTGGCACGCAACGGGAATCGGTAGCCGCCGGGCTGAACCGGAGCGTCGTAGCGCTGCAGCTTCGCGGCGAGGAGCACCAGCCATCGATGCCGCACCAGCCCGCGCGCGTGCAAGGTCGCGGCGAACGCGCCGACCGGCTGCGGCTGCGTCACCCAGACTCGGCGCTTCTCCTCTGGCAACACTTGCGGCTCGGTCACGGCGTAGACCACCCCGCCCACTGCGCCCGTGACCAGCAGCGCCGCCAGAACTGGCGCAATCCAGCGACGGCGCGTCGTCGTGGAACTCGGTTTGGTTTTTCGCTTACGGTTGTTCGCCTTCATTACGGAGTAGGCTCTGCGCTTTGCGCGCGGTTCATTCGACGCCGGTCGAGATAGCTCTGCAACACCACGGTCGCCGCCGCCGCGTCGATCCGATCACGCATCGAGGCCGACGATTCGCCGGCCGCACGGAGGTTGGCGGCGGCCTCCCGCGTGGAGAATCGCTCGTCAACAAACACGATCGGCACGGTTAGCAGCGGCCGCACTTCCTCGGCCCACGCGCGCACCTTGTCGGCCTGCGCGCTCGGTTTGCCATCCGTCCGCAGCGGGAGGCCGATCACCAGTTCGCCGACTTCGTGCTCGGCGATGAGCTGCTGCAACCGTTGTGCGACCAGCTTCGATTGCCGCGCTTCCAGCACGCCGAGCGGCGAGGCGAGCAGGCCGAGGGGGTCGCTCAGCGCCATGCCGATGCGCACTTCACCGGGGTCGAGCGCGAGGATCCTCATGCCGGTTGGCGGGTTTCCACCAGCAGCAGCAGCGCCGGCACCAGCACCTGCAGCATCTGATCGAGCATGACGATGCCGGAGTCGTTCGTCACGAGTGCGGCCCAGATTCCCACCGCGCCAGCGGTGACGGCGGCGGGCAAGCCCGGCCAGCGGTCGAACATCCGTTGCACGCGCGGCGGCCGGCGAAAGACCAGACTCGTCAGCGCGACTGCGATCGCGACGGTCGCGTAGTTGAACGGCGTCACGGCGAAGTAGCCGAGGTTTGCGCGCCACTTGCGCAATGCCGTCTCGACCAGAGTACTCGGATGACTGAACGCCAGGCCGATGTGCGACTGGCCAGCTTCTTTGAACAGCAGGTCGCAAGCGACGACCAGCGCGGTCTGCGCCAGGGTGGCAACGACGACGAGCACGGTTTCGCGCGCCGTGAATCGCCCGCGCGCGCTGACGATCACGAACGTCCACAGCGCCGCGGCCGTGGCAATCGTCCCGCCGAAGTTTGCCCCGAACCAACGAAGGCCGATGAGTAACGGCAGCACGATTGCCACGGCAAGGCCCAGCCAGCGCAGCGTCGGCATCAGTCCGAGCAACATCAGGGTGTAGGCGATGAGATACGCCACGTGCCCGTTCTCGACGCCGTAATACCGGCCGCCGGTCGTGAACGAGTTGCCCATGATTGACCAGGTGGTCCAGGGTCCGCCTTGCAGCGCGTCAATGGTAATCACGCCGGCCATCGCAAAACAAAGAACTGCAAGCGCGGGAGTTGGCTTGCGCGCCACCGCCACCGCAATGCCAGTTTGCATTGCCGCCACCATGATCAACCCGCAATAAACCATGCCCGGTCCGACCGCGACGAACGGCGACACCACCAGGGCAGCGAGCGGCAGGGCGAGACTGGCGAGCAGGGCATGCCGAATCAGGGTTGTAGGTCGGGCAGCTTGCCCGACCGCCCGATCCTCTCCCCGCCGAGGGAGCTGGGAGGTGGGTGCGGGAGCGAGCAGCAGGACGAGAACGGCCCCAATCGTCACGATTCCGGGAACCGCCGCAATCAGCACCACCGCCGGCTCGGCCACCGCGTCGCGGTGCTTCGTCCAGTGGTCGAGCTTGCGAATCTCTGCGATCGGGTCACGCGACGAAACCACGGTCATCGCGCGGCCGGTCATTTCCGTCGGGACGGGCAGTTCGAGCATACGCAGAATCGTTGGCGCGATATCGGACAGCGTCACCAGCCCGCGCTGCCGCGTGCTCGGCGTGGTCAGCAGTCCGGGCTCGACTCCCGGGCCGACCAGGATGATCGGCGTCAACCGCGGAAAGTAACGCTTGGGCGCCCGCGAAGTGAGTACTGCGAAGAGGTACGTCGTCTCGCTGGGCTGCGCGCTGGCCGCGTACGCTTCGAGAATGGCAATCCGTTTGCGGAGGCGCTGTTCACTCACGGCCGACGGCATGTGTTCGATCCAGCGTGAGCTGGTGTGCAATTGCAAGCTGGCAAAGCCGGCAGCACTGATAGTGACTGGAATGATCGGAGCGGCATCATCAAGCCCCAACGCGCTCAAGTCCATGAAACTCGATCTTTTGATCCGAAAGACCGGCCGATCCAGCAGGTTACCGTTCGCTTCCGTCGGAGTGCCGGCCAGCAGCGTCGCCAGCGCATTGGCCGAGCAAATCTCTCCGCTCATCTTCGGCGAGATCACCCCCACCGCGCCGCGCTGCATGAGCTTGCGCAAAGACGGCGTGTCCGCCTTGAGCAAGTCGGGCAAGTCGAGCCGATCGAGGAGAATGAGGACGACTTTGGTTGGCGGAGTGGCTGGTTGGCTGATTGGCTCAGCGCCGCATGCTTGAGCAGCGTACAAAGCCCAACCGCCAATGAGCCAACCTGCCAATCGGCGAGGGCGGGTCACGATTTGGCCGGGCCGGGAGCGAGCCCAAACCCTCGCTTCAAAACCTTGTCCACTTGCGCGAGCTTTGCTACCGCGTCGTAGAAGGTAAACTCGGCCATGAAGACATCGCCACGACGAATGGGCTTCATCCATCAATCCTCCCGCGCGCGAACCGCTCGTTCGGCCTCCGCGCTGAGCGGTTCGAGTTCTTCGCAATATCGAGTCAACAATGCGCGGTCCGCGTCCTCCATGGCCTCGACCGCTAACTCCTGCGCTTCCGGGAAAATGACCATCACCTCCGTTCGCCGAGTCTTCGGCGCCGGTTCGAGTAGCTTGATGCGTCCTTTCTGATACATTGCGCGAACGGCGATCATTTTACACCTCCGAATTACTTCAACTGCTGAAGTAGCAGCTCCATCACTTTGCTCAGCGCCTCGCGCAGTTTGCTCGCGTCCTTGCCGCCGGCTTGCGCGAAGTCGGGCCGGCCGCCGCCACTGCCGCCGGCGAGTTTGGCGACCTCGCGGACAAGATTGCCCGCGTGCGCGCCGGCCTTCACCGCGTCTGCGGTGGCTTTTACAATGAACACGACTTTGCCTTCGGCGACCGACCCGAGCGCAACCACGCCGGGATTCAGCTTCGACGCCACTTCATCGGCGAGCGTCCGGAGCGCGTCGGCGTTCAGGCTCTCCGTCGCGGTGGCGACGAGCCGCAGTGATCCGACGGTCTCGGCATTCGCGACCAACTCGTCCGCGCGCGACGCCGCCATCTTCTGTTGCGTCGCCTCGACCAGTCGTTGCAACCGTTTCTGTTCTTCGAGCAGCTTCTCAACCTGCCGCTCCAGTGCGTCGGGGGCGACGTTGAGCCGCTGCGCCGCACCGTGGACGAGGGCATCGCGCTGGTGCACCCATTCCCATGCGCGCATTCCCGTCACGGCTTCGACCCGTCGCAGATTCGCGCCGACGCTGCTCTGCGCGACGAGCTTGATCAGGCCGATCTGGCTGGTAGACTTCGTGTGCGTCCCGCCGCACAGTTCGGTGCTGACCGCGCCCATGCGCACCACCCGCACGCGGTCGCCGTACTTCTCGCCGAATAGCATCATTGCGCCGAGTTTGCGCGCGTCGTCAATCGGCACGTCCACCAGCGTCTCGACCGTAAGACTGTCGAGAACCTTCTCGTTGATCTGCTTTTCGATTGCGCGCAGGTCATCATCGCTGAGCGGACCGAAGTGCGAGAAGTCGAAGCGCAGACGGTCCGGTTCGACCAGCGATCCGGCCTGGGCGACGTGCGTGCCCAGGCGCTTGCGCAACGCCGCGTGCAACAGGTGCGTGGCCGAATGCGCGCGCGTGATGGCGCGGCGGCGGTCGGCGTCGACCACCGCGCGAACAACCTCGCCCGGTTGCAGCGGCCCGCCCTCCACGCTGGCGAGGTGAACCATCAGTCCGCCGTCGCGAATCGTGTTGGTCACCGCCGCCGTGCGATGATCGCCGATGACCTGACCGACATCGCCCACCTGTCCGCCCGACTCGCCGTAGAACGGCGTCTCGGCCAGCACCAGCAGCGTCTCGTCATCGCTCTCGCCGACCCACACGACTTCGGTTTCGTGCTCGATGCGCTCGTACCCGACGAAGGGCTGCGCGCCGAGTGCGCCGAGCGACACCAACTCGCGGATGCCGAGCTGCTCGCCGTAATCGAACTTCACGCCGCCCGCGCGCGCGCGTTCGCGCTGCGTTGCCATCGCCGCCTCAAAGCCGGCATCGTCCACGCTCAGCCCGTGCTCCCTGGCAATCTCCTCAGTAAGCTCGCGTGGGAAGCCGTAGGTGTCATACAGTCGGAACACCTCGGCGCCGGGCAGTTCCGTCTCGTCACGCTGTTTGACCGCCGCCATCAGCTCGTCCAGCAGATTGCTTCCCTGTTCCAGCGTCTCGCCGAACCGCTGCTCTTCCCCCTGCACCAGCCTGACGATGCGTTCCTGCGCGGCGACCAGCTCCGGGTATGGCTGCTTCATCAACTCGACCACCAGCGGAACCAGCCGATGCAGGAACGTGCCTTCGAGGCCGAGCTGCCGCCCCACGCGCGCGGCGCGCCGAAGAATGCGCCGCATCGCGTAGCCGCGCCCTTCGTTCGAGGGCACGATTCCGTCGGCCGCGAGGAACGTCACCGCCCGCGCGTGGTCGGCGATGATGCGCGGCAGAGCCACGTCTCCCGTTCCGTTCGCCCACTCGTCCACTCTATCCACGATCGGCGCAATGATGTCGATCTCGTGATTCGTCGCCACGCCCTGCATCAACGCGGCCAGCCGTTCGAGGCCCATTCCCGTGTCCACACCCGGCGCGGGTAGCGGCGGCAGGCCTCTGTCGGCTTGCTGGTTGAACTGTTGAAACACCAGGTTCCAGAGCTCGAGGTAGCGCTCGCAACGCGGGCAGTTCGGGCGGCAATCGTCAGCGCCGCAGCCGTGTTCTGCGCCGCGATCCATGTGCATCTCGCTGCACGGGCCGCAGGGGCCAGTCTTGCCGACCGGCCCCCACCAGTTGTCTTTCTTGTCGAAGCGCGCGATGCGCTCCGCGGGCAGGTAGCGTTGCCACAACTCGTCGGCTTCGTCGTCGGTCTGGTAAATCGTTGCCCAGACGGTGCCCGGCGCAATGCCCAGCACGTCGGTGATGAACTCCCAGCCGAACTCGATGGCCTCGCGCTTGAAGTAATCGCCGAAGCTGAAGTTGCCCAGCATCTCGAAGAAGGTGTGATGCCGCGAGGTGTAGCCCACCTCCGCCAGATCGTCGGAGCGACAGCTCTTCTGGCAGCTCACCAGCCGCGCGTGCGGCGGCGTCTGCTCGCCCTTGAAGTACGGGACGAACGACTGCATGCCCGCGGTGGTGAGCAGCGTGGTCGCGTCGCCGTAGCTGGCCGGGTTCAGCGACGCGCTGGCGATCAGGCGATGGTCCTTGCTTGCAAAATAGTTCAAGAACGCGTCGCGCAGATTGTCGGTCGTCCAGTGCAATGCAGCCCCGCCTCGGAGATAATGGAGGCTGTCAGTTTGCAGCTTGCAACCGGGGATGTAGTGGCGCGTATTGACGGGAACTTTCCCGGCGTCAGAACCTTCCATTAGTTTCAACTTCGATCAGGAGCACTCATGACTCGCAAACAGTTCGTCACCTTGCCCCTCGCCACCGGTCTCGGCGCCGTGCTGACCGCCCCCACCACCGCAGAGGCGCAGTTCGTCTTCCCGCCGAAGACCGTGCCGCCGGAGTTGCGCGAGGTCGACGAGTGGATCAACACCGACCAGCCGTTGCGGCTCGAGGCGCAGAAAGGCAAGGTGGTGGTCGTCAACTTCTGGACCTTCGGCTGAATCAACTGCATCCGCAACTACCCCTGGTACAGGGGCTGGCACGAGAAGTACAGCAAGCAAGGCCTGGTCACAATCGGCATCCACACACCGGAGGGCGCCGGCGAGAAGGTCATCGCCGAAGTCAGGAAGAAGGCGAAGGAGCACAGCCTGCTCTATCCCATTGCCATCGACAACAGCGCCAAGAACTGGCAGGCCTGGGGCAACCGCTGGTGGCCGAGCACCTACCTGATCGACAAGCAAGGCTTCGGCCGCTACCGCTGGGACGGTGAACTGAACTGGAAGGAGCTCAAAGGCGAGGAACTCATGCGCAAACGGATCGAGGAGCTCCTCGCGGAGAAGTTGCCGGGTTGAAGACGCAGCCACCCCGACGCAAGCGCCGACCCACCGAGTGGCCGATGAGGGCACGGAAACAACTCTCGGGATTATTCCGGGTTCGAGGTGTCGCGGGAACCCCTCGCAGCCCATGCGCCCAAGAGCACCCACACGGGCACTTGGAAGTCGGACAGTTGGAAGGCGCTCGGATCAACGAGGAGTTTCGTTTGGTGGAGCCCGGCTGCAGCAAGCGCGAGCAAGCCTGCCCAAGAGGCATCGCGCCACGGACGGCGAGAGCGGCGACCGAGGAGAAAACCGACGAGCACACCCGTTAGTGGAACTGCAAAGTAGGTCGCGGCGTGAAATTGTTCGAAGAGCCACGGGGAGCGGCTGAGCCAGACGAAACTAAAAACAACCGCTCCCCCCAACCATGCTGCAGTCAAGCACGGTTCTTCGAGTGCCGCCAGCAGCTTCACGGAATGAATGGATGGTTCACTCCGTACAGCCATGTTCCGGAGGACCATCAACGTCAACGGTCTCCATCGTCGCGTCACACGTTGGATCCGCCGGGTCGCAGTCAATGAGTGGACGGTCCTTGCTACACGCGTCTTTGTGGAGGAAGTGCGACTTCCACGCATCGCATGTGCCGCCGTTAGGGAGATCGGCATTGTAAAGATCGACGCAACAGCAAGACTTTGTGCCGCACTGCGGACACGTAGCTGTTACAACAGAACTGCCAACGTACCGGCCAGTGAGACTCCCGCTCGGACAATTATTACCATCCTTGCAGGTTCCACCTGGCCCGTTGGTACCACCCGGAATGCTGTCGCACGTTGCCGCGTAGACAACAGCGCCTCCGGTTACGGCGACCAGCATGAGCATTACGATCACGATATTCCTGAACATTGAAGTCCTCCTTCAGTTGTGTTGAGTTGCACATTCGATCACAGGTCTTGCCAGCGTCGTTCCCGTTTCATCTTCTCGACTGTCCCATCTACGCGGAGAACGGGCATCCCGCGCGGATGGTGGTGGACGCAGGTCATAAGCGGAGTTTGACCACCCCTTTCCTTGAAGACATCGTCCCAATCCGGCCCCCAGAATGCCACCAAATGCGGTGGTGGTTTGAAGTTGTTCCGCTTGGTAAACTGAAACCACGGTGAGTAGGACTGAAACATGAAGTGGGGCTTTCCGTCTTGCGGCGGTGTGAAGGTGGTTTGATCCCATTTTGCGACGGCGGTTAGTTCCCATTCTGAACTATGCAGTGCTTGATTATCAAGTGGGCAATGGAACACGCGCCTTGTCGCAAGGTACTTTGGATACAAATCGACAAAAGCGTTGCGCGGATACCTTCCGTTGTGGTCGTTTTGATACTGTCTAAGTGCCAAGCTGATTTCATGGAGGTTCCGCAGACATGCTGTATCGTTCAACTTGACACGAAGCTGTCGCGCACCGAAAAAAGCCATCGTCGCCAGAATTCCGAGGACGACAATGGCAACCAGCATCTCGATGAGGGTGAAGCCGTGGCGTTTCATAAGTCACTCCAGCGAACGACATTGCCTTGCCGCTTGGCGGTACGTTCAACCCGAAGATCGCAGCGAAGCACCACGAAGGTGACGAGCCCGTCAATCTCGTCCTTGTAATTGCGATGGTGATTGCACAGCGCCAGTGGCGTTGCGCCAGCCCGTTTCGCGTACGCCTCCGCAAAGGAAGGAATGGTTACGCATTTTCCCTTGCTACGCATGGTTTGGTGCTTCACGGAATACTGGTAGCGATAGGAGGAGAATACGCCTTGAAACGGCTTTCGAGGTTTGCGCAACAGTTCGTTCAGCTCTGAATCATCGGGACAAACGAACGTTCCAAGGTCCGTCAAGAACTGCGGGTACAGTTCGCCTGCGTGTTTCGGAAAGCGACGGTTTTCGTCCTTGAAGCGCCCGACCGCACGTCCGATCTCAGAGAGGTGACGGCGACAAAGCGCAGCGCGCCCTTTCTCCTTGTACAGGCTGTCTGCTGCGACCGCGATACATCCCAGCATCGCACAAACCAGAGCCAGCAGGCACCCATCAAAGAGGCGCGGTTTCATTTGGTCGCCTGCCTTACCTTTGCGGGCGTCTCGTGCTGCGCCGCACAGCCGCTGCAATCCTTCTCGTCGTGGTGCGAAGCGATAAGTTGTTGCAAGACCATGGGGTCACGTGCACGCAGGTTGTTCAGCACAATCGCTTCCACGGTCAGGAGGAGCAGCAGGGCCGCTGTAAAGCGTCTCACGTGAGCATCACCAGCGGCAACGCGAGCACGGCGAGCAGCACGAAGTGTTCCCGAACAAATCTCACGGCGGCGCGCGCGGACTTCATGGTCTACGACCTCGCGCCGGCCGCCGCCCCGTCAAGCAGGCGCGCGGAATGTGTGTGTGTGTCGAGTTTTTGGTTGGCTCATGGAAGTCCTCGTCGCTTGCGGTTTCGTCGGGACCGGAACCAGTGAACAGTTAAAGTGCCGCATAGATTGACGCGTTACCGGACGCTTGAAACCGTGGGGCAAAAAAATCACTGAGTTCCGCCATGGCAGCAAGAGGTGCGTTATGCGCCACGGTCACGCCTTAGCCGCTTCACCAGGTCTTCGATGGCGGCCATGCCAGCGCCGTGCGACCATTGCAGGGAGAGTGGGGTGATGGACACGCGCTTATGGTGGATGGCCCAGACATCGGTGCCGGGCTCGTCGGGATCGTCTTCGGGAACGCCGCCGCGCCAATAGTAGTGCCCGCCGCGCATGTCGGCGCGCTTTTCGAATTGGTCGCGCCAGCGGCGCCGACCCTGGCGCGTGATCTCGAGGCCGACAATCTCGTCGGCGGGAAGGTTGGGCACGTTGAGGTTGAGAATGGTCTCGGGGGGGAAATCCGTGGCGAGCAACAGTTCGGCGGTCTGGCGCGCGAGCTGCGCGGCGTAGGCAAAGTCGACGCCTTCGCTGCCGCACACGGAAATGGCGATCGACTTGAGGCCGAAGATGGCCGCCTCCATCGCCGCAGCGATCGTCCCCGAGTAACTGACGTCGTCGCCGATGTTAGGGCCGAGGTTGATGCCGGAGATGACCACGTCCGGCCTCACGGGCATGATGGCTTCGATGCCAAGGGCGACGCAGTCGCTCGGGGTGCCGCTGCAAGTGAGCGCGGTGTGCTGCCCGTCGAGCGCAACTTCCTCCACCCGCAGCGGTTTGTGCAGCGTCACCGAATGGCTGCACGCGCTGCGGGGCCGATCGGGCACGATGACGGTGACCTCGCCCAGCGGCGCCACCGCATGCACCAGCGCGCGCAAGCCGTGGGCGTGCACGCCGTCGTCGTTGGAGATCAGTATCCTCATGATTTGTGATTGCTCTGCATGCCGCTCTGTAGTTCGCGCCCGCGCCCACGTCCGACCCGCCGTGCCGTGCAGCCGCCCAGCGACCACTTCCAGCCGCCCAGCGACCCCTTCCTGCCGTCCCGGAGGCCAATCCAGCCGTCGAGCGGCCCCTTCCAGCCGACCAGTCTAACCATCCAACCGCCGGGCCTCATCAACCAACCGCCGGGCCTCATCAACCAGCCGCCGGGCCTCATCAACCAACCGCCGGGCCTCATCAACCAACCGTCCCGGACGCCCTTCCAGCCGCCCAGCGACCCCTTCCAGCCGTCCCGGAGGGCCGTACAGCCGTCCCAGACGCCCATCCAGCCGCCCCGGAGGGCCGTACAGCCGCCCCGGAGGGCCGTACAGCCGTCGAGTTTCGACGTTACCAAAGGTCAGGAACATAACGTCGATTCGCTGCGAAAATCCACTTGTTTGACCGTTAGGATGCCGTCACGCGTGGCGATGGCGTCGATCACCGGTTGCGGCACTGGCGAATCGACCATGAGCGCCATCACCGCGGTGACGCCGGCATCGGCGCGGCCGACCTCCATGTTGGCGATGTTGACCTTCGCTTCGCCGAGCAGCGTCCCGATGCTGCCGATCATCCCCGGACGGTCGTAGTTCCAAACCAGCAACACGGTGCCCTCCGGCACCAGGCTGATGCGACGGCTGTCGAGGCTGACCAGTCGCGGCTCGCGGCGGCCGAACACGGTGCCCTGCAATTCGCGTCCGCCCAGCGCAGTGATGACGGTTGCGGTGACGAGACTTTGATAATCTTCATGCTCGTCGGTCTTCGACTCGCGCACGACGATGCCGCGACTCTGCGCCAGCAGCGGTGCGTTGACCCAGTTCACCGTCTCTTCCATCATCGGTTGCAGCAACCCTTTGAGGAACGCGCACTTGACGGCCTCGGTCGGCCGCGCGACCAGGTCGCCGGCGTAAGCCAGTTCCACGCGCTCGACCGCGCCTTGCGCGAGTTGCGAATGTAGCGCGCCCATGCGTTCGGCCAGCGTGAGGAACGGTTCCATGAATGCGCGTTGCTCCGGCGCAATCGGGGGCAGGTTGAGCGCGTATCGCGGGACGCGCCCGGCCAGCGCGTCGAGCACCTGCTGCGCGAGGTCCACGGCCACTTCAACTTGCGCTTCCGCGGTGCTCGCGCCGAGGTGGGGCGTAAGAACGAGATTGTAGGTCGGGCATCCCTGCCCGACCTCGGTGTCGAGCGCGAGCAACGGGCTGCCAATCGGAGGCTCGCGCTCGAACGTATCGAGGGCCGCGCCGGACACACGCCCGTTCTGCAACGCCTCCGCCAGCGCCGCTTCATCGACGATTTCGCCGCGCGCGCAGTTGATCAGGTAGACGCCGCGTTTCATCTGGCCGAGCGACTGGCGGTTGATGAGCTGCCGCGTCTCCTTGGTCAGCGCACAATGCAATGTGATGAAGTCGGCGCGCTGGTACAGGGTCGGCAAATCGACCGACTCGACGCCCAGCTCCTTCGCGCGCTCGGGCGACAGGTACGGGTCGTAGCCCAACAGCGTCATCCCGAAGGCGCGGGTGCGCACCGCCACTTCAATGCCGACGCGACCGAGTCCCACGATGCCCAGGACCTTGCCATGTAGCTGCCGACCCAGGAACGCCGCGCGCTTCCATTCGCCGCGCTGGGTCGAGGCGTGCGCATGGGGAATGCGCCGCGCCAGCGCCAGCATCATCGCGATGGTCAGTTCGGCGGCGGCCAGCGTGTTGCCGGCCGGTGAATTGACGACGACGATGCCGCGCCGGGTCGCCGCGTCGAGGTCGATGTTCTCGACGCCCACGCCCGCGCGCCCAACGACGCGCAGCGTATCGGCCGCGTCGATGACGCGCTTGGTCACCTTCGTGGCGCTGCGGACGATGAGCGCGTCGAAGCCGGCGAGGCGCGCGATCAGTTCGTCTTCGGTGAGCGTCGGCGCGACCTCGACCTCCGCGTGTTCGCGCAGCAGGTCGACGCCCTCGGGCGCGAGGTTATCGGTGATGAGGATACGTGGCACGCGCACAGTATGCCGTGTCAGCTCGAACTCATGACGCCGCCGAGTTGTCAAACCGCGACAAGGAGTCATCCCCCATGCGTGTGTTCTTATCGTCAACTGTCGCCGGCCTCTTTATGTTGAGTTCCGTTGCCCTCGCCCAACGCCCTGGCGCGTTCGTCGTCGGTCGGCCGTTCCCGAACCTGGTCCTTCCCGCGCTCGACGGCAAGCCGATGAGCCTCGCCGACTTTCGCGGGAAGAAGGTCATCCTGCACATCTTCGCCTCGTGGTGAGCGGGCTGCCGCACTCACGTGCCCGGGTGGCACGAGGCGACGAAGGCGCTGCAGGCGCAAGGCAAGGTGCAGATGGTCGGCCTGATCGAAGAGCAGCACGCCGACCGCTGCGCGCTGTTCATGCAATGGAAGCGGTTGGGCTGGCCGATTCTGATCGACTCGCTCAATCTGCTCGAAGTGTCCGCCGTGCCAATCACGCTCGCGATCGATGAGCACGGCATCATCCGAATGGTGCGGCCGGCGCCGGCCGATATCGAAGCGAAGTTCCTCAACCAGACGTACGAGGCGCCGGCGCAGATGCCCGCTAAGCCTACGTTGCCCGAGCTCGAGGCGATGATGCAGGCGGCGGCAACCGGTAACCCACCGGCGCTACGTGCGTACGCCGACGCGCTGGTGATGTGGAGCGGCGCGGCGCGACTGAGCGAAGCGATTGCGTTGTATCAGCGAGCGCTGGAGCTGGAGCCGCAGAACGGATTCACGCACTTCCGACTGGGCGTCGCGTATCGCCGCCGCTACGAATCGGAGTTCCGCCAACCGAACGATTTCCAGCGCGCCATCGATAGCTGGGCGCGCAACCTCGACCTCGATCCCAATCAGTACATCAGTCGCCGCCGCATCCAGCAGTACGGCCCGCGGCTCGACAAGCCGTACTCGTTCTACGACTGGGTGCCGATTGCGCGTAATGCACTTGTCGCGCGTGGCGAGCAGCCGCTGCCGCTGATGGTCGAGCCGGGCGGCGCGGAGTTCGCGACCCCGCAGAGGACGTTCGTCTCGCAGGAGACGACCGCGCCCGATCCCGACCCGCAGGGTCGCATCATGCGCGACGACAAGCTGATTCAAATCGAAGGCGTCGTCGCGCCGGCCACCGTCGCGCCCGGTGCCGCGGTGCGCGTTCATCTAACGATGCGGCCCAACGCAAAGTTGAAAGCGCACTGGAACAATGAGTCCGACGAACTGCAGGTTGCCGTCAATCCGCCCGACGGCTGGCAGGTGGACAACCGCCTTCTCGGCACGCCGAACGGCGCGGGCGCAACCAGCAAGGAAACGCGGAAGGTGGAGTTCGAGTTGCGCGTTCCCGCTACCGCACCCCCCGGCCGTGCGACCATTCCCGCGTACGTGCTGTACTACGTCTGCGAAGGCGTCAACGGTACCTGCCTCTACCGGCGGCAGGATGTGACGGTGACGGTTGAAGTGAAGAAGTGAGGGAACAAACGGCAACTGCCGCAGGCATAAAGCCTGCGACTATGTGCGTGCGAATGCTTCCAGCGCCGCGCCAACGCCGGCCGTCGCGTCGTCGCACGCGCCGAGTGCGTGCAGCACCGCGCCGAGTGCGCTCAGCGTGGCGAGGATGTCGGTCTCGCTGAAATAGCCGACGTGGCCGATGCGGAAAACCTTCCCGTTCAGTCGGCTGGTGCCGCCGGCCAGGGTGACGTTGAAGCGCTCGCGCATGGCTTTGGTGATCTGCGCCACTTCGAGGCCGTCCGGCGGGAGCACCGTCGTCACCGCGTTCGAGGCGTAAGCTTCGTCGCGCGCGAACAGCCGCAGGCCCAGCGCCTGGACGCCGGCGCGCGTGGCGCGGCCCAGCCGTTCATGCCGCGCGAAGTTCTCGCGCAATCCGATCTCCTCCAGAATCATAGTGAGCGCCTCGCGCAATCCGAACAGCAGATTCACCGCGGGCGTGTACGGGTTCTCGCCGCTGGCGAGGCCGGCCCGATGACGCGACCAGTCCCAGTAGAACTTCGGCAGCCGGGCCGAGGCATGGCGTTCCCAGGCACGTGGACCGATGGCGACAAAGCTCAACCCCGGCGGCGTCATCAGCGCCTTTTGCGAGCCGGTGACGACGACGTCCGCGCCCCACTCGTCCATCGGCAGGTCGATCGCGCCCAGGCCGCTAATGGCGTCCACTAACAGAAGTGGTGAGTGGTGAGTGGTGAGTAGTGAGTGACGAACTAACTCGGCAATCCCTCGCACATCGTTTGTCACCCCGCTCACGGTCTCATTCTGCGTCAGCAGCACTCCGTCAATTCGCAATTCGCAATTCGCAATTCGCAATTCGCAATTCTGTTTCGTTGCCGCCTCTCCCCATTCAAGCTCATGCCGAATGACGTTCAGGCCGTGCGCTTCCGCGATCTCGGCCCAGCGCGCGCCGAACGGCCCGGTGATCAGGCTGAGAATCGTGTCGCCCGGCGAAAAGAGGTTCACCAGCGCCGACTCCATCGCGCCGGTGCCGGAGGCCGGATAAGTGATGACCTCGTGCTCGGTCTGAAAGACGCGTTGCAAACCCGTGGTGGTCGCGTGCATCAGTTCCCGGTACTCCGGCCCGCGGTGGGAGATGACTTGTCGGCTCAGCGCCCGCAGCACGCGCGGCGGCACCGGAGTTGGGCCGGGGATCATCAACAACTGGCGTTCGGAAAACGGAGGCAAGACGAACAACTCTTTTCGACGAGATAGGGGACGCCCAAAGTTTGCCACACCGTCCGCTCCAGCCGTAATGCAAAGCCGGCTTGCCCTTGACGGTCTCAGTAGTGAAAATCATTGCCCATGAGCGAGTATCTAAAAGAAGCCATTCGGCTGGCGCGCGATCACATGCTCACCGGCGCGGGGGGGCCGTTCGGCGCGGTCATCGTTAGGAACGAGGTTGTCGTGGCGCGCGGCTGGAATCGCGTCACCTCCAGCAACGATCCCACCGCGCACGCCGAAGTCGTGGCCATTCGCGCGGCCTGCGCGGCGCTGGGCACGTTCAGCCTCCAGGGCTGCGAGCTGTTTGCGAGTTGTGAGCCGTGCCCGATGTGTCTGGCGGCCTGCTACTGGGCGCGGATCGATCGCGTTGTCTTTGCGGCCACGCGCGACGAGGCGTCCGCCGCCGGCTTCGATGATGCGCACATCTACACAGAACTGGCGTTGCCCGTTGAAGCGCGCAGTCTACCGGTTGTCCATCAGCCAGTCGCCGGCGCATTGGAGCCGTTTCGACTCTGGCTGGATAAGACCGACGGTGTGCGCTATTGACTACCTGCCCATCCAGGTGAATGTCTGGGTCCTTGACAACCGCCGGCCTCGCTGTTAACCTTGCAGCCACGCCGCGTTGGAGGTCTGTCCGTGAAGAAATCCCACGTACTCTCTCTCTCTACAAACACACGCTTCGTAGCCGGTGGCGCCACGCGCTGATTCGATTCGGCGCGCTGGCTCTGATGATCGCAATCGCGTTGCCAGTCGCCGCGCAGTCGTTCACGGTGGAGTTGCGCGATTCGGGAGATGCCGAACGGTGGGGCTACTGGACTGCGGGGGCAGCT
>Ga0247727_10010988_pt1 | contig 15910 bp, 16 predicted proteins | sample WisWelCaveWW1625_FD_202498 | JGI IMG/M metagenome (GOLD analysis project Ga0247727, IMG submission 202498) | Biofilm microbial communities from Wishing Well Cave, Virginia, United States - WW16-25 | ecosystem: Environmental > Aquatic > Deep subsurface > Groundwater > Cave microbial mat | place...
ACTGTTGATTGGCGTTTCACCACTGCCGATGCCCGTATCAAACTGAAGAAACTCTATCCAGTCATCCATTTCGAAGAGAATGTTAAAGAAAACCTACCCATCAAAGCATGATTTACAGTCTACTAGTAATCCGTCGAGCATCGATTTTGGGTAAAGTCGCTTGAGTTTGATGCGGTCATCAGGCGAGGCAAAGCATCAGTTAGATGAAGTAGTATTTCAAATCATGGAGAATCCTTATGAACAGCAACTGGCTTGGAATTGATGATATTAATAAGGCCCAAAAACGAATAGAAGGCATTGCATATAGGACGCCCTTGGTTTATTCAGACTATTTTAGCAAGGAAATCGGATGTCAAGTTTATTTGAAACTGGAGAATCTCCAAAAAACTGGGGCGTATAAAGTGCGCGGGGCCTATAATAAAATGGCAGGGTTACCCAAAGAGATTCTATCCAATGGAGTTATTACTGCCTCTGCAGGAAATCATGCTCAAGGAGTGGCCAATGCCGCAAAGGAGTTAGGGGTCGCACACGTAAGCGACATAATAATGGCTGAGACAGCCTCTCCACTTAAGATTGACAAGACGAGAAGTTATGGTGTTAATGTAGAGTTATTTGGCAAAAACTTCGATGAGGCGAATGAATGGGCACATGTTGAAGCAAAGAAAAGAAACAAGATCTTTATCGAGGCATTTAATGATTGGGATGTAATGGCTGGACAAGGAACAGTAGGACTTGAGATTGTCCAGGATTTACCGGGCGTTGATGCGGTTATTGTTCCAGTAGGCGGCGGGGGCTTGATTTCAGGTATGGCGATAGCGTTACTGAATCACTCTGAGAAAATAAGAATAATCGGTGTTGAAGCAGATAAGGCGGCGCCCTTTATTCTGTCGCTAGAAAAGGGAGAACCCACTCCTTTGCCGAGTCCCCCGCAAACTATGGCGGACGGTATTCAGGTCGGCAAAGTTGGAAACCTAACGTTTTCAGTAGTTCAAGAATTGGTTTCCGAAAATAAAATGAAGATAGTTGTGGTTCGCGATGGAGAAATTGTCAGTACCATGATTCGATTGCTATTGAATGCAAATTTATGCGTTGAGGGAGCAGGTGCAACCGCATTAGCAGCACTTCGGTATCGAAAAGACGAACTAGGAATCAGTAATGACTCAAAGATAGTAGTTGTTTTAAGTGGAGGTAACATACAGCCAAACAAGATTGCGTACTACCTATCACAAGAGATTGCATCTGCAAATCATTATCTGAATATTCGAACAAAAATTCAAGACCAGCCCGGCTCATTGGCCAGACTTCTGGGTCTTATTGCCAGCAAGAATGTAAACATCGCAGACATTGTGTCTCATCGTGCTGGCTATCCATACCCTTACATTGGCATGGACGAAGCACTTGTTGAAATGATATTGGAAACCAACAATCGAGACATGCAATCGACACTACTAGTAGAACTGAAAACTGCGGGATATGAGGTGAAAATCATCGTATAAATAAAATCAATTATGTACCTTTGACCACTTTTGCTCTCTAAGGAAAGGATTAACACCTCTTTGTTTGTGAGTATAATCACAATGTTCTAACAGATTTGGTAACCCCAACATGTCAATCTTTTCTGATTCCCACGTATTATCTAGAGAAACTATCACCATACTAGAGTGTTTGCTATGATATAAAAGGAGACCTAAACAATGAGTAATCAGGTTCTAGCAAGGGCAAAGAATGGTTTGCCTGGATTCGATGTGCTTCCACCCTTCAACATTGTAAGAGGATGGTTAGCTGGGGGCGCAGCTCTGTCCCGCATTGATGCCTCTCTAGATGATTTGTTTGATGAATCTTACAAACAAATGTCATCTGAGGAAAAGGATTCTTTCGATGCCCGCTTGAGAGAGATTTCTGATATGTTCGGTAGCGGTGGACCATAAAACATTAAAATCCTTTTGGTTTTTTTAATCTGAAAATCATTGCAAAACCCATGTGCCTTCGGTTACAATCCTTTAAAGTAAGCAAGAGCCGATACCCTTCTAACTCAAAGTTAGATTTTCCAAAAAGTGATGATGTGGGCAGGCTCTAAGTTAGGGTTTTATCTGTTAAGCACGTAGCAATCTCATAAATATTAATGACGCTACGAACGGGACGAGTATGTGGCTAGGATTCTGACAGAGAGAAGAGGCCTAAGACTGAGAGCCTTTTTCAGTTACAGTCACTGAAAACCACCCGCGAGCGTAAATCTGAAAGCAATTAGTCTTTGATTTTTGACTATTAGCAAGTAAGAGGAACGGCTGGCCCCGTTATTAGCCTAAGAGATGTATCTTCTTGAAGACCTGTAGTTATGGAGATGCAAATCGGGTGGAATCGCGTAACGCGCAAGCGCTCTCGCCCCGAGTTTCGGGGCGAGAGCGCTTGTTTTCTACAGAAACCTAATAGGAATAAAAGCAAGTAAGAATAAGGAGTTCATTATGAAAGAAAATTTTTTTACAACTCTTTGGCGGTCTCAAGCAAAGTAGCTCCACGGAAATTTAAGGCCATGTTGCTTGAGACCGCGTAACTTCCACTTAACCTTCAATTACTAATGATAGAACCGACCAATCAAAGAATTAGTACCTCAAAAAGAAAGGAAATTAAAAATGGCAAAACATATACAAAACCGCCTCGAGAATTCCTCTCGTAGCGAAGTTCTAGCAAGGGCAAAGAATGGTTTGCCTGGATTCGATGTGCTTCCACCCTTCAACATTGTAAGAGGATGGTTAGCTGGGGGCGCAGCTCTGTCCCGCATTGATGCCTCTCTAGATGATTTGTTTGATGAATCTTACAAACAAATGTCATCTGAGGAAAAGGATTCTTTCGATGCCCGCTTGAGAGAGATTTCTGATATGTTCGGTAGCGGTGGACCATAATTGAAAAAGGATGCGAGAATGGAAAAATACGAAGAGTCCCAGTTGTACCAAATCCGCCACTCGGCGGCGCACATCATGGCGCAAGCGGTCACTGAACTGTTTGCACCCGGCGAAGCCAAAGTCGCCATCGGCCCGCCCATCGAGGACGGCTTCTACTACGACTTTGAGTTGCCGCGCCAACTGACCCCGGAAGATTTCCCCGCCATCGAAAAGCGCATGCGCCAGATCATGGCCGGGAAGCACGCGTTTGAGCGCCGCGTCGTCAGCGCCGCCGAGGCCCAGGCCCAGTTTGCCGGGCAGGCTTACAAGCTGGAGCTAATCGACGGGCTGGCTGGCGGCGGGACGGATGAGTACGGCAACCCGATCAAGGGCGCGGCGGAAATCTCGTTTTATACCCACGCCACCTTCACCGACCTGTGCCGCGGCCCGCATGTCGAGCATACCGGCCAGGTTAACCCGTCCGCCGTCAAACTGATGAACATCGCGGGCGCGTACTGGCGCGGCGACGAAAAACGCCCCATGCTCCAGCGTGTCTATGGCACGGCCTGGAAAACGTCACAGGAACTAGAAGAATACCTGTGGCGGCTGGAGGAAGCCAAAAAACGCGACCATCGCAAACTCGGGAAGGAACTCGGGTTGTTCCACTTCTCCGATGATATCGGCCCCGGCCTGCCCCTCTTCACCCCGAAGGGCGAACTCCTCCGGCACGAGATGGAAGGCTATGTGCGCGAGTTGCAGACGAAGTACGGCTACCAGCACGTTTGGACGGGACACCTCGTCAAGGAAGACCTCTATCACCGCTCCGGGCATTACGAGAATTACAAGGACTCCATGTTCCCGCCATTGGTGGATGAAGGCGTGACGTTCCGGCTCAAACCGATGAACTGTCCCAGCCACATGACGCTCTTCAAGGAAATGGGCCGCCACAGTTACCGCGAACTCCCCATGCGCTTCTCGGAATTCGCCACGCTCTACCGCTATGAGAAAACGGGTGAGTTGAGCGGGCTGACGCGCGTGCGCGCCCTCACGCAGGATGACTGCCACATCTTCTGCACGGAGGAACAGATCGGCGCGGAATTCTCGCTGGCGCTCAACCTGATCCGCGAAGTCCTCGAACGCTACCGGTTCACGGACTATAAGGTGCGGCTCTCCCTGCGCGGGGACGAGGGCAAATACGTCAACGACCCCGAAAAGTGGGAGAAGGCGGAAACAGCCCTGCGCGCCCAACTCGATGCCAACGGCGTGGACTACTTTGAAGCCGCGGGCGAAGCCGCCTTCTACGGCCCCAAAGCGGATTTCCTGGCGCGGGATGTGCTGGGCCGCGAATGGCAGTTGTCCACGATCCAGGTGGATTTCATCCAGCCCGCCCGGCTGGGCCTCACCTATATCGGCGAGGACAACCAGGAGCACACACCCGTCATCCTCCACCGCGCCGTCACCGGCTCCACGGAGCGCTTCCTGGGCGTGCTGATCGAGCATTACGCCGGGGCGTTCCCGCTCTGGCTTTCGCCCGTGCAGGCCGTCGTTATCCCCATTGCCGACCGGCACGTGGACTATGCGCGGCAGGTGGCCGCGCAACTCAGGGACGCCGGTTTCCGCGTGGAAGTCAATGACGGCGGCGACCGGATGAACGCCAAAATCCGTGATGCCCAAAAGCAAAAAACGCCCTACATGCTCGTCGTCGGCGATCAGGAGGCGGAGAACCAAACGGTGGCCCCACGCCTGCGCTCGGAGGAACGGCTCGAGCCTCTGGGGCTGGACAGCCTGATCGAACGGATGAACCGCGAGGCCGCCGAGGGGAGCTGAACCCGCTGAGGGCCGCATCAAAATAAAGGGTACCGTACCCCGGGGAAGGGCATCCGCACCTTTCCCGGGGGTCGCTGACCCCTGAGGTGCGACGCACTTCCAATGAGTTGGCTTGCAAGCAGCTTTTATATTGAAGTGCGTCGCACCTTTCGCAGAAACGCTTTGTTGACGAGTGTTATCCCCGTGTGGTATTATGCGGCGCATTTAATTCAGAGAAGTTGCACCCAATTCATGAGGAGCACTATTGAAAAAAGGAAGAGGAGGAAAGAGGCCGTCGCCGCCGCCGCTTTCCGAAGAGTACCGTATCAACGAACAAATCCGCGTCAAAGAAGTGCGTTTGATTGATGCGTCGGGTGCCAATGTCGGCGTGGTACCCATCGCCCAGGCGATGGAAATTTCCCTGGCCGCCGAGCTCGATCTGGTGGAGGTTGCCCCCAATGCTGTCCCGCCCGTTTGCCGGGTGATGGATTACGGGAAATTCCTCTACGAACGAGGCAAAAAAGAAAAAGAAGCCCGCAAAGCCCAGACGAAGATCGAGATCAAAGAGATTCGCCTGCGCCCCAAGACCACCGATCATCACCGCTCCTTCAAAGTGCGGGATGCCCGCAAGTGGCTGGAAGAGGGCAAAAAGGTAAAAGTCCGCATTCGCTTTCGGGGACGGGAAATCCATTACCCGGAGATTGCACTGAACGACTTAAAAGAGATCGCTGAAGAATTGGGCGATATTGGCATGATTGAGCATGCCCCGTCCATGGAAGGGCGCACCATGCTCATGGTGATCGCTCCCGGCGACGCTAAAAAGAAAGGCTAAACTCGCTGGATTTCCAGCAGTTGCAAAAACCTAAAGAGTGATTAAATCCGCGGAACCCAACTCCGCGGAGTTTTTGTCTAAAAGGAGTGTATCGTTATGGCACGAAAACCGCGAACCGGTAAGTTCAAACTAAAGACCCACAAGGCTACGTCCAAGCGGTTCCGCGTTACGGGTAGTGGCATGCTGGTCCGCACCAAGGTCGGCAAAAGTCACCTGCGCCGCAAGAAGTCGGCGCGCGCCAAAGCTTTGTATGGCGAAATGATTGAGGTCAAGGGAACGAGCATTATCAAGCGCGTGCATCGCCTGGCTCCCTATCTGAACCTTTACAAAGCCAACCCGAACGCCCGCAGCGGGCAAAGCAAGAAGAAGAAGTAATCCGCCGGGGCCTGGCCCCATAGTTGCGGCCGTCGGGTGTTGAACGGACGAAGCGCGTTTTACGAAACGCTTTTCGTCGGCGCCCGGGGGTTCGCAGGAGAAACAACATGGCAAGAGTAAAGACTGGTTATATCCGCCGCAAGAAACACCAAAAGGTGTTGAAGCTCACCAAGGGGCAATTTGGTTCCCGCTCGAAACTGTACCGTCGGGCCAACGAGGCCATGATGCACAGCCTGTGGTACGCCTACCGGGACCGCCGCCAACGCCGCCGCGATCTGCGCCGGCTCTGGATCGCCCGCATCAACGCCGCCGCCCGCCTGAACGGTGTCACCTACAGCAAGTTGATCTTCCACCTCAAGAAGGCGGAGATCACCCTCAATCGCAAAATGCTGGCCGACCTGGCCGTGCGCGACCCGCAAGCCTTCGCCGCCGTGGTCTCGCAAGCGCTCAGTTAGCGAAACACTCCCCTGAATACCGAAAGCCCCCAGCCGGGGGCTTTTTGTTTGTCCCGAACCCGGCGGCATGCTAGAATTCCCCCCATGCCCGCCTCGGAAATCTCATCGCCACAAAATCCTCTCATCCAGCGCATCCGCACATTGCAGGGGCAGGCGCGCGATCGCCGGGAGGCAGGGCAATTTGTCATTGAGGGCACCCGCCTGCTGGAGGAGGTCCTCGCCGCAGGCATCATCCCGGAAACGGTCATCCATACTGATCCACTGAATGACCGCGCCGAAGCCATACTCGCTGGTTTCCGGGCGCGCGGCGTCCGCCCGATTTCCGTTGACCAGCGGGCCATGCAGGCCGCCAGCGATACGAAATCGCCCCAAGGCTTGCTGGCGATCCTGCCCATCCAGCCCCGCCAGTTACCCCCGACCCCAACATTTATCCTCATCCTCGACGAAGTCCGCGACCCCGGCAACCTGGGCGCGATCCTGCGCATCGCCGCCGCGGCCGCCGTAGATGCCATCCTGCTCTCGCCCGGCTGTGCCGACCCATATGCGCCCAAGGTGGTGCGCGCCGGGATGGGCGCCCATTTCCGGGTCCCCATCCACCCCTTGGGCTGGGAGGAAATCCGCGGGGCCACGACCCCCCTGAAAGTATTCCTGGCCGATTCAGGGGGCGCGCTTTCCATCGGGGAAGCGGATTTTTCCCTCCCCCTCGCCCTGATCATCGGCGGCGAAGCCCGGGGGGCGGGCGACCTTTCCGGGGGGCTTGACCCCGTGGGGGTGCGCATCCCGATGCCCGGCGGGACAGAATCGCTCAACGCCGCCGTCGCCGCGGGCATCCTCATCTTTGAGGTCGTCCGGCAAAGGCAGTAGGTATTCCAGTGTCAAGTGTTCCGGTGTCACGTATTCCTGTTTGTCGTACTCCCTGCTTCCTGCTTCCTGCTCCCTAAAGGTTCCCCCATGAAAATCCGTTCCATCACCACCCTGCTCAACCCCGGCTGGCCGCTGGATGAGGGCCTGATCGAAAGAACCGGCGTGTTCAATAGCGCGGCGCGGGCTGCGTTTGCGGCGGCGGGTTATGAGGTGCAGACGACCCGGCTCGCTACCATCCCGTTCCCGCAGTTGGTCCCGCACCCGGCGGATGCCGTCGCTTTTGCGCAGGCGCTGGAGCGCGCCGCGTTGGCGCATGGCTGGCAATACGTGTCGATTGGCCCGGCCCTGCCCGCCAACCTGGGGCACTACGCCATCCTGCCGGAAGTGTTTGCGGCCACGGAAAATGTTTTTGCGGCGGGGGTGATTGCGGATGCGGCCGGCGTCTCGCTCCCAGCGGTGCGCGCCGCGGCGGAGGTCATGCATCGCGCCGCCCGCCTCGATGCGAACGGCTTCGGCAACCTGTACTTTGCCGCGCTCGCCAACGTGCCGCCCGGCGGGCCGTTTTTCCCGGCGGCGTACCATGACGGCGGCGCGCCCGCCTTCGCCATCGCCTGTGAGGCGGCAGACCTGGCCGTGGATGCATTCGGGGCAGCCAACTCGCTCGCCGAAGCCCGCCAAAACCTGATCGAAGCCATGGAATCCCACGCCGCCAAGCTAACCGCGACCGCTCAATCTCTAATTACCAATTACCAATTACGCTTTTCTGGCATTGACTTCACCCTCGCCCCCTTCCCCGAAGAATCCCGTTCCATCGGGACGGCGCTGGAACGGCTGGGGCTGCCCGCCCTCGGGCTGCACGGCTCACTGGCCGCGGCGGCCTTCCTCGTGGACACGATTGACCGGGCGCAATATCCGAAGGTGGGCTTCAACGGGCTCATGCTCCCTGTACTTGAAGACTGGACGCTGGCCCGGCGCGCCGCCGAGGGCCACCTGACCGTCATCGACTTGCTCCTCTACTCGGCGGTCTGCGGCACCGGGCTGGACACCATCCCCCTCCCTGGGGATACCACGCCCCACCAATTGGCCGCCGTCCTGTTGGATTTGGCTGCCCTCTCCGCCCGGCTGGGCAAGCCGCTCACCGCCCGGCTCATGCCCGTCCCCGGCAAGCAGGCGGGCGAGATGACCACTTTCGATTTCCCGTTTTTTGCGAACAGCCGCGTGCTGGGGCTAAAGGCGGAGGAAGTCGGAGGGCTGTTCGCGGGGGAGGAAGGGATGCTGGAATTCAGGGCAATTTCGGCCCTTAGGGAGATGGGCGGATAGAAAAGTAGCGAAAAAGCCGGTGATATAATGCCCACCGACACAGATATTTTCTTACGAGAAAGGGTATGACCATCCTGGAGCAGGCTGAACAATTACTGACAAACATGACCGAGGCGGAAAAAATACGCCTCCTTCAACTGATTGCGCGTGACCTGGGCGGGGAAACCCCAGAAATCGAACTGACCCCCGGAGTATGTGGCGGCGCGGCGCGGGTGGCGGGAACGCGGATTCCGGTTTGGACATTGGTGCAATACCGGAATCTTGGCGCGAGCGAAGCCGATCTGCTGCGCGCGTACCCCACCCTGCAAGCCGGGGATTTGGCCAATGCCTGGGCCTACCACCGCACCCATCAAGCAGAAATCGAGCGGCAAATTGTTGAGAATGAGACGGCGTAGGCATGGCCCGTCTGTATTCAAATGAAAATTTTCCGTTCCCGGTCGTTGAAGAACTCCGCCGACTGGGACATGATGTGCTAACAATTCAGGAAACAGGGAAGGCCAACCAGGAATTTCCAGATGAGTTGGTGTTGCAAACGGCCAATGCCGACGGGCGGATTGTCATGACCATCAATCGCAAGGACTTCAACCGTTTACACCAGAGAAATTCGGAACATTCAGGCATCATCATCTGCACCGCCGATCTGGATTTTGCGGGTCAGGCCCGGCGGATTCACGAAGCGCTTGAAATCAATGCGCCTTTGGAGAACAAACTCATCCGGGTTAACAGGCCGGCAAGCTAATGTTACGCCAACAGCCGCGTGCTGGGGCTAAAAGTAGAACCGCCCGCCGCTAGGCCGGGATGAGCTTGACTACCGCGGAATATTCGCCACCCTCTCCCGCACGTCCCCGTACTGCGCCAGCATCGCCGGGGTTTCCAGCGCCTCTGCAAATTGGGCAAGCCAGTCCTCAATGTAATCCTCGTCCAGCCGCCCCCACTGCTCGATCAGCAACGCCTCGACATCCAGCCAATCCTTCCCCCGCCCGGCCACCACCTTTTGGATAATCAAATCTTCGGCGGAGGATACCCACGCCGGGAAATCCCCCAAATCCCGCAAAACTGCGCGCGTGATGATGTTTTCCTCGTACCCCGGCAGGGCCAGCAGGAAATCCACGATGACCCCATCAATATTTACCGCGACAATCAGCGGGTTATCCGGGACGTGCTGCCTCGCCCGTTCCGGGAAGGCAGTGCGGATGGCGTTGCGGACGGCGGGGTAATCGGTATCGGGGACGAGGACTTTGATGTCCACGTCATTCGTGACGCGCACTGCACTCCATTGGGATAGCGCAATGCCCCCGATGATGGCGTAACGCAACCCCCGGCTTTCAAGAAGCTGGATGGCGCGCTGGAGCGGCGCTTCAAGTTCCTTCTGCACGTTCCCCCCTCCAGGCCTCGAATTTCCTGATTTTTTCGTAATACGCCGCCCACTCTTCCATCCGCAAACGCTGCGCCGTTAAGCCCGGCCCTTCACTGGACCGCATCGCAAATTCCCACAGGGAAACGTACTGCCGCCAGCCCTCGTGCGGCGAAAGTTCACCCGCATATTTCGCCTTGTCCACCAGCTTTGCCTCATTCCACTGCCGGTAATATTCCTGCGCTTCGCGGAGTTGTTTTACGTCGATGGGCATACTGGCATTATACCTTTGCGCCTCACATCCCGGCGGTTTCCGTCCGCCAATACGCCCCGCCCCCGCTCTCCCGTTCCATCAGCTTGTACCCCACCAGTTCCCGCCGCAGACTGGCCGTATCCTCGTGAAAGCGGGCCAGCGCTTCGTTCACCTGCTGCTCGCTATATCGGCTGCCCGGCTCAAAAGCCTCCACCACATACCGCAGCACCGCCTCCAGCTTTTTACGCTGGGCGGGGATAATCTTCAAGCTCCCATCCGGGCGTGTGTAGTCACCGATCACCTTCTTATCATAGGCCGCCATATCCACATCGGCGGCCAGTTTGGGCAGGGCATTGTCAGCCAGGAGGCCCTGCGACAACAGCGCCAGCGTCTCCGTGTTCAGGTGATAGACGCTGTAATAGCTCTCCGCCCGGGCGCTCACCAGCCCCACCTTCCCCAGCTTCGAGAGGTGATGCGAAACCGTGGACGGGCGCAGCCCCAACATCCCCGCCAGTTCCTCCACGCTCAAATCCGCCTGCGCCAGCAGCCCGACGATCTTCAGCCGGTTCGCATCCGAGAGCGCGCTGAAAAATGTGAGCAGTTGGGAATTATCATCAGGCATGGCCGCTCTCCTGGGCGGGTTGCGCCGCCCCTTCCACCAGCGAGTATTTGGAACCGTCGGACTTCCGTTTGAGATAGCCAAAGTCCACCAGGTAACGCCGCAGGGACGAGGTATCGCGGGTAAACTGGCCGAGCGCCGCGTTGATCTCCTTCTCCGAATACACCTTCCCGGCTTCCAGACCCTGCATCCCATAGCGCAAAATCGTGACCAGCTTGTGTTGCTTGTTAAGCGCGGGCAGGTGTTTGATCAGCCCATTCGGGTCGGTGAAGCTGCGGATGATCTTGGCTTCCTCCTTGGTAAACTGCGCCCCGATCTGGCGCAGATCCGGTTCCGCCGCCTCCTGCGCCCGCTTGCCTGCAAAGTGCCGCCGCGACATCTCCTCCAACGCGGCCGCGTCCAGCCGGTATTCGGCTTCCTCCCCCGCCGATTTCTGGCGCGTGACGATCCCGGTCCGGCTCAACTTTTTGAGATGGGCGGCCACCCGCTCGGCGGGCAGACCCACCTGTGCGGCCAGCGCCCCGACCCGGCCATTCCCTTTTGCCAGTTCCCCGACAATCTTCAGCCGTTCAATATCCAACATCGCCTCGGCAAACCGGCGCAACTCGTTGTTTTCAATACCCATGGCACACCTCTATCTAATTCGATAACTATCGAAATGAATATATCGTTTTTTCCGGGAAGGGTCAAGGGTTTATCGGGGGCCGCGCACCCTGAAATGGATCGCGGCCCCTCGGGAAATCAAAAAAAGTGCGTTGCATCACCCAGATGCAACACACTTCAAAACTGTCCGATGATTCTGGTTGCGCTTTTCAGGTTACGGCCAGGTATGGTTCACCGTCCCGGTCGCCGTTTCCACCACCGTCACCGCTGAATCCACGACCGCCCAGAATTCGCTCCCCCGCCACCCGAGGATTTCCACCCAGTATGCGCCAATGTCACTGGGGACATTGACCGTCATTGGGGAGGAGGCCGTGCCGCTTTGCAACGGGATCAACTGGAAGATCATGGTCGCTGGCTCGTGCGTGAACTGGACAATGCTCAGCCCACCGGAAGCCAGCCCGGCGATCCATTGCGTCTCCCCGGAGATGGCCGCAGTACCATAATTATCAATCCGGCTCCCCTCCGGCGGGATGAAGGTCCATTTGACATTCCCGAGGGTGGTATCGACACCCCAGATTTCCACGCGGCTGGTGCCACGGGTGCGCGTGGCGTAAACGACGATGACGCCATCCTGTACACCCAGCGGACGGAAGTCATAATCCGGGTCGGTCACCAGTTCACGGAAGGCACCATCGGCGGTGGAGATGGCAAACACGCCCTCCCCATTCGCGACGTAGAGGGCGTCATCGGCCAGCCAGACGCCTTCCAGGTCATACGAGCGGATCACATCGGTGGAGATCTGTGCCTGCCAGACCATCTGCCTGGCGGCGGGGTTCCAGCGTTGGACACAGCCCGGGTCATAGCTTCCGGCAATAAAGTAAACGGCGCTGCCATCGGCAGAGGTAAACACGGGGTCATAAATCCCCGGTGTTTGCGGGCTGTTCGAGAAGATTTCATTCGGGCATTCCACCCGGAGCGGGGCCGCGGGAGTCCCCGAGGCCAGGTCAACCATCTGGAAGAAGACTTCGCTGCCAACCACTTGATCCAGCACGCCGGGGTTGCCGCCAAAATTCACCACCTGACGAGGGGCCTCGTTCATCTGCACACTCCATTTTGCCGCGCCCGTTTTCGCATCGTAGGCGGCCAGCGTACCATCTGCCGTCAGTGTGACCAGCGCATCGCCCATCAGTTGGACGCAGTCTTCGCAAATCGTGTACTGGATCTCATCTGCAAGCGCGGCCTGCCAGGCCAGCGCCCCGTTCTGACGGTTGTAGGCGAAGAGCGTGCTTTTGTCCGTCAGGTAGACCAGGGTAGCGGAACTGATGATCGTGTTATAGACGTAGGTGGCTTCCTGACTCACCTGCGCCGACCAGCGCATGACCGGGCTGGCCTCAAAATCCACGTAAATCAGGCGGTCAGTATCATCGGAGAAACTGCCCACCCCGGCAAAATCCGGCGAAGTATCGTTATCGGATGGCAGGAAAGTGACCGGGCCGAAGTTGTAGATTTGTAACCCGCCCAGCCCGGAGTCATCCACGAGGCCCACATCCTGCGCCACGTCCTCCAGCCCCAGCTGCTCCGCCACATCCTGCAAGCCAACGTCCGACAGGAACACGGCCAGCGCACCCGAAGCCGCCAGGATCGGGATCAGGACAACCAGGATGATCCCAAGGGTAAACGTCAGCACCACGCCGGTGATGACGCACCCGGCGCGGCGGCTGGCCTGGCCCACCTGTTCAAAATCCACTGTTGAAGTGGAGAACGTCACCACTGGCGGGGAACTGTAAACGGGCAGGGTGGCCATGCGCGCTGCCGCAATATCCTCGGACGTGATCTTGATATTGAACACGCCCGTCTGTTGCTCCTCCTGCGTGGCCTGATCTTCCAGCACTGTCCCGCAGAACTGGCACTTAAAAAACCGCTCGTGCTTTTGTGGGATCCCCAGCGGAGCGCCGCAATTGGGGCAAACGTGTTGTCGCATTTCATTGGTCATGCCAAACTCCTTCGCTATAACGATTAAATAAACATCCTATTGATATGGTTGGAACTCGTGGAAACTCATGCGAAATCCCAAGAGTTCCTATGAGTTCCTATGAGTTCCCATGAGTACAAGCTGGCGAGTTAATTCTCTTTCCGTACAGCCAACCTTGAAAAATTTTCAGACATACCAAGTATAACCACCAACCCGGCTCATTGCCTTACTAATTTGTATATCGTCCCCTCACGCGCTGCCAGGTACAGTTCCCCAGCCTCATCCAGCCCGAACGAAGTGATATTCACACCTAGCGTAAACATCAGCCCATTCAGCCAGGTGCCATCGGCAGCCCGCACCAGCCCCCAGACAAACCCGGTGCAATAATCGCCATATATATACACGCCAAAAAACTCCAGCAGGGCCGCACCGCGGTACACCTCGCCCCCGGTAATGGAACAGCCCTCGGTATGGGAATATTCCACAATCGGGGGAATCAACTGGCTTCCCGCGGGTGGCTCACCCTCAAAATGGTGCGTCCCCTCCAGGTAATCCCAGCCAAAGTTGGCCCCCGCCGGCGTCCCCGCCTCGAGGAAATCCACCTCCTCCCAATCCCCCTGCCCCACATCGCCGATAAAAATATCGCCGGTGAGGCTGTCAAACGCAAAACGCCACGGGTTGCGCAGGCCCAGCGCGTACATGGTGGTTTCCCCGGTTACCACATCCATCCGCAGCAATTTGCCCAGCAGGCTTGCCGGGTCCTGTGCGTTCCCAAAGGGGTCGGCGGCCAACCCGCCATCGCCGCTGGCAATATACAGGCCGCCATCCGGCCCAAAAGCCAGGTGCCCGCCATTATGGTTGGGGAAGGGTTGCGTGATGACGAGCAGGACGGTCTCGCTCGCCGGGTCGGCGATGTTCGCCGAGGGCGGGAAGGCCTCAAAACGGGAGATGACAGTATCACCCTCCTTGTTGGTGTAATTAACGTAGAACAGGCCATTGCCAACATACTGCGGGTGAAACGCCAATCCGAGCAGGCCCTGTTCGTTCCCGCCGCTGCCCACGCGATTCTGGATGTCCAGGAAAGGCAGTTCCTGCCCGATGATGCGGATGACGCCATTTTGCTCGATGACGAACAATCGCTCCGTACCATCGCCCGCATGGGTGACGAGGATGGGGCTGTCGTAGCCCTCGGCGACGGGTTCCCAGCGAAATCCGGCCGGATCGGGGAGGTGGGTAACATTTGAGGGGTCAGCCCCCCCGGAGGCCGCGGTCGGTTCCGCCGTAATCTGCTGGGTATCCACGATCTCCCCGTCCACCGTAATCATCTCAAAAGTCATGACATCCCCATCCACCGTGACCCGCATGGCGCCATGCGCCGCGCGGAATTGGAACTGGCTGCCCGGCAGGCGTATGGAGAAGTAATAGCGATTATGCTGGCCGCCCAGCCCGTTGACGATATACGGGATGCCATCAATGATCAGCCGCTCGTAGGAATGGTCATGCCCAGCGAGCACGGCATCCGCGCCCCACTCGGCAAACGGCCACTGCATGTAGTCGGTGGAGCCATGATAACTGGAGGAGAAGGGGGCCTGGTGCATATAGACGATCTGCCAGCGGGCGGTGGAGGCGGCGAGTTGGGTCTTGAGCCACTGCGCCTGCACGCTGGAAACGCCCACGCCGTCCGGCTCGTGGGTATCCGCATCCAGCGCAAAGAAGTGCACCGGCCCCCAGGTAAAGTCGTAGTAACGCTCGTTGCCGGGCAGGGTGAAGTAGTCGAGGTAGGGCTGTGCGCCCGCGGTCACCCAGTCGTGGTTGCCCAGCACGGGAAAGAAGCGGTTGACGTCATCGGCACCCTCCCCATATTGACCCGCATAGGGAAAAATGAATTCATGGAAATACTGGCCGATGTTATCGTCAATGGTATCCGCCGCGCCGGATGGATAGTTGTTGTCGCCAACGGTGATGATAAAGGCCGGCTCCCACGATTTGATCAGGCTTTCCACTTCAGCCAGGATCGCGCCAGCCTCGCCGTAATCACCGATTACGGCAAAGGTGAAATTGTCCGACTCGGGGATGGCGGTTGGCTCAACCGCGGGTGTCACCGTGGCATTTTCGATGGGGGGGGATGTGGGTTCACGGGGGGGCGCGGTCCCTGAGGGGGTCGCGGTTTCCGCGGGGGCGGCCTTGGTGGGGAAAGGGGTCACGGTGGGGCGCTCCGGGGGAAAGATCGCCGTACACGCGCCCAGCCAGATCGGCAGGAGGGCCAAGGGAATCAGGCGGCGCAGGATAGTGGGAACGATGTAGGTGGACATCAAAGACTCCTAGTGCAATTCCAAACAACATATACCTTACACGGTTACAAGTTGCGCTTTTTGGAACGTCTGGAAGCGCAAGGTCAGTAAAGCGCTCAGTTCAGCTTTGTAAGCGGTTGGCATCTCTGCCAAGCAATCAGCTGTCAACGACAACTAGAAATACCCATGGCGACAATTAGAATTACTCATTGGCCAAGGGGTTCTGGCTGATCCAATCAATGGATCGGATCAGGATTTCTCCTGCTGGACTAAAGCGGCTTGGTCTG
>Ga0247727_10010989_pt1 | contig 15908 bp, 16 predicted proteins | sample WisWelCaveWW1625_FD_202498 | JGI IMG/M metagenome (GOLD analysis project Ga0247727, IMG submission 202498) | Biofilm microbial communities from Wishing Well Cave, Virginia, United States - WW16-25 | ecosystem: Environmental > Aquatic > Deep subsurface > Groundwater > Cave microbial mat | place...
GAATCTGTGACGATCTCACGCGAGATAACGTCAATGGAATTTCCTGTCACGCCCGCTTTCATGGCTTCGCGAGATTTTTCGATTGCGGTTCTAATGGTGATGAATCCGCGTTGGACTTCGATGGGCGCTTCGGTTTCATTCTCGCGTAAAACATAAGCCACGCGTTGAATGTCGGAGCAGTAGTCCTCATATTTGACTCCAAAATCAAAATGGATGATGTGTCCGCGTTCGATTTTGATTTCTGTGGGTCCGTTATGTCCAACGGGTGAATTGGGTCCGCTATTCACAGCCGGGCAGTTCTCAGCGGGCCACGCGAGGCCGACAGCATACTCGCTCGCGAGCTTGTGCATATATTCGCCGATTTCGATTTCGGTCATACCGAGCTTGATGAAGTCAAATGTCTTTTTGTAGATTTCACCTGTGATCTCGACAGCCTTGCGGATACGCGCCAATTCGTCTTGGGTCTTTCGTCCGCGCATGGCGTTGATGATGGGTTCGGCGCTGACGAGTCTCTCTGCATATGGCGTGCCAGCCAGATATTCTTTGAGGAACTCGTACATGGCATGGGTCAGCCCGTCAGCGTGGACGTTGTTCCTCGAGGTGTTAACAGCTATTCGGTCCGGGTTGAGGCGGGTGATGGTCTCACGCAAAGGCTGACTCACACCAGTGTCATATCCAATAACTTCATCGTAGACATTTAGTCGTTGAAGAGCATCCTTTTCGAGATTGCCGATGATGGCGATCTTTTCGCCTTTGCGCGTGAGGATCAACGCAGAGGGCCACGTGAGATCGTTAGCGCCAATTAGAAAATCAAGCGCGGGGTCGCGCACTCCGCTGGTCTCGCGCACGAACGTGAGCCACATATCGGTCCCTTGTTCTTTGAGGATTTCAATGGCTTGATTAACTTTTTCTTGAATGAGGGACATGGGAAACTCCTTACGTCCCCTCTCCCCCTGGGAGAGGGCTAGGGTGAAGGATTTTACGCGGGTCTTTGACGAGGAACAATAATATTCCCATCATCACCACCGATAAGATGGTTGAGAGTGCGAAGGTCGGTGTAAAGCCCATTGTGTCTGCGATCCATCCGCCGAGCAGGGGAGCGATGATGGTGGCAGGCGCGGTGAGCGTTTGCGCGAGTCCAATATAAAATGGGCGGTCACCTTCATCGCTGAAATCAACTGTCATCGTCATACCAATGGTCCAGATGGAAACATTGGTGAGACCCGAGAGAATAAAGATGGGATAAAACCACGCGAGCGAGGTTGCGAACCATGCCAGCAATGAACTCAATACGGCGGAGGCTGCTCCGATCACCAGCATGGTGCGATGACCGATGCGGTCGCCGAGCCAGCCCATGCCAACATTCGCAAGGGTCTGCGCAATGGTAAGCGCGGCAGTGAGATAGCCTGCCGTGATGGCGTCCATTTGAAAACGGCGCAGGGCATAAACAATGTAGAAGGAGAAGCCCATCGTTGCAAATTGTGAAAGGACGCGTGCGCTGAGAAACCATCTAAAGTTCTTATCCCGCTGTAGGATGCGCAGCGCCCCATGCCAAAACGGAGGCTGATTCGCTTCGATGACCTTTTCCGTGTCTTTGGGTTCGCGCGTCATTGCGAGTGCGAACCAGGATAAGGTGAAGAAAAAGCTTGCGATGAGGAAGCAGACCGCGAAGTCTGTAGGTGAGTCGAACCAGTCCAGCAAATATCCCGCGCCAACCGCGGCTCCGCTGATGAAGAGATTCGCGACACCTGCCTGCAATCCAAAGAATGTGCCGCGCGTTTCGGGTGGAATGATTTTGGAGATCATGCTCGTCCATGCGTTGGCAGTGAAGCCGCCGCCGAGACCCTGCCACGTGAGCAGAATAAACGCGAGGCTGAGACTGGCGGTCACGCCAATGCTCGGAATCAGTAACGCAACGATGGCAAACCCTAGAAACGGGACACGCTCGTGGATGGTCATCAACAAAACGGTGCGTTTATAGCGGCGCAGGCGCGCTGTATGATTTGCTGTGAACAGTTGCGGCAGAAGCCACCCTGCTGAATGGATGGCAGGCACAAGCCCGATCAATGTCGCAGAGTCAGTCATCGAAGCGACGAAGAGCGGCAGGATGGTTCCGAAGGAGGCAAATCCCAGTGCGGCTCCGAACATACTGCCATCCAGCAAACCAGCGGTGACGTTGAAACGCAGGTCTGCGCGTATTTTCTTTTCCAATGTTGTGAAGGGGAGCATGATTGATTTTACCATTCCAATTTTGGGGCTTGACAAAACTCTGGAAATGCGTAAAATAAAAACGAACGTTCGTTCATTTTGTGATTGGAGACCTTGTGCAAAAAGAAAAAATGAAAAAGGGCGAAGTGACCCGCCTTGCCATCGAAGATGCCGCCATGGGTCTCTTTCTTGAACAAGGTTACGCAGCCACCTCCATGCGTCAAATTGCCGAACGCGCCGAACTGGCATTAGGCGGCATCTATAACCACTTCTCAAGCAAAGATGAAATCTTTGCTGGCATCATCATTGATAAACATCCCTATAAGCAAATCCTTCCCGCCATTCTTGCCGCGCAAGGGGAGACGGCAGAGGAGTTTTTCAAGAACGCCTTCCATATCGTCATTTCCGAGTTGGATAAACGACCCGAGTTTGTCAATTTGCTGTTCATCGAGCTTGTTGAATTCAAAGGCAAACACGGCGCACTGTTGCTGAAGGAAATCGTGCCGAAGATATTGCCTGTTTTCGAGAAGGTGATCCAGTCCAGAAAAAGCCTGCGCGTGACCAACCCCGCCATGTTGATGCGTTCGTTCGCTGGCATGATTATGTCCTACTATATTACTGGAATGATCACTGCAAACTCAATCATCAGCAAACTCATGCCAAAGAATGCGCTGGATGTGTACGTGGATATCTACCTGCACGGCATTCTCAAGGAGCCAGCATGAACTCAAGATTACTCTCTATCATCCGCAAGGAATTCATCCAAATCTTCCGCGACCCGCGCACACTGGCATTAATTCTCGCCATGCCGATTATTCAATTATTTTTGCTGGGCTACGCGGCAACTACAGATGTGAGAAATGTTCCCATTGCTGTCTGGGACCAAAGCCGTTCGCCCGAATCGCGCGCCCTGCTGGATGCCTTTCGCGCGGCGGATTATTTCACATTCGCTTATGAAGCGTACTCAGAAGAAGATATTCAAATCCTGATTGAGGGCGGCGATGTGCGCGGCGCGCTGGTCATCCCGCCCGATTACGCAATCAAATTGCTCGAAGGCAAGGCGCAGGTCTCGATGATTCTCGACGGCTCGGACGCCACTGTCGGTTCGACCGCATTGGCAACGGCGCGATTAATCGGACAGTCTCATTCCATCAAAGTGCTGACAGAACAATCCGCACGTCTGGGACGAGCCGCCACAGTCCAGCCGCCGCTCGATGTCCGCACACAGGTTTGGTACAACCCCGACCTGCGCTCGGCATATTTCATGATCCCTGGTGTGACAGGCATGGTCTTATACGCCATTATGGCAATGCTCACTGCCACCGCAGTTGTGCGCGAACGCGAACGCGGCACCATCGAACAACTCATTGTCACGCCGATTCGTTCATGGGAATTAATTGTTGGCAAGGTCATGCCCTATGTCATTCTCGGCTTTTTCGATTTGGCTGAACTGCTCTTCATCGGTCATTACTGGTTTGGCGTTCCTATTCGGAGCAACCTGCTTCTCGTTGTCGGCACGGCGGGTTTGCTTTTGCTTTCGAGTCTTGGCATCGGGTTATTTGCATCCACAATTGCAAACACGCAACAAGAAGCATTGCTCACGGTCTTCGTCACCATTTTGCCTGGCGTGTTCATCTCTGGTTTTCTCTTTCCGCTCGAAGCCATGCCGAGATTTTTACAAATCATTTCGTATGCAATTCCCCTTCGTTATTATCTTGTCATTGTCCGTTCGCTCTTGCTCAAAGGCGTCGGCTTTGACGCGCTTCAACCTGAAATCATCTCGCTTGCGCTGTTCGGCATCATCATTATGACCGCCGCGGCGCTGCGATTTAGAAAACGTTTAGATTAGGAGTTAAACATGAAACTACCCCCTCTCCCTGTTCGTATAATTCTCGCTTTGGTCGTAATCGGAACGATAGTTTATTTTGTCGTTCGTTCGTCGGGTGGCAATGACACTGGGCAACTTAAAGCCTCAGGCACGATTGAATCGGTGACGGTCAACATCTCGCCTGAGATCGCTGGCAAAGTGGTGGATGTCCTCGTTGTTGAGGGACAAGCCATCAGGGAGGGAGACCCGCTTCTTTCCCTCGACGGGAGCCTGCTCACTGCCCAACGCGCCGTCGCCTCCGCCCAATTGGATTCTGCCAACGCCGCGCTCAACACGGCTCAATCTGCATACGATACCGCCCAGCAACAATACAATACGACTCTCTCGACCGCGCTGGCGGCAGAACGATCCACGCGCATCACAGTTTGGAAGGATTCAAAACCGACGGAATTCGACCAGCCCGTATGGTACTTCTCAAAAGAAGAACGAATCAAAGCCGCGCAAGCCGAAGCGGACACAACACTTGCCGCGCTTCAAGATGCCCTGAAAAAACTTGAGGATTTAGAAAAGAGGGCTGGCAGTTCGCAATTCCTTGAGATCGAAACAACGCTCGTGCAGGCGCGCGTCGCGTTCCAAAACGCCCAGGATGTACTGAATGCAACCAGCGGCGCATCGGACGGTCAGACGTTAAGAGACGCCGCGCAAGTCGTCCTTGATGAAGCAAAAATTGACCTTGACGACGCGCAGAAAAACTATAGCGACGCACTGACGACCGATGGCGCGCAGGATGTGCTGGAAGCGCGCGCCGATGCAGTGGTTGCGCAGGAAATTTACGATAATGCCGTTGATAACGTGCGCGCTTTACAAACGGGAGCCGATTCGCCATTGGTCTTAACCGCCAGCCGAGCGGTTGACCAGTCTAAAGCCGCATTGGAGCAGGCACAAGCCAGCGTGAAAACAGCGCAAGCCAACCTCGCCTTGCTCGATACGCAGATTGCAAAACTAACCATCTACGCTCCCATGGATGGAATTGTCCTTACCCGAAACGTCGAACCTGGCGAGTTCGTTCAGCCTGGAGCGGTCGCGCTCACTATGGCGGACTTGAACAACCTCACCATCACTGTCTACGTTCCCGAGGACCAATACGGCAATATCTCTCTTGGGCAATCAGCCTCTGTGACCGTAGATTCCTTCCCAGGTGAAACCTTTGATGCAGTGGTGATTCATATCGCGGATGAAGCCGAATTCACCCCACGTAATGTTCAGACCGTGGAGGGCCGCAGTTCAACCGTCTATGCCATCAAGTTGAAGGTGACTGACCTCGAAGCCAAATTGAAAATCGGCATGCCAGCGGATGTGGTGTTCAAATAACTCCTTGTAATGTCATGCTGAGCGGAGCGAAGCATCTCTCTCACGACACACGAGACTCTTCGGTCGCAACGAACGCTCCCTCAGGGTGACATATCATAGGTGATTTTGTAAGAGTATTCATAGGAAAATCAACTGTGGATTATCTTGTTCAAGCAAATAACATTAGCAAATCCTTCGGCGACCTCAAAATAGGAGTTTAAACACAATGGATAATTTAGCAAAATCAAAAAACCAGCACTTAAGGTTAGCAATTCTAGTCGCAGTATTACTAACGGCTGGACTAACCTTCGCTTACTTTAAGATTGGATTAATAGCTTTAATCTTAATTGGCATCCCTGCCCCTTTTGCCTACCTCCTATGGTATTCTAGATATTTAAAGCATCCAATTGAACCCTCAGTTATTGTTCCATCTTTTTTGTTATCAGTAGCAGGTTTTGAATTTCATCTGATTGAAGAATATTTTGGACAATATGCTGCTGCGATAAGCCGAATATTTGGTTTTCCTTGGACAGAGAGTTCTTTTTTCGTTGTCGTTTTTACTTTGTCGGGTGCATTGATGTTGGTGGCAGTTGGACTTTATTATCAAAAAGAAATTGCAGGCTTTATTGCTATTATGTTCCTCGTAACCCGCATAGCAGAAGTTGCGCTTTTCATTTTCCCATTCATAAAGCCAATCGTGGAGCCTGATTTGGCAACAACCGTTTCACAAAACATTTCAGGAACCTTTGTTGCCAATATGCCAAGTTATTATTATCAAACCACAGGAGTATATTATTTTCCTGGCATCTATACTGTAGTTCTGCCTTTAATTCCAGCCTTAGTGACTCTATACCAGATTTGGAAATTCAAGGCTTCAAAAACCAATTATGAATAATTATCTAGTTCAAGCAAATAACATCAGCAAATCCTTCGGCGAAACTCATGCCGTGAACGGCGTCTCCCTCCAAATCAAGGCGGGCGAAATCTACGGACTCGTCGGCGCGGACGGCGCGGGGAAGACGACGACCATGCGCCTGCTCGTCGGCGCGCTCAAAGCGGATTCGGGCGAAGTAAATATTTGTGGATACGATATCAATAAACAAACCGAAGACGCGCGTTCGCAATTCGGCTACCTCTCGCAACGATTTTCGTTGTATGAAGATTTATCTGTTCTTGAAAACATCCGCTTCTTCGCCGAAGTGCGCGGGCTGAAACCGAATGAGTGGCTTCCGCGTTGCAGGGAAATACTTGATTTTGTCGGGCTTGAAAAATTTGCCGACCGCCGCGCAGGTCAACTCTCAGGCGGCATGAAGCAAAAACTTGGACTTGCCTCCGCGCTTGTCACACGCCCACGCGTGTTGTTGCTCGATGAACCCACCACCGGCGTTGACCCCGTCACCCGTCAGGATTTCTGGCAACTAGTTATTAAGCTGGTTTCTCCCTCTCCCACTGGGAGAGGGATGTCCGAAGGACAGGGTGAGGGAGGAGTCTCAGTAATCATCTCCACGCCCTATATGGACGAAGCCTCACGCTGTCACCGTGTGGGATTTATGAAGAACGGAAAAATCATCGCGGAGGATACGCCCTCCAACTTGCGGGCGCGGCTGAACGGACGCGTCCTTGAATTGCGCGGTTCGCCGATTGGTCTTCTCCGCCACATCGCGCACAAGGATGAAGATGTCGAAGACGTCCAGGCCTTCGGGGATCGTCTGCACATCCGCGTCGGGGAGGGAAAGGCTCAAGATGTTTTGAGCAGACTCAAAGTCCAGATAGGAAGCGAGGGCGGTCAGGTGGATGAACTCCGCGCGGTGCCTCCCGTCCTCGAAGATGTCTTCATCGCATTGTCAGAAAGTGAAAGCGTATAACCGCTTCGCGTCAGTCGTTCGGTAAATGGGCGACTAAAGTCGCCACTACAAAAGGAGATTTATCATGATTAACCTCGACTTTAGCGCATTGATTGACCGACCCGTGAAGGATGTCTTTACGTTTGTTGCGGACCCCAATAACATGTCGAAATGGAACTCCGCGGTTGTCAGCATGCAACAGGTCACTCCTGGCGCGGTGGGTGTTGGCACGAAGTTCAAGAATATTGGCGAATTGCTGGGGCGCCGTATCGAAGGCGAAATGCAGGTCATTGCCTACGAGCCAGACAGCAAATGCGGTTTCCAAATGAACGCTGGACCGATGCAAGTCAACCTCACGCTTACATTGAAGACCGTTGGCACGGGTACGAAACTCAGCCTCAATGCGCAAGGCAACCCCGCTGGCATTTTCAAGCTGGCGGAAGGTGTAATGGCGGGTCGGGTCAAATCCATGATGGAAGAGAATCTCGCCCGCTTGAAATCGCAGCTGGAAAAGGGAGCGTAAATGCCTTTACCTGTCATCTATGTTGAGAATCTCACGCGCCGCTTTGGTAACTTCACCGCGGTGGATCACGTCAACTTTGAAGTGAACGCGGGTGAGGTGGTTGGCTATCTTGGTCCGAACGGTTCGGGGAAGACGACGACGATCCGCATGTTGCTGGGCTTGCTTGAACCAACCGAGGGAGAAGCGACCGTGCTGGGCTTCGACGCGTTCAAACAAAGCGAAGAGGTGCGCAAGCGCGCGGGATACATGTCGCAGAAGTTTGCGATCTATGATGACCTGACCGTGCTGGAAAATTTGACGTTTTACGGCGGCGTGTATGGCATCACGGACAAAGCCCGCATCAAACGGACACTTGAACTGGTCGGGCTGACCGGGCATGACTCCACGCTGACGCGTTCCCTCTCCGCAGGCTGGCGTCAGCGGCTCGCGTTGGCGATTGCATTGGTGCATCAACCGAAGTTGTTGTTCCTCGATGAACCCACCTCAGGCGTGGACCCAACCGCGCGCCGCGCCTTTTGGGACTTGATTTACGAACTCGCCGAAAGCGGCGTGACGATCCTTGTGACCACACATTACATGGACGAGGCCGAATACTGCGAACGCGTCGCCATCATGCGCGATGGAAAATTGCTGGCGATGGACACGCCGCTGAATTTGAAAAAGAATATTATCTCTGGCGACGTATGGGAAGTGTATGCCGAGCCGTTGCAGGATGGTTTGGCAGTTTTGCCTGATGTGGAGGGAGTATTACGAGTGGGGCTTGCAGGTGATCATTTGAGGACGATCACGGAAAGAGGAAAGAGGAAAGAAGATTTGCTCAAGGCGTTGAAAGAGAAAGGTGTGAACGTGAAAGATGTCGTCGTCGGCGAGCCAACACTGGAGGACGTGTTTATTTCGCTGGCGAGGTGAAGGGCAGAGGGTGCGTCGCACTTTGGTGAGCGGGGAAAATCCATGCGATGATGATTAGCTATTCAAAAAGAGTCTCCTGCCCGTATGGTGCGACGCACTCGCGCTTGCTGCTGGAGGATGTGTTTATTTCGCTGGCGAGGTAGCAAACGACTTTTAGAATCTTGCAGATTCTGACAAGCAAATTCACTTAAATAGGCCTATTGGCTCGAAGACACCATTTTTTACTTCATAAAAAACCATATTAGAAAGGGTCGTATCACCGTTCTCATCAAATGACCAATTACCGAGAACACCGTTAAAGTTTCTGATAGCAAATACTGCATCGCGAATAGCTCTGCGATCAGTTGGGTCACCACTCTTTACACACACATTTTCAATAGCCGTAAGCGCGACAGACATGGCTTCATAACCATAGGCTGCCCATGGTTCGCCTGTTTGACCAAAGTTTGCTACATAATCTCGGTAAAATGCCTTGCCAGATTCTGGTAAGTAATCAGAGGGCAAAAGGTGAACGAGGCGTATACTCCCTGGGCTATATTGGCTCCTGCGACATCAATTAATATTTTGTCTTGTATCGCATCTGGTCCAACGAATTTGACTATGCTGTTATCGCCCATAATAGAAACTTTATCTTTTAAGAGTTGCGTGACATTATTGTCTATAAACACACTTGCATAGACTACGTCTGGCGGATTGCCGTTATTGCTTATATTGATTTTTTGCATAAGTGATATGTAACTTGCGTCAGTAGGCTCAATTTGATCATGTCCAAGTATCGTTAGCCCTATTTGGCTTGCAGTTTCCTCAAATGCTGCTGTTACAGCTTGGCTATAAATTGTTTGATCATCTAAAAGAAAAACGGTTGTCGCATTTAGATACTCTTTTATAAAGCGGGCTGCCCCTTCGCCCTGAACATCGTCGGGCATACTGACGCGGGTGTAATTCCTTATTCCAGTAGGGTAGTATTTGTAAGGCTCATCGGATTCTCCTGTACCTGGTTTGGTAAGACTAGGACGTGTGTTCCCTGGCGAAATCATAACTAAGGGAGCATTGTTTAGTATTGGAATAGAGATTCTGGCAGCCCCAGAATTCCATGTGCCAAGATATGCAATTATCTTTTTATCATTTACTGCTTTATTGGCATTTGCAGCTTCAACCTCTGGATCCCAATTGTCCAACGCCGCAGATGCATCGTCCCAAGATTCGTATTCAATTGTATATCTACCCCCACATGCTTGATAATTTGCTTGTTCCAGCCTTAATCTCATTGCGTTTACAAATACTTGAGTTACCTGTGTTTCGTTACCAGTCATCGGGAGGCTGGAAACGATCTTAAGATTGCCAGAATCTGGTGCGGGTGAAGACGATGGTGAAGGCTCAGGTGCTGAACAAGATTGACGCAGAATATCACGAATTGAACATCCTGTGAATTGTTGAACCAGGTTTCCGCCGAACAGGAGATCTATTATAGTCACTGCTAAAGCAATTATCGCCACTGCTAAAGCAATTAGCGATATCCAAGACCAAGACCTATTGCTCGTTTCTCTTGTTTCGCTCATTTTAGTCTCCTGAGAACTCTTTATTCATTATGCCAATTTGTGATTGATCCTATTTGACCCTTCAGATACAAATATTATACTTCCTGTTAATACAAAAACCAGGCTTTTCAACCTGGTCTTTTTGGTTATTTGGTGAGACCTGACATGTCTTCGCGAGTCCTTGATTAATCGTGACCTGTGTCCACGCAATCGTTATGACAATCAATGGTGCGGATGAGACATGTCAGGTCTGCTGTTTGTCCAAATACTCTCGCGCGGCTTCGAGAAATTCGCGGGCTTGGTTAATCAAATTCGCTACAATTTGCGAACTGATACTTGCATCCATGTCATAGTCCCCTGTGACCCGAATATCGAAAGCATCTACAAGCCAACGATGATATTTGGGGTCGAGCGCTTTTGTCTTTGCAAAATGCAAGCCGTACGCGCCAATGACTTGTCCATGTGTGCTAAATCCAAGTCCTTTTTCTGCAAGTAAAGCCTCGGCAATATAAAACATTGCATAATAAGCGCGTCCAGCCGCGATTTCCATTTTGCCCATGTTTATCAACCCCTCTGCGGCTTCGATGGCATCCAAGGCTCTATCCAGAAACTTTTGGCTTTGCTCGCTCATGCAGGCTGCCCCTCACGGTGAATATTTCTCAATAAGGGCGTATCGGAACGTTTCCATTTTTCTTCTGTCATCAAAATTCTGCTAACATGAGCATTGTAGTCGAGAGAAATATTAGAGATGAGTTCACCCGTCCGCTCGATTTCATCCCAATAAGTCTTGCTATACTCACTCAACAAAATCATCACATCCACATCCGAACCCTGACGATAATCCCCGCGCGCGTAGGAGCCGTACAGATACACGGCTTTCAACTTGTCACCGTAAATCTGGGCAAGTCCTTCCTTCAATTCTTTCATCAGTTTCCTGATGCGTGCAGGTACTTTTCTGGGCATGTCCTTTATTTTACCTTTATTTATTACTCTCGCTTTATCAATCTGCAGCGGGCGCGAGATGGTCCCGCTCTCTACATCTATTTTCTCAAGAGGAGAGCGGAATGATGTTCACCGAGATGCGTGTCATCGCAACGCTCACATTCGCACGGGTCAACGTGAATCGTTACGTCCGCGAGCGCGGGCATGGCGTGAAAGAGATCGTGCCGAATCGTTTCGGCAATGGCATGGCTCTCGCAGGTGGGCATCTGGCAGTCAACGGTAATGTGGAACTCGGCGCGCTGGCGATGCCCCACCCAGCGGATCGCAACGTTATTGACTTCCATCACGTTTTTCGCCTTAGATGCAATCTTCTCAACCGACTCAGTGACCTCAGGCTCGACCGCGTCCATGACGCGGTAGTATATATCGCGGGCGGAATTCCAGACGATGACGAGAATGGCGGCTCCGATTCCCAAACCGACGATTGGATCGAGCAACGGATAGCCGAGCCACACCCCGATCGCTCCCGCCAAAACCGCCAGCGACGTGAAGCCATCGGTGCGCGCGTGATTCCCGTCTGCAACTAGCGCGGCGGAACCGATCTGTTTGCCAATGCGGGTACGAAATATTGCGACGAGTTCGTTGCCAAGAAAACCGATCACCCCCGCAACAGCCACCCACCCAATATTGGAGATGGGTTGGGGATTCATGATCTTCAATATGGACTGGTAAATTGCTTCGATTGCGCTGAACAAAATCATCAAGACAATGATCACGCCCGCGATATCCTCCGCTCTGCCATAGCCATAGGTATAACGCGAATTTCGCGCCCGGCGTGAGAGGGTGAACGCCAATCCCAACGGGATCGCAGTCAGTGCGTCCGAAAAATTATGGATGGTATCCGCGAGCAGGGCAACGCTTCCGCTGATCGCGACGATCACAACCTGGAATGCGGCAGTGAACAGTAACGCGACCAGTGAAACTTTAACCGCCCAGATGCCGCGGTCCGTGGCAAGGGCGGCATCCAGCGCGGCGGCTTGATGTCCGTGACTATGAGGGGTAAAGGTATGCTGGAACCATTCAACAAGAGGATTCCTGGAATTGCCATGTTCATGATCGTGGTCATGGTCGTGATCATCGTGGTGGTCATCGTGCTTATGCTCGCTCATATTGAACCTCTATTCCCAAAATTGTGGCAGGTATTCTTCGTAACTCGTTAGATAATTATCCAGGATTTTCTTTGCAGTATCAATATCCGTAATTACGGGATCGAGCAGAAGACATTGCAATGCTTTCTCACGCGAACCTTCGACAGCGGCATCCACGCCCAATTGAGCAACAGTGATCTCTCTCCTGCATAATTCAGCGATTGATCCGGGCAACGCGCCCACATGCACGGGATGAATCCCTGCGCCGTTGACTTGCACAGGTGTTTCAACGGTTGCCCCAATTGGCAAGTTGGAAACCTGCCCGACGTTGGGTAAATTCGCGGCGAGATGATAATGATTACCCGTGCCCGCCACGTTCTCGATCATCTCCAGCGCGCCCTCACTATCTGTATCGTGTAACGCTTCGATCGTCATATTTCCATTCGCCATTTCGTTCAAACGGTCGAGTTCCAGTTCGCGCACATTCGCGAACAGATCCCAATCGTACAGTTTGATGTCGTATTTCTCCCAGGGCTTTGATTGCGAGTCGCTCATCCAGGGAAGATACTCGCACAGGTGCGTGTCGCCGGGGACGGGGAACAAACCAAAGGCTGAGAAAACGTCCCTCGTGAGCGGTTCAAATTTCGGGTCCATTTCGAAGAAGCGTTTTCTAAACAGCGGATAAAGGTTTTCGCCGGTGCGTCGGTCATGGATGGAAAGAATCCATGTGAAGTGATTCAATCCCGCCGCGCGAATATCGATGAGCGGCACGATCTGCTGTCTTACGCGTTGCTGTGCACCCCACTGGTCGACTGCGGCGTGCATGCCAGTCAGTTCTGGCGGCACTTCGATGCCATAATCCTTTGCGAGAGCCACGCCCGCCATGCAATACCCGGCATAAATTTGATGACACAAACCAACTGCCTTGATCCTGCTGTGACGATTGACCGCGTCGCAAATGCGGATCATCGGGTTGGTGAAATTGACGAACCATGCATTCGGGCAAGCCTGTTCCATGTCGCGCGCGATCTGCATAATCGGTCCGATATTGCGCGCTGCGTGCGCGAAGCCGCCGGGTCCGCCGTTTTCAGCATAAGGCTGGCGCACGCCATATTGGATCGGGATTTCAAAATCTTTTTTCCAAAGCCCCTCACGTGCGCCGACTTCGATGGCGTTGACGACGAAGTTGCTATCGGATAACGCCTCCTTGTGATTCGTGTGCGCGGTGACGATGAACCCCGCGTCCCATTCGCGATTGAGCCTGCCCGCCAGGCGATGGACGATATCCAGGCTGTCAGCATTTCTATCCACCAGCGCCAGCGTGGAGCCGCGCAGTTTCTTCGAGCGCATGATTGCGGACAAGGTGTTTTCGCCAAATGAAGCCGAGCCTGCGCCTATGACTGTGATTTTTGTGGGAAGGGTCATTAGGATTCTCCAGTGTCAATTACCATGTGTAATTGATTTAACCATAATAACATTAATAGAAAAAGACACGGGGAATTCCTGTTTCCTCCGCGTCTTCCAATGACCAATTCTCTATTTTCCAATTCTTTATTCCCCAATCACTACCTCCGCGGTCATGCCCCAAAGCAAGCCATCGAGTTGTTCATCCAGCGCAATTGTGACTTTGAAAACCACGTCTCCGCCAACGACATCCGCCCTGGGTGAGATGGCGATAACTTTTCCGTTCACATTTGCATTCAATGCTTCGATAAAAATATTTGCCGAATCGCCAAAGTTAACTTTCGCTATATCGCGTTCGCTCAAATCTGTGGTTTCGATTTGTAAATTGTAAAGTGTGGCAAGTGTAACGACAGGCTGGTCGAGTTGGACAAGTTCGCCAGGGACAAGATTGATTTGCGCCACTGTCGCGTCATACGGCGCAGTCAATGTAGCTTGAGCAAGACTGGCTTGCGCAACTTCCAGCGCGGCTTGCGCTTGTTGGACCTGCACATCCGCCAGTTGGCGTACTTCGGGTGGGACGACGTCGAAGAAGACCCTGCCACGTCTCCTATCCTTCACTCTCTTGTATCTTTGTAATTCTGCATTTGCCTCTGCAGAACGAAGCGCGGCTTCCGCAGCAGTGACGGCGAACTTCAATTCTGGGACATCCAACACCACCAGAACATCACCTGCCTTCACTTGATCGCCTTCTTTCATAGCGATTTCTTTTACCAGCGCGGAGGTGATGAATCCCAATTGAGAGACCTGAGCAGGGACGATCACAGCAGACGCTATTATAGATTCCTGGGCGGATGGGGAGGCAAAAGCGTTACGCACAGGATCGGTGGAAATTGCAAGCAGGGCAATCAGACCAAGGAAAATAAAGAAACGAATTTGTTTCATTCTTTCATTCCCCGGTTTGAATTTGAACATCCGCGCTCATGCCCCAAAGCAAGCCCTCAGGTTGATCATCGAATTCCAGCGTCACTGCATAGACCACGTCGCCGCCCAAAGTGGATGAGGTCAGGCTAACCTCTACTATTTTGCCGGTAACCTCACTGCTCAGCGCTTCGATAAAAATCGTTGCGGGCTGTCCAATCTTTATTTTTGTCACATCGCGTTCGCTTAAATCTGTCGTTTCGATTTGATAACTCGATAGATCGCCCAACACAATCACGGTCTGCCCGGGCGTCACAGTTTCGGCGGATGAGATATCTACAGACACGATGGTTCCATCGAAAGGCGCGGTAAGCGTGGATTGTGTGTTGAGTGTCGCGTTGGCGGAATCAAGCAAAGCCTGCGCGCGGGCGACGTCTGCTTCTGCTGTTTCAAGGTGGACTTCATCGGTGCCCAGCCGCTTCAAATACTTGACCTGGACCTGGGTGGCCAATAAATTGGCTTCAGCCTCCCTGACTCTTGCTTCGAGAATGGATGTATCGAGTTGAACGAGCGTTTGCCCGGCATTTACCTTATCTCCAACTTTCACATCCACAGATGTCACGCGTCCGACGGATGTAAATGAAAGCCGCGCTTCATTCATAGGCACGACGATTGCCGAAGCGGAAACCGAGTTCCCATCGCTGGATTGGTTGCTCGACGGAGATGCGCTGTTATCAAGCGATATAGTTGGGATGGCTGTGGGCGTGGATGCCGATCCGCAGGCGGCTAAGACAAACGCAACTATTATCGTTATTACAACTAAATAATTTCCATTACGTTTCTCAATCCTTGTAGGATTGTCACCCTGAGCGACAGCGAAGGGTCTCTGAGATAATCTTCGAGATTCTGAGCGGAGCGAAGAATGACATTGTTTAAGATAGGTTAAATATTTTTTCTTCATTCTCACTCTTTATGATTTCCGTTGGCTTTGCTGTCTTTTTGGATCACGCCATCTTCCAGAGTGACAACGCGTTGGGCATAGCTAATGACTCTCGGGTCGTGTGTGGCGAATACGAACGTGACGCCAGTCTCTTTGTTGAGTTTCGCCATAATGTCCATTACTTGCCTGCCGTTCTCAGTATCGAGGTTGGCAGTGGGTTCGTCAGCGAGGATCAGTTTGGGGTTGGTGGCAAGCGCTCGGGCGACAGCGACGCGTTGTTGTTGTCCGCCTGAGAGTTGATCGGGGCGGTGATGGGCGCGGTCGGAGAGTCCGACGGCTTCCAGCATTTCATTGAC
>Ga0247727_10010990_pt1 | contig 15907 bp, 15 predicted proteins | sample WisWelCaveWW1625_FD_202498 | JGI IMG/M metagenome (GOLD analysis project Ga0247727, IMG submission 202498) | Biofilm microbial communities from Wishing Well Cave, Virginia, United States - WW16-25 | ecosystem: Environmental > Aquatic > Deep subsurface > Groundwater > Cave microbial mat | place...
GCAGCGCCGTAGGATTCCGGATGCACGGCAGTGGAATCGAAAAACCGATCGCCATCCGGAATGCGCAGAAAGCCAGCCGCCTGTACGAACGCCATCTCGCCCAAGCCTTTCACCTCATTGAGTTCTGCGCGGCTGCGGAAGGCGCCGTTCTTTTCACGATATTTGACGATGGTTTCGGCGACGCGATTGTTGATGCCCGACACATATTTCAGCAGCGATTTTGACGCGGTGTTCAAATTCACGCCGACGTAATTCACCGCCGATTCCACGACGCGATCAAGCGACTCGGCGAGACGATTCTGATTGACGTCGTGCTGGTAGAGTCCGACGCCGATGGACTTGGGATCGATTTTCACTAGCTCCGCCAACGGATCGAGCAGCCGCCGCGCAATGGAAATATTCCCGCGCAGTTCCGCCGGTAAATCGGGGAATTCTTCCGCGGCCATTTCGGACGCCGAATAGACCGAGGCACCGGCCTCGCTGACGATCACGTAAAACAGCTCGCCTGCGGTCTCGGCTATCACCTCCGCTACGAGTTGTTCCGTCTCACGCGAGGCGGTGCCGTTGCCAATGGCAATGAGATTGACTTTGTGTTTTTCGATCAACTCATTCAACTGCGTTTTCGAATAGTCCCAGCGCTTTTTCGGTTCGTGGGGATAAATCGTCAGTCCTTCGAGGTATTTGCCGGTTTCATCGATCACTGCGACTTTACAGCCGGTGCGAAATCCGGGGTCGATGCCCATGATGATTTTGCCGCGCACCGGCGAAGCCAGCAGCAGGTTCTTCACATTTTCGGCAAACACTTTGATGGCGTGTTCGTCGGCTTTTTCAGTAATCTCGTTGCGAATTTCCCGCTCGATGGCCGGCGCGATGAGCCGCTGGTAACTGTCAGCCAGCGCGAGATTGAGTTGATCGAGAAAAATGGATTTCGGATTGGTGATGAAACGCCGCCGCAGCAAGTCGAGAGCGGTTTCAATTTCCACTTCAATGCTCACACGCAGAATGGCTTCGCGCTCGCCGCGGTTCATCGCCAAAATGCGGTGCGGCGGAATGGATTTCACGAGCTCGCGATAGTCGGCGTACATTTGATAAACCGCCAACTCCTTTTCATCGCGCGCTTTGGAGGTCAACATGCCGGCGCGGAACGTGAACGAACGAATCTCCTTTCGCACGTCGGCGTCTTCCGAGACCCACTCGGCGATGATGTCGCGCGCGCCGGCCAGAGCATCGGCGATGGTGTGCACTTCTTTTTCGGGATTGATAAATTGCTCCGCGATGGCGTCGAGATCACCGTCAACGATTTCCTGCGCCAGCATGATCTGCGCCAGCGGCTCCAATCCCTTTTCTTTGGCGATGGTGGCGCGCGTGCGTTTCTTGGGACGGTAGGGCAAGTATAAATCTTCCACTTCCTGCAATTTAGTGGCGTTATCAATTTTTTCTTTCAGCTCCGGGGTGAGCTTGCCCTGCTTTTCGATAGATTCCAGCACCGCGGTTTTGCGTTCCTCCAAATTGCGCAGATAACGGATGCGGTCTTCGATGTGGCGAATCTGTTCTTCGTTGATTCCGCCGGTGACTTCTTTGCGGTAGCGGGCGATGAACGGCACGGTGTTGCCGACGTCCAACAACTCAACAGTGTGCTGAACTTGCTCGGGGCGTAAATTGATCTCGCTGGCGATGAGCGAGAAAAAGGCGTCTTCCCTCAAAATGTCTCTCCCAAAAAATGCAGTTGATTTGTTTGAATTAAATGCTATTTTGGTTCATTCAAAAACAAGCTACGGTTGTCATGCCCGAACGCTCTAATCGGGCATCCAGCCACAACCGGAGAAGATTTCCGCCAAAAGCATGCGGAAATGACATAGGCGGTTTATGCTGCGAACGAGAAATTAGGAACTTTGCTCTAAAAATCAAGTGAAGAATTTGAATTGTGGCGGACGAAGTTAACGAGTGATACAAGATGCGCCCAGAATTGAAATCGCATTGCGAGTGCAGAAATAGAGCCGCCCTATGCCCTGGTTAGTCCGCACCACCATCATTATCCTGCCGCTGATCTTGCTCGGCTATTTTTACGTTGGCTGGAAACTCTATCACACGGCTGTTTATTTTTTCGATTGGCCCAAGGTTCAACTGCGATGGTATTTTCTGGCCGCTGTGGGCTATCTGAATCTCCATCCCCTATTGCTGCTGTTGGTACACGCGTTGGGCTGGGAGGGATTATCGCGTTCGGCGCGCGAGGGCAATCGTATTTGGGATATTCTCTTTTGCTATCCTTTCTGGATTGGCCTGCTGATCGTCGCTGAGCTGCTGCCGTGGTTCCTGGTGATGGATGTTATCAAGCTGCCGTTTTTTCCATTCTTCAAACGATTCAAAACCAACTGGCTGGATATTCAGTTCCGGGTGGTGCTGATATTGTTTGCAGTGATCGCAGTTTACGTTTTTTTGAGAGTCGTTTGGGATACCACTCACATTCGCGTTTCAAAAATCAAGCTGACCTACCGCAATTTGCCACACTCCCTGGATGGTTTGAAGATCGCCCACATCAGCGATGTGCAAGCCGACTCACGAACTGGCAAAAGACGGCTGCTGCGATATGTCAAAAAAGTTAATTCAATGAGTCCCGAGGTGGTGTTCTTTACGGGAGACCTGGTGACCGCTGGCAGCAAATACATTGAATTAGGTGCGCGGGCATTGGGGAAGCTGCAGGCTCCATACGGGGTTTATGCCTGCCTCGGCGATCACGATTACTGGTCCGATGTGCAGAGGATAGTTGCCAGGCTTGAAAGCAATGGCGTGCAGGTTCTGGAAGACGCCAATCTTTTTGTGCGCGTGGGCAGCGATAGCCTGCTAGTGACTTTTTTGACCAACGTCTATCGTAATCGGCCCAATGTCGATAAAGTGAATTTTTTGATGGGGCAGCAGCCGCGGGGCGTGCTGGACATCGTGGTGACTCATCAGCCTTCCGAGAATTTGATCGAGCTGGCGGCGGAGCGGGGGTATCACCTGTTTTTGGCGGGTCACACGCATGGCGGCCAGATGGTGTTCAAGCCGTTTGGTTTCACGATTAGTCCACCGCAATTTGAGTCGCCGTTTCACAAGGGGACCTACCACGTCGGGAAGATGTTTGTGAGCGTCAATAACGGGCTGGGGATGACGCTGGCGCCCGTACGTTACCGAGCGCCGGCGGAAATTACATTTATTGAAATCGTTCGGCAGGCAAATTAAAATTCTTCGATCCAAATCTGAACGAGATCGATACCCTTCGGGGGAAGTGAAAACTGATTTACACCGTCGTCCAGTTCTGCGCCAGAATTTTGGTTGCATCATGGAACACGACTTCGATTTTATTGTCGGCTAAAATTTTGGTGATCACCCCGACGCCAAATTTTTTGTGACGGATGGCCGGGGTTTCGGTAAAGTCCTTTTTAATGTCATAGTCCACGATTTGCGCCTCTTCGATTTTGGCGATCAGCGAAGTCCAATCCTTTTTGCGCGGCCCGCGTTTTCCCTTTTTGGGTTCCACTTTGCGCGGACGCCCGGGTTTGCGTTTTTCTCCATCATCTTCATCAATCTCATAGAGTTGTTTGTAGGCGTGTTCGGTGGTGCAGCCGTTACAAATGACTTTGCGGATCTTGCCTTCTTTGATTACGGTGATGCGATGGACCATTTCGGTTTTGCACTTTGGGCAATAAGTTTCGAGTTCCTGGCCGACCTCATCATCATGACTAAACATAATGTTTTTCCTTTCGATTGTTAACCATCCGGGTTTGATTAAAAAAACGGGCTACCTTACTAAACTCATGCTTCGAACGAAGATTGCTTCGCCGACTTTTAATTGACACAAGTAAACGCCGCTGGCAACGGCCTGTCCACGATCGTCTTTGGCGTCCCAGGCAGTCTGGTACTCGCCGGGCCGCTGATCTTCGTTCACCAGCAAGCGAATTTTCTGACCAACAGAATTGAAGATAGTCAGTTGCACCTTCTCGAATTTCGAAACCACATAACGAATCGTGGTCATCGGGTTGAACGGGTTGGGGAAGTTTGGCTCAAGCGCAATGTCATCGGGCATGCTGGTTTCATCATCATTCACGACCGTTGGGTTGTCCGAGAAACGATAGATCGCGCCGGTACCGTTATCTGGATATTCGAGAATGTACAACTCGTCGCTTTCATCCACTCCAAATGAAGAGATGTGAAAACCGGGTCCCACTAACTCTTCGTTTTCCGTCACGGTACCATTTTCATAACGCAGCTTCCAAATTCGACCTGAGCCGTAATCGGCGTAAATGTACGCGCCCTGCAGACTTGGCTTGATGCCGCCGCGGTAAATGAAGCCGCCGGTAACCGAGAAGCCCAGGCTGCGATCGTAATCGATCACTGGCAGGGTCAAGCCCGTGCGATTGCAGTTTGAGCTTGGGCTGAAGCAGAGGTTGCCTTCCATGATCCGCCAGCCGTAGTTATTGCCCTTTTCGATCAAGTCCACTTCTTCGCGCGCGTCCTGTCCGACGTCGCCGGCCCAGATTTGCCCGCTCGGAAAATCGATGCTGAAGCGCCAGGGATTGCGCAGGCCGTAGGCGAAAATCTCTTCGCGAAAATTCTGCGTGTTGCCGGCGTACGGGTTATCCGGCGGGATTCCATAATTGCGGTTTCCGCCGGGATTATCCACGTCGATGCGGAGAATTTTTCCCAGCAAGTTAGTACGGTTCTGGGCGTTGTTATTTGGATCGCCGCCGCTGCCGCCGTCGCCGGTGGCAATATACAAATAGCCATCCGGGCCGAACTGGATCATGCCGCCGTTGTGATTGGGGAACGGCTGGTTGAATTCCAACAGAATCAGCTCGCTGTTGGGATCGGCAGCGTTTGTGTTGCCGGCCTGCACACTGAAGCGTGAGATCACGGTGCGCCGCGGGCCGTTTTGATCGGTCGTATAATTAACATAAAAGAAGCCGTTGCTGCCATAGTCCAGATGAAATGCCAGGCCCAGCAATCCCATTTCATCGCCGGAAGTCACACGGCCGTCGATGTTCAGAAAGATCGCCGCCTGATTTGCTGATTCTGAATTTGAAAAAACTTTGATGATGCCATCCAACTCCACCACAAAGACGCGGTTGCTGCCGTCGCCGCAGTGCGTTAAAAACACCGGCAGATCGAATCGCAAGTTTGGAAACGCGATGACGGGTGTGAAATCTTCTACCGGTTCCTGCGGGTTGCCATTGCAAGAGAATGAAATTGCCGGACAAACAAATAAAATAATCGCTGCAAAAATTAGATTCGACCTCAATATCATGATTCCCCTGTATTTTAACAAACTGCCGAAAAATTTCTGGTTTTGACTGGACGACTTGCTGTCAGAAACTGCTCCACCTCCGGCGATTCCATGCACAATTCGATTTTCAAATCTGGAAAGTGGAGCCGAAGCCAGCCGGAGATTTTTTGATACATCTCGATGCGGAGATGTTTCAAGTAACGATACTTGCCGTCGCCGCACGGCACCGATTCCTCAAGCCGCAAGTAGCTTTTTGGAAAACGCTCGCGGATGATGCGGCCTAATCCAGGCGTGTAGCGAAAGACTCCCAACGAGCAATCGCTGATCAGGTCCGGGTTCAATTGCCCGGCCATTTTTTCGATCAAGTTGCGATAGTCGCTTTCCCACCCCGGGTAGCGGATCAGCGGATCGAGTCGCAGGCCGACTTTGTATCCGGCGTTTTGACACGCCCGCGCCGCCGCGATGCGTTCATCGGCGCTGGCCGTTCCGTATTCAAAAAGCTGCGCCACCCGCTGCGGACTGAATGTCCACGAGACGATCATCTGCCCGTTTGGGCGTAATCGGATTAAGTTCGCCACGTTGTCGCATTTAGTGCGAAATTCAACAAACGAGTTTTTATAATCGGCGAACAGCTCAACAATTGGCTGCGAAAGATTGGTGATGTGATCGAACGCCAGCGCATCGGAAAATTCGCCGGTGTGAAACACCAGCCGCTCCGACGGTTTGCTGGCGATGATTTCTCGAATCTTCTGCAGCAAATCATCGTGGTTCACAAAAATCGTCGGGACTTGATGATCGAGATAATCGTAGAGGAAGCAGTACTGGCAATCGAACGGGCAGCCCTGCGAGTGTACGATGTAGTATTCGTTGGGAGTCGTGCGGTACAAATCGCGTTCAACCTCTTTCACCATGTCGCCATCTTTGTGCGCCAGCGCCAGACCCCGCTTCTCTTTTTTAAATCTCTGATTGGGGTGATATTGTTTCCAACCCAGCGTTTGATAATTCTCGATGAGCTGTACCTTGGCCTCCGGCAATTTTTCTAAAATCGCCACAGTCAAGGGATAATGGCGGACGCGTTCTTCAATGTATAGAACCTCGGGTTGAAACAGCTTCATCGTCCGCCTCGCACCAGATCAAACAGTTTTTGAATGCCGCCGTTGGCGGACGCAGCGCTTAATTGCGCCAGCGAATCCCCAAGTTCAGCGGTGGAATTCGCTCGCAGGTTGATCTCAAGTTGATTGCCTTCGAAGTACGGCGCGTGCCGCACTTGAATGTTGGATCTCAACGGCAATTCCTGCCGGATGTCGTCAAATTGTTGTAGCAACTGGCTGAGTCGAGGAAATCGCAGCGTGTGGAGTTGGTCTCTGAGCATACGGTTTTTTTCCCGCGCATTCTTAGTTGGCCAGCCGAGAAATTCAAACGAAGATTCCTGCAGGATTTCCGGAATGCTCTTCTTTAAAATCACTTTTAGATCAACAAGATTATCGATGATTTCCCGGCTTTCGTTTAAACTGAGGGCGCAGGTCTGCATCAAGCCAAAGATCGCGTGGCGCTCTGCCGCAACCAGCGGGATGAGCAAAAAAGCATGCTTGGTGAAAACATCCCGTTCGCTATTTCAAATTGAACATCCTGCTCCAAACTTAACAGGGCCAGATAATTTTGTACCACCTCCGCCGCTGGCGGCAACCGAAGTTGCGGCGCCAGTTCACTGGCGAGTTTTGGTACATCCCAGCCACACAGGGTTTGGAACTTTTGCAGACAGCGCGCCTTCTCGACCGGGTTCCATTCGCGCCACAGGTTGTCTTCGAGACTCATAGTCAGCGCTTTTTCAATCGAACAATCCCTTTCCGTTACCGTTTGCGCTGCAATTTCCCCTCTGCCCAACTCTTGAAACGCCAGCACGCGTTTGGCGCCACAAATGATCTGCCATCCGCTGTCGTGTTGCCGCAGCCATACCGGATTGAGGAGACCAACTTTTTGGATGGACGTTTGCAGAGGACGGTTATCCAATGGAAAGGTGAAGATGAAACTGTCGAATGCTGGTCCGGCGAGGTGAATTTCCTCAAGTGGAATCGAGCGTAACGTCATAACCCTCTGGTTTAAGCTAATTGTGGCAAATATATGAAATTATTCACTTAATTTCAATGGTTTATTTCGTCCTGCCAGATTTTGTGTTCTCGGCCAGGCTGGCCAAAGCTCGCTATTGCACTTAAATCATTGTTGAGTATGGTAATTAAGCTTGTGCTGATCGATCAGCTTTCTTCCCTCGTTTCGCGGCGGCGAAGCAGAAAAAGAGCGGGAGTAGTGCTGAAAGTGGTAACCAACGCCATGATCACCATCATCGTGAAAAGGGTCGGCGAGATAATCTGCAAGTCGAGGCCAATGTTGAGGACGATCAGCTCCATCAAGCCCCGGGTGTTCATGAGCACGGCCACACTGGCGGCGTCGCGCCAGCTCAAGCCGAACATGCGACCGGCGGAAAAGCTGCCGCCGATTTTGCCGAGGCACGCCACCAGTATGATCATGCCGCACATCAGCCATTCCTCAAAACCGTTGACAAGGTTAATCTGGGTGCGCATGCCCGTGAACGCAAAAAACGCCGGCAGGAAGATGACGAGCACGACATCCTCGATCTTGTGCGTGAGGGTTTTTGCCAGTCTGGAATCGGAGGGAATCAACGCGCCGAGCAGGAACGCGCCGAACAGCGCATGAATGCCGATGGACTCGGTGATCAGCGCCGACACCAACAGTGCAATGAACACGAATGCCGTGGCATCCTGCGAAAGAGTTTCGTTATGTTCCTGCCTTTGAGCCAGTCGGCGCATCAAGGGCGCGAGGATGAAGATCGCACTTCCAACGTAAGCGAGTGTGAGCAGGATGGTCACGAGCGCGCCGCCCAATTGCGCCTGCACGATGCTAACCACCAGCGCCAGCAGGCACCAGGCCGAGACATCGTCCACCGCGGCGCAGGAGATGGCGATGACCCCGATGCGGCTTTTCTGCAAGCCGAGGTCCGTGAGAATGCGCGCCAGCACCGGGAACGCGGTGACAGACATCGAGATGCCCAGAAACAGCGCGAAGCTGGTGAACGGCACATTGCTGGTGGCAAGCTTGGGATAGAGCCACAAAGCCAAAGTTGACCCCAGCAAAAAGGGTGCGAGGATGCTAGCGTGGGAGATGGCGACGGCTGCTTGAGTGTTCGAGCGCAGCAGCCGGGTGTCCAACTCAAGGCCGATCAAAAACATGTACAAGATGACACCCACCTGCGCCAGAATTCCGAGAAACGGCGCGGCCGATAACGGCAGCAAAAAGCCGGAGACCTCCGGCGCGATGCGGCCCAGCAACGATGGGCCCAGCAAAATGCCCGCGACGACTTCGCCCATCACCCGCGGCTGGCGCAGGTATTTGAATATCATTCCAATTAATCGTGCGGCGACGATGACCACCACCAATGCCAGCAGGAGATGCAGCAATAGTTCCAGCTTCACCGTTTCCAGCGGGCTGGTTACGCTTGCCGGCATGGGCGGGTGACCCGGTGTGAGTCCGAGGCCAACGTGGCGAATGATGAAGAAAATCGCGACGCCGGCGGCGATCATCATCAGATATCCCGCGAAAGTTTTGATGGTTTTCCCGGAGGTCTTGTTCATCATTTGCGGTGAATATAACAAAATTCAGGAAATTGTAAAAGGGCTGTTCCGCAATATTCGGTCTTGAATTTGATTGGGGCGAGGTTTTATATTGGGGCGGCGGAAACGGTCAAAGCCACATATAGACACAGGGGCGCGAGGGAGAACTGTCGAGGTGCTTTTTATTTTCTTTGCGGATCAATCTTTGCGCCTCTGCGTCTTGGCGGTGAGTTGTTTGTTTTCCAATTGCGTTAACTTCGGAAGACTATGTCAAAAAATCTCGGTCCAGAGTTTTTTGCGGAAGACACGCTCGCGGTGGCCCGCAATCTATTGGGCGTGACATTGACCTACAACGGCTGCGAGGGGATCATCGTTGAGACGGAAGCTTATAAGGACGATGCCGCGTCGCACGCAGTCACCCGTCCCCGCAAGGGCGTGATGCTGCGCGACACCTACGGCTGCATCTACATTTATTTCATCTACGGCATGTACCACTGCTTGAATTTTACCACCGAGAAACATGGCACCGGCGCAGTGCTGATTCGCGCCATCGAGCCGACCGCCGGCACCGAGGCGATGAAGGCGCGACGCGGCGTCGAGAGTTTGACGGATTTAACCAACGGTCCGGGGAAACTTTATCAGGCGTTTGGCTTCGATCCGGCGCTGCACGGCAAGGCCATCGGCGAAAATATCCTCTTGCTGCGCCCGGATCGTCAGACGAGCTTTGAAATCGTCAGCGGGCCGCGCGTCGGCATTTCGAAGGCGGTGGAGTTGCCGTGGCGTTTTTACATCAAGGGGAATAAGTTTGTGAGCAAGTAAACCAATTAGCCGCAAGGCTCGCTAAGAGAACGCAAAGAAGCGCGAGGGAAAGATTGAAGTCTTATTTATTTTTGTTGGCGGTCTTTTGCGCCAGCTTCGCGTTCTTTGCGGTTAATTCACATAAAACTCTGCTAAAAAGCAAGGGTTCACAAACTTGTAGTGCAGATGAGTCGCATCTGTCTTGGTTTGAAAGCCATTTCGCACTATCGCAGCAAAAGCATCTTCCGCATTTGAGTCACATTATCCATTGAAAGCTGTATCAAATATACGCCGGTTGAAACCAGTATTCCAGCCTCGGATAGGGCATTCCACGTTACTGAATAGACTCCCGCCGTTTGAAATTGCGAGACCAGTGTTTTTATCTTTTGCCCGCGCGTGTTGAAAATCTCGCGTCACCCGGCCCGGCTGGCTGATTTCATATTCTATTTTGGTTGAGGGATTGAAGGGATTGGGATAGTTCTGTTTGAGAGTGAAATTCTCGGGCAGCGGCGCCCGCGATGGGCTTTCGACAGAGGTCGGAAAATCTGTGAAGCCGCTGCGATACGATTGATGAGCAAACCCCGCGATGCGCTTGAGTTTGGTTGCGCTGTTGGCCGCGCTGGTTCCTTGCGCTACGAGAAATGCGGCGACAATTTCCTGCACACCCGGCTCGCCGGGTTGTGCAAGATGGTCGTTGTTCAAATCCTGCCACGGCGGAAGTGTGAAAGGACCGGAACCCAGTAGCAGGCGTTTCTCGCAAGGCCTCCCATCCACATGCCCTGTTGCTGATTCGGGATCGCTCAAATACCAGAATTTTGTTGGATGTCCAACATGATCTTTGTGCGGAGAACCTATCTCCATCTCGAGTCCTTTCAGTGAATTGTAAGCAGTACGAGCATCGTGCGGGAAATGCCATGGGGCCAAGTGACAATTATCGAAGGCAACAATGGAGATGAGCGGCAGATTGGCGTGATTTTCAAGAATCCCGGTGAGTGTTTTGGCAGTGTCGCCAATCGAAGGTACAACCGGACCTTGCAACAACACCAAGCCGGATGCCGGTGGTTTGTCGCCAAAGTCATCATCAGCCGCATCGTTCCAAACTCCGCCCAAAGCCAGAATCGAGTCGGAGAAAGCCAGGTCGTCGTGATAATCACCGATATCCAAGTCGCCCCAAAGGCCGAAATAAGCCTCGGTCATGGTCTCCTGTCCCTTATTGACGATCAGGAAACTCTCAAAAATCATATCTCCAAACTCGGAGCTTTTGTCGTAAGCCCAGAGCAAAGTCTGGCATTCAAGTCCAGTCGGGAGTGTGGAGAATTCTCTATATCTCAAGGAGTCTAAATCGTTATAAACCATCCACAGCATTTGGTCGCCATACATTTCGGGGATGTATTTCCATGTGGGACTAAGGATGGGCTGGCCGAGTTGATTTCTTTTAATGAGAGCGCCGAGGAGATAGGCTTCATTAATCCAAAGATCATAATTGGGATTCTCGCCGCCTTCGCCAAGTAAATCGGTGGCGTTTATATTGAGGACGCCGTGGGCCGGTCTTCGTGCATCGGCGGTTCCATTCGGTAAAATGTTTCCGGGCTGCCATTCGCTTGTGTACTCCGCCGCGGCGGTACGAATTTCACCGCTGACCAATCCTGCGATCCAGATACCGGCGCTGTAGCAGACAGTTTTGCCTCCGGCATTCGGCCATCGTGCGCCGACGTTCGAATCGTCGACTGCTGTAAAAGATATCCAGCGGCCGTCATTCAAAACTGGGGCGAAAATCCGATTCGCATCAAGGAAGACGCTATCGGCTGCAGTTTGTGACTTCAAACGCAGGAGGTTACTCTTTTCCTGAGTGAAGGCAAGGGTTACCGCTACAAAAAAATAGAGGATTGTTGGGAGGAAATCAAGCGGGGCTGGCGATCACGAGTCATCGGTATCTTATTCATCTCAACATCTCCGCGGTAAGTCTATACTTCTCTATTCATAAATGTCGTAGCGAATCTGCAAGTTATTTACCAAACTTTGCTGTGATTGTCAATAGCGAGAAAGTGGCGGGAAAAGATCGTGTCGATGTGAAACAGAATTATATCCGTGCCGACGCGCGTTGGCAGGAGAAAATTAGCAGATCGCGCGCTTGATGCGCTCAATCTGGTTAAGGTGAACCAGATCGTGGCCTGCGACCATTTTCGTGAGCCGCTCGACGCTTTCCTCGCCGCGCTCTTCGTGAATGCCGAAGCGCTGCCATTGCTCGGGGGTGAGTGATCGCAGCAGCCGCAGATTGGCCTCGCGCAGCGCCCGCAGTTGGGAGAGCGCGTCCTCCAACTTGGCGTCATTGTACTTGAGCTGTTTGGCCCACAAATCCTGATCGTATGCCGTGATGTTCGGGCGATCATGGGATAAAATCATCCGCAGTCGAAACCCTGTAACCAGCTCGGTATCCGCGAGATGCTTAATGACCTCCATGATCGACCATTTGCCCGGCCGCTCCGGCTTATGCAACTCGGCGTCGTAAATTCCTTCTACGGCGACTTCCAGTGACGTGAGCAGTTTTTCCTGAACGGCAATGGGATCGCGGTCTCCCAACAAATTCAGCAAAGCGTTAACATAAGCCCAGGTAGCGCTCTTGGCCTCTCCGGCGGGATTTGAGAAACTCATGTCTGAAATTCCTCTTGTTTTTTGATGATGGGATGATATTTTGCTTAACAACATTTTACCTGATTAAACCTCTGATGATCGGCATTTAATCCGGTAATTTGTCACGAATATTGAAATCAACAAGAATATGGAGCACATGACATGATTCGCCACCCGCAAATTCTAAAACGCCAAACCGCCGCGCTGCTGATTATCGATGTGCAGCAGAAGATCAACGCGGTGATGCTGCACCGCGAGCAGGTCGTGAACAGCATCGTCAAGTTGATCAAAGGCTGCCGGATTTTGAACCTGCCCATTTTCATCACCGAGCAGTATCCGCAGGGATTGGGCGCCACCGAGCCGGATGTCCTGCAAGCTTTGCAGGGCACACCCCCGCTGCAAAAGATGACGTTCAGTTCCTGTGGCGCCGAGCCATTGCTGGCAGATTTCAAAAGTAAGGGTATTGAGCAGGTGGTGGTGACGGGCATTGAATGCCACGTGTGCGTGCAGCAGACCGCGCTGGACTTGCTGGCGCACGGGTTTCAAGTGCATCTTCCGAAGGACGCGGTTTCATCACGTAAAGCGCTCGATTACGAAACTGCAATTGAACGCATGGCGCGCGCTGGTGTGGTCATCACGACGGTGGAAGCGGTTTTGTTTGAATTGCTCGAACGGGCTGGCACTTCGGAGTTCAAGGAGGTGTCGAAACTGATTAAGTAACCAAAGTTTAGGCTTGATTTATCGACAAAAATGTGTTATATTGCACTACGATTTGAACATTTTGAGTCGGATGTTTGTTGCTGGAATTCGGGTTTGTCTCGTTTTTAGCCAACTTAAGAGTGCCCCGCCTTGATTTCATATTTGGAGTTCTGTTATCAAAATCCAGGTAATGAGGGAGAAAATATGATGCGATCCAATAGTATTACAGAACGTAAGTTAGTGGTTTCTGTAGTATTGCGGGCAGTGAAGGATTATCTCGACGGCCATAACCCATACAAAATTCGGCAATTGCGCAAAAAGGGCCTCGAGCACGAGCTGAGCCAATTGGAAAAGAATTGCAAGAGCGCCAAGTTCTGGTTGTACGAGGAAAAAAATTCCGACTATATATTCTCCTTCGAGAAATGCTGTGAAATCATCTCGGTTAGCCCTGACCGAATCCGTCGCGGTTTGAAGCAGTTGGTTGTCAATAGATTCGATCCTGCCAATAAATTGCGCCGTGCATTTTGACCGTAAGCTAACGAAACCCTAACTCCAGGCGCCCCGGAATCTGCTCGCCGCATTCTATTTTCTAACACGAGGTTTAAGCCATGGCTGAAGCTTTGACACTTAAGGACGTTCTCAAAAGCTACACCATGGCTGGGGAGTTATACGAAGCCCATGCTGATGGCAGCCTCACCTGTTATGCCTGCGGCCATCGCTGCCTTATAAAAGACGGCCGCGACGGCATTTGCCGCGTGCGTTACAACGAGGGCGGCAAACTCTTTGTGCCCGCCAATTACGCCGCCGGCATTCAATGCGATCCCACTGAAAAAAAGCCCTTTTATCACGCATATCCGGGTTCCCTGGCTGTCACTTTCGGTATGTTAGGCTGTGATTTTCATTGCGCTTATTGCCAGAACTGGGTCACTTCGCAAGCGATCCGCGACCCGCAGGCCGTTGTGCCGCCGCAGGAAGTTCGCCCCATCGATTTGATTATTTTGGGGAAGAAATACAAAGCCCGGCTGATTGTCAGCAGCTATAACGAGCCGCTAATTACCAGCGAGTGGGCCGTGATGGTATTTAAGGAAGCCAAGAAGGAAGGATTCGTCACGGCCTACGTTTCCAACGGCAACGCGACGCCGGAAGTGCTTGATTACATTCGTCCCTACACCGATCTCTACAAAATCGATCTCAAATCGTTCAGCGATAAAAATTATCGCAAATTAGGCGGCGTTCTTCAGCACGTGCTCGACGCCATCAAAATGGTTCACGCGCGCGGCTTCTGGCTGGAAGTCGTTTCCCTAATCATTCCCGGATTTAATGATAGCGAAGAAGAGCTGAAGGGCATGGCCAAATTTTTGGTTGGCGTTTCGCGGGACATTCCGTGGCACGTCACGGCTTTTCATCAGGACTACAAAATGACCGATCCGCAAAACACGCCCGCGGCCACGCTCATTCGCGCAGTGGAAATTGGTTACGAAGCGGGTTTGAATTTTGTGTACGCCGGCAATCTGCCCGGCCGGGTCGGTGGATTTGAGAACACTTATTGCCCGTCCTGCCATGCGGAGCTGATTACGCGATCCGGGTTTCGCGTGCTGCAGAATCGAGTTCACAATGGGGAATGTTACGAGTGCCGAGCGGCGATTCCCGGCCGCTGGGATCAATAGCGTCAATTGAATTAGCATTTGCGGCTTTGGCAAATGACGCGCTTCACCCGCCGTTGCTTTCACGTTCAAACAATTACAATTTTCAATTTTATAATTAGGCGATGTGAGCTTCACGTTTTTCAATAACCATTACCAGTGATGAATATGATCAAACCCGTTAAAATCAGTGTCAACGTAAATGGAAAAAAAGTGAAATCATCCGTTGAGCCGCGCTTATTATTGTGCGACTACCTGCGCCACGAGGTGGGGCTCACCGGCACGCACGTCGGTTGCGAGCACGGGGTGTGTGGGGCCTGCACGATCTTGATGAATGGCGAGGCCGTGCGCTCCTGTTTGATGTTTGCGGTGCAGGCTGATGGGCAGGAAATTCTCACCGTCGAAAGCTTGGCGCCGGCCGGCGAGGGTGAGCAGCTTCACCCGCTGCAAGCGGCGTTTCGCGAAGCCCATGCCCTGCAATGCGGATTCTGCACCCCCGGCATTTTGATGAGCCTCGTGCCGTTTCTGCAGGATCATCCAAATCCGACGGAAGAGGAAATCCGTGAGGGGCTGTCGGGGAATTTGTGCCGCTGCACCGGGTATCAGAACATTGTGAAAGCCGTTCAAACTCTGACCAAAAAACTTTGAACCGCAAAGACGCAGAGTTATATTGAAATCAAAATGACGCGGGACGAATACAGTGGCTTCTCAATGGAAATCTTAGATGCTTGCATCGCAGTTCATCGTGAAATGGGTCCGGGATTGCTGGAATCAGTTTATGAATTGTGTTTGATGAAAGAATTGGAGTTGAGGAAAATCAAGACGGAACACCAGGTACCAATTCCGCTTGTGTACAAAGGATTTCAGTTATCAAAGGATTTTAAAATTGATGTTCTCGTAGAAAACGAAATAATTCTTGAAATAAAATCATCCGAAGCCAAGCACCCAGTACACGAAGCTCAGATTATTTCGTACTTGAAGCTTGCAAACAAGAAGTTAGGTTTTCTTATTTACTTCAACGTGCCGTTATTAAAAGACGGCTTCCATCGCTTCGTCAACAATTTCTAAGATTTTTCTTTGCGCCTTCGCGTCTCTGCGGTTCAATAGCGGTTCAGAAAGGATTTGAAAATGGCTAAACGATATTTTGGCGAGTCCATTCTACGAAATGAAGATTACCAGCTTCTCACTGGTCGCGCGCTGTTCGTGGACGATGTCCACCTGCCCGAGATGTTGCACGTCACCTTTCTGCG
>Ga0247727_10010991_pt1 | contig 15906 bp, 13 predicted proteins | sample WisWelCaveWW1625_FD_202498 | JGI IMG/M metagenome (GOLD analysis project Ga0247727, IMG submission 202498) | Biofilm microbial communities from Wishing Well Cave, Virginia, United States - WW16-25 | ecosystem: Environmental > Aquatic > Deep subsurface > Groundwater > Cave microbial mat | place...
GGGATGTGGCAAGTATATGCGAAATTATTTGCGAAATGTCAAGGAAAAAATTTCCGGCCGCATTGCTTTATTAAAATTCAACCTTGGGCCTTTCGCTGACTTCAAACAAGCACGTGCTGAGGGCGACCATACAATGGCGATTTACGACCGCGAAGGCGCGAACCAAACTGCGCCATCGCTATGCTGCGGCGTACAAGAATTAAGTAACAGCGCAGTAGTTAGTATTAGTGACATCTCTTTGATTTTGCAGAATCGATGGAAGGGATCCCAACTATCAGTCGCCCATCATCTGCTTTTTAGAATTGGTTAGAATGTAAACCCCAGAAACATCGCAAATCAACGAATAATGCAAATTACCTTTCCTTCGACAATTTACAGAATCCGTTTTGCAACCTACTGCCGATTGCGTTTCTTGTCAGCATCCAACATATGCCGCAATCTTACTTCATCATCCTTCTGCATACTGCACCCCTGCTGCCTCAAGCACCTCATGGCGAAAGTATCGGCTCAAATCTGCTGGAGTTCGTAAATCAACGTTTCGCCCGATGATTCCAGAAAGCTCTCGTTGCATTCCGGCAAAGCGTATCAGTCCAATGACATAGCTCTTCTCGAACTCCACAAGAACATCTATGTCGCTCTCCGGCCGGAAATAATCCCACAGGACAGAGCCAAATAAGGAGAGCTTGCGAATATGATGCCGCCTGCAGAAATCAGCGATTTGCTCTTTCGGGATGTCGATATTGATTTTGTTCATCGACTCTCTTCCATGCCCAACTGAAAGCGTTACTGATGACTGTTTACTGATTACCTTTTTACTTCTTCTCATCTCCCAACAAACTTCTTTATCCCCGCTGCAATCGCCTGCGCGATGGCTTCCTGATTGCGTTCCACAGCGAGAAATTCCAATTGTGTGGGGTTGGTGAGAAATTCGGTTTCCACCAAACATGCGGGCATGGTCGCGTGCTGCAACACCAGAAAGTCTTTCGGCTTAACGCCGCGATTAAGGTGATTCGCGAAAGCGGCGATCATCGCCTCTTGCACGGAATTGGCCAGCCGCTCGTTGCGCGGTGAGCCTGGGAAATAATATGTCTCGATGCCTTCGGGATTCGGATCAGTGTAAGCGTTGCAATGCACGCTGACGAAAACGTGGGCACGCGCGTTGTTAGCAATCTCGGCGCGCTTCATCAAATCGGCTTGCAGCTCAGGCGCAAGGTGCACGTCGCGGTTGCGGGTGAGGGTGACCTCATGGCCTTGCTTCTTCAACATTTTTGAAAGGAACAAACAGATCGCCAGCGTGACATCCTTTTCATTGACTACAAAAGGATTAGTGCCCACCGCACCCGGAAACATTCCTCCATGACCCGGATCAATTACGATTTTCATCTTCGCTCCGCTCTTCCCTGAAGTTTTGGTGAAATATAGCTTCGAAACAGCGGACTGTCAAGTTCGATCTTCGTTTTCACGCGGCGGCTTTGGTATTGCGCGCATTCAAAAACTTCTGCATCGCAGAAAAAACTTCTTGACTGGAGCCGGTCACAATCCGGCAGTTCGGCAGGGATTGAAGAAATAACCGTCCATAAAATTTGCTAACAACGCGGCGATCAAAAATGACCACCGCCCCGAAATCACTCCTGTTGCGGATAAGCCGCCCAAAACCTTGTTTGAATTTAATCACCGCTTGCGGCACGGAATATTCCATGAAAGAATTCCCGCCGCGCTGATCGATGGCTTCGACGCGCGCTTCGAGCACTGGTTCGCTCGGCACTTTGAATGGCAGCCGCGGAAAAATTACCGCTTGCAGTGCTTCGCCCGGCACATCGACTCCCTGCCAAAAACTTTCCGTAGCAAAGAGCACGGAATTCACGTCGGCGCGAAAGCGCTCGATCAAACGTGTACGATTTTCGCTGCCTTGCTTGTACGCCGCAATGCCGATGCTCGCCAACTCCGGCGCGAGTTCTTGATACATTCTATTCAATAATCCGTAAGCCGTAAAAAGCACAAACGCGCGACCATTGGTGATGCGCAATGCGTCAAGCAACTTCTCCTTGAGCGCCTCGGCAAAATCCAGAGCATTCGGTTCCGGCATGTCGCTGGCTATGGCAATCATCGCTTGTCGCTCAAAATCAAATGGCGATTCAAGCTGCACGCTGTCAAGTCGTTGCGCTTCTATCAAATCGATGCCAAGTCGCTTGTTCAAAAAATCAAAATTGCTGGCCACGGTGAGCGTCGCCGAAGTCATCACGATGGTTGGAAATTTATCATAAAGCGCCCGCTTCAGAATCGGCGCAACGTCGATGGGCGCGGTGTACAGGCGCACGATGTTTCCATAATTTCCTTCGCGAACTTCCAGCCAGCGAACGTTGGTTTCATCGTCATTCAATAAAACCTGCTCGACGCCCGACGCCGACTCTAACAAGCGTCCGGCTTGCGCGCGCAGATCGACAGCCAACGAAGCCGCCTCGCCGCCGATGTGCGCTTCCAATCTGTCGAGGTACTTATCAACCTGCGCCAAGTCTTCGCTCAAGGCGCGCATCGCGGCGATCAGCTTCGGCGCATCTGCAACTACAATTTCCTGCCAGCCTCGCTCGCGACGAATCGCCGGTGTGATGCGCAGTTTGAATTCTGCAAAATTATCCTTGCGCTTGGCCATCGTCCAGTAAAACAATCTTTCCATCAATTCGCTGAGCTGCACGTCGAGCATCTCGACTTTTCGCATCGAGTTTTTTTCGATATGCGAGCGCGTTTGCTCGATGAGATCGCGCGGGATTTTTTTGGCATGGCTTTGCAGCTTCGACAATGTGAAAGACAGAAGCCCGCTGGTTTTCTCGCCGCGGCGACGGAGCAGCCTGCTCAAGATGCGGCGAAGACCGTAATAGCTCACCGCCACGCCGAAATAATTCGACGCCACGTCCTCGATGTTATGCGCTTCGTCAAGAATCACCCGCTTGTACGGCGGCAGCACGGCGATTTCTGAACTTCCCCCGGCAACCGAGCGCACGGCGAGATCGGCAAACATGAGATGATGATTGACCACCAGCAAATCGGCAGTCGCCGCCTCGCGACGCGCATTATAAAAAAAGCAGCGATGGTAAAACGGGCAATTCGCGCGCAACGTCGTGTCGCTCTCAGATTGAATTTTCTCCCACACCTCCGGACGCGGCGCAACGCTGAGATCCGACTTGCTGCCGTCTTTGGTTTTCTTCGACCATTCGATGAGGCTGCGCAGCTCGGATTGCTGCTCGCTGTCGGCAAACATATCGGTTTGTTGATCGGCTTCAGAGAGTTTGCGGAGGCAGGCATAATTGCTGCGCCCCTTCACCAACACGGCTTTGAAATTTTTCGCCAACGCATTTTGCAGAAGTGGGATATCCTTAAAAACGAGTTGCTCCTGCAAGTTGATGGTGTGCGTGGAAATCACCGTGCGCTCGCCGTTGGCAACGCTCCACTCGATAGCAGGCAAAAGATAAGCAAGCGTCTTGCCGGTGCCGGTGCCGGCCTCGATAGTAGCAACCTTATCCTGATTGAATGCGCGAGCGACGTGCTCCAACATCACGAGTTGCGGCTCGCGCTCCTCGTAGTTGGTGAGCGTCTTGGCAACTGCCCCGCCGGCGCTCAGTACTCTCCGAAGCGCCGTAGGATCAAGAAAGGTAATCTTCTTTTTGTCGAATGGTTCGACGACGACATAAATCTGGCTGGCCGCATTGTTGATGATATAAAATCCAACGCTCTTGTTGCCCAATTCCGAGGCAATCGACATGTCGGCATTCGAAGGCTCCAGGCCGCCGGAAGGATGGTTGTGAATCACCACGTCGCCGGATGAAATCACTTGCATGATCGCCGGAACCATCTCGCGATTGCCGCGCGCCAGCACCAGCGCGCTCTCGACGATCTTCTCGTCGTTCAGCTTGCCGCGAAAGAAAACTTCATTGCCGTGTGCCTCGGCAATGCACTTTCGCATGTACGCCGCGGCGTCGAAAGAAAGATAATTTGAAATTTTACCTGTGATCCCTGTCATCTTGAAAAATTATTGGGTTGAGGACAATCGAAGTCGAATGAACGTGCCTAATGTAAGATTTCAGCATATCCGTTCAAAAGGAATTCTGCGGCGGTAAACAACTCCAGATCGTAACAACTCAGCGATTACAGAGCGTAACAAGCGTAACAACTCAGCAAAAAGATACTTAACTTTTCCGTAAAATTTTCGCATATACTTGCCAACAAATTGCCACCCCATTTTGCATCCCACCAACGGACGATGGCTTTTTTCAAGATGATCTTCACTTCACTACGGAGATTACACAGTATCGAAGAATTGAAAGAGACAGCCAAAGTGATCTTAGTTGACCACTTGACAATTGCCAAGAGTTTATCATCATGGAGACAAAAAAATGTCCGAAACTACTTATGAATTAACTCAAGAAGAAAAAGACTTGTTGAATAAAAACTATGAATTTTATCGCTCGCTTGAAACTGGAGAACGAATACCGCGAACTAATGCTCAGGATCATTTTGCAACGGTTTGCAAAGGTCAGGCAAATGTTTCCCGAACCATCCTTCCCACTTCCTCACTTCATCCCAATCCTCACCGTCGCCACCTGCGAAGCCTCAGCGCCTTTGCGAAATTTTTTCTGATAATAACTAATCCAGATAAAAATCCCCGGTGTGCCGATCATCGTCGGCCACAACCAGCGCACCACGGTCGGCAGGAAATCGAAATTCACCACAGAGAATGCCGACAATGCGGCAATGTAGGAGCCGAGCATGCCGCCGATATGATTGAAGAACCATGAGTTTTTTTGCGCCAATGGCCGAAGAAATTTCTGAACGTCTCTTCCGCCGAAAATGATCCCCGTGACGCCGAAGACCGAAGAGATGATCGGGCTGATGCGCAACACCTGCGGCGCAAGGAATCCCAAACCGATCAAGGCTACGCCTACGATCAGCATGATACTCGCTGCGGCCCAATCGAGCGCATTGGCCTTCTGGCCTCTATCCGGGCGCTTGCGGAATAACACGCGATAGCCGGTCAACGCCATGTAGAAAGAAAAAATCGCAATAAGCAGCAAGAAAATATTCGGGCGATACGCCGCTACGATCACCGCAGTGAACGCCATCACCGCCATTGACCAGAAATAGATTTTTCCCCAACGTCGGTGCGCGTCGCCGCCTTTGCGCGTCAGCATCGCGCATGGCGCAATGAAGAATGCGATAAATCCTGCCGCGATGTGAATCCAGCGCAATGTGTCGATAGTCGTTTCCATACAACCTCCGCGTTTATTTCTTTTGTTTCGGCGACAAGCGGGTTATGCCATAATGCGTTCAAACTCAGAATAAAATCTGAAAGCTAATAACCCCACTGATTGAAGAATCCCACCGATAAAAGCTTCATCAGTGGGCTTCTTCAATCAGTGGGAAAGCTGCCTGCAGGGCCCGGTTTTCAGCATGCCCGAAAAGCTAGTGTAAATACTTACCAGCAAACTCCCGGCGTCGAATGCAGGTATTGATCATCCGTCAATTGCTTCAACATAAAATCCGCCACGTCTGCGCGGGAGATTTTAACCGTCCACAGCCAATGCCCAACACGCAGGCCGTGATGATAGACTCCGCGCTTGCGCCCGTTCGTCAGTTGGCCGGGGCGAACGATGACCCAATCCAATGAACTCTCTTTGATGTATCGTTCCTGTCGCCCTTTGTCACGAAAATAAAAAAACAAAATCACAGGGATAGTGAAGAGTGTGTAGTATAGACCGAGACGTCCGAAGCTATCACCGACGCCAAGGGAAGTTTCACAAATGAACCGCCGGACGCCGCGCGTCTCCATCGCTCGAATGACGTTCTTCGTTCCGGCTGATAGAATAGTGGATGGGATAATCCAACGCTTGTGGCCCAGCGCCGATAACACGGCCTGCTGGCCTTTGACAGCAGCCTCAACCGAAGGGAAATCCAGAACATTTCCTTTCGCAACGGTCAATCGCTCGTGATGGATGTCTAACTTTGATGGATTGCGAACAAGCGCGGTGACTTGATGCCCGGCCTCAAGCGCCTGCGCGACCAGTTGGCGGCCGGTACCACCGGTCGCGCCGATGATAAGAATTTGCATTGATTTGTCCATCTTTCGATTCAAATATTGCATTGCATTACATCAATCGCTTTCTCGCTTAATCGTAGTCCTCGCTCCTTGTGGGTGACCGTTGCAAGCAATGAGTTTGGAGTTCCAACATCGATCCACACGGGGTCGGGACTACGAGTCACTCAATCCAAATTTTGCTTTCAACGTTTGCGCATTGCCGTAGCTTGCGATCAAAGCCGTCTGATTATCTCCTTTCAAGCGCACGCGATATTTTCCCCCGCCCTCGGGCTGCAATTCGGCGACATGACTTAGATTGACAATGGTCGAGCGATGAATACGCAGAAAGATTTCCGGATCAAGCAGCTTCTCCAACTCCTGCAAAGTGAAATTCACGATGTGATGAGTACCGCGCGCCGAAAGAAAAGTGTATTTGTCTTCGGCATAAAAATGACTGATATTCTTAATCTCGAAAACCAGAATACGCTCGCCAAGCCGTGATGAGATGCGCTCCAAAAACCGTGGTCGCGGTTTTTGCAATCCGGCGATCAAAGCGGAGAGATCAGCCGGAGAAGCCGATTCTTGCGGCGCAGACTTGAGCGCGCGCAGTTTGTCGATGGCTTTGCGCAACCGCACCTCGGTTACCGGCTTCAGCAAATAATCGATGGCGTTCTCTTCAAAGGCCTGCAAGGCAAACTCGTCGAAGGCGGTGACGAAAATGATCACCGGTGTGAAAGTAATTTTTCGCAGAACATCGAAACCGGAAAGCCCGGGCATTTGTATGTCGAGAAAGATCAAATCGGGTCGTTGCGCTTCGATAATTTCCACGGCCTGTTTTCCATTAGCCGCGTCGCCGATGAGGCTAATCTCTGAAAATTTTTCCAACATGCGGCGCAGCCGTCGCCGTGCTAATGGCTCGTCATCGACGATCAGCGCGGTAAACTTTATCTCGTTCATCTCACCCTCGCCGCCATCGGCAAAATGATTTCCACGCGTGTGCCATTTCCCAAGCTGCTGGTCATCGTGAAGTGCGCCGTATCCCTGTACAGATTCTTCAATCGCTCACGAATGTTTTGCAAGCCGTATCCGCCGTTTGTTTGTGATGGCTCGCAACCTGCGCCGCTGTCTTGCACGGCAATCAAACACGTTGCGTCGTTTGATTTGGCCGAGACCAAAATCTCTCCGCCCTCTTCCAGCGGCGCAATGCCGTGCTTGATGCTGTTTTCAACCAAAGGTTGAATAATCAAACCCGGCACTTGCAAATTCTCCAAGATTGCATCCATGTCGATCCGAAAACGCAACCGCTCGCCGAGGCGCAGTTTTTCGATTTCAAGATATTGCTGAATGATGCTCATCTCCTCGCCGAGGGTGATGTATTCGCGGCGATTGGAATCCAACACGTGGCGGAACAGCTCAGCGAGTTTCTCGGTAGTGGCCTCAGCCAGAGATGGGTCTTCGCGAATCAACGCGGCAATTGAGTTCAGCGTATTGAAGAGAAAGTGCGGTTGAATTCTTGACTGTAAAGCCGACAGCTCCGCCGCCGCCTTCAGTTTCTCAAGGCGCTCGGCATGAAGCTCGCGTTCTTTGAGCTGCACCGCAGTGGTTTGCAAACGATCTTTTAATTTAAAATAAAAGTAAGTTCCATACGTCGCCAACAGCGAAAAGCTCACGATCATCAAGACGAATTGTACAAGCGCCACCTCGGGGATTTTATCATCCATCATCCAACTCGTCACCCACATCGCCAAGAAAGTTCCAAGCAGCGAGGCGACGGTGAATTCACCTGCCAACAAAATCTGATGCCACAGATTGCTTTTGATGCGGCTGGGATCCGGAAGCAGATTGCAAAGAATAAGATTGGAGAATCCGATGATCTCGGCATAAGTCACGTTCATGGCCAGCGAACGCAACCACGGCATGAGACCGGAGTCTGCGACATAACTCGCGCGCATCAGGGATAATGTCACGCCGATGCCAAAGCAAATGATAAAAAGCGGTAAGCTGTTTTTTTTGATGTCGATCTTCATCTTGGCTTTTCCATCTTCACTGCGTCGGCGCTATTCATAATTCGATCTTGATTCCACCCACGACAAACAAGCCGATCTGGTTTACGGCGTGCACGGCTCGTGTCTTCGGATTCCAAACATACTGAAAAACATTATCGCGATTCAAGATGTTTTGCAGCTCAAGATACGTCACCATACTCCAGCCGGAAAAATGATAACGTCTATCTATCCGGACATCGAGGCGTTGGTATGCCGGCGAGCGCAGCGTATTCACCTGTGTCAAATCGTAGATCGGCCGATTCTGCTCGAAAGATTCCGGCATTTTGTACGGCGTGTAAGGGCGGCCCGAGGTGACGGTAAATTTGCCGGAGAATTCCCACGTTTCATTCAGCCGATAACCGCCGACGAGCGAGAGCACATGCGGAATATCAAAGCTGCCCGGGCGCAGCGCCCCGTCTATTGCCGCGTGCCGCGTTTGCGAATACGAATAACTGATCTGGCCATACAAGCGATCACTCAACTTCTTCTGAACGTAAAGCTCGACGCCAGTTGAGCGCCCCTCACCCTCACTGACCAGTGGAATCAGCCTTCCGCTGACGGTGTACTGATCGCCGTCATTTGCCAACGAGTAGGTCGGATATTCGATGCTCACCGGATACTGCGAATAGTTTTTACGATAACCTTCGACCGTGATCTTGAGATCGGGCCGCGGGAAATAAGACAAGCCAACGACATAATGCTCGGCGCGAATGGGATCGAGTGTTGCGTTCTCCGGAATCGTTCGCACAAAAACCAGCGGCGGCATTTGATGAAAGATACCAAATGATGTGTTGAAATTCAAATTCCCGGCAAACCGATAACGCAGCGCGGCACGCGGGCTGAATCTGTTCTCCTGCAAAAGGCGAAAATAGTCATAACGCAGGCCGAACGTCAGATCAACTTTTGGCACAGGCGTCGTGGATAATTGTGTATAGGCTCCGGCTTGCGAGGTTGTAAACGCATCATCGAGATCGAGGTGATGCACGCGCGTCGAATCCACGGAAAAAAGATTTTGGTCGCCGAGCGGCGCCTCAATGCGCAACCAGTTGCGCAAAAACTTCTGGGAAATTCCCGCCGATAGGTCGCCAACGTGAGACACGCGATAGACCACGTCATACTTCAAAATAGTTTCTCCCTCGGTCGAGCGATTTTTGAAGACGAGTTGATTTTGCAACCGGGCATCATACGCTTCTTGTTTGAAAGCGCTGATCGCATCCGAAATGGCAAGCGTGCCATAGCCTTTTTCATTCCACAGTGACATCCAGTTGATACCGGTGACGGTTCGCCAGCCGCCACTCTTGACATCGAGCAACGAAGGATCATCTTTGTCATCTTCGTCGATGGTGAAATGAATATCGTCAATGCCGCCGAGACTCACCAGCCATAGTTTGTTGCGCTTGTCCAGATCATAAACCGCCTTCACTTGATAATTGCTGTATTTCGGTACCGCTGCCAAACCAAAATCTTTGATGATCAAATCCAGAAAACTTCGCCGGGCGGACAGCATCCACGAACCGCGGCTACTGAGCGGCCCTTCCGCGGCCAAACCAGCGCCGGATAATCCGAGATCAAAAATGCCCGTGACGTTTTCTCGGTTTCCTTCGCGTAAACGAATGTCGAGGACGGACGATAACCGGTCACCGTATTGTGCTGAGAAAGCGCCGGAGAGAAAATTTGCATCACGAATGAATTCGGTATTCAACATGCCGATCGACCCGCCGCTGGCGCCCTGTGCGCCGAAGTGATTGAGATTGGGAACTTCGACGTTATCGACGATGGTCAGATTTTCCGCCGGGCTGCCGCCGCGCACCACCAAGTCGTTGCGCTGATCATTCGTTGGCACTACGCCGGGCATCGTTTGAATCATCCGGCTCACGTCTTCCAAAGCCCCGGGCTGGCGGCGGATTTCCTCATAGCTCATATCGTAAACGCTGGTGACCAACTCTTTCGGTGTATAAAAGTATGAGCCGGTCACCACCACCTCACCACCGACTATCGCCTCTTCTTCGAGCTGCACATGCACGTGCGCCGGCTGCCCCGTGCTCACAACGATGTCCGATTTGAAGACCGGCTTGAAACCAATACAACTGATCTTCAACGTGTGGGTTCCGACGGGAACATCGGTGATTGAGAATTTGCCTTCAGCATTTGTTGCTGCCCCACGGTTTGTGTTGATCAGAACAATATTCACGCCAACAATCGGCTGCTGAGTCGCCCGTTCCAACACCGCGCCCACGATTCGGCCGCTTTTCGTTTTGCTTTGGGCAAAAAGCAGGGGCGTTGTTGCCAATAAGATCATCAGCAAAAGAGTAGTTCGTTTTATCATGGGATGTCTCCTGATCGGAAGTTATCAAAAATCCACTTTGTATCTTTTCCCAGACACAAGATACGGGAGTGATCAGGAAACGTCACGGCTTTTTCGACCGGCGATGAGTTTTAGGAGATGAATCAAACGTGGCGAGGGATGAAACCAAAGATAGCAACAGATTTCTCGGATTACACGGATTAAATCAGCGCAATCCGCGTAATCCGTTGTTCAGTTCTTTAGTTTTTTATTGCTTTGTAGTTTCCGTTTCAAAGCGATGCAAATCTTTTCAATTGAAACATGCTCAAATCAAAAGACGATTGCCCGGTCGTAATAAGATCTGCAAGAACTTCTCCAATGGCGCTGGAAAATTTGAAGCCGTGGCCTGAGCACGGGCTGGAAATCAGAACTTGAGAGTGAAGAGGGTGGGAGTCGATCAAAAAATGAAAATCCGGCGTGTTGGTATACATGCAAACCGCGTTGTTCAACAAAGCGCCGCCGGCATCAGGGATGAACCGGCGAAGCAATTCGCGCACCTTTTCTACTTCTTCAAGAGCGATTTCGCGCCGCAGATTGTTCGGATCAGCAGTCTCGCCTTGATGATGAATGGCGATTTTGACGCCGTTGCCGAGATTGGGAAACCCGTAGAAATGTCGATCAATTCCATATTCCAAAATAAAAATTGGGAAGCGTTCGGGCAAGAAATCCTCTCCATTTACAACTGGCTTGAACCAAAGCAAAACTTGTCGCTTGGCTGTCAAAGGCAAATTCAAATCTCGAATTAACGTGCTCATCCAAGCGCCAGCAGTGAGAAGCAAGCGCGACGTGCGATAACTTCCCTTGGTCGTATTGATGATCACTCCAACGCCATCGGGTCGCCAGCCGGTTACTTCCTCATCAAAGTGCAGCTCAGCATCGTAATGTCTCGCCAAATTCAGATGTGCTTCGATGCACTTTTCAGGAAAAAGAATTCCGGCGCGCGGCTCCCAGAGGCCGGCCATTTCAACGCTTGGTCGAAATGCCGGGAAACGGCGTTGCACATCTGCATCAGAGAGCATTTCATAAGGAAGATGATGAACATCGGCGCTATGCTTTGCGCCGCCGACCAACAGGCCATCAGGCGGGCCGATCATCAACCCGCCGGTTTGCCGAAAAAGCGTCTGGTGAGTTTCTTTCTCCAATTCTATCCACAACTCGTAAGCGCGCTGCACAAGAGGAACGTAAACCGGATGCTCGAAATAAGCTTCGCGAATGATCCGAGTTTGTCCATGTGATGAACCGAAGTCATGAGGTGGGGTGAAGCGGTCGATGCCGAGAACGCGGCATTTTCTTTTGGCGAGATGATACGCCGCCGCGCTGCCCATCGCGCCAAGGCCGGCGATGATGATGTCACGGGATCGTTGCATGAAATTTTTCTAAATTGCTCCTGCAACGGCTTGGCCGTTGCATCCGAAACATCCGCATTGAATCAGGACATGCCGATGCAATGTCAATTGCAACCATCAATCGGCCATCTTAGATCCCACGGCCACGCCGTGGGGGGATCAAATTTTTTATGATGTCGCTTTCCCCGTTTGGCGTTACTGAGAAGCTTATTTGCGACTGAAAGAACAAATCTCCGCGCAAATGCGATCTTGCGCTTCGCGGATGGCGCGGGTGGGAACCACGAACGGTTGCATCATAATTGAAAAGGCCAACTCTTCGCCGTCGAGTGTGACCGCATAACCCGACAACACGCTGACGCCGCTGAGCGAGCCGGTCTTGGCATGAACGATACCTTCTGCAGAAGTCCCGCGCATGCGATTCTCCAGCGTGCCGTCGACGCCGGCAATTGGAAGCGTTGTGATGAATTCATTGCGAAGCTTGAAGTTGCGCCACACGGCAGTAAGCAAATCGACAAGAGCGGACGGCGTAGTGAGATTGTAGCGCGACAGGCCGGAGCCGTCGGCAAGCGACATCGCCGTGGTGTCGATGCCGGCAGCGCTGAGAAATAATCTCATCGCGCGCAAGCCGTTCGCGGCATTTCCGCGGCGGCCAAATTTCTCCGCGCCAACGGTCTTCAACAACAACTCGGCGGTGAGATTGTCCGAAATTTTGTTGAGGTTGATCAACGCCGGCATCAGCGGCTGGCGATGCTCGGCAAGCGTTTGCCTTGCGGCCGGCGCAAGGCCGCGCGTCACGCGCCCGCTCAATTTGACGCCGACATATGAAAGCATATCTCGGAAAATAGTCCCGGCATAAAGCTCCGGCGACAGGATATTGACCTCGGCGCTCGCTCTATGTTGATCCATGCCGATGACGCCGTCGACGACGATCGTGTTTTGGTTTTGCTGCCAGCGCCGATCGATAATCAACGGCGGCAGCTTTAACGAATCGATTTGCCAACCGTGCTGCACCGTCGCGCTGATGTTGACGACTTGCACGAAATCCGTTGGCGGGTCAATGGAAATTTTTGCCAGCTTGCCAACGCTGTCACCGGATGTTACGGTAACCGTTACTATGTTTTTATTCAAGGTTAATGCAGTCAATCGCGGAGAATAAGCCGCGGGGTCATCGTCCCACGCCCAGCCGCTGCCCCAGCGAACATCGTCAAAATAAAAATCATCGCAAATCAAATCTCCGGCAACTTCACGAATGCCGGCTTGTTTGAGTTGTTGCGCCAAAGCGAAAAGCTCTAGGCTGGTTAAATCCGGATTGCCGCCGCCGATGAGAAAGAGATTACCCTTCACGACGCCGTTTTTGAGCGCGCCGGAGTCGCACGCGACGCGAGTGGGAAATTCAAAGTCCGGGCCGAGAATTTCCAAAGCCGTCGCCGAGGTGAAAAGTTTCTGATTGGAAGCGGGATGAAAAAACAATTGGCCGTTACGTTCATAAAAAACTTCTCCGGTTTGCAGCGAGACGATCTTGACGCCGGTGCTCGAATGCGCCAGCGCCGAATCGGCCAGGATTTGATCGATGCGGGCGTGCAAGGCTTTGAAATGTTTTGCGCCACCGGGTTTAAGTTTTGTAGAAGGGGCGCAGGCAAGAAACTGGAGGAGGAAAATCAACAACGTTGAAATATGCAAAATTCTGATTGGCTTCATGTCTCGCCTTTCGTGTTGTTACGCGAGCATTACGATACGCTTCGCTTTTCATTCACCACCAGTTGCGCAACTTTCCAAGAAGGATCAAGCTCCCGTGCCCGATAGGAGTAAAAGTTTTGCCGTCGCGCTGCAATGCTTCTCGAACTTCCTCGGCGCGCGCACACACCGAAAGAATGCCGGTGTATTCCTCACCTTCTTTGGCGTGTCGCGCTTTCTCACGCAATTCGTCAAACGTCTGTTTGATTCTGGTTTCAAAAATCAACTCGGGTTTGCGCGTCTGCCAGTTTTCCAGGAGTCCGACGCAGAAAATTTCGCCCAAGTCCTCCGGCGCGAGATTGAGTTCGGTAAATAACTCATCTGCAATCGCATGAAAGACGTCCGGCGCACCGTTCCGCGCATGATCATCGAGATGAACATGGCCGCCGAAGACGTCGATCAATCCAGCGCCTTCACCCAATGCTTGGCTGCGCTGCATCAATGGCAAAAATCCGTCGGCTGTTTCAATGATGACGCTAATGCCTAGTGCTCGAACCAGAGCTTCCTCGTCGAAATCTTTGAGAATCTCCGGCACGTGTTCATTGCAAAAAAGCAAATCGCAATAACAGGTGCGCGACAAATGAAGGTGTAAAGTATCCGGAGTAGCTTCATATTTCTCCAGCCTACATAGCGCACCGTTGAAGAAGTGAGGGAACTTTGTTAATCGTTGTACCCAAAAATCTTGCGTGCGGTGCAGCAGCGGTCCCGGCAAAACATAATCGTGATTGGAAAAAATAATGCGCACGTGCCGATGGCGCCAATGCCCGAGGCAAAGGATGCGAAAAGTGTCTTCGTCGCGCATCGTCAATTAAAAACCTTGTGTGCTTTTGCTAACTCTGCGGCAGCAGGGGTCACTTTGGCGCGCGGCGGCAATTTTATCTTTCGATGCTCCAAAATCGCGCGGCGAACGTCATTTTCGGTAATCAAAGCTTTACCTTCGTCCGGCGATTGGCCTGCCGATTTGCCGGCAATGTAAACCTTATCACCGTTGCGCAGGCCGGAGGCATTCGCTTCATCGGTGTCGATATGAAAATCGAGCACAAAACTTTCGTGAACACGAATCAGCACATTATCAAAAATTATTGTGCGATCTTCAGATTGGCTGGTTGACTTCGCTGGAGAAATAATCGGCGCAACGATGACGCGCTCTCGATCTTTGATGCCGAATGCTTGCGTATCTGCCGGGCTCATGTGAATGTGGCGCTGCGGAATAATCACACCTTCGGAGAGAATCACTTCACCTTTTGTGCCGATGATTTTCACGCCGGGCGTGCCGGAGAGATCGCCGGAATAACGCACCGGCGGGTCGATGCCAAGTGTAATCGCATCGCTGCGCGAGATTTCCAGTTGCGTCTTTCCTCTCGCCGGCCCGACGATGCGGATGTTATCGATTTTCCCTTTTGGGCCAATCACGTGCAACGTTTCTTGCGTGGCGTATTGGCCCTTCTGCGAAACATCGCGCAGCTTGGTCAGTTGATAGCTCGCGCCGAAAAGTTTTTCGAGATCGGCTTGCGAAAGATGAAAGTGGCGGTTGGAAACGCCGACGGGAATAGAAAGGGATATTTTGTTTTCTTTAACCATTTTCATCAATTAAAAATCATACTCGAGTAGCATAAGAATTGGATTGATGGATTATTGGATTCATGAAAAACAATTGTTTTGGTGATTCTTTATCCATCACTCCATCAATCCAATAATCCACCAACGCCGTCACTGCTGTCAGGGTCCCGAGGTTGCACTCGTCTGCGCTCTCGGCAACACCAGCGTATCCCGATAAACCACCGTCGTCCGGTAAATCACATCCGCAAGCTCAGCCGTGACGTTAACGGGCACTGGCATCTCAGGATAAATTGCATTCATCTGGCGAATCAACTTTGCACCGGGATGAATCGTAAATTTCGCTTCGACGCGCAAGCTCTCCGGCGGCTCATAATACCAGCTAAACAACAAGCCGCTTTTGTTCAATCGATATTTCACATTGGCAGTGACATCGCTGATTTGTAAAGTATCGGCGCTGAGTTGCAGATTTGCGCGATACCACGGCCGCGAACTTGTAAGTTGATAATTGACGACGACCGTGTCACGCGCTCCTGGAAAAACTGACTCGGTGCCGGATAATTCTGCCCACTCTGCGTTTATTGTAACCGGCAGCTTCTCGTGATGAATCCGCTCGTCATATTTTCTCCGCAGCGTGTCGGCGCTGACGCTGACGTTGCGAAAGTACTCATTGCCGGCGAGACGCAGGGAGTTCTCGCCGCTGCGCAAATCATAACCGGCATTCACTTCAAGTGAGGCGCGCCATTTTTCATCATACGCTGGAAAAGAAAACAAATAGCCGCCATAGCCAAAGATCGCCAGCAAGATCACAAA
>Ga0247727_10010992_pt1 | contig 15905 bp, 19 predicted proteins | sample WisWelCaveWW1625_FD_202498 | JGI IMG/M metagenome (GOLD analysis project Ga0247727, IMG submission 202498) | Biofilm microbial communities from Wishing Well Cave, Virginia, United States - WW16-25 | ecosystem: Environmental > Aquatic > Deep subsurface > Groundwater > Cave microbial mat | place...
TTTCTACAAGAATTGTCTGCTCTGCCTGGCTGACTTTTGCTCCTGAAATTTCTATTAATTGATTGAAATGATGCAGGTTTCCATTGGCTTCTAGTTCCCGTAAACCAAACAAAGCCCTGGTTCCAAGAGCCTTTACAATCCAACGGGAACAGAAAGGAAGAGTGTTGTATTCTTTTTTTATAAATTCCAGAACTTCTCTTGCTAAAGGGCTTCTGGGATTTTTTTCTGAAGTTAATTCGTAAATTCCTGAAGGCCTGCCATCTCTGACTTTTCCAGAGCCAGGAGTCGCGAAAGGTTCAATCGCATAAAGTCCTTCTTTAAGTTTTACATTTCTGCCGTCATCTATGTTAGGGATTGTTATTCCTCCATGTAATTCATATCTTTTCATACTATGGCCACAGAGATTTATTATGGGAGAGAAACCATGAGATTCAATTGTTCCCTGGATTGCCGCACCGATTTCATCAGTTGTTACATCCCCCAAAAGAGCAGAACTTTTAATAGCAGAATTTCCAACCCCTTTTTTATTAACAACTTTTTCCTCAATTAATTTTATGGCTTTCTTTAAGGCCGTTTCACTGGTTTCTATTAACTTTTTATTCTCATCTGAATTCTCTAGGTCAACACTAAATGCATTGTCTGCTGTCCAACCATCAACATGAACTCCAAAATCAACTTTTAACAAACCATAAGCTAGAGTCTTATCATCGTGAGATGGAGTGTAATGAGCTGCAATGTTGTTTATACTTAAGTTTACTGGGAACGCTGGTTTGCCTCCATGTTTTATAATTTCACCTTCGATTTTTTCTGCGATTTCCAATAATGGAACTCCTGGTTTTACAATTGTCTTTGCATAATCTTTTGCCTGTGATGCTATTTTTCCAGCCTTCAGGATTTTTTCTTTGTCCATTTTTTATGTGAAAGACATTAATATTGTTATTAATAAAATGATTATAATAATTATTCCTACAGCAGATATTATCTTTTTCCAGCTTAAATCTAAATCATCATTTTTTTGTGAATAATCTTTGATATTTTTTGAGAAAATTGGCTCATAACTCATGGTTCCTGGATTGAACCTCATTTGCAATTTTATCTCTCTGATTTTCTTTTTGCTCTTCTTATTCTTCATGAACTAAATAGAAATAGTTGTTTTTTAAAGCTTACCTGATTCTGAAAACAGCAGTAACTCTTGCAGAGATTTCCTGCTCGCTTGGTACTATATCTGTCGCAGCCTCTTTTATCTCAGGTGCGCTTGCTCCTGCGAAATCATGAGCCAGCCATGGAATATAATTATAATCGTCTACTGAAACAGAGACAAGGCTTCCTAGTTTTTTGCCTAACCCCTCTGCGACACCTTTTGCCTTTGATGTTGCGTCCTGTGCAGCAAGCTTCATCGCTTCTGCCTTATACTTGTTTTGGTTTTCCTGGCTCAATTCAAAGTTGATGTAACTCACGCCTGCTCCGGAATCTATACCAGAATCAATGACATCCCCGATTTTTTCCGATTCATCGGCAGAAATTTCAACCCGTAAAGAATGAGTTGCCCTGTAGCCTGTTATTGTTCCTTGACCTGTCCTGTAGTCATACTCAGGATAAACACTATAGCTCTGTGTCTGTATATCCTCCCTGTCAAAACCCTTGCTTATTAAAGAATCAATCAGGGAATCAACGATTTCTGAATTCTTGTCTGAGGCTATATTGCTCGTTGCTCCTTGAGTGTCAACAGAAAAATAAACACCGATGATATCAGGCATCGCCTTTATTGTTGATTGGCCAGCCACGCTTATAGTGTTTGCATAAGACGGATTCAGGGAATTTATGATTATCAATCCTAATATTATGAATCCTGCAACTATTATCAGAGTTGTTTGTGCGGATTTTTCAAGTTTCATTATAACAAGAAAATTTTCTTATTTATAAATCTTAGGTGGAACATGTATGGAACTTGGTATTATTGGCCTCTTTCTTTTAATCTCCTGTTTTTGGGAATAAAGTTTCCTATCTTTTCTTCAGAAGCTTTTCCAGTCCCAAGAAAATCTTCCCCATATTTCATAATAAGAAACCCATGTTTTCCTGTTTTGATTAGAAGTTCGCGGCCCATCATCCATTCTTCTGCCTGCTTTGAATCCAGGAAAAATATGTTTTTTTTAATCTGGTCTTTGAGAATCTGGGAACCCTCGATGCTTAACCTGATATCATTCCCAATAATTTTCGCAAAATAAATTCCTATACGCTCTATGAAGGTGCATCTTTCAAGATGTTCAATGTCTTTTTCAGAAAAACTGCCGGAGAACAAGAAGAGCCTTTCTTCCCCTCTTTTTACTATCAAACCAGGGACAAAATCCACTCCAAACTGCTGCTGCAATCCGCGTTCAATTTCTTTTTTTTCCTGCTGGTTCAGAATTTTTATAAATCTCATTTTATTCTCCTAAGCTTTGCAATAAAAAATCCTTCTGTGTCGTTGTCTTGGGGGTAAATCCTGCAGGATTTTTCTACTTTTTTATCATAATTTTTATTCTGCCACTCAGTTATACCGGGTCTGCATTTAATCGGCAGTTTAATTGCCTCTATCTTGACATCTGGAAATTCTTTCAATACAAAATCAACAACTTCCTCGTTTTCTTCCGGCGCATGTGTGCAGGTGCTGTAAACTATTTCCCCCTTTGGTTTTAAAATTTCTAAAGCAGACGCTAAAAGGCCTTTTTGTAGTTTTGAAAGATATCTTATCGTGTTTGGATTCCACATTTGGTAAGTTATCGGACTTGATCTTAAGGTCCCTTCTCCAGAGCAGGGAGCATCCAAAAGAATTTTATCAAAAAGGAAGCCATTTTCTTTTAATCTTTTGCAGAGAGCTATTCCGTCTTTTTTTGTTATTATTGTGTTGGTTGCGCCGCAGCGTTCCATGTTTGAAGCCAGAATTTTCAGCCTTTTTAAACTGACATCGTTCGCTATTATTGTTCCTGTGTTTTTCATTGCTGCCGCAATCTGTGTTGTCTTGCTTCCCGGAGCAGCTGCAATGTCAAGAACTATTTCTCCTGGCCCTGGTTTCAGAGCAAGAATAGGAAGCATGCTCGCGATTTCCTGGACATAATAATACCCAAGGAGATGTTCTATAGAGCGGCCAAGCTCTCCTGGTTCTAAATCAATTATTTCATCCTCATCAACCAGTTCACGGAAAGAATTTTTAATAGCAAAATCATTTAATTTTTCTATATTAGCAATTTTACCCTTTACTATCATTATTTCCTTGTAATCTTTGAATGGCTGGTTAATGGACCAATGCTTGGATTTTAGTCTCTTTAGCAATTCTTCAGGTGAAATTTTTAATGTATTGCATCTTATAGAATTTGCAACAGGTTTTTTCAGAATTTCCATGTATTCGTAGAAATCTTTTCCGAGAAGTTTTTTCATTCTTTCAAGAAACAAAGGCTTTGGTGAGAAACTTCGCGATGCATTGGGTAGTCTTATCGGAGCGTGGTTTTGAATTTCATAGGTTTTCATATGCATTGGAAGAAAACAGTTGTTTTAATGGTTTTTGGATAGAGATGCGGGAAAATATTTATAAAGTTGTTTTGCCTTATTAAAAGATAAAATGGCTGGAATAATTGAATGGGCTTTGATTGTTGTGGGTGCAGTGGGAGCTCTTTGGGGTCTTAGCAGCAAAAAATGGCTCCTGTTTCTGATTGGCCTTGCACTGGCAGTTTTTGGGTTCATTTTGATGTAGACTAATCCTAGAAATCTCCGAGTTTTGTCTGCCTTTTTCCTTCAATAATCTCGATTATGTTGACATTGAAAACCTGAAGAATGTTTTCAACAGCAGGAATAATCTGTTTTTGAAGGTAATATTCTATGTTATATTCTCCTTTTTCCTCAGGAAGCTTGACTTTTTCCCTGACGAGTTTCTTTTTTTCTCTGGTTTCAGCAATGAAATATTCAATAAGATTTCCCCCGCTTATAGGAATCTCCTTTTCCTGCATCTTTCTTGCAGCAATTACATGAGGAGAAATCGCCTTGTATTCTGACAGTGGCTTCTGCAGCATTGTTTTTATTATCATTTCTTCTTTCGGAACTTCTCTCTGCTTCACCCTTTTAATTACCTCTTTTAAAAAAACAACTGCCCTTTTCTCATTTCCGTCCTGAAGAATCATCCTTATTACTTCGTTCTGGGTTTTTCTCGCGAGAGTGCACCAGTCTCTTCTTACTGTTTCGAAACCGCGAATCTTTACTTTTCCGTCTTTTCCCAGGAGAGCATATTTCTTTTTTGCCCCGATAGTTCCTGTTCTTTTTGTAACCCACAACCCTCTTTTAAAAAACCCCTCAAGCTCAAGCTCCATTATCCCAGGAAGCTCTGAATTTAACTGCTCGAGGAATTTTATTGTTTCTACCCCGCTCTTTCTCTGCATCAGGAAAGCTATGCTGTCTGTATCAGAATAAATTACCCTAAATCCACGGCTGTTTATTTTTTCTATGGAATCTCTTATTGATTTTCTTGCAAATGCAGCTGTGGCAGCAGCTGCTTCCCTCGAATAATACCTTGCACCAAAAAATCCCTGATACCCGTATGCGGCATTGGCCAGCAGCTTGAACGCATTGCTCCTCGCCCTTTTTATGACATCTGGTTTTTCCTGCAGCTCGCTTTTGTATCTCTTTCTTTTTTCAATCACTTCCTTTAGCATCTCTGGAAAAAACCCTGGTTTTTTGCTGAAATAGGCTTTTTTATTTTCAATTTCTATGCTATAGGAATCAATATCTTTTCCTGGCTTTGGCTTTTCAAGAAGAGTTGATTTAGACAAATTGTAGGTAACGATAGTGCTTCCATAGCTGGAAGTGAAATCAAAGACAGCGATGTCCTCATAAAGTCCTGGCGTGGGTTCGAAAACAAAAGCCCCGACATATTTTTCTTTTCTCCTTCTTTCTCCTATTTCATCATGTGTCGGCCTTTTTTCAGGAATTTCATTAAATCTTTCAAGGTTGTGAATGATGAAAGACTCTACGTTTTTTGACATCCCGTTCCTTGAGACTTCAGCTACAGGTTCGTTCATTATCCTTGTAAATTCAAAAATATCAGGCCACATCTTTTCAAACAAACCATAGACTAAAATTGAGTCGTGAAGATTGTATTCAAAATAATTCTCCCAATGATGGTCATCAATCTTTGAAGAATGCCTTGGCCTAAAATCCTTTTTTGTATCATTAAGGAATTCTTTTGAAACTTCATTCAGAGAAAGGGTTTCTGACTGCATATACTGAGAATATGCTGTCCTGATGAATTTCAGGAGGTCTATATGCACAATCCCTTTCGTTTTTGCAGAAACTTCAATCCCACGGGAAAATCTTGGCTGGCTTTGGTCCAGGCTAAGGGAGAGCTTTATTTTATTTTTTTCTGCCCTTACTTTTATATAGGGAAGGTCAAAGCCATCTGAAAAATAACCAACAAGGAAGTCAGGAGATATTTTTTTTACATAGGAAACAAAGGTTTCTATCAGGTCTGCCTCATCTTTGACATATTCTACGTATTCTTGTTTTCTGGAAGAGCTTGGCGCCTTTTTCCATGTAATAACTTTTCTGAAATTTTCCGAAACCAGAGAGACCATGAGGATTTCTCCCTCTCCTAATTTTAGGTCATCTGTTTCTATATCATAGGTTAAAGTTTTTGGCTTGAAACCCCTGTCATCTGTTCTTTTTGCAGATTCAAGCTTTATGCAGAAATCAACATCTAATCCTGAATCGACCCCTCCAAATTCCAAGGAGTTGTTTAAAAGCTGGCCAGAAATTTCATACCATTGCAGAGGATTTATCTTTTTCTCAATGATATAATGAGTTACAAATCCAAGATCGTAGCCCCGCCTTTTTGCTATCTCTTTCAAGCCAAGCCTGTCTGCTATGTCGTGCAAATCTTTATAGTTTGTCGCAAAAATCTTCAAGGCATTCACCTTTTTTCCAAGAAAGTTTTTCTCATGCAGCTCTACAGCCTCAACTTTTGTTTTGCGGCCCTTGATATCAAGTTTTATCTTTTTTATTTTTTCTATTAAATTTTCTGTTTTTTTGGAATCCAAGCCAGGTTCAAGGATAGCCCAGAAATAAACAGGGCAGGAGTCAATAATACATACCCTTTTTCCCATGGAATCCCGGCCGAATATCTTTATGTAATTTCTCTCCTGAAAATCGAAGTAATCATAATCAACAGGAATGAAATAGGTTTCCATGTTTTTAAAAAGTTCTTGGCTTATTTAAATTTTAAGAGGAAACCCTGAAGAGACAAACCATAAGATTTATATATCATTAAGCAGTAGTTACATTATTATGGAACTCGAGGTTTTTGCCCAGCATTTGACAGTGAAGATTGTTTCAAATAAAGGCATCGAAGGAACGGTGACTATTAACAAATCTGGTTATATTCCTGGAAGAGGAATTAATGTGGACAGAATTTATAATTTTTCCGGAATGGAATACAAACAAGAGGGGGTTGTTTATGACGATGAAGCTAGTTTTGACAATGAATCTTTGAATGATTGTCAAACTTCTCTGGCATCCATGGTACCACCTGCTTTTGATATAGAGCATGTCAGAACCAAAGGTTATGTTCATAGATTTAGGATAAAAACTAGTGAGGAATTTGAAGATGGTTCAAGAGCACATGAACATGATCCAAGGGACGATAAAGAAAAATCTAAGTTAAGACATCTAAGCTTGACTAACTGGAATTAGTTAATTATAAATATAATTCTTACCTAATGAAAAAATGGGTTTAAATATAAAAGATATAATTCCAAGGAAAGAGATTGAGATTTCAGATTTAAGGGATAAAGTGGTTTTTGTAGATGCCTATAATATACTTTATCAGTTTCTTTCAACTATAAGACAGCCAGATGGAACTCCTTTGATGGATAATAAGAAGCGGGTGACTTCGCATCTTTCAGGGATTTTCTACAGGAATGTTAATCTTCTTTCAGAGGGCATAAAACTGGTTTATGTTTTTGATGGCGAGCCTCCAAAATTGAAGGCAGGAACCCATAGAATAAGGTCAGAAGGTCGGGAGATTGCCAGAGAGAAATACGAGGAAGCAAGGCAGGAAGAAGACATTGAAGGAATGAAACGCTACAGCTCGTTGCTGATAAAACTTGATTCTGATATGGTTAGAGAAAGCAAAGAGCTGTTAGAGGCGATGGGCATAGCTGTAGTCCAGGGACCAGGAGAAGGAGAAGCTGAGGCAGCTTACTTAAGCAGGGTAAAAACCAGCTTCGGAGTTGTTAGCCAGGATTACGACTCTCTGTTATTCGGAGCAACAAGGCTCATCAGAAATCTTGGATTAGCAAGAAAGAGAAAAACAATTTCCGGATGGCAGGAAATAAGGCCAGAGCTGATAGACCTTCATCAGGTCCTGAATATTCTTGAAATAAATTTGGATCAGCTCATATGCATCGGGATTCTCGTAGGTACAGACTACAACCCAAGAGGAATTCTTGGCATAGGGCAGAAAAAAGCTCTTGAAATTGTAAAAAAATACAAACAGCCTGTTCTAATATTCAAAAACGTTGAGGAGCAGATAATGAGCATGCCGGAAAAAGACAGGTTTAACTGGCAGGAAATTTTTGAGCTTTTTCACAAACCAAGGGTTGTTAATGCTGATTTTAGATTCGGAAAAGTTGATGAGAAAAAAATAAAAAACATTCTTGTTGAAAAGCACGATTTCTCGGAAGAGAGGGTTGAAAAGCAGCTTGAAAAATTAAGGGAAGTCAAGGAAAAAAAGAAACAGAAAAATCTTGGCGGGTGGGTTTAAATCTTTTTAACCCCCAAGTCTTCTTATCTCTCTTTCTATTATATTCATTGCCTGTCCTATTCTTTTTTGCCTTTGGGGATTGCCTCTTGCATTATTATACTGGAACTTGTATGCGTAAAGTTTTTGTTTTAAATCATATAAAGACCTTTGCCTTTGTTGGTATACTATTCTCTCTCTTTCTATTACTTCTGGAGGTTGATTTTGGTCACCCCTCCCAGGATTAAATTTTTTTTTTCGGCCTCTCCACCATAATAACAAGCCAATCACAAACATTATACTACCAATAATGAAGGCAATACCTTTCTCATAGAATAAATTTGTTAACACTGCTATTAAGATTAAAAGAAGACCAAATATCATAAAGAAACCCTTAAACTTGAGTTTCCATATTAGAAAAAGCGCTGCTATTCCAAGAATTATCCAGATTAAAATACTGAAAAGATCAGTGGAAATACCAAAACCAGAAAATAAATTTTCTATGCTGAAACCAGTTTTGTAAATTCCGTAAACAGATAACAGAGATATTGCAAAAGAAATAACCCCTACTATTCCTTTGTTCGGTTGCCCATAAGCATCTTTGAAAAGACCAATCCTCGTTAATATGAGGAAAAGAAATGCGAAGATAATTAAGAAAAATGCCAGGATAGTTATGTCCTGAGAATTTATGCTGTCAAAAAAATCGCTTATGGAAAAACTCCCGTAGCCGCCATCAAAAAATTGGGCGCTGACAAAGCTTAGCAGAAATAAACCCAGGACAAAAGCAATACCTCTTTTCATTATTAATAAAAGAAATCCAAGATTTATAAAGATTAATGTTTTATTTTAATTGAAAATGAAAAAGGCGTCTTTTGATATTTTTGGCAATATAACTTTGGTGAAATTTGATAAAAAAACGTCTGCTAAAGATAAAAAACGCTTTGCTACTAGATTACTTCATGATAACAAATCAGTAACAACAATCTTGGAAAAAACCCGTGGATTCAGAGGCCGATTAAGGAAACAGGAAACAAAATATCTTTCTGGCATTAAAACCAAAGAAGCACTTTACAAAGAAAATGGCTGTGTCTTCAGATTTAACATAGACAGCGTTTATTTCTCTCCGAGACTGAGCAATGAAAGGAAGGAAATTGCGCAGAAAATAAAAAAGGGAGATGAAGTTTTGGTGATGTTCGCTGGAGTTGGCCCTTATTCAATTGTCATAGCTAAAAATTCCAAAACAAGCAAGGTTTATTCCAATGAAATAAACAGGGAGGCAAATAAGTATGCCATGTTAAATATAGAGTTGAATAAGGTTAAAGATAAGATGATATTGTTAAACGGAAATATAAAAGATGTTGCTAATAAAATTAAACGTGGTTTATCAGTTAATAATGAAAAAATTCCACTCAAATTCGATGCAATAGTCATGCCTCGGCCACAATCTAAAGAAAGTTTTTTAAAAGAGGCTTTTTCTCTGAGCAAAAAGGGAACAAGGGTTTTTTATTATGATTTTTGCGGAGTTGGAAAAGAAAAAGAAATTGTTGAGAAAATAAAAAATGAAGCAAGTAAAATGAGAAAGAAAGTTAAAATTTTAAAAGTCAAACATGCCGGAGAGATTGCGCCTTATAAGTTTAGAGTGAGGGTGGATTTTAGGGTTTTATGAGTTCTTTTATAAAATTTATAGCTTCAGTCGTTGATTCTTCATTTAATGGGTGTCCTGCATTAAATATCCTTAAGTTCTTTTGTTTTCCCCCCAAGTTAAAATGATACTCCCTTGCTTTTTGAAAATCAATTATACTATCTTGTGAACCTAGCATAGTCAACACGTGTGGGATCTTTCTAGAAAATTCTTGGAAGTTTGTATCTAAATTTAGAATATTCTGGATGTAACTATTTGGAATTACTCTTTTTCTTCCATTCTTTTGATCGTATTCATTACTAATATCCAAATCTTTTTGGTTTTCTTTTAGATATTGTATTTTTGGTATTGCTTGAGGATTAACCTTACAAAAAGGAGAAATTGCAATATGCCAATCAATTTGTTCTAAAGGGTTTTTTTTAAGATAGTGTGCGAATATTGGAACCCCTGTACTTGAGGCAAGAATTCCGACTTGATCGTAACCTTTAGGAATTTCGGCTTCTTTTGAGAATTTTTCTATGGAAAATGGAATGTATATTACATCTCCTATTTTTTCTATTCCAGGATAATTTATTTTTTTAAAATCAAAGTCTGGGAAATGACTTGCAATTTCTTCTAACCTCCCCCCTTCTTCTTTTAGAGAGAGTCCTGGAAAGCTTATTATCAATTTCTTCATGAAATAATCTAAAGAAAACTGTTTAAAAACCTTCCTTTTTTTACTAAATCTTCTTCTCAGCTTTTATCGCTGTAGGTGCTTCGCCACCATGCCATGTGAACCTGGGGCGGACTCTTATTGGGTAAATTCTTTCTGAATTGTCATCCAGAAGTATTGCGCTGCCCTTTAATGAAGGAAGGTCGTCCATCTGTTTTTTTATGCTTTCGAGGATGTAGGACTGCATTACATAGTTCAGGGCTTCTACATCTGGCTTTGAAGTCACCCTGTGAGCTATTAATATGTCTGACTGGGTCATCACATCGTGGTGTATCTGTCCTGGCTGTTGTGTTGCGAGAACCAGGGAAATTCCAGGCTGCCTGCCTTCCCTCAAAAGCTGTATTAAAGCGTCTGTCGCAGCAGTTTTTCCATTCAGAGGAAGAAATTCATGGGCTTCGTCTATGAATATCCACACCAGAGGATGGTCTCTCTTTATTTCTCCTGAAAGATAATCAAGCCCTTTGGAGACAGATTCTATTTCCTCTTCTTTTCTCGAAGACATCCTTTGATTGAAAATTTTTCTTGAAATAAGGCTTATTGCAAGAGCCCTTATGTTGAATGCTCCAACTGCATTGTAAACACTCAAATCAAGAACAGTCGTTGTTCCTGCTGAAACCAGGGCATCAACCTTTGTTGGCTCATCGCCTTTTTTTGCAAATATTCCCCACGTATTTGCAGCTTCAAACAAGCCAACTGCCGCATTTCTTGTTTCCTGAGGAGTTTTTTCATCTTTTTCAAGCTCTTCAAGAATATCATCGAGGTCATAGGCACCTTTTTCTTTCAGTTTTGTGATTGTCCTCTGTATCAGGACAGAGATTGGATTTACTATGTCCAGTCCAAAGGTAAGAATCCAGTCTTCAGAATTCATTTCATTGACATCCAAAGCAAAAGAATCATCTGCAGGAATCCCTTTTTCCAGGTATGCATCGTAATATCCGAAAGGAACAAAAACCTTTACAGGAAGATTTCTCTGTTTTAAATCCCATTCCTGCAAAAGATCCTTGTCTTTTTCATTTTTGAATTTCATGGTCCAGTAGATTCCCATTGTGTCAAAAATCAGAGAGCCTATGTTTTCTCTGGATTCCTTTGGAAGAGCTGAAAGCTCTTCTGCTATGACCCCAATAGTGTAGCTCTTTCCACTGCCTCTCTTGCCTGCAACAAGAACCACGTGGCTTCTTGCAATGTCCATAAAAATTTTATTGCTGAGAGAAGTGTACTGTCCCATTTTCACATAACTCTTCCCGATATATACAATGCCTCGGTCAGAAAAGGATTTTTTGTCTGCAGTATCTCTGCCAATAACAATATCATAACCCATTGAAAACCTCCTGTGGGTTTTTCACAATTCCAGCATCCATAGTAATAATATTTGGAGGAAGATGTTTATAAAATTACTTCTGCAGATACTCTATTTCTTCTTGGGAAAGCCTGAGTTCTTCCTGGACTTTTGGCTTCATAAGGAAAGGTTTTATCGTGGAAAACTCGCTCATCGCTCTTTTCTCTCCTATGTGGACATATTGGGAATATTTTTTTGCTATTGATTTCTTCTTCTCTGTCCTCTGGTTGTTGAGCCAGATTTTCAGAATCCTTGTCGGCCTTTTGTAGCTGGTAAATCCTGTTTTAACATTTTTTTTTGAGCTGGAAATTCCGTAGCTCAACAAAGCATTTTCGTAGACAAGGAAGCGCCAGTACTGCTGCCTGTAAATCCTCCTCTTGAAGATATCAACTTTGCTTAGGGCATCTATCGCCTTTGCCAGCTCTTCTCCCTGATATTCTGCAGGAATGTTTTCCTCAACCCACAGCATTATCTCTTCCAGTGGCATGTTCACAGAATCATATAACTGCAGCATGCTTTCTGTCGGCTTCCCTTTGAAAATCATTCTCAATGCAGAGAAAATATCCATCTCTTTGTTTCTTTCATCGAAGATTATTTCACTTGGATTCTTCATGCCTGAAGCTGTCTGCAGGTCATTTACCGCAGCCCTGAGATCTCCCCGGGCCTTTACAGCAATGTTTGTAAGAACATCCATGTCCAGGAATTTTTTTTCCTTTCTCAAAATTGATATCATGATGTTTTTTATCGTTTTGTAATCTATCTCCTTCAGCTGTATCAGGTCTGATTTTTTTCTCAAGCCTGTAAATTTCCTGTTCCAGATGTCGTTTGCAGTTATTACCAAAGGATATGCAGAAGATTCAACAAGAGCCAGGAGTTCAAGAAGACCTCCACGGTCTGTTTCGGAAATTCCGTCAACTTCATCAACGAGAATAACCTTATTCTCTTTTGTGAGAGATTTTTGTTCTGTTGCAGGCCTTAATATTTCCCTGAGTTTTTCCCTGTTCCTTAAATCAGAAGCATTCAATTCAAAAAGCTCTGCCTTATTTGCGTCGGCAGCAGCGTAAGCCAGAGAGGTTTTCCCTGTTCCAGGAGGCCCGTAGATTATTACTGCTCTGTTGTCCCCCCCTCTTCCGAATTTTTTCAGGAATTCTTTCAGTAAAAAAACAGCCTGTTCCTGGCCTTCTACATCTGAGAAACTCTTTGGCCTGTACTTCTCTGTCCAGTTTTCTGTCATTTTTTATTCTTCAATAAAATCTTGGTTCTCATATAATTTTTTTGATAATTCTTCAATTTCCTTATCTAAAATTATATACACACCCAAATATTCTTCTAATCTCTTACGTAAATTTTTTGAAACATATGTTTCCCTTTGCCCTATTAATTCCTGGACATCTCTTATTTTCATATTTTTGTACCCCTCATGCCCTTTTTTTTGTTTTAAATCCTCTTCAAATTCTTTGTACAAAATTACTTTTACTCTGTCAACAATAAAAGGCGGAGGGTTACCTTCGAAATCCATTTATTTTCCCAAACCTGCAAGAACAAAACTTGCAAGCAGGGATTGCAGCTGAATGAAAGGGTCAGAGCCTTCGACAATCCTGAACTCTGCCTCTCCTGTTTTTTCTGTGAGCTTTACCTTTACTTCAGGCTCTACGGGAAGATTCCAGATTTCTTTCTGGATGGCTTTTATCACATCCTGGCCAGAGATGCTTTCCCTGAGCATGACATCCAGGAGTTTTTCCCTTGCTTTCTGGAAATCCCCCGAGACTGCATAATCAAGAACAGTGCGGATGTCTTTTGGCTTTGCGCTGGAGATTATCGTTGATACAAGGTCATAGTTTATTGCAGGAGATATTGAAGCTGTTGATTGCAGAATGTTGATACAGCGCCTGCAGTCCCCCTCGCTTCCCTCATAAATGAGCTCGAGGGCGTCATGGCTTATCTTTAATTTTTCCCCTTCTTCTATCTTTCTTATTATCTTTTCTATGTCTTTTTTTTCCAGGAGTTTGAATCTGAAAATGGCGCACCTGGATTGTATAGGGTCTATTATTTTGCTGGAATAATTGCAGGAAAGAATGAATCTGCATGTCGTTGAATAATTTTCCATCGTCCTCCTAAGGGCTTGCTGAGCTTCAGTTGTCAAGGCATCAGCCTCATCCAGGAAAATTATCTTGAAAGGGACATTTCCTATAGATTTTGTCCTTGCAAAATTCTTGACTTTTTCTCTTACAATGTTGATGCCACGTTCATCAGAAGCATTCAGCTCCAGGTAATTTTCACGCCAGAATTTCCCAAAAAGTTCCTTGACTATTATCAGAGCCATCGTTGATTTCCCTGTTCCTGCAGGTCCGGCAAAAAGAAGATGCGGTATGTTCAGGGAATTCGTGAGGGATTCAACTTTTTTGACAGTGTTGTCCTGGCCGACAATCTCTGAGAATTTTGAAGGCCTGTACTTCTCTGTCCAGATTTCGCTTGCCATGTTTTTTATTTAGACAAATTTAATTTGCCACACCAAATTGCCCTTTGGTGTAAGGGATAATATTTTAAGAAAAAACAACTTATAAACATTATGGGAGTTAAGAAGAATTAAACTCGTCCAAGCGTAGCCGAGTTAAAGAATTAAACGCTTCTCTCTTCTAAGCTTTCTCTAATTTGGATTTTAGACGAATTATGAAAATTATTAGACAGCTCTTTCACGTCTTAATTTTCTCTTGCGCTTTTCCTTTCGCAGACGCTTCCTTTGCCATTTCCACCGCATCTGCCTTTTCTTTTTCCAACGCCTTGAGCCTCGTTTCATGAAAGGGAAAAGAAAAAGTCAGTATAAAAGTTCTTCGGTTAACTAACAACATAAATATATTTAAATTATAGGGGTATCATATTTTTGTGAGAGAAAAATTGGAAATGATTGCCGGGAATATACCTGACGTAAAAGTGATATCTGCTGAAGAAGCTCTGGAGTTTTCTCAAAATTATGGATCAAATCAACTGACAATTTTTGATGATAGATATCTTAAATATATTCTAGGAAAAATTGCATATGAAAAATTAATCAGCAGCAACGGTGGTGCGGTAAATAGAAACTTTTCTTTTAAAGATCATGGGCTGGGCAAGATTTAAAAATAAAAAAATATTCTATCCAATATGAAAAAGGGGTATAACGTTGTTGTTGATAGGGATGGGCTTAAAGTTTGGATTCCATTCAATAACAAAAGAGCTTTTTCTAGAGCTAAACACAATCACGAATTCTATGGGAAAGTAGTTCAACGTAGGGTTTCCATAGATGACGCCATAAGAATGTGTCAGGAAAATAACTTTTATAGCCTTATTTTCGAGATAAATGGTTTTTATTCTTGGACTTGCTACAAAAATAAAATCGAGTTCAATAAAGAGAAAGATAAATTGGAAGGGAGAGTTGTAGCACAAGGGATTCTTCCAGAAAAAGCAGTTGAATTATGCAGAAATTATAATTCTAGAAACGGGAATTAATTACGATTTTGTAATGTTTTGGAACTAATCATTTTTTGACAAAAATTATTCATCTGCTTCTCGTAACGCCGATTCTTGGGCAGTATTCCCTTACAGGACACTGGGAGCACTTTGGCGAGATTGGCTGACATATCGTCTGCCCGAAGAGAACAAAGAGAGCATTGAACTCTGGCCAGTATTTTCTTGGCAGTATTTTTTCAAGCTCTTTCTCTGTCTGCTCAGGACTCTTGGTTTTTACCCAGCCGAGCCTGTTTGGAATTCTATGGCAGTGTGTGTCTATTGGCAAAACAGATTTCCCGTAAGCGAATGCGAGAACAATGTTTGCAGTCTTTGGGCCAATTCCTTTTATTGAAAGAAGTTCCTCTTTTTTATCAGGAACCCTGCCATTGTATTCTTCAAGGATGACTTTTGAAACGTGCTTTAAAGTCCTTGCTTTCTTTTTGTAATGTCCTGAGGAAAAAATTATTTTTTCCAGCTCCTCCTCAGACAATTTGAGGATTTTTTCAGGAGTGTCTGCAACTGCAAAAAGTGCGGAACTTGCCTTCTCTGTATTTTTGTCCTGCGTTCGCAGAGAGAGAAGGCATGCGATAAGAACTTTGAATGGATCAGGATTTTCACGCATCCTGTTTAATGTTGTTCTCTCCTTGTAATTGAAATGCGCAGCCAATATATTCATAATTTTTGATATTTTCTGTTGCTGGTCCATTTTGTCATTGTACAGAGGGCAAGCCACATTATAAATTTTAAGAAAACGCTCAGAACCAAGCTTCTCACTCTCCTCGTCCGAATCTCGACTGCAACTTTCAGTTGCAAATACGCCCCGACCGAGATTCGAACTCGGGTCACGGCCGTCCCCTAAAAGGACAAAGATTGCATTGAGATGCAAGACCAATACTCTCAACGAGATTAGGTCATCTTTGTTCTGAGGCAATATCATTGACAAATGTCAACTACTTTGCCATTTGAGAGG
>Ga0247727_10010993_pt1 | contig 15904 bp, 13 predicted proteins | sample WisWelCaveWW1625_FD_202498 | JGI IMG/M metagenome (GOLD analysis project Ga0247727, IMG submission 202498) | Biofilm microbial communities from Wishing Well Cave, Virginia, United States - WW16-25 | ecosystem: Environmental > Aquatic > Deep subsurface > Groundwater > Cave microbial mat | place...
GGGCCGTCGCGCTGCTGGGTGAAACGCAGTACGCGAAGTGGATGACGCGCCTCGTGACGTTCTCGTTCGGGTTGTCCCTGCGCGACCGGCGGCCCGTCGTGGACAAGCTCGCCGAGAAGGTGCCCGTCACGCTCCTGCTGTCCGTCACGGCGATCGTCGTCGCATACCTGTTCGCGATCCCGCTCGGGATCCTGGGCGCCGTACGGCACGGGAAACGGACGGACCGCTGGATCACCTTCGTCCTGTTCGTCTTCTACTCGGTTCCGTCGTTCTGGCTCGCGATGATGCTGATCATGGCCCAGCGCGACGCCCGCGCGTTCCCTATCCGCGGGCTCCTCTCCGAGGGCTGGGAGCGAATGGGGACGGGCGCGCGGATCGCCGACGTCGCGTGGCACATGGTCCTGCCCGTGGTGTGCCTGTCCATCACGTCGCTCGCCTGGCTTTCGCGGTTCCAGCGCGTCGCGATGCTGGATGTGATCCGGCAGGACTACATCCGGACCGCGCGCGCCAAGGGCCTCGGCGAACGGGCCGTCGTGCTCCGCCATGCCTTTCGCAACGCGCTCTTGCCGATCGTGACCCTCCTGGGCCTGCAGCTCCCGCACCTGCTCGCGGGGTCGGTGATCATCGAGAGCATCTTCAACATCCCTGGGATGGGCCAGGAGACGTTCGAGGCGATCACGATGCGCGACTACAACTGGGTCATGGCGGTCGCCGTGCTCGCGGCGATCCTCACGATGGCGGGGGTCCTGCTGTCCGACATCGTCTACGCGCTCGTCGATCCCCGCATCTCCCTGTCCCGCAGGGGGGGCCAAGATGGTTGAGACGGTTAGAAAGCGCGGGCTCGTCTGGCGCAAGTACAGGGGCCGGCGGCTCCAGCGCGTCGCGCTGTGGCTCGTCGGTTCCCTCGCCGCGACCGCAATCCTCGCCGACTTCTTCGCCTCACACCTGCCGATCCTGCTTCGGCTGGACGGCGAGACATACCTCTTGCCGAACGTGACGGAGCCGCCGGCCCTGCGCGCGTGGAGCAACGAGCGGCTCGAGTCCGAGATGGCCGAGGGCGACTGGGCCATCTACCCGCTCGTCCGGTACGGGCCGCGCACCAACGACTTCGCCGCGGGGCTCGAGCACCCCGCGCCCCCTTCGGACCGGCACCTGCTCGGCACCGACGCCGCCGGGCGCGACGTCCTCGCGCGCATGATCCACGGGACCCGGATCGCCCTGTCGGTCGGGCTCGTCGCCGTGTCCCTGTACGTGCTCATCGGCATCCTGCTCGGCGCGTCCGCGGGATACCTGGGGGGCATGTGGGACTCCACCGTCTCGCGGATGGTCGAGGTCATGCTGTCTTTCCCGCCGCTCTTCTTCATCCTGACGATCCAGGGCCTGCTGGAGCGAACGAGCATCTTCCAGCTCATGGTCGTCATCGGGCTGACGCAGTGGCCGCAGGTGACGCGCCTCGTGCGCGCCGAGGTGCTGCGGATTCGCTCGCTCGACTACGTGGTCGCTGCACGCGCCCTCGGGGCCGGCCATGCACGGACGATCTCGCGCCACGTCCTGCCCAACGCGCTCGGCCCCGTGCTCGTCGTCGCGAGCTTCGGCATCGCGGGCGCGGTCCTCGTGGAAGCGGCGCTCACGTTCCTCGGCTTCGGGACCGACATCGACACGCCCTCCTGGGGGCAGCTGCTCAAGGAGGCGCGCGAGAGCGACTACCGTTGGTGGCTGACCCTGTACCCCGGCCTCGCCCTCTTCTTCACGGTGACCCTCTTCAACATCATAGGCGAGGGCCTTCGCGACGCGATCGACCCGAGGCTGCAGGGCGAGCCGGGCTAGTGTCCCGAGCCCGAAGTTTCTTTCGAAACTTCGGGCGCTTCGCGCCGCCGCTTCGCGGCGCTCGGGACGCTAGCCACTTCACCCAGGGGGCGCCGCGCGCCCCCTCTTGCCGAACTTCGTTCGTCAATTCACCCCCGCGAAAAACCCGCTCCGCGGGTTTTCCTAGTGTCCTGAGTCGAGCACGCCCCGGGGAATTCTTGAACGAACTTGCGACTCAGGACACTAGCGGCAGGCGGGTTCTTCCTGCGCAACCCGGACGGCGGCCTTCAGGTAGCCGGGGGTCGATTCGATCGCGGCGAGACGCTGGGCTTCCTCGCGGGGCTGGCCTCCGAGCCGGACGAGCGATCCGATGGCGGCAGCGCCGACCCGCTGGTCCGGATCGGACATCGGCTGCAGGGCCCGCCGTACGCGCTCGGCGAGCGGCTCGGCCGCCTGAAGCGCGCAGACGGAGCCGATGGCGGCCGCGGCGTCGGCGCGGACGAGGGCGTCCTCCCGGGCGTCCTCCATCCGGTCGACGAGGGCCTGCCACAGGCGCCGCCGCTTCGCCATCGCGATCGCCCCGACCGTCGCGCGCCGGACGACGAGCGAACCGTCCCCGAGCCCAGCGATCAGCTCCTCGTCGGACAGGGATCTCGGCACGCCGGCGAGCGCGACCACCGCTGCCGCGCGGACCATCGGCCAGCGGTCTGTGGCGAACAGCTTGCGCAGCTGCCGCGTCGGCAGAGCGCTCCTCCCGACGAACGCCTCGGCGGCCGCGCGGCGAACGCGCGGCGAGCGGTCCGAGAGCGCCTGCTCGATCCCGGGCGCGTCGCCCGGGCAGCGCCCGAGGGAGGTCGCCGCCTCCGCGCGCAGGATCTCGTCGTCGTCCCTCTGGACGGGCCCGAGCCGGCCCCGGACGTCGTCTGCCGCGCGGGCGCACAGGTCGCCGGCGATCCGCACCGCATGCCAACGCACCGGGAAGTCCGACGCCGCGAGCAACCCGGGCAGGGCCTCGAGGGCAAGTCCCGCTCCGTCCGAGCTGGCGAGGTCGACGGAGCGGACGAGGTCGGCGACGGCCTCGACGGCGGGCCGCTCGGCGAGCCGTGCGCGGATCGGGCCGAGGGCCGCACCCTGCAGCGCACGCGCGCAGGACCGGAGCGCGTCGCGGATCGCACGGCGCTCCGCCGCCCCTCCACGGCCGGCCTCGGGGACCAGGACCGCGAGCGCCGCCGCATCTGCCCAGCGTCCCAGGACTCCCGCCGCGCCTGCGCGAACGGGTCCGGGCTCGCCCCGCATCGCGTCGGCCACGGGCGTGCGCGCGCCGTCCCCCAGCGCCGCGAGCGCGGCGAGCGCCTCGTCGGCGACCTCGCGATCCGGATCGCCCGCGAGCCGCAGCAGCGAAGGCGCGGCCGCCGCGTCGCGCCACTGGCCGAGGACCTGCGCGGCCCGGCGCCGCACCACCGGCGAATCCGATGTCACGGTGGGCGTCAGCGCCGGCAGGGCGCGCGGGCCGAGCTGCGAGAGGACGCGGATCGCGTCGCCGCTGTGCTCGTCGCTGCCGAGCTCGGCGACCATCGCCTCGATCCCCTCCCCCCAGTCGAGCTCCGTGTAGACGGCGATCTCCGAGATCCCCGTTTCCGTGGCCGAGGCGCCGCGCCCGGGGAACGTGTCGCCGAGCGAGACCGACAGGCAGCGCGTCCTCTGCGGGGCCGGCAGGGAGATCCAGATCGGCTGATTCGGGCGCGCGCCCGGATCGTCGGGGATCGTCGCGCGAAAGAGTCCCTCCTCGGTCGCCACCAGGAGGGTCCGTGTCCGGGCCGGGGTGCCGGCCCGTCCGGAAGCCGCGGCGACCGCGGGAAGGATCGACAGGGCCCGGATCGCCACCGGCACCGTGATCTCGGCCGTGACGAACTCGCCCTGCCGCCTTGCGAACCACCAGGTCGTTGCGGCGTCGGAGTCGCCGACGCTCGACGGCGCCGGGACGTCGATGACCGCGCCGTCGACCCGCACGGCGGACGTCGACGTCCAGGTCGCGACGTCGAGCAGCGGCGAGCCGGTCGGTCCGGGGCTCTCCCAAGCGCCCGCGACGTCGGCGGCGGTCCGACCTCGGTGCCGGTTCAGATCGACGCGCGCGAAAGTGCGGGTCGCCGGATCCAGCCCCGTCGGCTCCAGCAGCGCACGATCCGCGCCGCACAGACGAGCACGCTCGGAGACGACCGCCACGATCGGATCCGGCAGGGCGTCGTCGTTCCAGTCGTCGAGCGTCAGCGTCGTGCCGCTGCGCTCGCCGATGTCCCCGCGAAGACCCGTGTCGCCCATCCACAGGACGGACAGCTCGCCGCGCGCGCGCTGGCCGACGAGCGCCTCGCGCGCGAACGGACCGCTGCCCGTCACGACGACGTGGGCGAGGTTCTTGCCGCCCGCGAGGCGGACTTCGGCGACCGTCGCCGTGAGCGTTCCCGAGGGCGGCGCCCCGAGCGCGAGGGTTCGCGACCCCGCCGACAGACGGACTGCGCTGCCGACCGACTCCACGGAGACGGCCGTCGGACCGACCGGCGGCCCGAAATCCACCTGGCCGGTCGCGAGCGGTGTCGCGAACGCCCAGGAGGGCAGGGCGAGCAGGGTGAAAAGGCCGTGCATCCGCTACCGTCCTCGCTTGACGAACGCCGGCTCGAGGGGCGCGTCGTCGTACGCGGGCACGGAGCGCTCCTGTGCGGGGGCAGACCGGTCCGGTCGCGCGGCCGTGCGCCTTCGCGGGCGCGGCTCCGGTGAAGCCGACTCTGCGGGCGGGGGGGGCTCTTGCGCCGCGGTCGCCGGCCGGGGCGGAGCGGACACCGCCGGCTCGGCTGGCGCGTCGGCCTCAGCCGGCTCCGTCGAGATCTCGGGCCGGGGGTCGGCAGGCTCGCGGGGCGCGAGCGCGACGAGCGCGTAGGCGCCGCCCCCGACAGCCGCCAGCGCCAGCGCGGCCGCGGCGAGACGCCGGCGCCTGCGCAGGGGAGCGGCCACGGAGACCTCGAGCGCCTCGAGAAGCTCCTCCATCGAGCCGAAGCGGTTCTCCGGGCCGCCGGAGAGCCCCCGCAGGATCGCGCGACGCACCGATTCGGGCACCTCGGGCCTCGGCGGCGGAGGTCGCGGTGCGCCGTGCACGACGCTCGTGGTCAGGTCCTCGATCGTCCCGCCCTCGAACGGCCGGGATCCGTAGAGCGCCTCGTAGAGCGCGACGCAGAACGAGAACTGGTCCGTGCGCGCGTCCGTACGTCCTCCGAGGAGCTGCTCGGGCGCCATGTAGGCCGGAGTCCCCGCGAAAGCCCCGGTCCGGGTGACGAACGGCGACGCGCCGGACGCCGAGGGGGATCGCTCGTCGGACTGCGAGGGCCTCGCGAGCCCGAAGTCGGTGACGCGGACGCGCCCGTCCGTGCCGACGAGCACGTTGTCGGGCTTGAAGTCGCGGTGCACGAGGCCCGCGGCATGCGCCGCGACCAGCCCTTCACCTGCCTGCGCGAAGGCCGCGAGAATCTCCGTGGGCGATCGGGGGTGCTCGCCGAGCCAGCGCCGCAGCGTCTGTCCTCGCACGAGCTCCATCGCGACGAAGACCTGGCTCCCGAACCGGCCGACGTCGTGCACCGCGACCACGTTCGGGTGTGACAGGCGCGCCATCGACTGCGCCTCGCGCAGGAGGCGGGCCTGCCAGTGATCGGATCCCTCGACGTCCCGGTCGGTCCGCAGGACCTTGAGTGCCACCGTGCGGTCCAGACCGGGGTCGTGGGCGGCGTACACCACGCCCATCCCTCCGGAGCCGACGACCGCCGAGATGGTGTAGCGACCAACGGGATGCCCGGCTTCGAGCGGCAGGGCAGCCTGCGAAGACGCAGGGTCCACCTCCGCGTCCTCGGAAGGCGACGCCAGCACGCGCGTCTTTGCCCCCGAGTCCCCGTCGAGCAGGTGCCGGGCCGCCTCCGCGACGAGTACGCGGCACTGGGCGCAGGCCGCGACGTGCGTCTCGGCGACCTCGCGCGCAGGGGTCTGGATGCGGCGCTCCACGAACGCGAGGACCGTCTCGTCGGAGAGGCACGCGGGCCCCGTCGAATCGGGGGACATCGTTTTCATTCTCACGCGCCGGATGCTAAATGGGAAGCGATGAAGGGCGCGTTGGCGCGCGTGTTCCTGGAGCACGTGCGTTCGGGCGCAGATCGCCTGGCCGCGTGGGCCGAGCTGGAAGCCTCGCTCGAAGCCATGGTCTCTGCCGGCCTCGGCGCGTGGCCGGGCGTGCGCCTCGACCGAGACGAGTTGCTGCGCCACGTCGCCGAGCGCATCCCGGTGGACGGCGATCCGGCCGAAGCCCTGGCCGGCCTGCACGCCGCCGACCTGTACCTCGCGTGCGCATGCGCGCGCGGCGACCGCCGTGCCCTCGAGCTCTTCGATCGCCAGTTCCTGTCCCAGACGTCGACGTACCTGTCGCGCAGCGAGGAACTGCGCGGGCTCGCCGACGAGGTCGCGCAGGTCGTGCGGGAGAGACTCCTGGTCGGCCAGGGCGGGGCGCCGCCGAAGATCGCGGATTACACCGGCCAGGGGGCCCTCGGCGCATTCGTCCGCGTGGTCTGCCTGCGCGCTGCGCTGGACCTGCGCCGTCGTCGCCAGACCCGCGCCGCGGGTGAAGGAGAAGAAGCGCTGCGGGGTCTCACCGCGCCCGATCCGGAGCTGCAGTATCTCGAGACGCGCTACGGGCAGGAGGTGAGCGGCGCGCTCTCCGCGGCCCTGGCCGAACTGCCGCCCAGGCAAGCGACGGTCCTGCGCCTGCACTTCCTCGACGGCCTCGCGGCCGACGCCGTCGGCGCCCTCTATGGAGTCCACGCGCGCACCGTTCAGCGGTGGATCGCGCAGGCGCGGGGCAGCATCCTGGCCACTGTCCGCCGTGGGCTTCGCGAGCGCCTCGCGCTCGGGACGGGCGAGTTCGAGAGCCTGATGGGGCTCGTCGGCAGCCGGATCGACGTGAGCGTGAGCCGGCTGCTCGCAAGCACCCGGAGGTAAGTTGTCGCGATCAGTCCGGTCGTGCGTCAAGCGATCGGGAGGCACCACCCATGGCAGACGTCATCGCACTGCACCCCACGCGATTCCAATCCGGCTGGATCCTGCCGCGATCCGCCGGCGCGGCCCTCCTGCTGGCGCTTGCTCTGGGTTGTTCCGGCGAGGACTCGGAGGGGGGCGGCGCCGCCGACGCGGACGCCGACACGGACGTCGATGCCGACGCAGATGCCGACGCGGACGCGGACGCGGACACCGATGCCGACGCGGACACCGACGCCGACACGGACACCGGGGGCGGCGACGGAGCCTCGTTCGCGGAGCGCTGCGCGCACCCGGACGTGCTCGGGTGCTGGGGATTCGACACGGCCGCGGAGACGGACTCGCACCTGCAGGACTCGGGCTTCTCCGCGCCGAGGTTCGACGGCGACACCGTGGCCGAGGGTGGAGGCTCGGTCCACCTCGATGTGCTGCCCGGAAGCGCGGCGGACACGTCGGGGGGCGTGAATCTGGAGTTCCCGCCCGGCGTCGGACCCGGGCAGACGCTGTACGTCCAGTGGCGCCAGCGTTTCTCGGCGGCGTTCCTGGCTACCGAATTCGACTCCCTCGGCTGGAAGCAGATGATCATCAACGAGAACACGTCCAGCGTGGGCTGCTCGGACAGCGAGATCGTGGTCACCAGCAGCTACCAGAGCTTCCCGATCGTCTACCACGCGTGCGGGATCTTCCGGGACCTGCGCGAGAACCCGGTGGACGGCGACCCGTTCGAGTACAACCTCCAGCCGGGCGGCGACAATCGTTGCCTGTACCACTGGATCACGGGGGGCCTCGATTTCCTCGAGCCTACCGACGACATCGACGAGCTCGCCTGCATCGGCTACGCGCCCGACGAATGGATGACCTTCCAGGTCGCCGTCCACCTCGTACGGTGGTGCACTGATGCGGACTACGACGCCTGTCCGCTCGACAGCCGGATCGAGCTGTGGGTGACGAGAGAGGGGCAGCCCCCGATCGAGGTCATCGACTGGCCGATCGCGCTGTGGACGACGACGGATCCGGCCGAGACGACCTACGATCACATGATCCTCACGCCGTACCAGACGAACAAGAACGAAGCCCAGGACCACGCGCCGAGCGAGCTCTGGTACGACTCGGTCGTCGTCTCGACCTCGCGGATCGCGGAGCCGGAGTAGCGCGCCCTGCCGCGCAAAACGAGAGAGGATTGGCCCGATGCGTGTGCTCCACGTGGACGACGACCCCCGCGCGACGAGCCTGCTCCTGCGGCTGCTCCGCGGCTCCGACGAGGTGACCGGAGCGACGAACAGGGAGGAGGCCCTGGACCTGCTCGCGCGCAAGTCCTGGGACGTGCTCGTCGCCGACGGCGCGGCGCCAGGGCCCAGCGGCGCAGAATTCATGCGGGAGGTGACGTGGCTCCGGCCCGAGATGCGCCGCGTCATCCTGACGCGCGATCCGGACGACGAGCGATTCAGGTACGCGAAGCTCGCGGGCTGGGTGGACTTCGTCGTGGCGAAGACAGCGGACGCAGCCGTCGTTCGACGGGCGCTCGGCCTGCCGACCGGCCGTGTCGTGACGCCGGCAGGCGGCACGAGCAGCGATGCCCCCGACATCCGCGACTTTGCGGAGCTGCTCGTGGCGGACCTCGAGCTCGATTTGCTCGGTCTGCTTTCGTGCGGGACGCTCCCGCCGGGCGCCCAGGAGAAGATCCGCTACTACCTCGCGCGAACCTGGGACGCGGGCCGCGCCTCGCTCGGGCGCCCACCCCCGACGGCCGCCCGGTGAGCTGGCTCCTTCTGCTCGCAGCGTGCGGTGAAGACTCCGTCGGCTCCCTGGCGGATGGCGGCGCGAGCCCCGACGCCGGCACCGATGCCGATGCCGACTCGGACTCCGATTCCGATTCCGATTCCGATTCTGACACCGACACCGACACCGGCTCCGGCTCCGACACCGACACCGACACCGACACGGATACGGACATTGCGCGGTCGCCCGGCGCGCTGTCCTTCGTCGAGAACGAAAGCTCGGAGCACGAGTACGCGCACCACACGGAGCTCCCCGCCGGCTTCGGAACCGACGAGTTCACCCTCGAGGTCTGGATCCAGCCCGACGACTCCTACCCGATCGGGCCTGCCGACGCCGACCGACTCCGTAACTGGTCGGACGCCGACCGCGAGCCCTACTCGAGCGGCGACTGGTGGTACGAGGGCAACTTCCTGCTCGATGGGCACGACAACGCCGGAGGGTTCGAGGACGGGACCTTCAGCCTCCAGTTCTACGGGGGCGGCCGCGTCCGCTGGCTGCTGGGCGACGGCACGGTCGCGGGACCCGGCGGGCACTTCTCCGTGGGCGCGTACCCGGCGGCGGACACGCCCTCGCTGCTCGACGGAGGCTGGCACCTGGTGGCTGCGGTGCGCCGCTTCGAGCGCGTCGGCGAAGCGGCGCTCGAGCTGTGGGTGGACGGCGCGCTCGTCGCCACGGAGACGAGCGGCGCCCGGACCGACATGCGCGCGTACTGGGACGACTGGGCCGGATTCCCCGCGGGGCAGGAGGGCTGGTTCTGGGGCACCGAGAAGCAGGCGGCCGTCGGAGTCCTCGCGGAGTACGAGGACTTCAAGGGGCTGCTCTCCGAGGTCCGGTTCTGGTCGATCGCGCGCACGGCCGCCGATCTCGCGGCCAGCCCGGAGACGGCGCTCGAGTCCGACGCCCCCGGGCTCGTCGGGCTGTACCGCTTCGACGAGGGCGGGGGAGACCGGGCATGCGACGCCCTCGAGGCGGCGTCTTGCATGAGCCTCTACCGGATGTCCGACGCGAACTGGGTCGAATAGGCTCAGTCGGCCTGGATCGGCGTCTCGAGATCCCGCTGGATCTCCTCGGCGGAAAGCGCGCGCGAGTACACGCGGACCTCGTCGATCGTGCCGGGGAAGAACTCGCCCCACAGGGCGTTTCCTCCGATGCGCAGGGTTCCGGTGGACGGCTCCACGGGGCCCGATGCCGCCGTCTCGACGATCGGCGTCCCGCCGACGTACAGCACCAGCCGCTCGCCGTCGTAGGTCCCGGCGATGTGGGTCCACGAGTCCACGGGCGGCGCGGCGCCCCCTTCGGCGATCCTCGCGGGGAAGCCCAGCACGAAGTACGGAAGCGGGCTCGTGTACAGACCGTACGTCGTGTCGGCCGTCGCCTCCTTGACCACGATCGTCCGGAAGGTGCCCGTCTCCTCGCTCGGGCGCACCCAGGCCTCGAGCGTCAGCGCCCCGGTCGGGTCGAGCGACGCGGCGTCGGCCACGAGGACCGAGTCGTTCTCGCCGTCGAACTGCAGCCCGCCACCGAATCGTCCCGGGGCCCAGGTCGCGCCGTCCACGACGCCGTCGTTGGCGTTGCCGGACACATCCTGCACTTGGAGTCCGGCGCCCTCGTCGAACGACCAGGCGGCGACCAGATCCACGCCGCAAGCGCGTCCGTGGCAGCGCGTCAGATCGTCGAAGTTCGAGCAGCCCAGCAGGGCCGCCAGCGGGAGCGACGCGATCGCCGCCCTCACAGGCCTGCGCCGATCGAGATGCCGCCGGGCGTCGGCGCCACCCACATCGACACCCGCGAATCGGATTCTCCCGGGAGCAGGATCCACAGGCCGAGGCCGGCCGCCAGGGTGACCGCTCCCCCGATCGCCAGGATCGCGCCGGCGGTCTGGCGGCCGCGGGGCCCAGCCGTCAGCGCCGGATCGCAGCGCGGCGCGCACCCGGTATCCTCGATTCGCCGGAAGTCGGCCTCCGCCCAAAGCAAGAACGCCGCGCCGGCCGCTCCGAGCGCGATTCCCAGGCCAAGGGTGCCCAGTGCCAGAACGGGAGTCCCGGCGTCCGCCCGCGTGGACGGCGGCGCGGCCGAGGCTGGGCCGTTCCCGGCCGGCGGGGGCTCGGCTGCCGGCTCGCTCTCGTCGGGCGCCGCCTGCTCCGATCGCGCGCAGCGTTCCATGTCGACGAGGGCCGCCTCGACGGCTGCGCGCCGCTCGCTCCCGGGCTCCGAGAGCAGGTAGTTGCTATAAAAGCGCTCCGCCCGCGCGCAATGCCCGGGCCCCTCGAGCCGGTACGCCTGCGCGATGTTGTAGAGAAGTTCGGGCGCCTCGGTCAGACGATAGGCGGCCCGGAAAGCGGCGATCGATGCGGCGTACTCCGCGAGCCGGTAGTGTCGGATCCCTTCCTCGTAGTGGCGCCGCGCCTCCTCCTCGCGGGGCGACGGATCGGGCCCCGGCGTCTGCGCCTCGGACGGCGCCCCGAGGGCGAGCCCGACGACGAGAACGACGCCGGCGGTCCACAGGGCCGAGAAGCGCGCGAGCGTCGGATGCCCGCTGCCGCGCATGGCTACTCGATCGGCGGGCATTCGCCCGCGGTCGGGTAGCAGAAGAGGGCCCCGCAGGTTGCTTCGCACAGATCCACGCAGCAGAACCCTGCGCCGAGCGGCGCGCAGTCCTCGTGCGTTGTGCAGGGCAGGGAGCAGATGTCCGGAGTCGCCGGCGCGTCGTCGAACGGCGGCGTGCCGCACTCCCATTCGGGGTTGCAGGCGCCCGACGTCGCGCCCGATCGACGGTTGCACGGCTGCCGCGGCTCGCCGTTCGCGCAATTGCTGCACATCCACGTGCCGTCGGGGCTCGTCACGCAGATGGTACCGGCCGGGCAACATGCGGGGCCGGCCCCGAAGGCTGCCCCGCATGAGGTTTCGCCGGGCGGACACTCGGCCTTCACGTACTGCGCGACCTCGACGTGGCCCTCGTAGACGAGGGCGCCGTCGTCTGGGGCGCCGGGCTCCCCGCAGCCCGGGATCTCGTCGACGCCGGTGTCGGTGTCGGTGTCGGAGTCGGTGTCGACGTCCGTGTCGGCGTCAGACACCGACTTCTCCTCGTCCCCGCAGGCCCCGGCGAGCACGGCGAACCCCGGGACGAGGAGCACGAGAGGGGCGGGATGGCGCATCGGCACCATCGTACCGCGCTACCATGCTCCTCGTGCGCGGCCCCATCGAGCTCGTGATCTTCGATCTCGACGGGACCCTCGCCGAGACCCGCGAGGACCTGACCGAGGCCGTCTCGGCGATGCTCCGCAAGAGGGCGCTGCCGGAGATCGGCGTCGCGGACCTTCGCCGGCTGGTGGGCGACGGGGCTCGGCGCCTCGTCGAGAAGGCGCTCGCGCCGCACGGATCCCACGACGTCGACGTTGCGCTCCTGGACTTTCTCGTCGCCTACGACGGGTGCCTGCTCCATCGCACGCGCCTGCGGGCCGGGGCGCTCGAGGCGCTCGCCGCGTGTCGTCCGGCGAAGGTCGCGGTGTGCACGAACAAGCCCCGCCGGTCGACGGGGCGGATCCTCGAGGCGCTGGGCCTCCTGGCGGGTCTCGACGCCTGGCTCGCGGGCGACGACCTGCCGGTGAAGAAGCCGGACCCGCTGCCGATCGTGACGCTCGCCGAGCGCTTCTCGGTGCGCGTCGATCGGACGGTCGTCGTCGGCGACGGGCTGCCCGACGTCGGCGCGGCGCGCACGGCGGGCGCGACGAGCGTGGCGCTACTGGACGGGTACACGGACGCCGACGAGCTACGCGCGGCGCGGCCGGACCTCGCGTTCGACGATCTGCCAGCCGCCACCCGGTGGATGGAGGCTCAGATCCGCGCCTGATCCGACATCAGCCGCGTGTACGGGCCGCCCTTCTCGATCAGGTCCTGGTGGCGTCCCTCTTCCACGATCCGGCCGGACTCGAGGACGACGATGCGATCGGCGTCCTTCACGCTGGAGAGTCGGTGCGCGACGACCAGGACCGTCCGCCCGCGCATCAGGTCGGCGAGGCTCGCGCGGATCGCCTGCTCGCTCTCCGAGTCGAGGCTGGCGGTCGCCTCGTCGAGGACCAGGACGCTCGGGTCCCGGTAGAACGCTCGTGCGAGGCAGAGCCGCTGTCGCTCGCCGGCGGAAAGCTGCCCGCCGCCTTCGCCGAGGACGGCGCCGAGCCCGCCCGGGAGCGACTCGACGACGCCCCGAGCGCCGGCGCGATCGATCGCGCGCCACAGGAGCGCGTCGTCGCCGTTGGGCGCGCCGAAGGTGACGTTCGCGCGGACGGTGTCGCGCAAGAGCAGCGGCTCCTGCGCGACGAGGGCGAAATGGCGCCGCACGGACGAGCGCCGATAGCGCCGGACGTCCGTGCCGTCCCAGAGCACCTCGCCGGCCGACGGCTCGACCAGGCGCAAGAGAAGCGCCGCGAGCGTGGACTTGCCCGCCCCCGAATGGCCGACGACGCCCACGACCTCGCCGGCACGGATCCGCAGGGCGACGTCGTCCAGCACCTGGGCTCCTCCTCGCGATACCGAGACCCCGCGGATCTCGATCGCGTGGAGCAGCGCGGGGGCGTCCGTCGCGTCCTGGGCGTCGGGGGGCTCCGGCGCCGCACCGAGGATCTCCTCGACGCGATCGAGCGCCGCCCCGCCGGCCTGGACCAGGCCGCTGGACTGGCCCAGGCCCTTGAGAGGGCGGTAGAGCAGAAGCGTCGCCGCGAAAAAGGACAGGAAGCGATCGGCCGAGAGGGCGCCGACGTCGATCTGTGTGCGCGCCCAGACGATGCCGCCGCCGAGCGCGAGCGCGCCGATCAGCTCGACGAGGGGGGACCCGACCGCCTGGATGGCCACCGCGCGGATCGCCGCCCTGGCGCGCTCCCTGCTGCGCCGGGCGAAACGATCGCGAAGGGCGCCCGCGGCGTCGTAGGCGCGGATCGCCGCGGCTGCGGACGCCGAGTCCGTGACGGCGTCGGCGAGGGCGGCGTCCTCGGCGAGGGATCGCGCCCACGCGCCGCGAACGGTGCGGCCGACGCGGGAGACCAGCAGGGCGACCGGCGGGAAGCCGGCCAGCGCGAACAGGCAGAGGATCGGATCGGCGAGGGCGGCGACGGTGACGAGGGCGACCGCCTGCAGGGCGTCGCGCGCGACGGACGTCAGGCCGTCCGTCACGCCGATCCGGACCGCCTCGGTGTCGAGGGTGGTGCGGGTGACGAGGTCTCCGCGTCCGATGGAGGGGAGGAAGTCGATCGGGACGGCGAGCAGGCGATCGTGGATGCGGGTGCGCAGGTCGCCTGCCACGGCCTGGCCGAGCCGCTCGGAGGCGATCGCGGCGGCGAAGGTGGCAACTCCCTTGACCACCGAGACGGCCACGATGGTGGCCGCAAGCGTCAGGGCGCCACCCGAACCGGCCACTTCGAAGGGCAGCCCGGAGACGGAATCACCCGTGAAGACGAACCGCAGGACGGGGCCGACGAGCCAGGCGTAGGCGGCGTGGGACACCGCAACGAATGCGGAGCCGAGCACCGCCCATGGCAGGAATGCCCTGACGGGACCGAGGAGCCGAGCCAATCTGAGCCAGCCGCGCACGGAGGAATCCCGAGTGTATCCGGTTGCTTCGGACGCCCCTAGCCAGACGGGCCACCCGGCCACAGATTGGGTCCGTTGAAACTCAAAACCATTCGGTGCCGTAGGCATCATATGGGTAGGGAGAGAGCGTGAAGGGCCCACGGACGTCTCATCGGGCACGGAACGTGCTTCTGGAATAGAGAAGGTAGTCTTTACGTATACACGGATGTTCAGGGGCAGCGAGAGAGACCAAGGTCCAGATGGCTTACGGGAAAGGTGCTGAGGCTGTGGCGCAGGTGACCGAAAACACGAGGGAAAAGGACGCTCCGGAGGCCGATACGGGCCCGTCGGATGCAGATCTTGAGTCCCTCGCCCAGGAGAAGGCGAAGGCCGCTCCGAAGGTGCAGGGCCTGACGGACGAAACGTCCCTGTCGCGCTATTTCCGCGACATGTCGGCGTTCCGGGTCCTGACCCCCGAGGAAGAGGTTGAGGCGGCGCGGACGATCGAATCGCTCGAGATCGAACTGTGGGAGGAGGTCCTCGGACATCCGCCGGCCCTCGAGCCCGTGCTCGGCGCGGTCGAGGCGGCGCTCGGAAACTCGCTCAAGGAGTTCGCGGGGCTGCGGCGGATGGTGAAGGTCCACCGCCAGGCGAAGAACCGGTTCGATCGGCGACGGGCGTCCCGCTTCAACAGGGTGCGCCGCGCGGCGGCGGAGAAGCTGCGCGTGCTGGACATCGACCGTCTGTTCGTCGAGCGCGCGCAGATCGAGATCGCGCGGATGTCGCGCGGCGGGCCGACGAAGATCATCGGGGGCGTGACGGTGTACGTCGCGTCGTCGGCGTTCCGCGCGTACGTCGCTCGCGTGCGGGGCACCGCGGAGCGGCTCGCGGTGGCGAAGAACCGGTTCGTCGCGGCGAACCTGCGCCTCGTGGTGTCGATCGCGCGGCGATACAACCGCGGGCGGATGCCGCTCGTGGACCTCATCCAGGAGGGCAACCTGGGACTGATCAAGGCGGTGGAGCGGTTCGACCATCGCCGCGGCTATCGCTTCTCGACCTACGGCAGCTGGTGGATCCGGCACGCGATCAGCCGTGCGCTCGCCGACAAGGGGCGCGCGGTGCGCATCCCGGTTCACATGCTGGACACCGTGAACCGCATCTCGAAGGCGACGCAGCAGATCGCGGCGCGCGAAGGGCGCGAGCCGCTGCCGGCGGAGCTCGAGGCCGAGACGGGGATCCCCGCGGAGAAGCTCGAGAAGATCCGAAGCGCGTGGACGGAGGAGCCGTTCAGCCTCGACAAGACCGTCAACGAGGACGACGGGCGCAAGTTCATCGACTTCCTGCAGGAGGACGAGGCGATCTCGCCGTTCGACGACATCGCCGCGGGCGCGTGGAACGACGAGCTGCGCCGGCTGCTCGGGGACCTGACGCCCATGGAGGCGCGGATCCTGCGTTGGCGGTTCGGCCTCGACGACGAGGACGAGCTCACGCTCAAGGAGATCGGCGACAAGTACAACCTGAGCCGCGAGCGCATCCGCCAGCTGCAGGAGCAGGCGCTGGGCAAGCTGCGGAGTCGCCTCGGCGAGAAGGTTTTCTAGCGTCCGTGTCCGTGCAGGTGGCGGACGACTTCCAGGACCAGTGAGTCCTGAAGTCGGCGCGCGTTGCCGTGGCCGCCGCGGACTCGGTTCGCGAC
>Ga0247727_10010994_pt1 | contig 15902 bp, 15 predicted proteins | sample WisWelCaveWW1625_FD_202498 | JGI IMG/M metagenome (GOLD analysis project Ga0247727, IMG submission 202498) | Biofilm microbial communities from Wishing Well Cave, Virginia, United States - WW16-25 | ecosystem: Environmental > Aquatic > Deep subsurface > Groundwater > Cave microbial mat | place...
GGCCAACGAGCCGGGTCACTGGCGCGGCGGCTTCTGGCCTTCGCACGCCACAAGGCCGTGCAGCAAAAAGTGCTGGACCTGAACGGCCTGATCGCCGATCTGTGCAGTACGTTGCGCCGGCTCATCGGCGAGAACATTGAATTGGTCACCGCTCCGGACATCGAACCGGCGACTATCATGGCGGACGCGGGACAGATCGAACAGGTGATCATCAACCTGGTGCTCAACGCGCGAGACGCCATGCCGAACTCGGGCACGATTCGCATCGAGGTCACGACGATCGAAGGGCATGAGGCAATTTCGGACGATCGCGTCGAATTGCCGCCGGGCCAACAGGTGCAGTTGACGGTCAGCGATAGCGGAATCGGCATTGAGCCTCACGTGCTGCCCCACATCTTCGAGCCGTTCTTCACGACCAAGCAGCCCGACAAGGGGACGGGCATCGGGCTTTCGACGGTTCAGGATGTCGTAGCACAAAATGGCGGCATCATTCGCGTTTCCAGCGAGCCGGGCAACGGCACCGTGTTCAATATTCTATTTCCTCGCGCCGAGGTGGTTGCCAATCGCAATCAACCAGCCGAAACAGAGCGGCGGCAGAACGCCGCGGTTCATGAAACCGTGCTGCTCGTGGAAGACGACGACATGGTCCGCCGGCTCATGGACGGAATCCTACGCAGCCAGGGGTACACCGTTTTGCAGGCACGAAACGGCAAAGAGGCTCTGGAGCTTTATCGCCGGCATAACGCGCCGGTGGATGTGCTAGTCAGCGATGTAGTCATGCCTCAGATGTCGGGGACCGAACTGGCCGAGCGATTGACCGAAGAAAAGGCACCGCCGAAGGTCGTTTTTGTCACCGGGCACGTGGACTGTGTTGTCGCCAGTCCGCGATTGGTCGGCGGCGACGTCGCGTTCATTCAAAAGCCATTCAGCGACAATGAACTGCTCGACTGCGTGAGGGCACTGCTTGATGGCACGATCGCGAATCAAAATGTTTCGAGCGAAGTTATTCACGCTATTGATGCGGCCTAGCCGGAGAATATTCCTATGACCCCGAAAGTATTGATCGTCGACGATGAGGAACCCGTTCGGCTATTGCACGGCCGATTTCTCAAGCGACTGGGCTGCTGGTGCGTGCTGGCCGCCGACGCGGATCAAGCCCGCCATCGACTCACCGAACACGAATTTGCCCTGGCACTGGTCGACGTCAACATGCCAGGCACCTCCGGCCTGGAGCTGGTCCGGCACATGTGCAGCCATCACCGCGACGTTGCCATTCTGATGGTGACGGCGGTGGATGATCCACTAATTGCGGATTCGGCGCTCGAGTTCGGGGCGTATGGATATTTGGTGAAACCGTTCGAGTGCAATGAACTCTTGATCAACGTGTCGAACGCTCTGCGGCGGCGCAAGCTGGAGCTTCAAAACCGGCAGCACCGCGACCGGCTCGAAGAACTTGTGCTGGGGGGCGAGGCCTCGTTTTACGAGGCAATGGAACGGCTAAAAAGTCTCGGCGAAACGATTGGCCCTGACGAAGAACAAGCGGTCTTGTCCGTCGCTCGTTTGGCCGAGTTCCGAAGTCGGGAACCGGGCCAGCACATTGAGCGGATGAGCAGCTACTGCTGGCTGATCGCAAAGCGACTTGGCTACGAAGTCGCTGCGTGCGACCGCATTCGCGTCGCCAGCATGCTGCACGACGTGGGCAAGATCGCGATTCCCGAAAGTATCTTGTTCAAAACCGGCCGGCTCACCCCAAACGAGCTGGAGGTCATTCGCCGGCACGCCCACTTCGGCCACCATATGCTAATGGGTTGCCATTCAGAATTGGTTCAGATGGCCGCCACGATCGCCTGGACCCACCACGAGCGATATGACGGAACGGGCTATCCCAAGGGCCTGGCCGGCGACGCAATTCCGGCCGTGGGTCGAATCGCCGCCATTGCCGACGTGTTCGATTCGCTCACGACCAAGACCGTATACAAGCCGGGCTACCCGCTGGAAAAAACGCTGGACATCATGGTTGATAGTCGCGGCAAGCACTTTGATCCGGCACTTCTCGATTTGTTCGTCGAGTCCCTACAGAACACGAATGCGGCCCCGCCGCACGAACTGACCGCGGGCCCGCACACAAGCCACGCAGCGAAGGGGTTACTCGATCATTTGAATGAGTTGCGCCGAGAAAACACGGTTGAGGCGTAACGATTCAATACACTGCAATTCCAAAACCCAGCCTTTTACCGGGCCCTTGAATCTCATTCGCTTCCTGAACTCTGACTCGCTAGTTACGCATTTGAAATTGCACGGCCGATTAGTGCACAAGCCGTAGGACCTCCGAGGCGAGGTCGGCGTCGGGTTGCAGATACCGAGACGGGAAAAGCTGGGCGGGAGGGGGAGGGGAATCACCCCTCCCGCATGTGCTGTCTACCACCGATCATCTGACCGAGGGGCGTTCTGCCTGGGCGCATACGCCCCTCGGTCCTTAACGCGAACCTGCCGGGGGTATAAATAAATAACACATCCGGCGTCTCACGCTTTGCGTCGATTTCGGCTCGCACACCAATCTGAATCGAAGCACACTCGGAATTCTTGCCTCAAGTTTCCCAGCATCTCGACCAGCCGAACCGGAGAAATGGGTTCGATCGACTTTCCGAGTTTCAAGTGCGTGATCGCGTGGAAAAGGATTGGAAGATGGCTACCAGGGTCGCGCTGATGGAGGGCTGCTGAGACAGTGAGTCACTCTTGATCCCGGACGCTTGATTTCACGAACACCATTTTCGATCGCAGGGGATTCCCTTACGAAGTCGGGCTCTCGCAATTGTCGATACATAATTTTGCCGCTATTGCGCGGACCTGCCAAAACAATCCTGCGAGTTTTTCGGTCAACCCCCGTGCACGCCCTAGCCACTACTCGTCAACGAGTTTCTACTCACGATCGTCAGGACGACCTGATCCTGGCCCACTTACCTCTCGTGGATAGAGTTATCCGACGATTGGTCGCTCAACTACCGCCGGGGACGGATTTGGAAAACCTCAAATCGGCCGGTAAGTTGGGCCTCGTCGAAGCGGCGAGACATTTTGACCCCAGCCGTCAGGTCGAGTTTGCTTCCTACGCCGCATTCCGAATTCGAGGAGCGGTGATCGACGAACTGCGCCGCAATTGCCCGTTACCGCAACATATGCTGCAGCGTGTGGGCCGAGTTCGAAAGGCCAGGCAACAACTGCCAGCTCATTCCACGGTCGATGATCTTTCAATCGCCGCCGGCTTGTCTCATCGCGAAACGCTGGAATGCCTGGCCGCCATGCAATTGACTCGTCCCATTCGGTTGGACCGTGCTCATGAGACTACTTGCCCGGTCGCCGACGAACCGGCGAAAGAACCGGACGCCGTCGCCGAACGCAATGAGCTGAAACGAATCCTCCAAGAAGCAATCCAGGAGTTGCCCGAACGGGCGCGGCTTGTGGTTACGCTCTATTACTCCGAGGAATTGCTCCTTAAAGAGATCGGTCAAGTGCTCGGTCTCTCCGAGGCGCGCGTGTGCAGGATCCTCAACGCGACGCTGGACTCGTTGCGAAATTCACTGCTCGCCAAAGACCAGTGAACTCGCGGCAACTGTTCGCCCAAACCGCGCACCTTCGTTTGTAGCCCCGCCCTCAGGCGGCGCCATGCAGCCGGCAAGAACCGGAACTACAAACGATGCGCGCTGCAGCATTAATTACCAGCTCGCTATCCGATACGTTTCTGCGAGCCCCCTGCTGGTCCTTGTCTCTTGCGGCGAGCTCGAGGAGTTTCTCCTTGCGAAGGCTTGCCGCCTGCCGACTTGTCCTGCTGTTGCAAAACCAAGTTGGCCTTGAGCCAGATTTCCTTCTCGATCACCAGCACGTCCGAAAGATGGCGATTCCGCAGCCACGTGAGCCACTTCCTGATTTGTCGAACGGTCTTTGTCTTGTTTCCCCAGATCCAAGTGTCTCTTGCGAGGGCCTCAAGATCGACCACGGCACTCTTCTTCCCGCCGGTCTGAAGAAAGATCGCCATGAGCAACCGGCCCGTCATGCTGCCGCTTTCCAATGTGGTGCGGCTGCGGCCGGCGACTACAGCCACGGGCATTTTCGGGTCGTTGCCTTCGGTCTCAATCGTCACGCTATGAAACGCACGTTTCCGCCAAGTCCGCGTTTCGCCGGACCATTCCAAATCGTCCACGTACAGTTTGCACACCTCAATCCCGGCGAGCGCCCAAGCACTCGCGTCGGCATCGCTCGTGACGCGCAGCAGCGCCTCGAGGCGACTCTCCGGTCCGACGCCATCCGGCAGCGGGATTCGATCCTTGAGCGGATGCGGTCGCGGCAGAATATCGGCCAGCCATTGTGCGGCGGCCAACGTGCCCACCGACGACGCGCCCGCACAAGTCACGACGACCATATGGCCGCCGGCGTGCATCACGGCGTAGCGCTGAATCAAGGCAAAATCCGTCCGTTTCTTCTTCTCCTGCGTTGTCGGGTACAACTCTTTTTTCCTGCCATCCAGTTTCTCATAGATGCAATGATATCGCGGATCCAGTTGACCGGGCGGAGGGCCGGCTTTTGGCCGTTCATGGATCAGAAACCCAAACCGCAGATCCGACTCGCTCCAATGCTTCAGGGCATATTCGCCGTACAGGCCCAGTCGCCCGACGAATAACATGCTCTCCGGCGGGTCCTGGGCCAGGAGCGGTTCAAAATCCGGATCCTTCATTTGAATCGGATGAAATCGGGTCTTGGGAAAGTCCCGGTGTCCCAAATGTCGGGCCAGCATGATCAAGGCGCCGGCGTCACGCCGTCGATAGTTTGGGTCCGAAAGGCCCAGCACCACCGATTGACTCTTGAATGGCGTCCAAAACCAATCCGACAGCGAAAGCGGATCGGAAACCGTCGCTGGTGATTCTACGGGCAGAGTGTCGGCCGGTCTCGGAACACAAAGACCCAGCAAAACATTCACGCCCATTCGCCAGACACCATCTTCCTGTTCGTTGACCACTCGTTCGTGCAGGCGACGAAAAAGTTCCGGTGAGACTTCCTCCACCGCGCACTCAGCTTGCAACTGAATCCAGCCTTCGTACCTGTCGCCAACACGATCCGACCGCAACATCGCCAAGGTTTTCTGCTTCACCATCGGTTCCTTCCTCCTTATCAGGGCCTCCGAGCGTCCATCGGACACGCCAGAAAAATTTGCTCCATGCTAGCGCTACCCAGTGCAACCGCGCGCTCTCGGCTTTCGTTCGGGTAGCGTGGTAGTCGCGTTGAGTTGTCTTCGATCGATCCGTGGCTCTTGTGATCGAAAAGGGGTTGGCAATGGAACAACGCAAAGCAGAACCGGTCGGCCAACGATTTCTCACGAATGTGGAATTGTGGATCACCGGGCGTTGGCTCGGTGGCGGAACGGCCGTGGTGCGAGACGGGGAAGAGGAAGCCGAGTTCGATGTGCCGCCACAGCTCTTTGCCGTGCTCGCCGTTTTGATCATCCGGGCGCGCCACGATGAGTCGCTCAGCAAGAACAAACCCTGGACCTCGCGCGGCTTTCTCAGCGCCGCAGAAATCCAGTTCTGCACGCGATTGTTCGGTGGTGTCCGGACAGAACGCGAACGCATTGCCAAGCTCATCCATCGCCTGCGAAAGAAATTCGCCCGCTTGAAATCGGACCGCGGTAGACCCCTATCGAACGCCGCGAAACTTATTCAGAACCACAAGAGACTAGGCTACAGGATTTCGACACGAGCCCACAATCTCCATTTGCACATCATAAACGATCTGCCAATGACCGGGACCGGTGGGGACTGAGATGGGAGGCTGGGAGTATTCACAAGACATCGGGGCAGAGCAAAAATTTGCCTGACACTTGTACAACCACATACGCGGAGATTCGAGAGATGACCAGCTCAAACCAATTCGGGTTTTTCGCGGAAGACCTGACGATCGCCCGGCGCACACCCAAATTGCGGGCCACGGAACCGCGGGGAGAGCAAAATTATTCGTGGCTCTGCATGCCCACGGGAGATGTCGCGTACCTTGCGGTCGACAATGCAGGATTACCGACACTACAGCCCGACAAACCTGACGCAGCCGGAGATTCGATCGGTCTTGCGGCGGTGCAATTTGAGAATCAATCGTTTTTGGCGATGCTCACTTCCGGTGAACTGGCACCGCGAGTTAACGGTCAGCCGGCTCCGCCGCTCACGCTGTTACGTGTCCGCGATCAAGTGCAGGTCACCGAACGCAACGTCCTGCACGTCTCGATTCTCAATCGCCCCTTCATCGGTCGGCCGCGCGATGAAGAAATTGGAACTGAATGTCCGTTTTGCCGCATCCCGTTTACCGCGGACACGACGATTTATATCTGCCCATTCTGCGACAAAGCGATGCACTGTGAAGGCACGGACAAACCGGAAGAAGATCGGTTGGAATGTGCTCGGCTCACGACTGAGTGTCGACACTGCAACCAGCCGGTGAACATGAAGGAGGGCTACGTCTATGTCCCAAATATCTAACCGGAACCGGCACCGTAGCCGTCACGCTTCGCGTGACGACCAGCATCACGCGGCGCGTGATGTCAACGAGCAACAAACGACCCGCAAATCGCCTCGACGAAGTCCCGTTAGCGGCTGGCATGAAATCACATTAGCCAACGGGGCTCATTCGCCCGTGGATCGCAAGGCCCGGCTGCCGCAGTTTATTGGGCTCCAGGAGACCAACCTCGTCGCACTCGACGAGTTGCGACTTTTGTTAGTTGGGGCAGGCAGCGTCAACGGACGCGTCGCCTTGCACGCCACGCGGCTGCAACTCAAAGAAATCGCCATCTGCGACTCGGGAAAAATCAAAGCCGAGAGTGTGCTCACACACGACTGCTTGCCCGACGATATCGAGTGCAAAAAGGCGACGCATTACGGCCGGCATGGCAAGTTGATCAGCCCGACCACTCGTGTGCTTGTACACGACGGTCCGGTCCAGGAACTGGCACTTTCGGACTTCGCCGATTCGGACCTCGTCATGTTGGCCACCGACAACCTTGCCGCGGAACTGGATGTGGCCCAGCGGTGCATGTGGCTTAGCAAGCCGCTGATCATCGGCGCCGTTCACGGGGAAACTCTGTACGCGCGAGTTCAGTTCTGGGCGAATCGATCCGGATCGGGTGCCTGCCCGGTTTGTGGATTCGGCGAGGAGGAGATGCGGCATTTGAACGGGCACACGATCTGGAAGTGTTCCGGCCCGGAGGCACGGACCCCCGGCAGCGAAGCGATCATGCCAACCATGTCCGTGAGTTTTTTGTGCTCGATGGCGGCAGATCTCATGATGATGCAGATGTTGCGGTGGGTCTTGGGACTCGGCCAATCGCTCGAAGATTCGATCCTCGAATACTGCGGCTACACGCACAAGATGACCACGGCCCCGCTGCGGCGCCGGCCCGACTGCCCGGTTGAACACATCGTGTACTCGCGCCAGACGAGTTCCGTCCCGCTCGGCCATCGCAGTTTGTGGGAATTGGCCATCGCAGCCGGATTCGGTTCCGGCGAAGCACCTCCTGACCTGTCGTTCGTTGTGGATGAATTGGTCTTCGTCGAGTCGGCCGCGTGCTGCGGCCAGGTTCAGCCGACTCGCCGGTTCGCGGCGCCAGGTCAGCAAGTGGCGCGGTGCCCGATCTGCCGATCGCCGATTCGGGCCGAGGCCCAATCGTTCTACTGCCATCGTCCAGTTTCGACGGCGATTCTGGATTCACTGGTCGAGCGACCCTTGGCCGAACTGGGTGCCGAGGCTTGTCGCTACGTGGTTGTGCGAAGCGGCGGGACGGGAGTGTTTTTTGCATGAGGAGGCGTTCATGATCATCCGCGAACTAGAACCGAAGAAGTCAGTCACAGGCCCGGGGCGTCGCGGCCGACTGCGCGATCTGGCCAAAGTGGAACTGAACCCGCACAACCGGGCGATGTTGGATTTCGCCATTAAACATTCAGGGGGCGATGCGGCCTGGCGAGGTCGCAAGCGAATCGAGGCATGCGAGATTCTCAGTCTCAGCCAGCTCGCACCGCTGGGCCGGCTCACAATCCAGTTCGTGGACCTGCACGAAGCCTTGCGATCTCTCATGATTTTGAAAGTGCCCGTACCGTGCCAGCCAGACACGAGCAATGAGCTTCGGATCGCGGACCATGCCGTGTTGGGTTTCACGTACCCGGCCGAGGCTGTTCGCATGCCGCTGCCCGGCCCGGCGTTCTTTCAAATTCTCGAACCGCAAGACGTTTGGCTGCCGCAGGTGGCCCCCGGCATTCAACGCCACTGCATCGCGCAATCGGTACCCGCCGGCACGCCGTGCAAGGAATTGATCCTCATGGCCTACGGCGCCCTCAGCATGCAATCGGTCCAGGTGGACGAACTCGATGCCGCCGGTGTTTTCAACAGCGCGGCAGCCCGTTGGTGGCAGCAGAACATGGATCGCATTCCCCTGACGCGAACTCCGTTCCTGGCGGCCGACGGTGCGCGGGAGAACCTTGAACCCATGCCCGTGGAGGAGGAACAAGCATGAGCATCAACTTGCAAACCATGAAGGCGCGGCACGCGGCGTTCGAACGGCTCGGGTTTCGCAAAACAAACGACGGGATCAGCTATCGCCAGAATGGAATGCTCCTCACGCCGAAGCGTCGCTGGTGCGTGCTGGAGACCGCCCCGTCCGCCAATTGCGATCTCCTGGCCACCGAGTGGAATCGGCCAGGATTGTGGAAACTTGTTTCGGCAAAACCTTACGGTGCGGTGCTGCGCGAGTTTCATCTTCCAATCCAGGTCCTGCTGATCGACGAGGCGATTACCGATCCCGACCCAAACGGCAAAACCGTCATCGACGCGTTGATGGAATGGGCCGTAGCCACATCGCGCGGCACGCTGCCCGACGGCTGGTCACCGCCGTCGCGCGAAGACATCGAGTCGTGGATTCCGGCCGGTGGGCTGACGGTGCAGGACGGCCCGATTATCCGGCAGGGCAGCCTGGTTCACGCGGCGAACCGCTTGGCAATTCGGTTTCCAATCGTGCCGAGCATCTCACCGAACCTGTCCGACTCGCGACTGGACTTGCTGCGCGACGTCTTGATCGACGGGCAAAGTCGTTGGCGGATGGTTCGGCTGGGTTTCACCAGCCCTGCCGGTCGCCAGGCGATCGAGGCCGAGGTCGATCTGACCGGTGCCCCGCTGGAAGTACTTCAACCGATTTTCAAAATCAGTCTGGACGCCCTGCGATGGGTGGTCCGGTGGATTGTTTGGTCCGCAGCTCTCCTGGCCGACGCTCGCGTCGAGAGTCGCGTTTGGGAGGGCTACCAGAGCGGGCGAGGCCCGCGGAAAGGAGACGGTTAGTCATGAAGGAGCACAGTGCAACGGCGCTGGCGCCGGAGCCTGCGGCACCGGACGCCTTCTCGCTCGAAGCGGTGGATGTGACGGGCAGCCACCGACTGCTGGCGGAAGGCGTGGACCGCGGCATGCCGGCCGAGGCAGTTGCCAAGGCTCTGGCGGCGCGCATGCGCTTGCCAGAGAACATTCCTTGGGGATTACGACGCGATGACTCGACTTTCCTGGACGAACGCACGCCCATCGGCGAGCAACTTGAGCCAGGCGATCAGGTCACGGTAGTGCCCCGGACGCATCTTGGCTGCGGAATGTAACGGCCCGTCGGACCGACGGCGGAGACGGTCGCTCCGGCGGCCGTCTCCGCTACTCTTGATGCGAAGCGTCTGAGCGAATTTGTCCAAGGAGGTGTGCGATGAGTACTACGATTCAAGCTCCACCAAATCACTCAATGGGATCGCCAGCGATCAGTCACGAGATGACCGTCGTGCTGCGGCGCAAACCGGGCGGACCCGAATTGGCGCGGACGCGGCTCACTGACGCCGATCTGCTCGACGGATTCAGCGAATTGTGGCTGGACAATATTCTGCGCAAGGGCCGACCCAACTATTCCGTCGATGATCTCAAATTTCGCGCGACGCCGGTCACGGACAACGGCGACAACAATTGTCGTGGTGTGGTGTTCGAGGCCGAAACACTCGATGGCCACGTGTTCAACAGCGAACTTTCCATCGACGCGATTCAGGATGTGGCGTTGCGACTGGTCCACCAGCAGATCGAGGCCGGCGCACTAAAAGCCCAGGATACGTACCACTACGATTTGTTGGCGGAACCACGCCGAGTGGCCGTTCCTGAAACTGAAGCGTCACCGTTCAAGGTGACGTCCAAGAACCCACCGCTTCGAACAATGACCCTGCCGCTGGCCCCGTTGCTGCGCCGTGCGACGACGGTCGGCACGATCGACGAACGCATGATGCCTGTGTTTTATGTGCAATCGGCTTTGGCTAAGGCCGATCGGTTTGCCCGCAAGGGCGGCCAGGAACATCCGTCGATCGAAACGGGCGGCGCCGTCATTGGCCCCGTCTGCTCATGCCCCCAGACGGGCGAGTTCTTCGTCGTCGTCACAGACGTGCTCGAACTCGTGGACGCAGAGGGAACCAAGTTCTCGCTGTCGTACACCGGCAAGACGTGGTCGCGCATCCAAGTAGTGTTGCGTGCGATGCAGTCGCGTCCGGCCACGGCCGCCTACCGAATTTTGGGGCAAGCCCATGGCCACAATTTTCTGCCAGCCGGCGGCGCGCCGCCGTGTGAAAAATGCCACACGCTCGGGCCTAAGGAATGCCCGCGAAAAAGCGTCTTCGTGTCACTTGAGGACCGTACTTGGACCCGTTGCGTTTTCAGCCGCCAACCGTGGCAACTTTGTCACATCTTCGGACTGAACGCAAAAAAGGAGGAAGTGGAGGGGCTCTACGGCCTGCGCGACAACCAGCTCCAGCCGCGCGGCTATCACGTCATTCCGGATTTTGATCCAGACAATTGAAACCACCGTTCGCAAGGAGAATCAGCCAATGGCCACGAAGAAGAAGCCAACCGAAACGCTAACAATGCTGATGGACCGCAACGCACCGTGGGAAATCCGCAAGCGACTCTTCATGCACCTGATCATGGACGGCAACCCCGACGCCGACTTGGCGCTGCAACAGTTGTGCGACGCCGCGGCAGCCGGCAATGCCGAGTCGATGTACAACACGAAGCTCAAGGAGCTGCAAGAACTGCTCGCCGAAATGGAAAAAGGCCCGCTGCGCAAGGGCATTTTTCTCAAAATGCTAAACGGCAACGGTTCCGTTCGCCGCGCCGAGGTCGCCCTGCTGGACGGCGAAACGGCATACACCGTGGTCCCAGATACCGAACTCGGCAACTCGCTTCGCTGCGGCGATGTCGTTCACATCGAGGGTCAGGCCCGGGCGCTGCTCGGCCGCGACCCCGCCGGAATCACGATCGGCGAAGAGGCCCGGCTGGAACGTGTGATCGATGATACGCGAGTCGAGGTCACGCTGCGCGATCACGAATCGCACATTTTCCGAGCCGCCCAAACGCTCGTGGACAAGTTGAAAACCGACGAAGTCAAGCCGGGCGCCAAGCTGCTTGTTTGCCCACGGCGGTTCATCGCCTTCGACGCCGTGCCCGCGGCCGATGGCCTGTCACACTACTGGTACCTGGTTCGTGATCCGGTGCCGGACGTGAAGGTCGATCGCGACATCGGCTCGCCGCCGATCTTCATCGACGATGTGTTGGATCACGTTCGAACCGAAATGAATGACCCTCAGGTCAATCGCCGCTACCGGCTGCGCCGCGCCATGACCAAGTTGCTGACGGGGGTCAGCGGCTCGGGCAAATCGCTGAGCATTCAGGCCATTTGGCGGCGGATTTACGAGGTGATGAGCGAAGTAACCGGCGTGCCGATCGACAAACTGCCCCCGCGCGTCGTTCGCCTGCGCTCGCCGCGTGTTCTCAGCAAGTGGCTGGGAGAGTCGGACCAGCGACTGGATCGATTCTTCGATGAGGTGGAACAATTAGCAGCGGACAAATTCGTGGCTCCCGATGGAACGGAATGGGAACTTCCTGTTTTGGGGATAGGCGAAGAAATCGATGCTTTGGCGCGCTCTCGCGGAGAAGGCGATCCCGTGTACGACCGCATTCAAACCACCGCGCTCGAGCGACTGGACGTGAACTGCCAGAAGTTCAAGGACTATCTCGTAATCTTCCTTTTCACGACCAATGTGCCGCATCTCGTTGACCCGGCTTTCTTGCGCCGGGCGGGTGGGACGATCGAGCGATTCGATCGGCTGGAACGCCGAGCATTCCCGGCCGTGCTATTGAAACACTTGCACGATCTGCCGTTTCACGAAGATTGCGGACGCGGCGAACAGGCCGAACGCCGCGTGACACGCGACGTGACCGATTGGCTGTACAGCCTGAACGGTCACGATTCCGGCCAGGTCGCATTGACGTTTGTGGGGTCAGCAACGCCCGTTCTGAAGTACCGCCGCGATTTCCTCACGGGAGCGCTGGTAGACCGCGCGGTTCAGCAGGCCGCCGCTGAGGCGTGCCGTGCCGAGCGGCTAGGCTGCGATCAGCCGGGCATTAACTCCGAATTGGTAATCGCTGCTTTCAACACCCAGATCCGGAGCATCGTCGATCAACTGACCCGCGAAAATGCCGGCAATTACTTGACCTTGCCCGACGCCGTGCGTGTCAACGAAGTGCACCGGATCGAGCAGCCGTCGGTGATGCCTTTTGAACTGGAGCGAGCAACATGAGCACCGCGAACTCGACGACTCATCTGCTGAGCGCGCCGCGAACGGTGGAATGGTCGGCCGACGTGGGTGATCGCCTACGTGCGACGCTCGCCGGCCACGACGTGCGAATCGAGGCCCTCGACGGCTGGACCATTCGCTGCCTCGGCGTACCCATATCGGATTTGTTCACGAAGCCGCGGACGAACCTGCTGCTGCGCCGCCTCACGGCCAAGGCGGGAAGCAGCGTTTACGTGGATTCTGATCTGGCTTATCACGGGCCCGATCCGACACTGCGGCTGGCACTCACCGGTCCGACTCGACGAAAGTGGCGCCGGCTGCGCACCCCGCCTGTACCTGGAACCGCCGGCGAGGCACTGTGCTCCGTGCTCCGCTTGTTGGATTCCCCACTGGCCGATCACGCGAGTGGTGCGCTGGCCAATCTGGAACTGAATGAGTCAGCGAAGTCCGCGGCCACTGGTCGCGGGTGGATGGCTGGCATGACGATCACGCCGGCAATGGTCGCCGCTACCCACGAAGAAAGTTTTCGGAAAAGCCTGGCGCGGCAACTGGCCGTGCTAACGACCAGATCCACAGTGCCGCGTAGTGCGCTGCTTTGGGGCCGGCCGGGCTGCGGTCGCGATCACCTCATGCTCGCCGCAATGCACTCGCTGTTTGAGAGCGGCCGAGTGAGCCAGGTTTGCCAACTCTCGGCCGCCTCGCTCGTCGCCGGGTGCATTTTGCCCCAAGAGGTCGATTCTCTGCTGGCCAGCGTACTGGCCGAGGCCACGGCCACCGACGGCAGCGTGTTGCTTGTTCGGGACCTTGATCTGTGCGTCACTCGTTCGCCCGTAAGTTCGGCCCTGCTGTGCGACGCGTTCGATCGCGGGTTGCGACTGCTGGCAACCGTGCGCTCGGCCATGTTCCTCAACCGCGTTGCCTCCGACGAAGCACTGGCTCGCCGCTTGTTGGTAATCGAGGTACCGCCGTTCAGTCGATCGCAAACCGTTGCGGCAGTGCAGCGACTGGCCGAATCGACCGACCTCGAAGTCGCGCCGGCGGCGATTCAAGCGGCCATACACATCAGTGACGAGCAGACCACGGCCCAGCCTGCCGCAGCGATTGGGCTGTTGGGCGGCGCGATCGCCGATGCAAACTTCGACGGGCGCCGGCAGGTCGGCCCCGACGACATTTTCGCCGTGATTCAAAACCAATGGCCCAATTCAGAAAAGGAGTGATTCCCATGCAAGAACAACGAACACGTCCGCGCCGCGAGCTTTTCGGCTCTGGAGGCTCTGGTGGCGGTGGATTTGGCAACATCTTTGGCGGGTCCACGGACTCCGGCCGCATGGCCACCGTCCACCACGGCCTGCTCACCGAGAACCTGCCCGTCGCCGGCATGACGGTCGCCGAGGTCCGGCGCCGTTTCGCGGACCGGCTCGATTTGGACCCGCGCAGTACCGCCCAGATTGACGGAAACGACGTGAGCAACGACACCATCGTTCGATCCGGTCAACTGCTCATGTTCACGAGAAACTCAGGAGAAAAGGGGCGCGGAATCGGAGCGAAGCTGCTTTGAACGACACCGCAATCGCCACGCGGTGAAACGGTGAAAGGATTTGTGGGTGGGCCAAGTCATCGCGGCCCGGCATCGTGAAGCCCGCCCCGTTACAGACGGTGGTGGGCCGCGAAGACTTGGCCCACCCTACACCGAATCGTGCTCGCACATTTATTTACAAGGATTGGCCAGCGCCACTTGCCCGAGGAAGAAATGAACAACGCAATGACGCAAAAAATCAGCGCGGGTGTGAACGCCATCTCCAGGATCAAAACACGAACGAAGTTGGGACTCAGATCGAAAGCGAGGGAACAGCCAATGCAGACCGTCACGATCGAAGGAAACATGGTACACGCGGTTTCGCCAGAAGGGCAAAAGGCCAGCATCAAACTTCAGGATCTCTTTCAGCGATCCTCGCCACGCCGCATGGATAGCTGCGGTGTAATTCTGCCCGACGGAATCCGACTCATGTACTCCGACCCCGACGGGCGCCTGACGGTGTGGGTACACGAGACGCCGCCGTGCATCGTTCGGCTCAAGTGGATCGCCACCGACTCGCCGGTGCCGTACGGGCAAGGGAGCAAATATCGGATGGTGCGAATCGCACTGCCGTACGTCATCGTGCTGGCCGCGTTTGAGCAAGGCCGCGTGAGCGACTTCAACGAGTGCTTCTTCCGCAACGAGTCGTTGGATGGCGAAGACGACGAATTGTTTTATCCGGCGCTCTTGAACTGCTCCAAATTTCACCGGCAAGAGGGCCGGCCGTTGTCGTGGATTTGCACTCAAAAATTAGAACGAGGCACGTTCATGAATGAGAAGGACATGAACAAGCGAATGCGAAACGGATTTAAGAGCCTTAGCCATTGCCTGCTCGAAACTGGTTTCAACCTGAGTTCGGAGCATCATGAATACAGCTCATGGTTTACGGAAAGTTCCAAGGTCGATCCGCGGATTTCAGAAATCGAAAATTGGGAAAAAGCGACCGACGATGATCCGACTTTTGTGCTCGAATTGCCGTGGATCAAAACCGGCATGTCGGTCAAGCAGGTCGTGGAACGGATTTTCAAAAACCATCAGACAGGCAGTTCGCGCGTCAACTCGATGCACGATTTGTTTCGCCTGATCTTCAACAACGTTTAGCGAACAGGAGGAGCCATGAAAGTGCCCGACGATACGCTGCTCACACCTCTCTACGTCAAGACGCGGCCCGATTTCGCATGGCCCGACGACGCCGTGTTCTATCTCATGACCGGCGACGGGCTGTTCCTGTGCCGGAACCATCCGTTCTTCTCAAGCTGTGTGCCGGCCAAGCGCTGGCCGAGCGAACTGGCATACCACGACCCGTTCCTGGTGCCACGCTATTCGAAACTGTCGCGACGCCAGATCGAAGAAGTCGTCGGCTTCTTCGCTCGCGTTGCCACGTTGCACGGCAGCGAGGCCGGCGTGATCATTGCCTGGGACCGCACGAACGAATGCACGCAACTCATCGCGCCGGAACAAGTCGCCACGATCAGCCGCAACCGCTGGGGCGACACGTTTGCCATCGGTCTCGACTACGAAACGCCGCCGCTGCCGGCCGATTGGTCGATCATCGGCGACATCCACAGCCACGTCGACATGGCCGCCTATTCGTCGCACGTCGATCAGACCGATGAGAAACATCGAGCCGGCCTGCACATCGTCGTGGGCCGCATCCATCGCGA
>Ga0247727_10010995_pt1 | contig 15899 bp, 15 predicted proteins | sample WisWelCaveWW1625_FD_202498 | JGI IMG/M metagenome (GOLD analysis project Ga0247727, IMG submission 202498) | Biofilm microbial communities from Wishing Well Cave, Virginia, United States - WW16-25 | ecosystem: Environmental > Aquatic > Deep subsurface > Groundwater > Cave microbial mat | place...
TGAACGTGCGCGCGCAAGCCTTGCACATGTAGCGCTTTATGCCGGTCGCAACACCCCACTTGCTGAACGCTTCCGAGCCGCAGTGGCCGCACGCCGGCGCCTTGGCGAACTCGGCTTCGATCAGCGCTACTACGTCGCCAGCTGACCTCTGCGATGACAACGCCGTCATCAGAGCGTTGCGCTGCACGGGCCTCAGCGCGCCGAGCTCGGCAAGCTACGCCCTGAAATCCTTGGCCTTCATGATCATCTCCCGCGATCCAAATCACGCGGAGATCATGCGCCTACATTGAGTCAGAACAGAGCCGCCTCCTCCGAAGTATTGGGCTCAGTGACCATAGCCCAACTTGCGAGCTTAGAGAATGGTTCGCACCAGGATATTCCGAGTAACAATAGCTGGACAAGAAAGGACTGGACTTGCTCGTTTCTGGCGACTTGAAGGGCTTTTGGGCCGGTTGAATTGGGCCTCGGCCTCACCATCCCACTTGCGCCGCACGCCCGCGCTCACGATTGATCAGAGGTGGTAACCCGATTGCCCCTTCTGCTGGGAAGATCCCCGTTTTTGACTCCACGGGATGGTGGTTAGTCTAGGTGCAAGGGTACTATTTCAGCCGGCCGGTGCCTCACGAGCAGTTTGCCAAGTTGCTGGAAACCGGCATACGAGAACTAGCCCCATTTATTCGCCGTGGCGATCGGGTTGCGAGCTGAGCGAGCATCATCGGCCGGGTTAATAACGGCGGTGGTGTTGGAGACGCTTTTCGACGCGCTTGAGGTTTGCGGGATGGGCTCGAGCGGCTTTGTTGCGCCGCGTCGGTCATGGGCCTTGGGCGGTGAGGTTGCCGGTGAGGGCGATCAGCATGGCGCGGTTGGGGTAGGTGGCCGGGAAGGCGATCCTGATGCGGCTTTTGAGTTCCTCGACACGGACGGCGATCTTCACGAACGCACGCCGGATTGTCTCGAAGGTGGCGCCGCGCCACATCGAGCGCTTGGGTGCCGCGCGGCGCAGCGCATGCAACAGCCAATAGGCGCCCATGTGCAGGAACAGTCGGAACTGGTTTGCCTGCCAGCGCGAGCACGCCGTCTTGTCGGACCGGGTGTATAGCTTCATGTCCTTGATCAGGTTCTCGGCGGCCCCGCGTGCGCAATAGACCTTCTCGTAGAGCGTCTTGCCTCGCCTTCGAGGTTGGTGACGATGAAGCGAGCATCCGTGCCCATGTCGGTTGCCTCGACGCGGGCGATGACCTTGCGCGAGCGGCTCCAGCCCCGCGCCCGATACGCAAGTTGATGGAAGCGGCGCACCTTGGGAGCCCTGCGCATGGCGCACTGTTCGCGCCAGGGTGCTGCGATCTCGGCCAGCTTGCTATTGATGGCGAAGCCAAGGATGTAGTCGCAGCGCATAATCTCCAGCAGCGCCATCGCTTCCTCGCTGCAATAGTGGCTGTCGGCGCGCACCAGGATGGCGACCTTCGGCCAGCGCTTGCGGATGCGGCGGATCACGTGGCGCAGGATCTTGGCGATCTCCTCACCGGTCGGCCGTTTGCCGGGCCGCAGCAGCGCCGCCACAGGCTTGCCCGATCCCGCCTCGAAGATTTTGATCGGCTGGAAGCAATAGCCACCGTGGTGCGCGTTGAAGAGGGCGAGCTCTTGCTGCCCGTGCACGGCATCGTCGGTGTCGTCGATGTCCAGCACGATGCGCGCGGGCACCCGGGCGAAGCTGTTGCAGAACAGATCGATCAGCCCCAAGCCGATGCGCGTGAGCGCACGCCAATCGGGCAGGTTCTCCAATCGCGACAGTGTCGGCTGGCTCATCAGATCGGCATCGCTCTCTGGCGCGCGACCGCATGCGATCTTGAAGGCGGGATCGGTGCGCAATGTGCAGCGGCGCCGGCGATTGACCCCGCCACTCCGCGCGCAGCACCCATCCGTGCCGCGCTGCCAGCGCACGACGCACTGGCCTGAAAACTCCGCAAATACAAACGTTAGCCGGCGACAACCTCACCCGATCGAGGGGGGGCAACTTCGCGCGCCGTTTGACACCTAAGCACTTGAAATCGTTGAAGGTGGTAGGAGCCGTTATAGGCTTTTCAGGGCAGACCCGTCACCTGGTGCCGTAGGCGCGATCGCCCGCGTCGCCAAGTCCCGGCAGGATATAGGCGCGGCTGTCGAGCGAACCGTCGATGGCGGCAGTCCAGATGGCCACGTCGGGATGGATACCGCGCAGCCGCTCGAAGCCTTCCGGCGCGCCGAGCAGGCAAACGAGCCGGATGGCCCTGGCGCCGCGCTCCTTGAGCCGATCGATGGCGGCGACTGCCGTGTTGGCGGTGGCGATCACCGGCGCCACGACGATGACGAGCCGCTCGCCCAGCTCCGCCGGTGCCTTGAAGAAATATTCCACGGCGACGAAAGTCTCGGGCTCGCGGTACATGCCGATGTGGGCCACGCGGGCGGTGGGCACGAGATCGAGCATGCCTTCGACGAACGTCATGCCGGCGCGCAGCACAGGTGCGAACACCAGCTTCTTGCCGGCGATCTTCCGTTGGGTCGTGCGCATCAGCGGGGTCTCGATCTCGACCGTGGTGAGCGGCAGATCGCGCGTCACCTCGTAGCACAGCAGCATGCCGATCTCCTTCAGCAGCTCGCGGAAGGACTTGGTCGAGCGGGCCTTGTCGCGGATCAGGGTCAGCTTGTGCTGCACCAGCGGGTGATCGACGACGGTGACGCCTTCCATAACGCTTCCCCATTGCTGAGATCAAAATACGGTGCCGTCGCTGATGACCCTGATGGGTGGCGAGCCGTCGGCCCGGCGTTCGCGCGCGATTGCTCGGCCTGCTGCCCACGTTCCCCCCTGCAGGATACGGGCGAGGGGAAAGGACTGGGCGTCCTTGTGCAGGCGTTGGCGCACGATGTCCACCAGCCGGTCGAGCAATGCGATCGTGAGACCACGCCACTCGACGACGAGGGCCGATCCGACATCGTGCTCGCGTTCGGCCTCGCGAGGGTCGCGCAAGGTCAGCACGCCCGTGTCGATGAACAGGCCGCCGTTGCGATACTCGGCGAGGCCCGTCAGGCCATCGATGTCCGTGACCTCTATGCCGGCCGCCTGCAGCGGCTCGATGAGAGAGTAGGCGAGCCATTGCGAGAGCTTGTGCAGCGGCACGAGCTGGCTCGTCGCGTCGCCTGTGGTCATGGCCGGGTGGCGCCAGCAATCGCCCAAGGGGATGCCGTCAAGCTCCAGGCGCGAGGGCCATATCGCGCCCAGGTGGCGTAGCAGCTCTGAGAGGACAACAGGCGCAGCGATCGAGCGGCCCCCGGCCAGTGCAGCCAGATGGTCGAACATGCCACCCGGTCGCGGCGCATCGGCGCGAGCGAAGATCTCTGGGCTTGCCGCAACCGCCGCACCGAGCCGGCGGAGCAGCGCGGCGCGCCCTTCGAGGCCCGCCAGAGGGTTGGCGTCGCTCGCCTGGAATTGGCGGCGCAGAGCATCGCTCGTCAGCGTTTCGAGCACCGTGGCATCGGCGCGCAACGGCGACCCCGGCCTTGCCGCAAGTGCACCATCGGCGAACATAGCAAGGCTCGCGAGCGCCAACCCCTCGGATCGACCAACCTGCGTCCCCGTCGCAGCGTCGCGATAGGACCACCGCGGTCCGGCGCCGGCATCGAGCAACACACTGGTGATGGCGAGGTCGAAGGCGGCCCGCGCGCGCTCGGCCGTATCGCGCCATGGCGTGGCGGTCTCGATTGCCGCCCAGCGATCATCCCTGCCGACCACGAAGTGCCGCCAGCGCGAGTGGAACGGCACCTCGAGATTGGGATAGGCGTTGCGCGTGGTCTCGACGACGAGATCTGCAGCCCCGCCAAGCCACGCAAGATCGACGCCGAAATTCGGCAGCCCGTCCTCGAGGCCGATCGCCAACAGCCGATGCGCCCGCTGCCGGACCGCATCGGCGCTCAATAGGGAAATGGCGGCAGCCGTTTCGGGCTTCACGGGTGTCGACGTCCGGTCGGAGGTGTCAGCTCTTGTCGAGGGAGCGGCCGACGGTGTCGGTCAAGTCCTGTGGCTTTGGCTCTGGCGGCGCGTAGTAGCCGGCGGCCTTCTTGGCCGCGATCTCCACGTGCGCGTCCGCCGGCACAAGCTCGTCGGGAAGGGGAACGCGCTCGACGATCTTGATGCCCTGCGCGCGCAGCGCGTCGTATTTCATGTCGCTCATGGAGACGAGACGATCGATGCGCTCGAACCCCAGCCAATGGATGACGTCCGGCATCAGCTGCTGGAAGCGCGCATCCTGCACGCCGGCCACGCATTCCGTGCGCTCGAAATAGGCGCTTGCCGCATCGCCGCCTTCCTGGCGCTTCCTGGCGTTGTAGACCAGGAATTTGGTGACCTCGCCGAGCGCCCGGCCTTCCTTGCGGTTGTAGACGATGACGCCGAGGCCGCCGGCTTGCGCGGCGCGCGCGCACTCCTCGATGCCGTGCACGAGATAGGGCCGGCAGGTGCAGATGTCGGAGCCGAATACGTCCGAGCCGTTGCACTCGTCGTGCACGCGGCAGGTGATGGACGTGCGCGGATCGGCGAGCTTGGCGACATCGCCGAAGAGATAGACGGTGGTGCCGCCGACGGGCGGCAGGAACACCTGCAGGTCGGGCCTGGTCACGAGCTCGGGGAACATGCCGGCCGTCTGCTCGAACAGGGTGCGGCGGAGATTTGTCTCGCTCGTGCCGAAACGCTCGGCGATGCCCGGCAGGTACCACACCGGGTCGATGGCGATCTTCACCACCGAGACGCTACCGTTCGGTTGCACGACCGCACCGTCGTTGGCAAGCCGGCCCGCTGCTACCGCTTGCTGCATCTCGTGCAAATCGAGCCGGGCCCGCGTCACGGCGATGCTGGGGCGAATGTCGATGCTTTCGGCAATCTCGGGCTGGAAGGCCTCGGCGACCATGTGCCCCCACGGATCGAGCGAGACGATGGTGCGAGCGCCGATCCATTGCTTGAAGGGGCCGATGGGAACGGCGGGCTGCGTGTTGGTGAGGTCGGCGCGGCGGATCGGATTGAGCGCGCCGGCGGAGACAGCCAGCGCCCGGTAGAGCGCGTAGGAGCCGCCGTGCGTGCCGATGACGTTGCGATCCGCGGGCCGTGACACCGTGCCGATGATGGGGCCGCGCTCGCGCGCCGTCGCCGCGCCCCAGGCGATGGGAAAGCGCGGCTTGGCGCCCGGCGCCGGATGCGACGTCAGGCGAATATGGTCGGTGCGGTTCGGACGGGTCATTGCCGGTCCCCAAAAACGCCGATGGCCCGCCGCTCGGACGGGCCTCATCCTCACTGTCGTCAATCAATCCGGCGGCCTCGACGCTTGCGCCGATCATGCCCACCGAGAGGCATTATAGTTGCACTGCTGCAGGATACAACGTGATAGCGCATTTACGCACCGCCCTGGGAAGCGCCGGCTGATCCCGACCGTTTTGTGGTAAATCTCCATGATTTCCAACGCTAAAGCAGCAATGGCGGCTGTACCTGCAGAGGACCTCGAGATGCCCAAATTGAGCGCCCCCGATGCCAAGTTCCTGCGCATGGCCTACGAGGAGGCCGAAGCCGGGTTCGGCGAAGGCGGCTGCCCGATCGGCAGTGTCTTGGCTGAGGGCGAGCGCCTCATCGCGCGCGGCCGCAATCAGCGGGTCCAGCAGGGCGACCCCATCGCCCATGGCGAGATGGACTGCCTGCGCAAGGCCGGCCGGCAAAAGTCCTACCGGCGCATGACGCTCTATACCTCGCTGTCGCCCTGCATGATGTGCACCGGCACGATCCTCCAGTTCGGCATCCCGCGCGTGGTGATCGGCGAGGACAAGAATTTCGCCGGCAATGCCGATCTGCTGCGCGAGCGTGGCGTCGAAGTAGTCATCGCCGATGATCCCGACTGCGTCGCCCTGATGGCGCGCTTCATCCGCGAGAGGCCCGAGCTCTGGCACGAGGACATCACGGAGGGCGATTGAGTGAGCAATCTCGTCGTCATCGACCACCCGCTGGTGGCGCACAAGCTGTCGCTGATGCGCGACAAGACCACGCCTTCGGCGCAGTTCCGCAGCCTATTGCGAGAGATCTCGCTGCTGCTGGGCTACGAGGTGCTGCGCGATCTGCCGACCGAGCTGCGTGACATCGAGACGCCTGTCGGCCCCGCACGGGCGCCCTTCCTGATGGGCAAGAAGCTCGTGTTCGTGCCGATCCTGCGGGCGGGCAGCGGGCTCCTCGACGGGCTGCTCGATCTCGTTCCCTCGGCACGCGTGGGCCACGTCGGCCTCTATCGCGACCCGGCGACGCTGGCGGCGGTCGAATACTACTGCAAGCTGCCCGACGACATCGGCGAGCGGCTGGCCATCGTTGTCGATCCCATGCTGGCAACGGGCAACTCGGCGGCGGCGGCCGTCAGCCGGCTCAAGGAGCGTGGCGCGCGCAACATCCGGCTGGTCTGTCTGCTCGCCGCGCCGGAGGGGATCGCGGCGCTTGCCAGCGCACACCCCGAGGTCCGCGTGTTCACGGCCGCGATCGACGCTCGCCTGAACGACCACGGCTACATCGTGCCCGGCCTGGGTGACGCGGGTGACCGCATGTACGGCACGAAGTAGCTGTGGCGCGCAGCTGGCAGAACCGCGCCTAGCGTTTGTCCAACGGAGATTGACCAAGCCGCGCTGCCTGGCTACATATTCAATGGTTCAACCATTGCGTGGCCTACGTGAACCTCCAATACACAACGCAAGAGCTTATCGCCGTGCTGCTGGCGCGCGATCTTGGCGATGGCGAGCGGGCCATCATCGGCACCAACTCCGATATCCAGCTCGCGGCCTGCAACCTCGCGCGGCGGATGCAGGCACCTAACCTATGGTGGGTGTCGGGCCCCGGCGGCATGGTCAACCCCGATCTCGGCAAGCTCGTCTCGACCGCCGACTACGAGAATATCGGGGACGCGCAGGCGTGGCTCGATCTGCCCGACATGATCGATTTCATCGACTGGCAGATCCACTTCTTCGATTTTGCCATTCTGTCGGCGATCCAAGTGGACCGCTTCGGCAACATCAACACGGTCGTGGTCGGCAATCATGCCAAGCCGAGACTCAGGGGCCCCGGCACAGTTGGCATCAGCGCTCTGACGGGTCTCTCCAAGCGCTTCTACGTTCTCATGGCGCGGCACGATCGGCATGCCTTCGTGCCGAAGGTCGATTTCGTGTGCGGCGCCGGCTTTCTCGACGGCGGCAGGAGCCGCGAGCAAAAGGGCCTGCCGCCGGGCGGACCACGCATCGTCGTCAGCCCCCTCGGTGTGTTCGATTTCGAGCCGGAGACGAAAGGGATGCGCATCAGGTCGCTGCATCCCGGCGTGACGCTCGAGGCCGTGCGCAAGGCCACGGGTTTCGAAATGATCGTCGACGACGAGCCGCCCGAAACCCGGACGCCGACTGCGCATGAACTTGCGCTCCTGCGCGAGACCGTCGATTCCACCGGCATCCTGGCAGACCAAGCAAGCTGAGGGCCGAGGTAAATGCCTTACCACTTCACCGAGACGCATCTCGAGCTGCAGGCGGCCATTCGGCGCATGGTGGACAAGGAGGTGCGGCCGATCGCGGCCGAAATCGACGCGACGGATCGTTTCCCGGAGCACCTGGTTCCCATCTTCGGCGACATGGGGCTTCTGCAGATCTGGGTGCCCGAGAAATACGGCGGCCCCGGTGGCGATCTGACCTCGGTGTGCATCGCGCGCGAGGAGATCTCCAAGGTCTCCGAGGCCTGCGCGCTGCTGGCCGGCCAGAACTCGATTGCGCTGATCCTGCCGCTCCTGCACTTCGGCACCGAGGAGCAGCGCCAGCGCTGGCTGCCACTCTCGGCCAAGGGACGGACGCTGACGGCGGTCGCCATCACCGAGCCCGACTCCGGTTCCGACGTTGCCTCCATGCGCACGAACGCCCGGCGCGACGGGGCAAGCTGGGTGATCAACGGCCGCAAGTGCTACATCACCTGGGGCAACATCGCCCACTACGTCCTGCTTTTTGCACGCACCAGCGGCGAGAAGGGCTTTGGCGGCCTCAGCTGCTTCCTGGTCGACACCAAGACCAAGGGTTTCCGCGTCGGCAAGAACGAGCGCAAGATGGGCCTCAACGGCGTGCCCAACGTCGATCTCATGTTCGAGGACATGCGCGTTCCCGCCGATTGCATGATCGGCGAGGAGGGACGCGGCTTCATCGCGGCCATGCGCATCCTCGACATGAACCGCCCCACGGTCGGCGCGGCCAGTGTCGGACTCGCGCAGGGCGCGCTCGATGCAGCGATTGCGTACGCCAAGGAGCGCAAGCAGTTCGGCCGGCCCATCGCCCAGTTCCAGGGCCTGCAATGGATGCTGGCCGACATGGCCATGCAGATCGAGGCGGCGCGCGCACTGGTCTATGAATGCTGCAACCGGGTCGATGCCGGCGATTTCTCCCAGCTCGCGATGCTCTCCTCGATGGCCAAGTGCTTCGCCTCCGACATGGCCATGAAGGTGACGACCGACGCCGTGCAGATCTTCGGCGGCGCCGGCTACATGAAGGACTATCCGGTCGAGCGCATGATGCGGGACGCGAAGATCAATCAGATCTTCGAAGGTACCAACCAGATCCAGCGCATCGTCATCGCCAAACATCTGATCGGGCAATGAGCAGGCGCTCCTCCAAGATCGTGTCGCTGGCCGAGGCTGTCGCCGATGTCGGCGACGGCGCCGCGGTCGGGCTCGGCGGCTGGATCTTCAACTCCCAGCCGATGGCCTTGGTGCGGGCGCTGGTTCGCCAAGGAGCCAAGACGCTCGACCTCATCCCCTCGCCGGGCTCGATCGCTCCCGACCTTCTGATCGGGGCCGGTCGGGCCCGAAGCACCACGTGCACCTTCATCAGCTTCGAGCAGCACGGCCTCGCACCGCATTTCCGGCGCGCCGCCGAGGCCGGCGCAATCGAGGTGCGCGAGATGGATGGGCCTGGCTTCGCCGGCGGCCTGCGCGCGGCAATCTGCGATCTGCCCTATATGCCGATCCCCGACCTCGCCACCGATCTGCCCAAGGTGAACCCTTCGTTTTATCGCCCGCTGGCCAACGAGGGCGGCCGCCCGCTGCTCGCGGTCCCGCCCCTGCGGCCCGACGTCTGCTTCATCCATGCCCAGCAGGCCGACGAGCTCGGCAACGTGCAATTTCTCGGGGCTCCATTCTTCGATGTCATGCTGGCAATGGCATCGCGCCGGGTGGTCGTCTCGGTCGACCGCATCGTGTCTGCCGACACCGTCAAGCGCTCCAACCACTTGACCAAGCTTCCGAGTGCCATGGTTGATGCCGTGGTCGAAGTGCCGTTCGGTGCCCACCCGACGTCCAGCGCCGCGCTTTATCGTGCGGACAACAGCCATCTGGCCGAGTACGTGAAGGCTGCCACTGCGGAGCGGTTCCCGGCTTATCTGGAGCGCTACGTGCTGGGCCCCGCCGATCATGCGCTCTATCTCGACACCGTCGGCGCGGCCCGCCTTGCTGCGTTGGGCGCTTCGGATAGGCAGCAAGGATGACGGAGCTGCTGACAGGCCTTCGGCGCGTCCAGGTCGCCCGCGCCTTCGAGGACATCGCCGGCCAGATTCGCGGCGAGCTGTCGGAAGGACGGCTGCGTGCGGGCGATCGGCTGCCGCCGGAGCGTCAGCTCGCAAGCCAGTTCGGCGTTTCGCGCAATACGCTGCGCGAGGCGCTGCGGTCGCTCGAAATCTCGGGGCTGATCGCCCTGCGCAAAGGCGCGTCGGGCGGCGCCTTCGTCAAGGACAGCAACGGCGAGGTGGTCGTTACCAGCATCCGCGACATGTTCACCCTCGGCGCCGTGACACCGGAGCAGATCACGGAATCGCGCATCTGGATCGAGTCCGCCATCGTGCGCGCCGCCTGCGAGCGGCATACCGCGGAGGATATCGAAGCTCTCAACGGCAATCTGACTGCCGCGTCAGAGGCCATTCGCCGTAAGGATTTCCACGCGCGCGCCGAGGCCCACCTCGAATTCCACATGATCCTGGCGCGCACAACCAGCAACCCAATCATGGAAATCGTCATGGAGGCATTGATTGGCGTCATGCGTCAGTTCATCCATGCCATCGGCCCGCAGCAGGACAGCGACTACGTGCTACCTTCGCGCCGGCGCTTCATGCGCCAACTCGAGGCGCGAGACGCGGAAGCGGCTGTCGGCGAGATGGAGCGGCACCTGAAGCGCGTGAACCGCAACTACCTGGCGCTGCTCAATGAGCGCGGAAAGGCGCACAAAGTGTAGCGCAGCGCTCAAATCCGTCCGCTCCAAACGACCCCATGCGATCAGAGTAGCTCGTAGGCGGATCGAGCTACACCCAACGACATCGACGGCTGGGGCACCGCGCCAAAGAGCAAGCCCACCAATTCGGCCGGCGTTCGGGGCGCCGTATAGAAGCGCACACTTCCCTCCTGGGCATGCCCTTTGGCTCCAGGCAGTTGCTTGAACCCTACGAGCGTCCGGTCATAGCCGCCGATCGTTCGCTCGCTCCCGACTTTCACATTCTCGGTGCCGACGACGACCTGCTTCTCACCGACCTTCACGCGCGCGGTGCCGACCGAGACCGTCTCCATGCCTGCCACGTACCGCTCGCTGCCGGTCTTTACACGCTCCGCGCCAACCAACACCTGCTCGGCGCCGACCTGCACCTCGCGGTATCCTGCCACGCTCGCCTTTGTCGTTCCAGCGATCAGCCCGAGCTCGTCGAGCGGGCTCTCGGACTCATCGCGTCGGCCGTTTGTCAGCTCCGAGATCGTCAGCGATTGCCCCTTGCTCGTCCTCAGGTGGAGCTTGCCGTCCGATGTATAGTCGGCGCTCACATCGGCGATGCTGTCGAGTGCCTCCAACAGGCCGGCGCTGAACGAACTCGCCTTGCCGTCGAAGGCGAAGTCCTTGCTCTCGCCGTTCACCGTCACGGCAATCTTCTTGTTGCCGACAAACTTCACCTCGGCCGTCTCGCTTTCCCCGACCGTCACGGCAAAGTCTGCTCCGCCGTCAATGCCGGCAGCGCGCGCCTTGGCATAGTGGTCGATGTCCCGCGTTCCATGCACGTGCGTTTCAAGCATTGCCTGCTTCGCGTAGACGGGTCGAGTCTCATAGAGCGCGCGCTCCTCGTAGATATCCCGTTCGCCGTGGACGGTTCGCTCTTCGGTGATGGCGCGATCTTCGAATACATCTTGCGTCTCACGGATTTCCCGCTGCTCGTAAACGTCCCTGCTGACGTAGCGAGCCTTCACGTCATAGATCGGCTGCCAGGATGCGCTTGCGGCATCTGTCTGCTCGGGCGCATTGGAGCTTCTCACACCGCTGAAGACCTCGCGAATTCTGGTCGCCGCCTGCGAGGTCTGCCGAAGCAGGGACAGGTTCTCTGGTCGCGACACCGAGCGTTTCTGCGACCCGCCCAGCGCCGACGGCCTGGTGCTGGCGCGAGAGTCGCGAACAGCCGCCGATTGTATTGGATAGATAGCCATGGCCCCTCACCCCGTTCGATCTGCCCCGTGCGGCTCTTGCATTCGCTGCGGCCGATTCAGGCTTGATCTCAGCTTTGCAACATACACGTCGCGAGTAAGGCTAACCGCAAAGACGATACGCAAATCCTCTCGTTGCCTTTAGCTCAAAAATAACCAATCGCTAGCAACCGCCCACCTGCTCTCCTGCCACGCCGGGCTCGATGGATCGGATTCGCCTCAATCGCTCTGGCTTGCACAGCATGTAGGTTCTTGATCGCATTTTCCACGTCGCAGTTGACGCCCCCCAGCGCCCCGCCAACGCGTCAGCGATTGCTCGACGTGTCTGACCCTCGTAGTCGGAAGCGGCGATCACTGCCCCGGCCCGCGCCAAATAGCGAAGAGGATCGATCAACTCAAATCAGCCTTTCCTGCGCGCTGTTGCAGTTGCCTCCCAAGAATGTCGAGACGTCTTCCCTCCATATGGTGGCCGGCACGCAAGGCCTTTCGTGCTTCTTCAAGGCAGCGCGCCCCAAGACCGCGGAGCACTTTCCGATCGTCAGGCAACACCGTATCTAGTGCCATGATGTCATCGAGCGACTTATCAGAATGGATATGCGCGATGAAGATCTCGCCAACTTGGCGTTTGATCGCATCATCCTCCGACATCGGCTCCTCACCGTCATTTTCACTGCCGCGTGTGAGAAACGCCTCGATTCAAGACGGAAGCTGGCTGCCTTTCAACTCGAGACACATTCCAGGGCTCGTCAAATCTCGCCGTTTGCAGAGTTCTTCCCACTGCTTCACGTCATACTCGATCCTTTGCTCTGCGCCCGTTATGTGGATGACGAGGTGGAGGCCGCAGTGAGGGCAAGCGGTGGTGACGGTACGGGACATGAACAATCGCGAGGTTTGCGTCGAGCGCGAACTACTTGCTACTCTCATGTGCGTCCACGGCACGTTTTCGTGCTGTTGACAGCCTAGCGTGTTTGTGCGTTCAGGGAGGCTCCCATGGACTGGCCGCAGACACTGAAGGACTACAGGCGTCGCCATCGCCTAACCCAAGTGGCCCTCGCAGAAATACTCAATGTCGATCCAACCACGATTAGCCGGTGGGAGCGGGGTCGTGATCAACCAGCTCTTAGCATCTTGCGGCGGCTGCGGTCGCTCGTGATACCGCGCACGTCCAATGTGGAGCGAGCACTTAGGCAGCTGATCGACACGTCCGATGCCATTGCGGTGCTCTTCGACGACAAGTATCGTCTGTTGCACTCCTCACCGAGGCATCGTGCCCTACTACGAATTGATGCCTCTGAGCTCTACGGCAGATCGTTCGAGAGCATTCAGTCGGAATCGCAAGCAGCCCTGCTCGCGTCCTTCGGCGGCCAACGCGGCTGGTGGAACAACGGGATCATCAAAGTGGAGCATACGCTGGTCCGCAAGCCCTTTGAGCGCGCCCGCAACCCACATGCATATGCTCAGCGAGGTACTGCGTGGACCATTCGCGATGGGGTCGAGACCCCGATGGTGTTGGGAATCACGCGCGAAATACCAATGAGCGAATACAAGCCCGAGCACTTCGTGTTCACAACGCGCGACGATCCGCTCAACTAGTCCCGACCACAAAGCGTACCATGCCCAACCTCGATCAGGCAGCCTTGGCGGTCCAGTGCTTCAGGAGCAGCTCGGCAATCTCGGAAGCAGGCTTGGGTCGGCTAATGTAGTAGCCCTGTATCTCCGTGCAGCCCTCCGCACGAAGTTGATCCAATTGCTCGCCCGTCTCGACACCTTCTGCTGTCGTCGCCATTCCGAGGCTCGCGCCAAGTTGTGCCATTGACCGTACGACCGCGAGGGCGTCCACGTTTGCGTGCGACAGGTCGCGAACGAAACTGCGGTCGATCTTGATCTTGTCGAACGGGAATTTCCGCAAATTGCTCAATGACGAGTACCCCGTACCAAAGTCATCGAGCGCTATGCGCACACCGAGATCGCGCAGCTGCCGGAGTGTGGAGAATGCTCCATCGGCGTCCTGCAGCATGACGGTTTCCGTGATCTCCAGCTCAAGTCTGCGCGGGCTGACGCCGGACGCGGCAACAGCAGCTACAACCGACTGGACCAGCGTTGGACATTTGAACTGCGCCGGCGAGAGGTTGACCGCGAGCCCTATGTGCGCGGGCCACTCTGCGGCCTGCATACAAGCTCGGCGCAGCACCCATTCGCCGATGGGTACGATGAGCCCCGTCTCCTCAGCTAGCGGAATAAACTCCGACGGCAACACTTGACCACGCGTCGGATGGTTCCAGCGCAAGAGCGCCTCCAACCCGCAAATCTCATTCCGCTCGAGGTTCAATAGCGGTTGATAGTAGAGCTCGAATTCGCTGCCGGCCAGGGCGTTGCGAAGGTCGCGCTCGAGAGTGCGGCGCGTTTGCATGCGCGCATCCATCTCAGGCTCGAAGAAGCGGTACATGCCGCGTCCCTCGCTCTTGGCGCGATAGAGCGCAAGATCGGCGCTCCGCATCAGTTGGTCGGGATCGGTGCCATCCGCCGGCATGATGGCTATTCCCACACTGACACCAACTGTCACGTGGTGATCGTCGAGGTCGAACGGCTTGCCGAGTTGCTCGATAACCCTGTTGGCGAGCGCTGCCGGTTCGCTGCTTGCGTCAGCTACGCTCTGGATGATGCACAACTCGTCGCCGCCCAGTCGCGCAAGCGTGTCCGTTTCCCTCACGCACGTGCGCAGGCGCTCGGCGACTACTTTCAGCAGCGCATCGCCCACCGGGTGTCCGAGCGTATCATTGATTTCCTTGAACCGGTCGAGATCCAGCACGTGCACAGCGAATTGCCGATCGCCGTCGCGTGTACCCTTGATAGCTTGGTCGAGACGCTCACGCAGGACCGCTCGGTTGGGTAAGCCGGTCAGCACATCGTGCCTTGCCATGTGCGCGATTCTGGCTTCCGCTCGATGTCGCTCGGTGATGTCCATGTAGGTGGTGAGGAAGCTGCCGTCATCAAGCGGTACGCCGCGCACGTCCAATACCGTTCCGTTCGGACGCTCGCGCTGGAATGCATAGGTACTCCCTGTTCTCGACAGAGCCATGCGTTCGGCGACCTGAAGCTCGACATCGCCGGGTCCGTATTCACCCCGCTGGGCATTGAACCGCAGCAAGTCCTCAAGCGCGGTGCGCGCGGCGGCGAACAAATGCGCCGGAAGCTCCAGAAGGCTCTTGGCTCTCTCGTTGCAGACCAAGAGTCGCAGATCGCGGTCGAATAGACCGATGCCTCCCGGAAAGTTGTCAACGATGGCCTGCAGGTGCGAGGTCCGCTCCGCCAGCAGCTTGTTATTCTCGTCCAAGCGGGTATTGAGCGTTTCCCGCTCGGTCACATCCTCATGGGTTGCCACCCACCCGCCTTCAGTCATCGGTTGCCGGATGACACAGATCTTCCGGCCGTCGGCGAGCTCGTCAATCCTGCTTGATGCTGCGTCGCTCGGTAGTCCCCCCAGAGCCGAGAGCTTGTGCTGTACAGCACTCTGGTTCGTGTCGCCCTTCAGAATACCGTGCAAGACGCGATGTGCGATGATCTCACCGTGCGGCGTCCCTGGCTTCAGCAGTTCTGCGGGTAGCTGATAGAGATCGGCGTAGCGCTTGTTGCAGACGACGAGGCGCTTGTCAGCGTCGAACATGCACAAGCCGGAGCCCATGTTGGCCAAGGCCGTATCGAATCTCACGTTTTGCACACTGAGCGCTTGAGTGAGGCAGCGTTGCTTTTCCCACCATCGGCACGCCGCCCATGCCATCAGGAGCACAAAAAAGGTCTTGACGAACGCCATTGTGGTGGAGCGCTCGGCGAGGACCCGCCAGCTCCGCAACGCACTCGCTTCCGTCTGGCTGACGGCGACGACCAACGGGAAGCTTGCGAGCGGCCTTGCCGATACAATCCTGAGCTGCCCATCGACCGGGCTTTCGACATGGCGGGCATTGCCAGCTTTTGCGTGGCTCATGCTCACCGCCACCGGAATGATCTTGCCGAGCTGATTGCTGCGCGGATATCTCGCAAGGAGCATGCCGCCTTTGCGCACGAGCGCAATCGCGCTGCCGTCCTGCAGCGCGATCGAGCGGAAGAATTTCTCGAAATGCTCGACTGTAATGGCGCCGAGCACCAGCCCCATGAAGTCGCCACTGGGAGCGTTCAGCCGTCGGGCGAGATAGATCGTCCAAGTACCCGTGCTTCTGTTTTGCACGGGCTCGCTGATGAAAATCCTGAGCGCCGCATTTGAACTGTCCCGACTTTCTCGAAGGCTGTTTCGTTTGAGTCAGGCGGCGAGTTTGGCGGGTTCCTCCAGGCTTGCATAGTATGCGGCTTCGGCCTCGGCGGGCGGGATGTTGCCGATCGGCTCCA
>Ga0247727_10010996_pt1 | contig 15899 bp, 10 predicted proteins | sample WisWelCaveWW1625_FD_202498 | JGI IMG/M metagenome (GOLD analysis project Ga0247727, IMG submission 202498) | Biofilm microbial communities from Wishing Well Cave, Virginia, United States - WW16-25 | ecosystem: Environmental > Aquatic > Deep subsurface > Groundwater > Cave microbial mat | place...
TATTTCGAGGTTGTGAAAGTAGACGAAGGAGAAGCGACGTATGACCAATTGGCAATTTGTTATTGTCATAGCAACGTATGTGCTGAGCGTCTTCGGGTTCATCCTGGCCATTCCCGGCTCCATGCGCTTCGTGCAGGCTTCGCTCAGCGAGTAATTAACCAGTTTCAGAAACGAGATGAAAGCTGAATTTGGGAGCCTAAGGAGCGAGATGAAAGCTGAATTTGCGAGCGTGAAGAGCGAACGGTATGAAGATCGCTTCGCCCATAGAGTCGGAGGTCGGGGAAATCAAGGCCGACCTCCGCCAGGCCATCAACCCCGTCCTGCCGGCTTAAGAGATGTATCGCCGATGCCGTTGATCCAAAGCGCGAAATATCGTCAGGGAGGCTACTCATGAAAACACGATTGACATTGCAGTTCTGCTTGCTTGCGGTTGCGATGCTGTTTTCGTTCGCGTTGCTGGTTGCCGGGGCAGCGCGTTCGCAGGAATCGAAGACGCTCGACGACCTGAAACGCGAAGCCGTCGCCGAAGTGGACAAGCTGCAGAAGCTCACTCAGGAGATGGTGGACAGCATCTTCAGCTTCGCCGAGCTTGGCTTTCAGGAATACGAAACCAGCCGTTACGTCACTGGCATCCTCGAAAAGAACGGCTTCAGGATCGAGCGCGGAGTCGCTGGCATTCCGACCGCCTGGGTGGCCAGTTACGGATCGGGCAAGCCGGTCATAGGTTTTATGACCGACATTGATTGCATCCCGCGCGCTTCGCAGAAACCCGGCGTCGCTTATCACGATCCGATCGTCGCCGACGCGCCCGGTCACGGCGAAGGCCACAATTCGGGCCAGGCCGTAAACGTCGCCGCTGCCATCGTGCTCAAGCAGATGATGGAGAAGCACAAGTTACCGGGCACGCTCAGACTTTATCCCGGCGTGGCCGAAGAGCTGGTGGCGACCAAAGCCTTCTTCGTCCGCGCTGGCTTGTTCAAAGACGTAGACATCGTGCTCGGCGCGCACGTTGACAACGATTTCGTTGTGAATTGGGGACAGCCTGAGCGCAACAGCGGCCTGATCTCGGTGCAGTATTCCTTCCACGGCAAGGCGGCGCATTCCGCCGGAGCGCCGTGGTCAGGACGCAGCGCGCTCGACGCCGTCGAGTTGATGAACATCGGCTGGAATTTCCGGCGCGAGCACCTGCGCTTGCAGCAACGCTCGCATTACGTCGTGGTCAACGGCGGCGATCAGCCGAATGTCGTGCCTTCGGAAGCTTCGGTCTGGTACTACTTCCGCGAACTCGACTACCCGAAGATCAAGGAGCTTTACGAGCTCGGTAACCGGATGGCGCAGGCCGCGGCGATGATGACCGACACAACCTTCACCCAGCGCGTGGTCGGCTCCGCCTGGCCGAACCATTTCAACAAAGTCGTCGCCGAAGTTCAGAGCAAAAATATCGAAGCCGTCGGGATGCCGGTTTGGAGCGAAGCCGACCAGACGCTGGCCAAAGCCTTGCAGACCGAGATCAAAGCGAAGGTCGAAGGACTGAAGACGAAGCCGAAAGGTCTTGATGGGCCGAAAGAGGTCGTGATGGGCGGCGGCTCGGACGATGTCGGCGACATCTCGTGGAACCTGCCGATGGTTTACCTGCGCTTCCCGGCGAACATTCCCAACCTGCCTGGTCATAGCTGGGAAAACGCCATCGCGATGGCCACACCGATTGCGCACAAAGGCTCGACCGCCGGCGCGAAAGTTCAGGCGATGACCGGGCTCGATTTCCTGCTCAAACCAGAGTTGGTGAAGCAGGCGTGGGATTATTTCAGCAACGTTCAAACCAAAGAGATCAAATACCAGCCGTTGATCAACCCGTCGGATCAACCAGCAATCGAATTGAACAAAGAGAAGATGGAACGCTTCGCGCCGCAGTTGAAGAAGTATCATTACGATCCGGCGAAGCACAAGACATACCTTGAACAGCTCGGCATTCAGTATCCGACCGTGAGGAAGTGAAACTCGCATTAGCCATTGACCAGTTAATGTGAAAGATGGGTCGCTGCCGCTTCATCAACCATCCAGAGCAGCGTTCCGTAATGCGGCTCGATCAACTGGCTGGGATATTTTCCCGCGTTGCGCTGGCCTTCGATCACTTCTTTCAAGGCTGAGGCTTTGTCTTCGCCGGCAACGAGGAGGATGACGTTGAACGCGCTGTTGATCGTCGCGGCGGTCAGCGTGATCCGGTGGGTTTGAAACTTTTCGACGTAGTTGGCGACTGCAATACGGTCGTTCACTTGCAGTGCGGTTGTGCCGGGGAAGAGCGACGCCGTGTGGCCGTCGGCTCCCATTCCCAAAAAGACCAGATCGAAGCGTGGTAACTCAGGTTCGGTCAGGTTGAAAAATCTTGCGATGGTTTGCGAATAGTTTACCGCCGTGCGTTCGTGGTCCTTGTCTTCGGCAGGGATGCGGAAGATGTTTTGGCGCGGCGCCGCGACTTTCGAGAGCAACCTCTCATTCGCCATTCGATAGTTGCTCTCGGCGTGGTCGGGCGGGACGCAGCGTTCATCGCCCCAGAAGAAATAGGTCGCGCGCCAGGGCAAGCCGTCGGCGAAAGGTGTTTCGGCCAGGATCGAGAACATCGCTTTCGGAGTCGAGCCGCCTGAAAGCGCGACGGTGAATCTCCCAACGCTGCCGACGAAGACTTCCGCCAGTTCGGCGAAGCGGCGTGCGGCTTCGCGCGCCAGCTCCGCTGCATCGGCGCAGATCAGGATTTCATACGATGATTGTTGCAGAGTCCTCATTGCGCTTGCCTTTGACTCAAGGGAAATGCGCTTTGCACAATCCCAAGCAATGTCCTCAGTCCCGCTGCGATGTCAGCGCCGAGATGAACGCGGATCGCACGGCGGTCGCGTGAAGCGAGCGATTGGAAATCGCCCAGCGCCTGCGCCTGAACCAGCACACCGAACGTGAACAACTCGCCGGGCAGCGCCACGTCGTTCACGACATCGGCGGTGATCTGAGTGAACACGCCGCTCGCATCGCCGCCCTTGTGCAACTGTCCGGTCGAGTGCAGGAAGCGCGGGCCGTAGCCGGTGGTCGTCGCCACACACAGCGCATCGCGCAGATGCGTGCGAATCGCCTGAATCAAGGCTTCGTGCTCGCCGGTCTCCTGAATATAGTCGAGCAGCGCGACGTAATCTCCCGCTTTGACTCGTTTCAGATGCGCGGAGATGAACTGCTCGATTGAACTGTCAGCGCCGAGTTGTTCAATCGTCTCTTCGTCGCAGTAGACCTTCAGCCCGCGCCCTTCGACGGCCAGCGTCTGCTCGACCAGCGCGCCGTCCTGCTTGTAATCTTCGAGCAAACGTTTGGTGTTGTCCTTCGACTCCTGCACGTTCGGTTGATCGAACGGATTGACGCCGATGATCGCGCCCGCAACCGCTGTGGCCATCTCCCAGATGTAAAACTCTTCGCCCAGGTCGAGCGTGTCGTTCATCACGCGGCGCACGACGGGATGTCCGTCGGCTTCGAGCGCGCGCAGTTGGTTCTCGACTTCGGGATCAATCACGCCGACGGCGATGTGAACGAAGATGCGGTCGTGGTTGTAGGCCTGCGGGCGTGTGAGCGGCTCGCCCGCCACGGGAACAATACCTTTGCCTTCTTTGCCGGTGCTCTCGGCGATCAACTGCTCGATCCACAAACCCAGCGAGGCAATGCTCGGATCGGTCGAGAGCGTGAGTTTGTTGCGTCCGGCGTTGGCCAGCGCGCCGATGATTGCGCCGAGTCTGACCGCCGGATTGTCGGCGGCGGGCACTGCCGGCGCGCAAGCGTGCATCGCTCGTTCGGCCCTGTCCAACAGCGTTTTGAAATCGAAGCCCTGCAACGCCGCCGGAACCATTCCGAAAAACGAGAGCGCCGAGTATCGCCCGCCGATGTCGGCCGGGTTGAGAAAGATGCGACGGAATTTGTCGCCCGTTGCCATCGCCTCCATCAGCGTGCCGGGATCGGTGACGGCTACGAAGTTTTCTCCGGCGCGGTCGCCTTTGACCTGGCGCAGCCGGTTGATGAAGTACTTGTAAAACATCAGCGGCTCGATGGTCGTGCCGGATTTGCTGGCGACGATGAAGAGCGTCTTTTCGAGATCAACCCGCGACTCGAAGGCCGCGACGGTGGCTGGATCGGTGCTGTCGAGCACGTGAAGCTCAGGTGAGCCTGGCTGCTTGCCAAACGTGCGGCGGAAGACTTCGGGGCAGAGGCTGCTGCCGCCCATTCCAAGCAGCATCGCGTGTTTGAACCCGTCGTTGCGTACTCGTGCGCTGAACGCTGCAAGCTCATCGGCGGCTTCGACCAACTGATCGGGCATGGCCACCCATCCGAGCGCGCTGCGGATGATCTTCTGGTGTTTCTCTTCGGACTTCCACAAGCCGGCGTCCTTGCGCCAAATCCTCCGCGTCCACTGTTCGGTCTCGGCCTGCTTGATCGCCTCGTTCACCGCAGACTCGTACAACCCCAGACTGGCCTCCATCCGATCCAGCAATCCGCTGGTCAACGTCGCCTGTTTCGAGGTGATGCTGGCCATCAGGCTTTCAAACGAATCGGCGAATGCTTTCACTCCGTCATCCTGCAACTGCTGGCAGACCTGTTTGAGATCAATGCCGATTTCACCGAGCCGACTGAGCGTCGCGCGGGCTTCATCGAGATTCTCTTCAACGCTCAATCGAACCTTGCCGTGATTGCGGAATGCGGTGTAGGTCGCGGGCGGGATTGTGTTGACGGTGTCCGGGCCGATCAGTTCTTCGACGTAAAGTACGTCGCTGTATTTCGGGTTCTTCGTGCCGGTGCTCGCCCAGAGCGGACGCTGAACGCGCGCGCCTTTGGCTTTCAGTTTGGCGAATCGTTCGGTCGCAAAAATCTCCTTGAATTTCCGGTATTGCAGCCTGGCGTTCGCGATCGCGGTTTTGCCGAGCAGCGACGACAACCACGCCTTTTCGTTTTCATCCTCCGAGCGGCGGAGGCGGAATTCGAGCTGGTTGTCCACGGCGGTGTCAATGCGGCTGACGAAGACGCTGGCGACCGACGCCACGTGGTCAATCGGCTGACCTGCCGCTGCGCGTTGTTCCAACCCGCTGATGTAGGCGTCGGCGACCTGCTCGTAATTTTCCAGCGCGAAGATCATCGTCACGTTGATGTTGATGCCAGCGGCGATGGATTGCTCGATGGCGGGAATGCCAGCGGGCGTGGCGGGAATCTTGATCATCACGTTCGGGCGATTGAGCGCCGCCCACAAACGTTTGGCCTCGGCAATCGTGCTTTCGGTGTCGTGCGCCAGCAGCGGCGAGACTTCCAGGCTGACGTAACCGTCAAGTTTGTCGGTTCGTTCGTAAACCGGCTTGAACAGATCGGCGGCGCGCTGAATGTCTTCGATGACCAGAGCTTCGTAAATTTCATTGACGCTCTTGCCTTCGGCGATCAATTGGCGCATCGCATTGTCGTAATCAGTGCTGCCGGTGATGGCCTTCTCGAAGATCGTCGGGTTGGATGTGACGCCGCGCAGGTCGTCGCCGATGACCTTCTGGCCCAGCGTGGAAGTCACGCCTTTGGGCGCCGCGCCGATCTTCTGCGCCAGATCGCCGGAGTCAATCAGGGCGCGGCGGATGTTGTCGTACCAGATGCTTTGTCCGAGCTTTTGCAGTTCGACTAACGGATTCATTTTCCTCTCCCCGAATAAGCTGGTTGTCTGTATCTGTAATTATGTGATTTGGGCAGCTAAAATTATCACGTTCGCTGCAAGTATGCTACGATTCGCGTGTGGTAATTGAGCGGTTGTCTTAAGGAGTGAAAGTCGTGGACAAATCAATGCCTTTAGTTCGCGTGCAGTCTGTCGAGCCTTTGGAGGGGTTCAAAGTCAAGCTGATTTTCCAGAACGGAGCGCAGAAAGAGGTTGATCTGGAGCCTCTTCTGCACGGCCCGATCTTTGAACCGATACGGAATGATCCGTCCGTATTTCGCTCAGTCAAAGTCGTAGGGAAGACCATTGGATGGAATAACGGGGCGGATATTGATCCCGATGTTCTTTACTACGATCTTGAACCAGCCCGGTTGGAAGAGGAAGCTACAGCTTACAACGGTCTTGAGTCGGGCGAAGAGTGGCGATCTAACCCCCCCCTGACTCTCGAAGATCGTCGCGCTTTTATGAAATTGCCGATCGAAGAACGTCGCCGCCTGCTCGAGTGGCAGGCTGAGCGAATGATCACACATTACGAATCCGAAGCGGAAGCCGCAGACCGCGCAGAGTGGCAAGGAGGCGATATTGTCGAACTCTAGCGGCCCAGCGCTGAGACGCGGTGAAACCTGGCTCGTCAACTTCGATCCGACAATTGGAGCGGAGATCAAAAAGATTCGCCCAGCCGTGATCGTCAGCTCTGACGCCGTCGGTCGCTTGCCAATTAAGCTGGTTGCTCCCGTGACTGATTGGAAAGATCGTTACGCGCATAACATCTGGCACGTCCGAATTGATCCCGACTCGACAAACGGACTTTCCAAACCATCAGCCGTTGATACTTTGCAACTGCGTGGCATGGACACCCAGCGATTCGTTCGCCGGCTGGGCGTGGTTGCGCCGGACAAAATGGAAGAGATAGTCCTGGCCATCGGCGCAACCGTTGAGTACCCGTAACTGGCTCACCGTTGTATGCGCGCCGACCCGCCCTGGGCAAAGGCCCTCACCTGATCCACAGTCGCCATCGTAGTGTCGCCAGGGAAGGTGGTCAGCAGCGCGCCGTGCGCCCAACCCAGCTTCAACGCCTCCTCCGCCGATTCGCCCGTCAGCAGCCCGTAAAAAAATCCCGCCGCGAACCCATCTCCGCCGCCGACCCGATCAACCACGTCGAGATCGCAAGTCATCGAAACGTGCGGTTGGCCGTCAACCCAAGCCACCGCGCCCCACGAGTGATGGCTGGTCGAATGGACTTCACGCAGCGTCGTCGCCACGACCTTCACCTGCGGATGTTTTTCGACCACCCGATCAATCATCCTGAAGAACGCTGCCGGATCGAGCTTGGATTTCGCCGCGACTTCTGGCCCCGGAATTCCCAATCCCTTCTGCAAATCCTCTTCGTTCCCGACCAGCACGTCCACGTTTTCGACGATGCGCCCGATGGTCGAGACTGCGCGATCCTGCCCGCCGGAAATCTTCCAGAGCTTCTCGCGGAAGTTCAGGTCGAACGAAGTCACCGTGCCCGCAGCCTTGGCGGCCTGCATCCCCTCGATGATCAACTCCGCCGTCGTTTCGGAAAGCGCCGCGAAGATGCCGCCGCTGTGAAACCAGCGCACGCCGCCCGCGAAGATCGCGTCCCAGTCGAAGTCGCCCGGTTTCAACCGCGCCGCCGCTTCGTTCGACCGGTTGTAAAAGACCACCGGCGCGCGCACGCCGTAGCCACGGTCGCTGTAAACCGTAGCGATGTTCGGGCCGGCCACGCCATCGTGCGCGAAGCGTTTGTAAAAAGGCTTGACGCCCATCGCCTTCACCCGCTCGGCCACCAGATCGCCAATCGGATAGTCAACCATCGCCGTGACTATGCCTGTCTGCAATGCGAAACAATCCGCCAGGTTGGCGGCGACGTTGAATTCGCCGCCGCTGACGTGAATCTGGCAGGCCGTAGCCTTGCGGAAGGGGATGATCCCCGGATCGAGGCGGTGGACCAGCGCGCCCAGCGACACCAGATCGAGCGCACCCTGCTCGCGAATCTTCAGACCGTTTAGCATGCTGCTCTCTCGTGCTCCTCAAGGATTGAAATGAGATATGACTACTCCGCCTGTGAAGCAATTGTGGGGAAGAGTCAGGAGGCGGCGCCAAGCTCCGGCGCACTCTCGGCTGGGCATATCTCCTCCGCAAATCCCCACGTAGTGACGACTTCAGTCGTGACGTCACGACTGAAGTCGTCACTACGTGGGGATTTGCATTGTTTCAGGATGTCGCTCGCGACATGAACGACTCCTCCGCTTTAGAAGCTGATCCGAGCCGCAACCTGGAACGCCCGCGGCCCGCCCGTGCCGAAGACCTGGCTGACGCGCGTCGTGGGCTGGCCGAAGGTCGCCGCCTGGGTCTGGCCCGCTGGCACGAGCGCGTTCAGCGTGCCGCTGTAGCCTTCGAGGTTGGCGAGGTTGAAGACGTTGAAGACTTCGCCGATCAGCGAGAGCTTCGCCTTCTCGGTGATCTTGATCGCCCGCGTGACGCGCAGATCGGTCGCAAACAGCGTGTCGCCGTTGGAGAATTGATCGGGCAGCTTGATCACCGGGATGACCTGGTTCTGCGGCGTCCGCTTGCGGTTGGTGGCGTTGATGTCCGGCGTCGGGAACGTCGCGTTATATTGCTCGACCGCCTTGCGAATGTCATCCGCGTCCAAACCTCTGCCAAAGCCATTCCACTTCACTCCCGACAGGAAGAACAGCGAGTTGCCTTCGCCGTCCATATCAACCCCGATCAGCGGGTTCAGCGGCGGGGCGCTGACCATCTGGTGGATCGTCGAAAATTGCCAGCCGCTCGCCAGCGCGCGCAGCAACCGGTTGTCGCCTTTGTAATCGGGCGCTTCGTAGATGCCGCTGAAAGTGAGCCGATGCGGACGATCTGCCGCGCTGATCCCGTAACTTTCCTGGAGGTTGTCATTATTGACGACACCATTCCAGCCTTCGTAACTGGAGAACGCATAAGAGGCCGTGAACTGGTAGCGATTGGCGAAGCGTTTGTCCAGCTTGACGAGCAGCCCGCGGTAAAGGAAGTTGGCTCCGGATTGATAGACGCCGATGGTCCCCAGCGAGCATTGCGCCTTCGGATCGTTCCGTTGCGCGGCGGTGGCGCAGAGCGGGATGATGCGGGTTGATTGATTGGTCACGACGCCGGTGGTGGGATTGACCGACACTACGCTGACGCTGTTGAAGCGGTTGTAGTCCACTTGGAAGATGGCGTGCGGGCCGCCGAAGGCTACGCCGCGCCGCAGGACGAAATCCGCATTGAGAACCAGATTGCGGATCAACTCGCGCTGCACGCCGACCGTGGCCTGGTAGCTGTACGGCGTGCGCGTGCCGTGATCGAAGATCTCGCCGCCTTGTTTGTAGACCTCGATGTTGCGGATCGAAAGGTCTTTGGCGTTGCCCAGCTTGGCCGACTCCGAGGCCTTGATAGCCGACAGCAGATCAACGACCTGTTGTCCGTTCAAAGCGCCGGGCGCGAGTTGTTGCAATGTGGCTGGCTGTCCGGGTTGACCAGCCAAGGGGTTCGGAATCGCCGAGCCTGCGATCAACACGCGACCATTGCCCGACGGGCCGAGCAGACGGCGCTCCTGGATGCGCGTGAAGCCGAGGTCGGAGTCGTAGTAGAGACCCGTGCCGCCGCGAATCACGGTCTTGCTGTTCTTGCCGAGCGACCAGGCGAAGCCGATGGCCGGAGCGAAGAGCTTGTACTCGTGCGGCGGCGGATTGAGATCGGCGTTCGCGCCGCCGAGGATCGGGCGCAGGAATTCCGGCTTCGGCAGATCGTAGTTGCGGATGTTGTCCTCGTAGTGCCAGCCCAGACCGTAGTTGAAAGTGAAGCGCGGTTTGATCTGCCAGGCGTCCTGGAAGAACAACCGGTAACGGTCGTTGCGCCGCGCCAACTCGCGGTTGTAAGGCGCGGGCGAGCTTTGATCGCCGATGCCAATCGAGATGCTGCTGACCGGCAGGCGGAGAATCTCGGCCAGCGTCGGCGCGACGGCTCCCGGAGTGCGGATGCTGGCGGGCAGCGCGTTGAAGAGCGCCGCGTTCTGCGTGCGCACCGTCTCCGGGCTGAAGAGGTTGATCACGCCCGTATCCTGCCGCGCCCACGCGCCGAAGCGCACGTAATGCTCCCACTCGCCGCCGAAGCGGAACCGGTGTGTGTCTTTCTGCCAACTCAACGTGTTGGTCATCTGGTAGGTTCGATTGGCGCGATCCTGCGGCACGTTCTCCTGATTGCCGACCGTGAAGCTCGTGCCGGCGACCGCGATGCGCGGACCGAGCACGCCGAGACAGCCGATCGGATTGCCGCAATCCTCCGGGCCGGGCGGCGCCAGGTTGGCCGTCAGCAGGTTGTAGTTGTAGCGGAAATCGTTGACCAGGCGCGGCGTTAAGACGCTGGTGAAGCCGAGCACGCCGTTGTAGGCATTGTTCCTGCCCTTGACCCAGTTCGATTCGTTGTTGCCGGTCGCCTGCAGGCTGCGGTTGTGCTCCTCGCTGTAGCGCAGGAAAGCGTTGTGCTTGTCGCTGACTTTGTAATCGAGGCGCAGGTTGAAGAGCTTGCCGCGGAACGGCGCCTGGCCGATGTGGTTGAAGGCGAAGAAGGCTGGGTGGGTGTGCGCCACGTCGAAGACGCTCATCTGGTTCGTGTTCTCGAAGTTGGTAAACCAGAACGCCTTGTCCCGCTTGAACGGGCCGCCGAGCGTAAAGCCGCCCTGCCGCCGCGCGAAGAACGGGTCGGGGTTGGTGGCCGAACGCTGCAATCCGGGGAAGGCCGACATATTGTGGTCGCGGAAGTAGAAGAACCCACTGCCGTTCAGTGAGTTCTTGCCGGTGCGCGAGACGACGTTGACCGAGCCGACGGCAGTCACGCTCGTGGCGAGGTCGAAGTTGAAGGTGGTGATCTGAAACTCCTGCACGGTCTCCTGCGAGAAGTTCTGCGCACTGCCGCCGGTCACCCGGTCGTTGACCGACGCGCCGTCTACCGAGATGCGCGTCAACGCCTGGCCCGCGCCGGCGATCGAGACTTGCGTGAAATTGTTGATGCTGCCGATAGGGTTGGTGACCGTCCGGACCTGCACGCCCGGCTCGAGTTGGGCGAGTTCGAGGAAGTTGCGCCCGTTGAGCGGCAAGGCTTCGATGCGTTCGCGCGTGATCACGCCGTCAACCTTGTAGTCGGTGGTGTTGATCTGCGCGGTTTCCGAAGTAACGACCACCGTCTCGCTGCTGCTGCCGACAGTGAGGGAAAAATCGGCCGTGTGCGTGTTGCCGGTGAGCACCGTCACGCGCTGCAAGGCCCGTTGAAAGCCCGGCGCTTCCGTTCGCACTTCGTATTCGCCGGGCTGCAGATTGTCGGCGTTGAAGAGTCCTTCATCGTTGGTCGTCAGCCGGCGTTCGATGTTGGTGTCGAGGTTTTTGACGATGACGGCGGCTTTCGGCAGCACATCTCCGGCGGGATCGGTGACCGCGCCGCGAATGCTCCCCGTGGATGCTTGCGCCAGCGCGAGTGCGGCGCAGCAGAGTGAAAGCAGAAAAACTGAGTAAAGGCGTAAGAGATTGACGCGCATACTTCCTCCTGGGCTTCGTACTGGCAGTTGCGGTAAATGGGCTGCGCGGAGCAAACCCAACTTATTGCGCCGCGCGCAGCCGGAACCACGACGAGTCCGGCTGACGCGGTCGTCTCGTTTCATTTCCTGGCAAAGCCGCTACAGCATTCAAGCAAATGTTTTGCGCCAGTTGGTGCGCCGCGTCCTCGCGGGCAGGTTGCCGCAAGGGCGCCTTTCCAGGGAATGGGCTACTCGTCAAGCCTGCCCGCGAGGACGCGGGCGCACCATTTCGATGGCTTACCGACCGGTAAGCAAGCTAGCACTCTGTCTATTCGCTGTCAACGCCACGACTGGCCGGAGAATGGCAGGCGGATCGCCGCGGCTGGTGGGAGTCGTGCGCTCAACTGAAAATCGCTATAATCCCGCCGCAGCCATTCGGAATAAAAGCAACGTGGCTTTGGATACACACGAATGAAGGTCAGCGAAGCGCCGTGGGTTCACCTCGTGTGGATTTGAAACCTCGTTTTCAAAGGAGGCTCGATGGCAAACCCGACAACTTATGACGCGATAGTGATCGGCACAGGGCAGGGGGGCAAACCGCTCTCGATCGCGCTGGCCAACGCCGGATGGAAGACGGCAATCGTTGAACGCCTGCATGTCGGCGGCACGTGTGTGAACGTAGGCTGCACGCCCACGAAGACGATGGTCGCCAGTGCGCGCGTGGCTTATCTGGCGCGCCGCGCCGCCGATTACGGAGTCCACGCTGGCCAGGTCACGGTCAACCTGGCCGAAGTCCGCCGTCGCAAGCAATCAATCGTTGACAGCTTTCGCAACGGCGGTCAACGTGCCATCGAAAGAACCGAAAACCTCGACCTGGTTTTCGGCGAAGCCAGCTTCGCCGGCCCGAATTCAATCGCCGTGAAAATGAATGACGGCGAGGCGCGACACCTCGCTGCCAACAAAATCTTCATCAACACCGGCTGCCGTCCCGCAGACCCGGGTGTGGAAGGACTCGATAAAATCACAGTCCTCGATTCGTCTTCGATTATGGAGTTGGACGAATTGCCGGAGCACCTGCTGGTCTTGGGCGGCGGTTACATCGGACTCGAATTCGGCCAGATGTTCCGGCGTTTCGGCAGCGCGGTGACGGTCGTTCAGCGCGCATCGCAACTGCTCGGACGCGAAGACCAGGACGTGGCCGATGAGGTCGCAAAGATTATGCGCGAGGATGGGGTCGAGGTGCTGCTCAACACCGAAGCCGTGCGAGTCGAGCGAAGCGACGATGGCCGAATTCATCTGACCGTGCGCACGCCGGAAGGCGAGCGAACTCTGGCCGGATCGCATCTGCTCGCAGCGGCAGGCCGTGTGCCGAACACCGATGCTTTGAACCTGGCAGCCGCAGGCATTGAGACCGGCAAGAACGGTTTCATCAAAGCCGACGAACGGTTGGAAACGAACGTGCCCGGCGTTTACGCGCTGGGCGATGTGAAAGGCGGCCCGCAATTCACCCACATCTCTTACGACGATTACCGCATCATCCGAACAAACCTGATCGAAGGCGGCAACGCGACGATCAATGATCGGTTCGTTCCGTACACCGTCTTCATTGACCCGCAGCTCGGCCGCGTAGGTTTGAGCGAAGCGGAAGCTCGCGCGAAAGGGTTGAACATCAAGGTCGCCAAGATGCCGATGAGTTACGTCGCGCGCGCGTTGGAGATGAGCGAGAGTCGCGGCTTTATGAAGATCGTGGTTGACGCCGGCGCCGGACAGATTCTGGGTTGCGCTGTCTTGGGCATCGAAGGCGGCGAGATTATGGCGATGATCCAGATTGCGATGATGGGCGGACTGCCTTACACTGCGCTGCGAGACGCGATCTTTGCGCACCCGACGCTGGCCGAGGCGTTGAACAACCTGCTGAACATCTGATCGAGATAAATCGAAAATAGGACAGACAGGATTTACAAGATTCGCAGGATGGATGAATCTATCCCGTCAATTTTGTAAACCCTGTCTGTTTTTCTTTGGAGGAAGAGATGACAGCTCAAACCACGAGGCCGAAAACGATCAGCGGAATTGAGGCGATGATCGAATTGTTCGAGCAAGTCCGCGCGCAGACGATGAAGATCGTCACGCCGCTCGAAACCGAAGATTACGTCGTGCAGACGGCTGAGTTCATGAGTCCGCCGCGCTGGCACATTGGCCACACAACGTGGTTCTTCGAGACGCTGCTTCAGACCTATCAGCCCGGCTACCGCGTCTACGACGAAGACTATCTCTTCTTCTTCAACTCGTACTACGAAGGTTTCGGCAAGCGCATCGAGCGGGCGAAACGCGGCACGCGCTCGCGCCCGACGGTGAAGGAGACGGTTCGTTACCGCCATCACATTGACGAGGCGATGCGGGAGTTTTTAACGCGGGTTGACGAACGTGATGACGCGCAGAAGATTCTCGCGCTCGTTCGGCTGGGGCTTGAGCACGAGATGCAGCATCAGGAGTTGCTGGTCTACGACATCAAGCACCTGCTCTGCGAACTTTACGACGCGCCGAAACGCCCCTTGCCCGTGGCTTCGGAAAAAGTGACGGGGATGGCTGAGATCGAAGGCGGGCTGTCCGAGTTTGGCTACGCGGGCGAGGATTTCGCCTGGGACAACGAAAAGCCGCAGCACACGGTCTTCCTTCAGGATTTCGCGATTGATCGCGCGCCGGTCAGCAACGGCGAATACCTGGAATTCATCAGCGCCGGCGGCTACGGCGATTATCACTGGTGGTTGAGTGAAGGCTGGGATGCGGTGAGCCGCGAGCATTGGCAGTCGCCGCTCTATTGGGAGCGACACGACGGCCAATGGTTGATCCGCGATTTTCACGGACTGCATCGAGTCGAAGACAAAGCCAACGAGCCGGTCTCGCACCTGAGTTACTTAGAAGCTTCGGCTTACGCGAAGTGGGCAGGGAAGCGGTTGCCTACCGAAGCCGAGTGGGAAAAGGCGGCATGCTTGGATCCGCACAAAAAATCGAAACGACAATTTCCATGGGACGACCTGGCGCCCGATGCGGCGAAAGCGAATCTCTTCGACCACCAACTCTGGAGCGTCGCGCCGATAGGCTCGCTCCCGCAAGGCCGCAGCGCAACCGGCTGCCACCAGATGATCGGCGACGTGTGGGAGTGGACGACATCGGATTACGCGCCGTATCCGGGTTTCAAATCCGAGTTCGATGAATACAATGACAAATGGTTCGTCGGGCAGAAGGTGTTGCGCGGCGGATCGTTCGCCACGCCGCAGATTCACATTCGGTCAACTTACCGGAATTTCTTCCATCCGCACGAGCGGTGGATGATTTCGGGATTTCGTTGCGCAAAGACGCTCTGACGGCTCCGCTATGCAGGCGATTCAACTTCTCACGCACTTACAGGAAGCCCGCGCGCGACTGCTCGATCTCGTAGCCGACCTCGATGACGGGCAGATGATCGGGCCGCGCCTGGCCATCGTCAATCCGCTGCGCTGGGAGATCGCGCACGTGGCCTTCTTCCAGGAGTTCTGGTGTCTGCGCCACTTGCGCGGATTCGACGCGATGAAGCCCGCCGATCATCTCGATCCCGACAAGCTCTACGATTCGGCGCGCGTCGCGCACGACACGCGCTGGGATTTGCCGTTGCCGTCGAAGCAGGAGACGATTGCTTACACCCAGCGGATTCTCCACCGCGTGATCGAAGAGACGATCAAAAACAAAGGCCGCGAACTCGGCGATGCGCGCGGTTTCGATGAAGCCTACTTCCTCGAACTCTCGCTGCTGCACGAAGACATGCACAACGAAGCGATCACCTACACGCGGCAAACGCTCGGCTACAGCGCGCCGCAGTTGGGAGAGTGGGAGAGTGGGAGAGTGGGAGAGTGGGGGAGTGGGAGAGTGGGGGAGTGGGGGAGTGGGGGACTTGGCGACGCATTCGTCCCTGGCGGCGTTTTCAAACTCGGCAGTGAGCCGGACACAGGCTTCGTCTTCGACAACGAGCAGTGGGCACATTTGGTGGAACTCAAACCGTTCTCGATCTCGCGCACGGCGGTCACGCAAGGTGAATTCGCCGAATTCGTCAACGACGGCGGATACAAACGTCACGAGTTGTGGAGTGAGGAAGGCTGGCGCTGGCGCGAAAGCGAGAATGTCGAATATCCGGTCTACTGGCGCTCGGCAGGCAAAGGTCAATGGGAGCGCCGCGTCTTCGACCAGTGGCTTCCGCTCGAACCGTCGTTGCCTGTGATCCACGTCAACTGGCACGAAGCCGAAGCCTATTGCCGCTGGGCGCGTCGCCGCTTGCCGACCGAAGCTGAATGGGAGATGGCCGCGAGTTGCGAACCGACGCCAGATGGTCGCAGCGTTACGACTCGCAAACGCCGCTACCCGTGGGGCGATGAACCGCCAGCGCCGGATCGAGCGAACCTGGATTGGCGGGCGTTGAAGCTTGGGGGCTGCATTCCCGTGAACGCTTTGCCCGCAGGCGACAACGCATTCGGCGTCCGTCAAATGATCGGCAACGTGTGGGAATGGACTGCGACGGATTTCAATCCTTATCCGGGTTTCGAGCCTGGCCCGTACAAAGAATACTCCGCGCCCTGGTTCAGCATCACAGGA
>Ga0247727_10010997_pt1 | contig 15898 bp, 17 predicted proteins | sample WisWelCaveWW1625_FD_202498 | JGI IMG/M metagenome (GOLD analysis project Ga0247727, IMG submission 202498) | Biofilm microbial communities from Wishing Well Cave, Virginia, United States - WW16-25 | ecosystem: Environmental > Aquatic > Deep subsurface > Groundwater > Cave microbial mat | place...
CCATGTGATGGCTTGGAAAGAAATCCACAATCAGCATCCATTCGGTATACTTGAGGTCAGTCGAGTAGGTTTGGCTGAATTTGGTCATTCGCCAATCTTACCCGACTACTTAAGAAACACTCTCTAATGATAATCCGTGATCTCAACGTTGAACGCGTCACTGCCGCGCCACTCAAAACAGATTCGCCATTGGTCATTAATTCGGATGCTATACTGTTTTCCCAATCTTCAATCATTATTTTGCGTGGTTCTTTGTCGCCTTCTGAGAAAAAGCGATAGGAGAATTTGTAAGGTACTTTCTTGACGGGTCTCTTTTGTCCGCGCTGGGTAGTCAAACCGCCGCTGGAATCAATTTCATCAGAGACGGAAGAAATGGCTGTCAATGAATTGTCAGCAATCCGTCAATGATCCACCACTTGCAAAAACACATCCACCACTTTGGGGTCGAAATGTATGCCGGAAAGCGACTGGATATGTTCGAGCGCTTTTTGCTTCGTCCAGGCGGGGCGATAGGGGCGGTCTGAGCACAGCGCGTCCCATACATCTGCGACTGCGAAGATGCGGGCAGAGAGGGGAATGCCTTCGCTTTTCAAGCCGCGTGGGTAACCTGTACCATCCCATTTTTCATGATGGCAGTAAGGGATATCCAGCGCAGGGCGAAGGTGTGTAATGGGCGAAAGCAAATTGTAGGCATAAATCGGGTGCTGATGCATAATCTCCCATTCATCACCAGTAAGTTGATCTGGCTTGAGCAGGATGCGGTCAGGAATGCCCATCTTGCCAATATCGTGCAATAGCGCGCCGCGCCGCATGTGGACGCGTTCTTTTTCGCTCAACCCCATGGCTTCCGCCAGTTTCAGGGTCAGGTTTGTGACGCGTTGGGTGTGACCCTCTGTCTCTTTATCACGCAAATCGAGCGCGGCAGACCAGCCTTCAAGCGTGGTTTCGTATGCCAGACCAAGCTCAAGATTGGAGCGTTGCAAACCGTCAAAGAGGGAAGCGTTATCTATGGCAAGAGCCGCCTGCCCTGCGAGAGATTCGAGGAAATCCATCCATTCGGAATCCACATCCAGGCGGGAACGATGGAAGATTTCCAGCACACCTTTTATTTCCCCTTTTGCAATCAGTGGCACGCCATAATAGGATGTAAAACCCTCTCCCGCCCAAAGAGCCTGGCGAACGAAAGTTTCCTGGCTTGCAGATATGTCGGGAATACCGATCATCTCCCGTTCGAGCGCGGCTTTACCTGCGAATCCCTCTCCGATTCGAGTGGACCTTTGTTCAATGACTTTGGTGCGAAAGCCGACTCCCTCGGCATATTCAAGAGTGTGCAGGGAGGCATTAAGCAGGAGGATATCTGCCGCATCAATCCCTAATTGCAAGACTGCCTGATTAAGGAGAGTTTGCAGGGTTAGGTGGAGATTGGTGCCGCCCGCAATAAACATATCAATCGTGCGTAAAGCTTTCAATCGCTCCACCTGACGCCTGATCTTTTCCTCCGCCTGTTTGCGTTCAATGGAGAGAGCCACTTGTACAGATACAAAACCAAGGATATCCAGGTCGCGTTGAATATAACGAATACCCTCTGTATAAGTTTGCACAGCCATCATACCTATCGTTTCGTTTTGAATTTTTAGCGGAACACCCAGCCAATCAATGGATCTTGTCCCCACCGATTCGACCTCGCCACGATCTTCAAGTTTTTGGATCGCATCGGGCCTGCCAAGTAGAGGGATACGGTTCCGAATGACGTAGGCGGTCAGCCCTCGTCCAAGCGGAGCCGTTGCGGGCGTTCGATCATTCTCATCCACATAATACGGAAAGCTGAGCAGGTCTGTTGCCTTATCGTATAACGCGATAAAAAAATTATCGGCTGTCATCACACTCTGCAGGGATTGATGAACTGCACGATAAAATTCATCCATACTGCCGCTTCCGCCGGCGGCATCGCTGATACGGTAGATTGCCGATTGCAGGGCTTCCGCCTGCATCCGTTGTGTGATATCCACCTTGATACCTTGAATGAATCGTTTATGGGTGGCTTTGTCCTCAAAGGTGACTGCTTCATCGTGAAACCATAGAACACGACCATCCCGCGCCACAATGCGATAATCCGAGACAAATGGCTCACCCGTCTCATAAAACCGTTTCGAATCAGCGAGCACGCGTTCCCGATCGTCCGGATGAAGCATTTTCTTCCACAAATCAGAATTCGCCAGATATTCAGCCTGGCTATATCCTAACAGAGTTTCGATTTGCGGACTCACATACAGCCGTGTTTTCGCATCATCCAGCAAAGCTGTGTACGTAATAGCGGAAATATGTTCCACCAGTGTCTGGTATTTGGCTTCCGCCTCTTGCAGCGCCTCCTCCGCAAATTTTCGTTCAGCTAATTCCTGCTGACTCAATGTGTATAACCTGGCATTTTCAATGGCAATGGAAGCAAGTTCGGCAAAGCGGGTTAATAACTCTAAATCATCATGATCAAACTTGCGATCGGGCACTATGTAACCTATTCCGAGCACTCCAATCATTTTCGATTTTGAAGTGAGCCGCACAGCCGCCGTTGCATGGACCCTCGTTTCATCGTATATTCTGGCACGGCCCGACCAAGCCTCATAATCATCTACTGCCAGCGGCTGGCCTGTTTGCCAGACCTTTCCTGCCAGCCCTTCGCCCACTTTTAACCGGCTGCCGATATACCGACCTGAAGGTCCGATACCCATACTGAGTACGATTTCACTTTCGTCGGGCTTTACAAGATATACATAACCGTCCGTAGTTTCAAATAACCCTGTGGCTTGCTTTAAAATCTCCTGAAGCACTTCTGATAGCTCAGTTTGTTTTATTAACGGCAGGGTTGCTTCCTGCAACGCGGTAAGGATACGGTTATTCCGCCGAATATCTCCATGCAGACGAGTGCGTTCGATGGCTTTTGCCACCTGACCGGAAACAAATTCCAACATCCGCAGTTCACGCTCGGTATACACATTTGCATTGTGATAATCCTGCAATGCAATTGCGCCAATCGTTCGTCCCTCCACAATCAAAGGCGCGCCAACCCAGATGGGCGATGGCGGACCCACGAGTTCGACTTCCCCGTTTCGCGTCAACTCCTCAAAATTTGACAGATCACTTAACAAGGGCCTTCCCGTGCGGATAACATACTCGGTCATTCCCCGCCCAGGCTTGGTCGCCGGTATCGAAGCGGACTCCTCCACCTCATCCACATAATACGGAAAACTAAGCAAATCACTCTCTGAGTCATAGAGCGCAATGTAGAAATTGCGCGCCGGCATCACGTGCCCGATGATTTCATGGACTGATCGAAAAAGTTCATCCATGCTGATTACTTTATTCGCCGCCTCGCTGATTTGATAGATCGCCTCTTGCAATGCATCCGCCCGTTTGCGCTCGGTGATATTATGAAAACTGCTTAGCAGGCAGACCTGCCCATCAAGCATGGCCTTTTCAGTGGAGAGTGAAACCCACACGAATGTATCATCCTGGCGGCGCAAAAGCACTTCATAATCACGAAGCGAACCGAGCCGCTCGAGTTCAGCCAGGACTCGGGACCGATCAGTTGGATCAGCATAGAAGTCTGCGGCTCTCTGACCAATAATTTCGGAGAGCGAGACTCCGAGCAAGTCCGCGATCGCCGAATTGCTATACAAGACGATACCATCCACTAGCGAGGTGAGGGTGATGGGGATGGGAGTTGCATCCAACACGGTGAGCAGACGAGCTTCGCTTTCGCGCAAAGCCTTTTCTGCCTGCTTGCGCTCGGTGATATCTGTGAGGCATACCAGCACGCTTTTGAATTCAGATTCCTCTTTGGGGAATACGATTGTTCTCCAGAGGTGCAGGCGCCTGCCACGTAATGTTTGATCTATCCCTTCCCCTTCAAAATAAGATCTACCATCAGCCAGGGCGATCAACTCATCCGTGAAAGTATCCAACATTTGTGGACCAAAGGTTGTATCCTTGGAACCCATGAGTTCAACTTTATCCTTTGCCTCATACAATTTGATGGTCATCTCGTTGACGTTAATCACGATTAATTTTTGCATCGCGTCGCTTACAAACTCGGGATGCTCCATCAGGTAACGGCGAAAATCAGTTACACCCTGTGATCGTAAATCATCCAGGGCTTTCTTAACTTCTGAAAAATCCTCCTCCCAAATGGAAACAGGTACGGTATCGAAAATATTTCGGAAGCGCTCCTCACTTGCGTGCAACTTATCCAAATTACTGCTTACATTTGGCTCTACGCGGCGGGTCTTCCTTACCGCCTTTGAATTGGATGAATTGCGTTTGGGCGCAGGTTTTTGTTTCGTTTTCATGGGTTTCACTTCCAGCAGCAAACAGTGGAATGGTTCTTAAATTTACCTCATTCCCACTCAAATCCTCCCAACTATCATAATATTGCCATGACATTCTGAAACGCCCACACTTCTCAAATCTGCAAACGGATATATGGAATCACTTAAGAGACTGAGCCAGCATCCACGTAAAAAGCTCGGGGTTTTTGTAAGTGCGCGCATCCACATCATGCCCGGCATCTTCATAAACCGTGAACTTCACATTTCCTCCGCAAGCGGTCAATGCATCCACGAGACCCTTCTCTGCCTCAAGCGGAACCGTCAGGTCATTTTCTCCGTGAAAAGCCCAAACTGGCACATCCTTCAAATCGCAGATATGATCGGGCACTCCAAAGGGATATCCATAAAAGCCCATCACTGGCGCCAGCGCTGCAAATCGTGTGGGATAACGCAAACCGATTTCCCACGTGCCTCCTCCACCGAGGCTTGCGCCGGTCAGGTAAATTCGATTTGAGTCGACAGAGTACTTTTCCTGAACTTCATCCAGCAGTACCAACAAAGAGTCCACCATCTCATCGCGGCTCCACGATGGATTCTCGTCATTCCACGGCATTTGTGGAGCGACAGCCAGAAACGGGAAATCAGCCTCATATTGCAAAATAGCCGGCAATTCACCAAATCGCAGTTCATTGAGGTCATCCCCTCGCAAACCGATCCCATGCAGGTAAAGGATCAGCGGCCATTTTTGTTGAGTATCTTTTCCATATTGCGCAGGCACATAAAACATGAAGTTAAGATTCGCTTTTTCCGATTTGTACGGATTCAATCCTATCATGAAGGCTGAAGAAAGAACCGGATACGACCCCGCCTCAATCGTTGGAGGCGGCGTGGCAGAAGCAATTTGATCAATCACAGTAAACACCCATGTCAGGTCATTAACATCCTGAGGTTTATTGGTTTTGTAAGAAACATATCGCAGTTTGTGCAACCCCGGTGAAATATTTTCCAGTGCGATATTCCAGACGCGAACCTTATTTCCCAGGTCTACATCAAATGCTCCAAAGGAAGAGAGGGCAAGCGGTTTGCCATCAATATAAAGTTCCCACGTTTGCGATTGCCAGGTCGAATCCAACTCATCCATTGAACTGGCGAATTCACCATACCCAACAAAAAGATAATCTGACCGGGGAACCCGGCATTCAGTCACAAGAGTTACTGGACGCTGTATCGAAATATGCGGATCGCAATAATTGAAAATTGAAAAGTCCCCGTTTTTATTTGGCGCCCTGCTCAAGGTTATTTCGCCAATCTTATCTCCTGGCATGAGCAGTTCAACGACAGGGTGTGGAGTTGAAGTTGGCGACACAGCCGGTGTAGTACATCCACTTAATACACTGAACAACAAAATGATCGTGAGCCGGACAAGGTTTTTTACCATGCCTCCATTTTATTACAATTGAGTAAAATAACATCCATGGACTTTTGGCGGCTTCTCCTCACCCTCCCGGAACGCGGCGCTTGGAATATGGCTGTGGATGAATCAATCCTCATCCATATTGGACGCGGCGAATCACTCCCCACCCTGCGCCTGTACGCGTGGACCCCGGCCTGTCTCTCGCTGGGATACGCCCAGCCATTTGCAGATGTAGACGTGAAGCGTTTGAAAGAACGCGGCTGGGAGGTGGTCCGCCGCGCAACAGGCGGGCGCGCCATCCTCCACACCGATGAGTTAACCTATTCAGTCATTGCCCCCAACGATGAGCCGCGCGTGGCAGGCACCGTGCTTGAAAGTTACAACCGCCTCGCACAGGCTTTACTGCAAGCAGTAAAAAATTTGGATGTGCCTGTTGAAATGAATGAACAAGTAGGTCATGCTTCAAGCATGACCTACCCAAACCCTGTTTGTTTTGAAGTGCCGTCCACGTACGAAATCACAGCAGATGGAAAGAAATTAATCGGTTCTGCGCAAGCGCGCACAAAAGAAGGCGTGCTTCAACACGGATCACTTCCCCTCACGGGCGATCTCACGCGCATTTGTCAGGCGCTTGTCTTTGAAAACGAATCGGTGCGAACAGACGCGTCGAAACGGTTGCTCGCGCGAGCCGCGACTGTTGAATCCGCTTTGGGGCGCGCGGTCGCCTGGGAAACAGCGACACAGGCTTTCATCCACGCATTTGAAGCGCAACTGGGATTAAGTTTCGAGAGGGGGGAGTTGTCTGAATCCGAATCCAAAAAAGCGAATGAATTGGTCAAAGGAAAATACGATCATCCGTCATGGACGGAACGCGTTTAACCCGGATCGTTCAGAAAAATCGTGTTGGGGAAACCAAGCGCGGCAAAGAATTTGAAAAGATACGCCTCGGCATTGACCTTTGCCTGTTCGAGAATACCATCTTCGAGCGCGGCTTTGAGAATTTCCTCCTCAGCCTTTTGCCTTACAAGCGTTTCGAGATTCGAGTCTGGTTTGGCGAGCACACCGGTCTGGCGGTCGTACACGTATGATTTTTCATTATCGAGCGTTGCAATAAAAATTTCTGTCGGGGGCAGTTGCACGGTGAGGACGCCGTTTTCATAACGCATATTTTCTGGCATGAGTTTTTCCATATCAATGCCTGCAATCACGGTGCCATGCCCAACGAACAAAATTTTGTCGCCAAACAAAGTAGCAAACGTTCCCCCGCCGGTTTCACCGGTGATCACTTTTTCCACACTGTATTGAATCGTTTCGAGCCGCGCCAGCGCGCGAATTTCATTGATGTACGTGATGGGGTCGGGAATGATCGTCGGCGTTGGGTTCAGCAAATTCGCCATCTGGGTCTGCAGGGCATGGTTCGCCTCATTCACCTGCTGAAACGGCGCAGTCGCGGTTTGCGCGCTCTCACGCACAGTTTGCACGATGAAATATGCGGCAGCCGCAATCACAATGAGAATCAACACCGAGAGAAGATTATTATTTTTCATGCCCGTATTATAATCTCATCGAGCAATCCATGAATCGCAAATCCTTCCTACCCCTGCTTTTTATTGGCGCATCCCTTGTATTGGCGGATTGCAGCCTGCCGCGCCTCCAGATAAAAGAAGCAACACAGACCCCGACAGCCGCCGCGCCAACGGATACGGCTCCGCCTCCTCCCCCCACAGCCGAACTTGGTCTTGCTGAAAATCCCTTGATCCTCGCCCTGCCCCCTTCTGCCGCCTCACAGGCGCAGATTGACGCCGCCAAAGTCATCGCGTCCCAATTCACCGAACGGACGGGTTACGTCGTTGTCACAGTCACATCCGATTCCCACACCGCGCTCGTGGACGCGCTCGAAAAAGGCAATGCACACATCGTCTTGCTTGAACCGTATGCGTATGAACTTGCCTATCAAAAGGGTTTGGTCAAAGCAACCTATGCCGTTGTAAAAGATGGCATAAGCACATATGGCGCACAGTTTATTGCAACGCGCAAGGCAGGTTTTACTTCGTTTTTCAATCCTTTGAACGAAACCAATACATTAAACGACGCGGGGATTGCCCTTGCGCAATTCAACGATAAAAAACCCTGTTGGAGCGACGAAACATCGGCGTCCGGTTATGTGATTCCATTGGGTTACCTCAACAGTAACCAGGTGATAACCAAGCCTGCCGCCTTCGTTGAGGGGCATCCATCGGTTGTCCGTGCATTGTACGCAAGCGGCATATGTGACTTCGGCGCGACCTACATTGATGCGCGAAAATTTCCCTCCCTTGAAGATGAATTCCCGGACCTGATCGAACAGGTCATTGTGATCTGGCGCATCCCCCAAATCATTCCATACCATGTGCTGGCATTTTCAACGAACATGCCCCAACCCATGCGTGACCTGTTTGCTAATACCATCCCTGCCATCCTGCAAACCGATCATGGAAAAGCCGCATTTAAGACCTCTTATGATATCGAAGAGTTGGAGCCGGTAAACGACGCGTTTTACAACGAGTTTCGCAGGTATGTCGAGGAGTCTGGGGTGGATCCACCCGCTCTTGTGAAATGAAAAGAGTCCCGCCATATGGCAGGACTCTTTTTTGCTCGACCGAGCAGGTTACGGCAGGGAACTGTTGATGGTGCTGAACGTGTTGCCGATCTTGGGACCAAGCAAACGCATGACAGCAATCACAACGATGGCGACAAGAACGAGGATGATCGCGTACTCAACCAAGCCTTGTCCCTTTTCTTTGGGTGCAAATAACATAAAAATACTCCTTTTGAATAAAAAGCGTCTCTTCTGAGTGCCTCCACAGAATGAGAAAATTTTACCCTATTCTGAAAAATTCTCAACCCGTACAAAAGTACAAAACAAAAAGCCCTATCTTCCGATAGGGCTTTTTGTTTTGCTCGAATGAGCAGGTTACGGCAGGGAGCTGTTGATGGTACTGAACGTGTTGCCGATCTTTGGGCCAAGCAAACGCATGACAGCAATCACAACGATGGCGACGAGAGCGAGGATAATCGCGTACTCGACGAGGCCCTGGCCTTTTTCTTTGGGTGCAAACAACATGGTAATATTCCTTTCTAAAAATAATCTGTCTGGGGTACATCCTCAGAACTACACAAAGTATAACCAGTTCGGCTGAAAATTCAAGACCCAAAAGGTAAAAAGCGTTTACAAGATTGTTAGCCCTTCGCTTAGAACTTCCTGTTTATGGCATGGAACTACTAATAGCGCTGAAGGTGTTGCCAACCTGCGGACCTAGCAACTGCAAGATGGCGATGATAATAATGGCGACCAGCGCAAGGATGATCGCATACTCAACCAGTCCCTGTCCTTTTTCCCTGGGTATAAATAACATGGTCGGATTTCCTTTCTAAAATTTTATCGTTGTAGCAGGACTAAAGGCGTATTAAAAGGTTACAGGAATTTCAAGGCATATCGCGCCAACTCAGAACCGGAACGAATTCATTACTCTGCAGTAGATCAACATGAAAAAACAGGTTATTAAATTCCTACGTCGTCTCTTTTTTACACTGGGCACACTCGGCTTGCTTGGCGTGCTTTTTCCGCGTATTATTACGAGTTTTTATGCCACAAATCGTATCTACCAGAAAGAAGATGCGCCCAGCAGGCGGCTGGCAATCGTCTTTGGGGCAGGTCTCAGGCGTGACGGGACGCCGACAGCCATCCTGCGTGATCGGGTGGATACTGCCGCCAGCCTCTATTTCAGCGGCAAGGTCGAAAAGATATTGATGAGCGGCGACAACAGGTTTCTCGGCTACAACGAGCCTGAATCCATGCGGCAGTATGCCCTCTCGTTGGGAATCCCTGACGAAGCGATTGCCCTGGATTATGCCGGCAGGCGTACCTACGACACCTGCTATCGAGCGAAAGCCATCTTCGAAGTGGATCATGTTCTTCTGGTGACGCAAAAATTCCATTTGCCCAGAGCCTTGTTCCTGTGCAACGCGTTGGGACTGGAAGCCTTTGGTGTGGAGGCGAACAATCGTCAGTTTTGGCGCGGTTCCCTGTTGATCTGGAATACTCGAGAAATCCTCGCCACCGTTGGAGCCTTTCTTGATATTTACGTTAGCAGTCCACAGCCGGTTTTAGGGAGCCTAGCCCGCTGTTTGTGGACTGATATTTACCAAGACCGCGGATTAGTAACGTGAATTCGGGTTAGTGAATCGGGACGCTGAAAAACGCTGATTTCGCTGATTAAAGAAAAAATCTGCGTTTTCTGCGCGCTTCGCAGTCAGCGTCCAAAATAAGAGATTGGCGCTCATCCCGAACTGACGTTAGTACAAAACGGCTACCACATTTAGGGGTTTTAGGCTCTCCCGCCCTGTTGTACAGACAACACTTTTGTGGATAACCACCGTTTATTTGTGGATAAGTCACCTTCTGTGTGGAGAAGTCGGCTACAGAGTCAGTTCCTGCCTGCAAGGGCGACCCCTATATGTGGGCTTTGGATTTTGGAATCTCCAAAATATGGAATGGAGGAGAAATGGGCATTTCTCTGTGGATAGTTTGGGGATGGATTCTCCCGCTTCTTTCCACAGGGGAGGCTGATTCAGAAAACCGGACCAGCCCCAACATCCAGAGAGACGCGTGGCGGGTCATCCCACATGTACGGCTGATTGGGTTTCGTCCACAGTATCCACACCCCCTACTATTACTAAATTAATGATCTATTTAATATTATGCTTGAATCTATTAAGCAAATCCTGTACAATCTTTTATGTCAGCCCCTCTTTATTGTTGGGAGGTCCAACATGGACATAATCAAGGTTTCAGCAAACTCCCGTACCTCTGCCGTTGCCGGGGCAATTGCGGGTGTCGTCCGTGAACACAAACGGGCGGAAGTGCAGGCGATTGGCGCCGGCGCGGTAAACCAGTCGGTGAAGGCGCTGGTGCTGGCGATCGGATATTTGAAGAACGACGATATCCACGTGGTCTGCATCCCCGAGTTTGTGGACGTGACGATTGACGACAAGGTGAGAACGGCTATCAAACTTGTCGTCGAGCCGCGCTAGGGTTTTACAGGATTTTCCAGCAGGGTGGTTTATAATGTCAGCAGGACGGTTTTGTGATGCCGCCCTGATAGCGGTTTATTTTTATGAAATCTTCAAGACGTTTCTGGCGCAGTTTGTTGTTTCTCACGTTGATCGCCGCGTTATGCGGTGGGCTGGCTTTGCCTATGCTTGTGCCTGTGCGCGCCGCGCCTCACTTAATTTACCCGGCGAATTCTGTTGTCATTAGTGAATTTCGTTTTCGAGGAACAACTGGTGGAAACGACGAATTTGTCGAGCTGTATAACCCGACAAGTTCACCGATAGATATTAGTGGCTGGCTGATGAGGGGATCCAATAATGCAGGCGTTGTTAGCACAAGAGCAACAATCCCGGCGACTACTACTCTTCAGTCTGGTCAATATTATTTAGTTGCAAATACTGGGTATAGCGGGTCTGTTTTGGGCGATCTAACTTATGGGACAGGGATAACAGATGATGGTGGAGTTGCGCTAACCCTCCCGGACACAACCACAGTCATTGATCAAGCTGGGTTGAGTGTCGGTTCCGCTTATAAAGAGGGCACTATTCCTGCTACCTTTTGGACAACTAATCTAAATCAGAGTTATGAACGCCGTATTGGCGGCATAAATGGCAGTTGCCAGGATGATGCGAATAATTTAACTGATTTTACTTTAGTATCTCCTAGCGATCCTCAAAATTCATCAAGCGCAGCGGTGGCTTGTGGAATTCCAACATCAACGCCTCCTCCCACTGTGGACGTATTTATCAACGAAGTCGCCTGGGCGGGGACAAGGGCTTTTTTTGGCGACGAGTGGATCGAGCTTTACAACGCTGGCACGGCAACCGCTAACCTCACCAACTGGCGCATTGAAGCGGTAGATGGAAGCCCATCAATTTCTCTGAGCGGCTTGCTCCTACCCAATAGTTATCTTGTGTTGGAACGCGGAAGTCAAAATGTGACCAATGTTGCCGGGACTGTTTACTCCAGTGGCTTATTATCAGATGCCGGAGAAACACTATATCTGCTGGATGACACTAGCACGATTGTGGATACGGTGAATTCCAATGGCGGCGCATGGCCTGCAGGCAGCGGCTCACCTAACTTTCCCACGATGGAACGGATCGGCAACGTCCCTGATTCTGATTTTGTGTGGCTTACTTTTGCGGGCACAACATTCACTGCACTGGATGCAGGTGGAAATAATGTTTATGGCACGCCCGGAGCCCAAAACTGGGCGTTCAATCTTATTCCTACTCCATCACCGACCATAACCTTTACACCAACTTCCACCTTTACGCCCTCCCCGACAAACACACCTTCGCCGACCAGCACAGTCACGCCTGCTGGTTCGCTCAGTTTGGTGATTAACGAGGTTGCCTGGGCGGGGACTGCCGCCTCCTCAAGCGATGAATGGATTGAATTGTACAATCCGGGTTCAAGCCCTATTATTTTGGCGGGTTGGATATTGCGGGCAACAGACGGAACTCCAACTATTAATCTCACAGGTACGATCCCAGCGGGAGGGTTTTTCCTCCTCGAACGAACCGATAACGATACGGTCTCTGATATTGCGGCGGATCAGATATTTACGGGAGACGTAGGAAATACGAGCGAAATTTTCCATCTACTCGATCCGTCAAACCGCCTGATTGATACTGCGAATACCAATGGAGGAACCTGGCCCGCAGGAAGTTCGTTCACCTATGGAAGCATGGAACGCCGCGCTGTGATTGCAGACAGCGATACTGCCTGGATCACGAATACAGGGGTGGTGCGAAATGGTCTGGACGCAAATGGCAACCCGATCCGCGGGACGCCCAAAAACGCCAACTGGGCATTTTCTGTTACGCCTACAAAATCTGCCACGCCCACAGTTACGCGTTCTGCCACGCCGCCGCGTACCCCCACACGCGCGCCAACGCTTGCCCCCGCCCAGCTCGTAGCCATCAATGAATTCGTGCCGCGTCCTGCGCGGGATTGGAACAATGATGGGTTGGTTAATATCGGCGATGAATTTATTGAGATCATCAATCACGGGACGATCAGCGTCAGCCTGAACGGGTACAGCCTCGATGATGAAGTGAATCTCGGCTCGTCGCCATTTAGTCTTCCATCTGTCACGCTAAAACCCGGAGAAAGAATTGTTTTTTACGGAAAAGAAACCGGTCTCCTGCTCAGTGATGGCGGAGATGGCGTGCGCCTGCTTAGACCCAATGGTCAATTGGTTGACGCGTTTAACTACACGGTGGTTAATTATCCGGATCAATCGTATTGCAGGTTGCCGGATAATGGCGGCTTGGATGACTGGAACAGGAATTGTTTCCCGACCCCCGGGTTGAGGAATACTTTGAATGGAAACTTCATAAACCCGCCGGGTAGTGGTATTGAGGAAACCCTGTGTCCGATTGCAGATACCCTTCCCAATGATTTTATTCTTGCCGAGTGCCAGCCGTTTGGACATAATATCTGGCGTCCGGCGTATTGGGATGACACAGGTTGGTATGGGGAACAGGATTTGCTCTGGTTCCCGGGCAAATGGGATATCTTTGTGGATTAAAAAAATAAGGCGGTGGTCTCTATGACCACCGTACGCAATGTCATTCTGAGTGGCGCCTTGGCGCCACGAAGAATCTCTACGATTGTCTCAGAGACCCTCGCTGTCGCTCAGGGTGTCATAGCTAAAATGTGGCTGTCTTAATCCTCCGCGGCTCTCGCCACTTCCTCCGGCTCGAAGACAACTTCCTCCTTGCCGGTTAGCTTTTCATCCACTTTTTGGATGATCAGGCGCAGGTGCCCCGGGTGGGAAACGTAATCGAGATCGTCGGCGGGGACAGCCAGCACGGGGCAAAGCGTAAAGTTATCAATCCAGGTTTCGTAGAGACTATTCAAGCCCTGCAAATAATCGGGGGCGATGGTGCGTTCGTAGTCGCGTCCGCGGCTGGAGATGCGATTCGACAGGGTGGAGACGGAGGCTCGCAGGTAGATGACCAGGTCCGGGGGCGGAAGGAAGCGCATCATCGTTTCGTACATGTCGCGATAGGTTTGATAATCCCGATCCTGGATGTGCCCCTGCCGGTATAAATTCTGCGCGAAGATTTCAGCGTCTTCATACACGCTTCGATCCTGCACCACCGAGTCGGGATGTTGCGCAAGTTTATAATGCGCGCGCAAACGATGGGTGAGGAAAAAAACCTGCGAATGGAAAGCCCAGGCATCCATATCTGCATAAAAATCTGCAAGGTATGGGTTTTCTGTGACCGGCTCGTAGAACGGTTCCCATCCCATGCGGGCGCAAAGCATTTCCACGAGAGTGGATTTTCCCACACCGATATTGCCGGCAATCGCCACAAATTTTTTCATATCATCCCTCCGCAAAATTCAGGCGACCAGTTTTGGTCGCCCGATGGATTCCTAAATCACCTTACGTAAGTTTAGTCGTTTGCCACAGAGTTCACAGAGAAAACCTTGAGAAAAACTCATAAATCTCTGTGCACTCTGTGGCTAAATACGTAGGATGAGTTTCTAATTTGGAATTTCTCCGGCAAGTTCCTTGTCTATCACCTGCTGGAAAACATCGAGCGGCTGCGCCCCCACAATGGCAAGACCGTTGATGAAGAAGGTCGGCGTTGAGTTCACGCCCAGGTTCAGGGCAAAGTCGCTATCCGCCTGAATTTCATCCTGATAGGTATGTTCGGCGAGGCAGGTTTCAAACGCTGTGGTATCAAGGTTAAGCTCTTGCGCGTATTGGGTATAGGCTCCGCTTCCCAGCAAGTCGCCGTCAAAAAGTTTTTCGTGGAATTGCCAGTAGGCATCCTGTTCGCCCGCGCACATGGCGGCTTCAGCGGCTGAAAAAGCATCGGGATGGATGGATGTGAGAGGCAGGTGACGATACACAAACCGGATCTTTCCGGGATACGCGGCAAGCAACGGCTCGTACACTTGTTCATGCCAGCGTTTGCAGAACGGACATTGATAATCACTGAACTCAACGATTGTGATGGGAGCATCATCAGGACCGATCGCGTACAATCCTTCGGTGGGGACGTCGTAACGAATATATTGAGGCTCCTGAGTTGCCGCTTCAGCAATCGGACTGTTGGACTGCGCCGCCGTCTGTGAGCCGAGTCTTAACTCTGACAGCAGACTCGTCCCCCAGATCACATACCCGAGGAGGATTCCTGCGGCAAAGGTCAATACACTGAGCGCTGTGAAGAAATGACTGCGCTTGAAGATGATGGTATCTTCTTCGATGATGGTTGGTTCGATAAATTCAGGTTCGATAACAGGGGCAATGGGTGTTTTTGTTCTGGTTGGCATGGACGGCATTATAGTTCATGCATAGGGATTTGTCATTTGCTACTTTTGTACCGAATTAACGTATATTCAATTCGGAGGTAAAAATGACAACTCATACAAAACATATCCCCTGGTATTTGTGGCCCTTCGCCGCAATTTGGAAACTGCTGGCGGTCATCGTCGAATTGACAGGCAGGCTGGTAGCGATGGTGCTTGGCATTGTGCCGATGATCGTCGGCGTGCTGGTCAGCCTGACGATTATCGGCGCGATCGTTGGCATTCCGATTGCGATTGTTGGATTGCTGTTGTTCTTGAAGGGAATATTCTAAATAAAGTAGAGCGAGTGTTCTTCTCATACGCATCAAGCTAAGAAGGAAAGAGCTTGAAAAAGAGAGACCTCTGATGTAGGATAGTGGTACAACGCCAAACTATTTTCAAAAGAGGTCTCCTACGAAGTCTAACATAAAGAAGGTTGATACGACAGGAATCAGCGAAAAGATGGTGAGTTTCTTTTCAGACAAAAAAATTGAAGAGACGGCGCGACAAACTAAATTTGTGCGCCGTAAATCAGAGATTACAGGTTTGAGTTTTCTAAAGGCAGTCGTGTTGGGTTTTTTAGAAAAAGCAGATGCCTCGCTGAATGAAATGGCCCAGTCCTTCCTAGATCTGGGTGTGGCGGTGACGCCACAAGCGGTTGATGAGCGCATCAATGCTTTCAGCGTGGCTTTTCTACGGGCCATCTTTTCGCAGGCGCTTGCAATATTCAAGAACAAGTGTCCTTTACCTTTGTCA